>Ga0123357_10000073_pt1 | contig 79866 bp, 69 predicted proteins | sample TergutEmb28metaG_FD_89873 | JGI IMG/M metagenome (GOLD analysis project Ga0123357, IMG submission 89873) | Embiratermes neotenicus P4 segment gut microbial communities from Petit-Saut dam, French Guiana - Emb289 P4 | ecosystem: Host-associated > Arthropoda: Insects > Digestive system > Gut ...
GTCGCCCCTCACGCAGGGGCGTGGATTGAAACAATTCTTTGGACGCTATCCGGCACTGAGCAAGGGGTCGCCCCTCACGCAGGGGCGTGGATTGAAACACTCCACCTAATCCGGTAATGCGAGGACTGCGACGTCGCCCCTCACGCAGGGGCGTGGATTGAAACGTATCGCTGTCAGCGGCGTACACGGCGCTGCCTGGTCGCCCCTCACGCAGGGGCGTGGATTGAAACCTCCTCATTAAGGTGTGCTCGTGCGGGATCGTAATGTCGCCCCTCACGCAGGGGCGTGGATTGAAACTCCTCTTGACTACACTATAAGCTCAAAAATTGAGGGTCGCCCCTCACGCAGGGGCGTGGATTGAAACTGGCCGATGGACTGCCAAGCCGCTGATAGCTCTGGCGAATCCGTCGGAAACGCAACAGCCTTCTCCTGAACCGTGGTATCAACCACAACCCGTTCCAAGCTCGACACCTTCACGGCATCGCTCACCAAACCCGCCGATACACGGTCAGCTTCAAAATCAACTCCGCGCCCAGCCCGATGCTCGAAGAGGAAATAAACAGTACTTCTTTGATTTTTAAGGGGTCATTTTTCGACGTTGAAAGATGGTCATTTTTCAAAGCTGATTGACAATTTATAGCGATATACTTTTTAACTTTTCTAAACTAAATTGCAAGATTGCCAGAAGGCTTCTGAAACACCAAGTCCTTGGTTGCGACGATATCGAACTGATAGCCGGCCTGATCTCCAAGGTTGGCTTGATGTTCAGTTTTTTTCTGGAGCAGGGTATCGGTGATATGCCGGCAAGACGAAGATCAATGGCCGAACACGCCTTTGAGTAACCCTCCTGGGCCTCCTTTTTGTTGACTTTCTTGATTCGACTTGGATTCGGTTTTCGTTTTGTTCTGCCCCTGCGGAGATTGGCCAAGGGCAGTTCGGCAAGGATCATCGTCGCCGGTCGCCTTGTCGATCAACATCTCGCCAACAGTCGACAGCCCGCCGGTGGCAATGCCCGCTCCGACCGAAGCGGCGGTTTTCAAAGTGCCGACCGCGTCAATGCCGATCGATGGTTTGGCCATGGTTCCGCTGACCTTGACCAGGCCGGCCAACGGGGCGGTCAGGGAGATACCGACTCCACTGCGCGTCTTGGGTTTGACGCCGAGATCGAGTTTCTCCGAACGGAGATCGACCGTGCCCGAGCCGACCACGTCCACCTGGCTGGTGCGCAGAGCGATCCCTTTGTCGGCGGTGGCTACGCCGTCGCGGATGACAAACCTGGCCGCCGCGCAAACCATCTGGGTGGTATCTTCTCCCTTGGCAAAGGGGTTGATTGCCCCCAACACCTGGACAAGCAGATCTCCAGCGGCCATATCCAGCGCCTTGCTGCGCAAGCGGCCCTCACCGACGCTGACGCTCGTCTCGCCGGTGAGCGAGGCCATGAGGGCACGGACCGATTCGCCGCTGCCTTTGAGATCTGCCTTGATGTCGCTCTTGCCGCCGGTGATTGTTCCCTTGGTGTCCAGCTTGCCCAGTTCCACCTGCCGTCCATTGACTCTCAGGGCAATGGCAGGAATTTTGCCGGATGCGTCCAGATTGGCTTCCGTTTCAACGGTTCCACCGGCCACTCCCAGGCGTAGCGGCTTGACCGATAGATTGCCCCCCTTCAATTGAGCTGTCATGCTCACATCGGTCAGTTGATTGGCGTCAAGGAGCAGTTTACCGACCTGGAGGGACAGATCGGCATCCACCGACCGCAGGGCAGACACCGGCAATGGATTGTTCGGGAATACCCGACCATCGCCTTTGTCGCCTTTGGTTGCCGCCGTCTCTGCTGGTTTGTTCGTTGCGGCGGGGGCAGGCATTGACACAAAATCCCGCAAATTGATCGTGTTGGCTGCAAGTTTCCCGGTAATCTTCGGCCGGGCGGCCAGTTGCACGCTCACGTCGCCGCCGAGATCGCTGGAGCCTGCCGTCAGCTTGAGTCCAGCCATTTTCCATGCAATGCCGCTGCGTTGCAAGCGACCTGCCAGTTTGACCGGCCCCTTGCCGGGATAGTCAGCAGCAGTCAGTTTCGCCGCCGCCGCCGGATTGCCGCTGGTGACCGTCACCGCTGTATCCACGGTGGGTGAGCCGGCGAGATCCTGAACCGTTCCCGTGGCGGTGACCTGGAGGATATCCGCCTTGCCGACCTCCACTGACAGGTCGGTCAGATCAAACCGGTTGCCGTTGTCGAGCAACTGGGCTGAAACCTTGAAGGGGCCGATACTTGCGGGTAGTTGCGGGTGGGTTATTTGGGCCAGATGGATCGCATCGACCAATTCCGCGCCCTGGACAGTCGCCTTGAGCTTGATGCCATGAAAAGCCGCGAGATCGGCGATGACGCCTTCGACCTGCAAGGTTGCCGCTGGCAACTTGACGGTAAGATTGAGCGGCCAGGGTTTGCCGCTGAGCATGGTCTCTGGTCCGCCGATGGAGCCTTGCAGCTCAAAGGACTGCTTGTCGACCTCTGCCAGCAGCCGCACCGCAAGCAAATCTGCCCCGCCGTGGTCGGGTTGCAGAGACAGTTCCCGCACGGTGAAAGATTCGGTCTTTTGGGCGGTACGGTCATGCCACGCGATGGCCGCGTTGGTCATTTTCAGTTCCTTGATCGTGAACCGGAAATTGGTTTCGCCGCCGCCTGCCGACGGTTGTTGATCGCCCGGTTTGGCCTCGGCTGGCTGGGAGGGAGCGGCGAAATCGAGATTGCCGGGCCCCTTGGCCTCGGTTTCTATCAGAATGTCGGGTGACGACAGAATCAGGCGATTGACCACAATTTTCCGTTCCAACAGGGGGAGGATGGCCATTTCCATTTCAAAACTCTCGATCTTGGCCATTTCCGGGCGGGTCGACCCCGACGGATTCGAGAGGGTGATCCCCTTGGCGACCACGCTGGGCGTCAGGCCGATATGCAGTTCCAAGGGGCCGGCAATGGTGAGTGTTCTGCCGGTGGCTTTTTTTACCTGGGTGGTGAGCACTTCCTTGACCTGATTCAGGTCAACCAATTTGACGGCAACGAACGCACCCGCCACCAACAAGGCCACCAGGACCACCAAGACCGCTCCAATTTTCGTCAGGGTTCGGGTACGCATAGCTCTTCCTCCTCAAGAAGCTGCACTGAACGGAAAACGCACGGGTCTGACAATTCAACTTGTTGTTTCGGGGTAAATTTATAATAACAATTTCATCGTGTTGGAAGTAATTTTTTCAGAAAGAAAAACTGGTTGTCCCACATTGTTCAAGGAGGTGTTCTATGCCGCCGCTCATTGCCTTCATCGGATGGCATGATTCAGGGAAAACGACACTGGCTCGCCAAGTTGTGATGCATTTACGGAACAAGGGCCATGCGGTGGCGGTGATCAAATCGACCAAGGAACGCGGCATTGTCTGTGATCGACCTCATTCCGACACCTTCCGGTACAAGGAGGCCGGGGCAGTGGGGGTGGCGCTGCTGGCGCCGGATCAGCTGGTCGTGCAGAGCGAGCCGCCATCGTGCGATCTTCCGGAACTGGCCAACCGGCTCTTTCCGGATGCGGATATTGTGTTGGTTGAGGGATGCAAACATGCCGAGATCCTGAAAATCGAGGTGCGCAGAGATGGCAATGCGCCACTGCTGCGCGACCAGGTCACGGGCGTGATTGCCGTGGCCGCTGACCCACCCTTGACGGGCGACAACTGCTTTAGCCTCGATCAAAGCCGGGAGATCGCCGAGCTGATTGAAAACCGTCTCCTGGTCAGTCACACGGCCAAAGGAGCCTGATCAGCCTCATTCATTGCCAAGGGGCATTGCTTGATTGTCCGTGTCCGGCAGGAGGATTACCGGAGGCCGCCTCCGGGAAGAAACGGATTATACCGATTGGCTGCCATGATCATCCAGGCGGTGGCGCAGGTGCTGGGGATGGGGTTGGCGTACCATCCAAAGGGAATGAGATAGCGCTTGCTGGCGTAGAGATACGGCTTGGTCGCCAGTGTGAACAATTGGCCGTATCGTTTTGGTGTACCGATAAAACCTGCGCCTGGATACCGGTCGATCCGCAGGGTGTCCATAGCCGTCAACATGGTATGTTCGTCATTGCGCAGCGCTTCGACAAAATGGCGGGCTTGTCGGGAATGCGACGAAGACGGGTCGATGCTCTGGTAATGGACGATCATTGCCCGGACCGCGGTGATGGCGCCGGCGGTCCATTCGGCGGACAGCACGCCCTGCCGATACTGCCCATCCGCGTTGATCCCATTGCCGTCCTGATCGGAAAACCCCACGCCCCAAATGGCGGTGCCTATGCCATAACCGCCCCAGCGCTTGACTTGCTGCCAGTTGCGGAAGCTGGCGCCAAATCCGAACCAATCGTCAATGACCGAGGGGCCCAAGGCGGCAATGCCCCAGGTATTGACATCGACCGCCTTGGGGGAAAGGCTGGGTTGCCATGGACCCGGAGCGCCGGGTTGGTCCATCAGGCCGCCCTGGACGAATTCGCCGTCTTGCCACGCATAGTTTTTCAGAAAATGGAGCAACCCCCTGGTGGTTCGGCCAGGAGCGGGCACACCGCCGTGGAGCATGGCCTGACACAGGCGCAAGCCATCGGTGATAGTGGTCCGGTCGGCCGTTGAGAGCGCACTGTCCCGGGCCAAGGTGGTGGTTAAGGTGGCCTGGAGAATGCGCAGACCAGCGTACAGGGAAAGGGTGTTTTCCACCGCCACGAACGACGGATCGACCAACATATTTCCCTGGTTGGCCACAGTGCCAGCCGGGGCATAATAGACGCCTCCCGATGACGACTGCATGGCGGCAAAGGCGGGCAACATCGCCAGGGCATTGATCAGGGCCGGCTCATGCAAGGGGACATAGCCGTTGTCACGGCCATGCACAAAGTGGAGATCAGCGGCCTGGAGCGGGCCGATGAGAAAGGCCCAGGCATTTTCGCCGGTGATCGGTTTCCAATCGGTCCAACTGATCAATCCGGGCTGATAGGCGGGATTGCCGGCCGGCAGGTTGACAGCAGTGATGGAGCGGGCATACGGCGTACTGGCAAAAGGATCGGGCGACAGCCAGTCCCGCGGGAGCATACGGAAACTGTAGGCTTGGGCAGGCTCGACGATATTTTGCCGGTTGTACACGAAAGTCGAACCGTTGGAACGGGCGCGGGTCTGCCAGGGCGAGGGATGGCTGCTGTCGCCGTAATGGCCCGCTGCCAGCAGCCGGGTTTGGCCGGTTACCAGGGCATGGACATCCTGACCGGGAGCAAGCGGCAGCCGGTTGACCCGATGACCGAGCATCACCGCTATCTGCCAGGTCGCGGCGTCGTAGATGTTGGCGCCGTTGTGGGTGTTGACCCTCTCGGTCTGGAGATCGCCGGCAGGCGTTTTCTGCGGCAGCAGGGTGAAGGCCTGAGGATCGTAGACATCGGTCACCGCGCAATCACTTGCGGGGCAAACGTGTTCGCCCCAATAGGCGGCGCTGTCGTGAAAACTCAAGGGAAGCTGCTGACCCCGCAGATCGCCGGCAGTGGCGGTGTAGAGAACGCCATTGTCCTGGCGATCACTGATCAGGAAACGGTAGCTGGCCTCCAGTTCGGAGAAAGCGCTTTGGCCTGTAGCCGGCATGGTCAACAATGTTGCCGCCATGAGCAGGAGAAGGGGCCTGGGAATTTTAGACAAGCCATTCATCAGGGTACAGCTCTTTATCACTGCATGGGCGACTTACCAGCTCTACCCCTCATGCGCAGATTTGTGTACAGAGCCGGGAAAGGCAAGATAGGGCATGGGAAAGCCTATTAAACAGTTTTGCAAGGTTACAGATCAGACTTTGAGGTTTTAGCTACCAATTCATGGTAAATAAAATCTATTACAGGCTGAGAAATTTTTTGAAAATCATCATGGCAAGTATTCGAATCTGTATTATAATTATCTGGACTGAAATTAATTGTAATATTTTTATATAAAGTATTTTTTTGTTCCTTATCAGTATATATATATGTAAAATAACAGGTATTGCTTTTATCTATAAAAGATAAAGTATGATTAAAAGTTATAATATATTTACTAAAATTTTCATTATTATTTTCTTTTTTACTCCATTCAGGATAATTATCTGAAACGGCAAAAACTCGTTTAACTTTGTCAGCATGTATTCCTTCAGATATAAATTTATTATAAATAATATTTCCTATGAAATCTGCAAAATTAAAATTACACCCTTTATTACTCATTTTCTTGTCAGTCTTAATAATCATACCACTATTATTTCCAAATAAAAATGCGGTCATATCGATTAATTTGTCAACCCCTTCCGGGGTATTTGGATTTACAACATTACCGCAACTGATTAACAGTGAAGATATTATAAAAACAACAGATAACCGCAAAAATTTATTCAGTTTTATCATTTTTTCTCCATAAAAATAATTGATTATAAATTTATAAATTAAAATTCAGATTTTTATTGCGGCCAGTTCGTCTAGCGTAAAATCTGGTCCAAGTTGAGGAAAGGTCATCCCGCGCATCCAGTTATAAGTATTGCGATAGTCAACAATACTCCCAATTTTTCAATGTTTTTATACCCATGGTTTTTCTCCTCTGTTGGAGTGGTCCGCAACTGTGGCATCCAAAAGCCAGCGGATGCGCGGCACGCTCCGTCAGGGTCTTGGCGCCTGCTGCGTAAACTGCGGTCGTCCGATCCAGAGCGGGGAGGCGATGCCGGTCCGGTACGCCTCCAAGGCCTCGGGAGAGGAGTTGACTCTGAGGTTGCTGAAGGTGTTGTCTTTGTTTTCCCACCGTTCATGCCAATAGACGGCGAGCCGTACGCGCTGATACGTGCCGGGCAGATCCCGCAAGGCCGTGGCAATGAATTTGGCCTTGTCGCCGGGCGGATATTCGCCTACTCCCCATTCCGCGACGAAAACAGGTTTTGCCGCATCCAGTGCGCAGATTTCGGCATAGGGCACGGCCATCATGTCGCCAAACTCGGCCCACCCCTCGGAACGGGTCATTTTGCCGTAGACGCTCAAGCCAAGCCAGTCAACGTAATCCGCGCCGGGATAATAGTTGCTCATTTGGTTCCAGGGAACACGGGGCGAGCTGAAATTGTTGGCGTGAAAACCCCACAGAATGTTGGTGGCCTTCCGGGCTCGGACCCTGTCGACCACGTACCTGTAAGCCCGCTTGTACAGTTCCGGTCCTTCATAGAGCGCCTGACCATCCTTGGTGCGTCCGGCCACCTTGCCGCCGCCGTAGAAAGAACCGGACCAGGGAAACCAGGTGCCGTTCATTTCCAGGCCCCAGGCGATCAGGAGCGGTTTGCCGTATTGGCGCGCCGCATCGGCCCACGTATCGATGTACGTATCCCACTTGCCGGCGAGAATCTCCCGCAACCCGAAGCGGTCCGGGCCTCGCGATTCCTCGTATGGCTTGTCCCAAGGCGACCAGAAGAGGAAGGGCACCGCGCCGTACCCAGTGATGATGCGCACGGTTTTTTCCGGGAAGGCTTGGTCGCCCCAAAAATTGCCGCACGCCACCACAGCCAGTGGTTTGCCGGTGAGCCGCTCAAAAGCAGTGAGCGCATCGTAGGTCACCCGGGACTCGCCCTCGCCAAAATCGACATAGGCGCCGGTATATACCCCCTTCTGGGGCATGACCAGGGAAACCGGCCTCCCTGTCTGGCTCGAGCTGGTCTTCGTACCTTCGGTCTCGGCCCTTTCGCGGCATCCGGCGCCAAGAGATACTATGAACAGCAACATCAACATGTACGCTATCCGTGCCCGCATGGGAGAAATAAAAAGACGGATCATGGGCCTGTGGTGGGTATTGATTATGTTTGATAGGGAACTGAGGCGGTCCGGTCGAGCTTGCCCCAGCCGACCCACACACCTTTGAGGGCCCTGAGGATCGCCCGGATGACGACAATGTTGAGGACCGGCCGATAGATGAATCGCATCGGCAGGACCAGCCAGGTCTGAGTCAGTGGTTCTCTTTCCACCAGACAGGCGACCGCGGCCAAAACGAAATCGGTGATGAGAAAGGCAAGAAAGTAGCAATAGAGCATCGAATTGGCCGGATTCATCACCAAGGAAAACAGGAGGATCAAATCGATGATCGAGCCCAGGGCAACCAAAAAAATGTTGAAGAACCAGGCGCTGGGTAAACTGAACCAGCCAAGGGCCGGATATTGGGGATTGAACAACAGCTCGCGGTGTTTCCAGAGGCATTGAAGGGTGCCGAAGGCCCAGCGGAACCTTTGCTTGGCAAAAGCGCGTATTGTTTCCGGCGCCTCGGTCCAGGCCACGGCAAGCGGTGCGTAGTGGATGGTGTAGCCGCATTGGTGCAGGGCCAGGGTCAAATCGGTATCTTCGGCCAGGGTTTCGACGCTGATGCCGCCTGCCTCCTGAATGGCGCTGATCCGAAAGGCGCTGACCGCTCCGGGCACCACGGTGATGCAGTTCAATGTGTGGTAGGCCCTCCGATCGAGGTTGAAGCCGCAGGTGTATTCCAAGGACTGGAACCGGGCCATCAGGGTCTTGGGGTTGCCGACCTTGGCCCGTCCGGAAACCGCGCCCACAGCCGGATCAACGAAGGGCCGGATGAGATGGTCGATGGTCTGCGGGGTGAACTGGGTGTCGGCGTCCAGGCTGACCATGAACGCATGGCTGAGGGCCTTCATTCCGTTGCGCAACGCCATGGCCTTGCCCATGTTGACCTGGCGGATCAACCGGATACGGGAATCTTCCTCGGCCATGGCGGTGACAATCGCGGCGGTAGCGTCGTGGGAGCCGTCGTCGATTACGATTATTTCCATGGGGCCGGGATACAAGGTGTTGAGTACCGAGCGGAGCGTGTCGCGGATGACCTTTTCTTCGTTGTAGGCGGCGATCAACACACTGACCGGCGGACAGAACGCTTCGGCGTCGGCGGGTGTACCTTTGTTGGTCCAGCGGCTGCGAATAGCCAACCAGGCGACGGCCAGGGTCCGCACCATAGTCAAGGCTGTGGCGAGAATCATGAAGGCCCAGAAGAAGTTGGTCAATCCGTGCATGGCGGTGAAGCCGCTTTCGTTGATCATCCGGGTGAGAAACTGCTGGTTGTCCGGGACAACGGGCATGAGCTGTTCAGCCGGTATGCCGACCAGGTCCGGCAGCGGCAGGATTCGGTCGCCGCGGGTATTGAGATAATCGATGACCAGCGGGAGCGCCGCGATGGTCTGGCTGCGATCACCACCGGCATCGTGGAGCAGAACCACACTGCCTTTCTGTATCCGGCTGCGTTGCACACGCCTGAGGATGGCGTCGACGCCAGGTTGGGCCCAATCTTCTGGATCGATATCCTCGGTCATGGTGAGGTATCCCATTTCCTGCGCCAGCTTGACCGGCACCAGTTCCTCCTGATCGGTGGGATTGGTGTCGGCGTTGTAGGGCGGGCGGAAGAGGAGGGTGGAATGACCGGTGATCGATTCAAGCAGCCGCTGGGTGGCGTTGAATTCCAGATGGGCACGCTCCTCGGAAACTTCGGCGATGTTGGGGTGAGTGTACGTATGCACGCCGATCATGTGTCCTTCGGCGAGGATCCGCTGTACTATCTTGGGATACCTTTCCATGTTGGCGCCGATCATGAAAAAGGTGGCCTTGACGTTCTTCTCCTTGAGGATATCGAGGATTTGGGGCGTCCATTTATTGTCCGGGCCATCGTCGAAGGTGATAGTCACGCCATCTTCAGGGGCCTCTCCCTGGTGCTGCACCGTCAGATAACTGGGAAAGGTGTCGTAGACGGCAGTCAGCATCGCTCCGGGCTTGGCCTTTTCATCGACCAGGATGCGGCGTGAACCGTTACTCCGTCCGTCGGCAATGTTGATCAGGTTGCCGTGGCCGCTCTGGGCAATATTGGTACCGGACTTGATGATTTCCAGAAGAGCCAAGTCGTGGCTGGATGGGATGGTGGCAAAGGTGAAATCCAAGACATCCCAGATGGCCGGGTCCTCGACCCCCAATTTGTTGATGGCAATGCCGCCGACGTGCAGGGATCGAGCCGCTGTCAACTGATTGAGGAAGGTGATGGCGTCGAGAAACCAGACGGTATGGAGGCTCTGCCCTGTTTCGTAAATAAAATGAGGGTTCAATGCAGGCTGGTTGAATGCGCAGGAGGTTTGCGCCGAGTGTTTTGCCCGGGTCATGACATCGACGAAACTGAGGAGTGCCGCTGATTTTTTACCGTCGGTCCAATCGTAGCCGTAGGAACCGAGAGAAATGATCCATTGGCTTGGGGTGCCGTAATCGCCGACCAGGGTCGACAGCCAGCCGTTGAAAAATTCTTGTGAGGCGATCGGACCGGGTTGGTCGGATTCAGCGTGCTCGTCATGGAGCATGGCGACAAAATGATCGACAAAATCTGCGAGATGGTCGAGATCATAGATATTTAAATCCTGGTCGGTCGGGACGCAGAGCCATAGTTCCAGATGCGCCTGGTGCAAGGCCGCGGCGATCTTGCCAAGAAAGATGCTCATGTTTTTGCGATAGCTGGGATCGAGTTGCTGCCAGTCGAGCACCACTCCGCCCGCCTTCATGGAGGCGAGCGTTGTGCACAGAAGGGCGATGAATTGATCCTGTCGCTGGGGAGAGCCGTTAACGAGGGATTCCACCGCTTCGATCATCCTGGAATCATCCGTATTCAGATTGCTGAGCAGCGGCATAAGCACCACGCCTTGTTCCTGGATCAAGGCAATCAAGTCCGCATCCGCTGTTGATTTCAGCTTGCCGACCTCGATATCGAAGCTCAGCCAATCCGGACAAAGATGGGTGAGTTTATCCAGATGTTCTTTGAGAGAATCAAGACTGTCCTGATCCCCGTTTTCGTAGAATCCCAACCGGATTTCAGTGGGCCGATTCGTTGGCGCGATGCTGCCCGTCTTCTTGTTGTCTTGGGTGGACGGCGGATGGCGGCGCGTTTTGACGGCGGATGATTCGGCGGTACTCACCTTGTGTTTCTTGACATAGTTCAGCCACAGACGTTTGGCGGATTGGTCATTGTACTGAAGCGTTTTTTTGCTCTGCTGGGCTTTGTTGGCTTGCAGCAACTGTTCCACCGCCGGCGGCACGGTGAGATGTGAAGGCAGCACGAGTGTCTGAATGAAGAGGATGACGGCAACGAACACGAGCAGGCCGATGACGAACATCACCCGGCGGAATCTGGGCCAGCGCTTGCCGCGCTGGTCGAGAAAGACAAAAGATTCCCGATTGACGGCATTATCCGCGGCAGGGGGATGATCGGCTTGGTGATCAAGGGGTGACTGGTTCATAACACACGCAAGGTGTCTGGGCTATTCCCGTGGGCTATGCCAACGGGATTCCCCTGTTTGGACACCGCCGGGTAGATATATATGTGTTGAGTTCACTGTTTGTAATCGCGTCATCGTTTGAGTAAGGGGCAGGAAAGATTGTACTGGCGCCAGTCGTTTCTGCCTTCCTTATTGTGGCATGACGTGAGGAGCACTTTGAGTCAGATAATAATAATTAATTACATAAAGAAGTAACTTTTTTCTCCAGATCGATCAACTCTGTCTTCCGCGGGAAATAGAAGATCATTGCCGCAGCGGCTAAGGCTGAGAACAGCAGGAGATCGGTCTGGTTTTTACCCAAAAGAAAAAGAATGAGACCATAAATGGCAATCGCTTCGGTCATGGCCAGGACAACGATCATGGTGGTGGTGTAGCGTTGGATGACAGGGTGTTGCCGGGATCGGGACGATTTTGTCGGCGATGTCCTGACCGTCAGCAACAGCCGCCGTACCAGCCAGGACGCCGCCAGGGTCAAACCGGCGGCGATGTACAGCAGCATGCGCAGTTCTTCGTAGGTGGCGGCGGCGACAGTGATTGCCGAATCGCGCAGGAAAAAAGGAATGGCAATGACATACATGACCAACGATCCCGCCAGGGCACTCCAGACCGTCTTGAGCATGACCATTCCCTTGTCGAGTTCCTCTGTCGATAGCATGGCGCCTCTTAATGCGTTGTGGGTTGACGGTGTCGTTTATCCCGTGGCAGGAGGATTCAAAGACGCGAAGATGTGTCCAAGGGGTTCATAGCATGGGAGCACACTCTTGGCAACCCCGCAGCCGGCATTTCCGAGACGGTTCAACCACGGTGAGACAGGATTGGCGCTCGCCATGCTACCTTGCACACAGATGGAGGTCATTTGATCAGCCGCCGTCGCATGGCCAACAGACCGAGCGCGATAAAAAGCAGGGAGAAACAGATCAGATAAGCGAAGCTGATCAAGGGACCCGCTTCCATCAACCCCAGGCAGCAGAAGCGGGTCAATTCCACCAGATGGTAGAGGGGAAAAAGGAAAGCGGCATACTGGCCCCACGCCGGCAGGCCCGCGACCGGGAAAAAGGTGCCGCTGAAGAGGAACATCGGCGTGATGAAAAGGAAAACCGGCAGATTGAACATATCGATCGATGGCGTCACTCCGGTGAAGAATATGCCCACCGCGCCGAAGACGAGGCCGCCCAGAAAGGCAAGGGGGAGGATCAGCAATCCTTGCGGGAAGGCGACGAGTCCGAACAGCCCCAGCACCAAGGTCATGATCAGGGCTGCCGCCGCCGCCCTGGTGGCGCTCCAGACGATCTCGGCCAGGATGATTTCCTCCAGGGAGAGCGGCGTGGTCATCATGCCGTCAAAGGTTTTTTGGTAGTACATGCGCACGAAGGACGAGTAGGTGGTTTCGAAGAAGGAAGTGTACATGATCGAGATGGCGATCAGGGCAGGAGCCATGAACTGGGTATGGGCCAGCGAATGCCCGGCGTAGTGCACCTCTTTGATCAGCCCCTGGAAGCCGAGGCCGAAGGCGAGAACATAGAGCACCGGCTCCAGAAGCGGCACCAGGAAGTTGACTTTCCAGATCTTGCGGCAGACGACCAGATTCCGTTGCCAGACAGTCAAGAAACGCCAGGAAAGATTGTTAAAGACGGTCATTCGCGCAGCTCCCTGCCGGTGAGACGGAGAAAAACATCTTCCAGGGTGGCGGATCGGAAGATGCACTGTCGACCGCAGAAGTCTTCGCGGATCGCCCGCTCTATAGCGGTATCGCCGTTGTTGTAGATGATGAGTCGGTCAGTCAGCTCGTCATAATCCACCGCATGGTCGTGTAGGAAGCCTCGCAGCGCTTCCTGTTCCGGGCCGGCGGTTTCGATGATCGAACGGCCGACATGTTCCTCGATCAGGCGGGCCGGTGTTCCCTCCACTAAAATCCTGCCGTGGTCTATGATCACCAGCCGGTCGCACAGTTGGGCGGCTTCTTCCATATAATGGGTGGTGAGGATGAATGTCTTGCCGCGGGCGCGCAAGGTATGCAGCCGTTCCCACAGCAGATGCCGCGATTGCGGGTCGAGCCCGGTGGTCGGTTCATCGAGGATGATCAATTCAGGATCGTTGATCAATGCCCGGGCCAGGGTCAAGCGTCTGGCCAGTCCGCCCGAAAGTTCTCCCACCGTGGCTTCACGTTTTTTTTCCAGGGCGAAGAAGCGGAGCAACTCCTCGGCCCGCTCGCTGGCCAAGGATCGGGGAATGCGAAAATAACCGGCGAAGATCAGCAGGTTCTGGAAGACCGTCAAATCGGGATCAAGGGTGTTCTCCTGCTGGCAGACGCCGATGCGCGAACGGATCTGCCGCCATTGGGTGGCGACGTCGAGGCCGAGCACCCGGATTGTGCCTGTACTGGGCGGGGAAAACCCGTACAGCATCCGAATGGTCGAGGTTTTGCCGGCCCCGTTGGGACCGAGCAGACCAAAACATTCACCGGCCCGCACCGTGAAGGAAATGGAATCCACCGCCACCAGGCCATTGAATCGTTTGCCCAGATTCTCCACCTGGACGATGCGATCTGTGTTGTCTGGAACCATTGTGTCCATGGGAGAATACTTCAGATCAACGTGCGGTTGCGCAGCAGGGTATGCAGGCTGCGGCGGGCCGCCAGGAACCGGCCGTCTTCGGCATAGGTGGTCGGATGTACCGGGGGAACCGGATGGTGGCACAATTCGGCATCGACATTGACAAAGGTGAAGAGACAGGAATTGGACAGGGCCTTGGTCGTCCGATCCCGGCTGGTTCGCTCGATCCCGGTTTCGACGCACACGTAGCAATCTTCGGTGTACACCACCCGGGCGGTGAAGTGGAGTTTATCGCTCATGCGGACCGGATGAAAGAAGTTGATCCGGTTGACCCCGGCGATAATCGAGCGATGGGGCGTCACCATCTCCGAGCAGATGGAGGCGAGATCATAGGCCCGATGGACTAGGTAGCCGCCGAAAATGGTGAAAGGCACATTCTCCTGATCCAGATAGGTTCGTTCCCAGGCACCTGCCACCAGCCGGGCGCAGAGGATCCCGGAAAAATTCCGGTCATCCTGGGCCTGGTGCAGGGCTGTGAGCAGTTCATATTCCTGTTTGTCGGGAGGCTCGGAGCGGGCTGCCTGCTGATAACGGTATTCCTCGCGCCGGGCCATGGCCTTCCCGGCCCGCTGTTTTTCGATAGGGTCGAGGTAGTCGAGCGGAGGCAAGGGAACATTGGCGACATCCTCGCCGTATCCGGACCGGGCCACCATGGTGAAATAGCAGGAGGCGATATGCAGGGCGGGTTCGCCGGGTTGTTCCACCCGGATGCCGATTTCGAGCGAACTCCGACCGACTTGGTTGATGGTGGCGGCGAACATGAGATCGCGGGTTACATCGACGGCATGGCGGACCACAATATTGTCGATAGCCGCAGTGACCACCCTGGCGGTGGGATGAAACTGGCGGACGTAGCGCAGCGCGGTTTCCTCGGCCACCTTGTCGAGAATTTCCAGTAATAGGCCGAAACGCATGTTGCCTTGCATGGGTTCATCCACCACCATGTAGCGGCGGCGCAGGGCCGGATCGCTGCCCAGAGGCAAAGTGGAATGATATACGGTATCGTGTGGACAGGTCATGTTTTTTCCTTTTGATCTCTTTCCTGCGCAGAAGGGAATGGGCATAGTTCCGGGAAACTGTAGGGAGGATACGCGGTATTGGCAAGACCGATTTCATGCAATCCGCGCCACAGCCAACGACGCATGTTGATCCGGCATCTCAGTGCATCTCGTACGATAAGCAGTATATTGGTCTAAATAACAAACCAATAACAGCGATTATGGTTAATTTGGTTTGAAAATATACCAAAATATGTTATTGGTTGTACCAATAAACGAACGAGGGAAAAACTGTGGCATCATTACGGGCGAAAGAGGATAAAAAATATACCTATACGGTGCTGATCGAGCGGATCGGGACCATGATTCGCAACGGTGAGCTGCAACCGGGCAACAAACTGCCGCCCGAGCGGAAATTGGCGGAAATGTTCGGTGTGTCCCGCAGCAGCCTGCGCCAGGCTTTCCAGGTCTTGGCGGAACGCGGCATCATCGAGAGCCGGCAAGGGGATGGGACCTATCTGTTGAGTGTCATTGAGGCGCCCCTGTCCGTTGACGCCATCGCGGATGCCATCAGCGAGCAGAGTGGATTGCTGCATGAAATCGTCGAATTCCGCCAGATCATCGAACCCCGACTCGCCGCCTTGGCGGCCCGGCGGATCGCACCGGAGACCATTGACCGGTTAAAAATAGTGGTTTGCGACCAGCAGCGGGCGCTGACAACGGGGCGCGACGCCGATGGATTTGACGCTGAATTCCATCAGCTTCTGGCGGCAAGTGCCGGTAATCGGGTGATCGCCAAGGTCATGTCCACCATTCAGTCAATCGTCAATGAAAGCCGGTCGGTCTGGTTGCAAAGCAGCGAACGCCGGTTCGCCTCAATGGAGGCGCATTTGCGGATTATCGACGCCCTGGAGGCGCGAGATGCCGATGCGGCCTACTTGGCAATGCAACAACATATCGCGGAGATCGAGAGTTATCTCTTTGGCGAGCGGCAACAGGAATCAAATGAAGAGCCGGATGGGATAGTCTGCCCGGCAACGTCAAACACCCGGGGAATCACCTGAGGATGAGGCAAGGAGAAACGTATGTCTGTGGAAATTATCGCGATGTATTTGGTGGTGGGGTTGATTGCCGGGGTATTGGCCGGTCTCCTGGGCGTTGGCGGCGGTTTGGTGATCGTGCCGATGCTGGTGTTCTGTTTTACCAAACAAGGCGTTCAAGCCGACCAGATCATGCATTTGGCCCTTGGCACCTCGCTTGCCAGTATCATGTTCACCTCGATTTCGAGCTTCATGTCCCATCATAAGCGGGGCGCGGTGGACTGGATGATCGTCAAACAGATCGTCCCCGGTATTCTGATCGGTGTTTTTGCGGGCACATTTGCCGCTTCCCGGTTGCCCACCGGTTTCCTGAAAGGCTTCTTTTGCCTGTTTGTCTACGCGATCGCCACCCAGATGCTGCTCAACAAAAAACCCGCGGCCTCACGTGAACTCCCGGGCATCGTGGGCACATCCGGCATGGGAGCAGTCATTGGCGTCGTTTCCGCCCTGGTCGGCATCGGCGGCGGTTCTCTTTCGGTGCCTTTCATGCTTTGGTGCAATGTTCCGGGCCACCGGGCCATCGGCACCTCGGCGGCAATCGGGTTTCCCATCGCCATTGCCGGCGCGGTTGGATATATCGTCAATAACCTGGAGGGAACGAATTTGCCGCCGCACAGCATCGGCTTTGTGTATTTGCCCGCCCTGGTCGGCATCGTCTGTGCCAGCATACTGACCGCTCCTCTCGGGGCCAAGCTGGCCCATGCCTTGCCGGTGGACAAGCTCAAGCGCATCTTTGCCTTCTTCCTCTACGCGGTCGCCACCAAGATGGCCTGGGGATTGATTTTCTAAAAAAACTCTCGACCGGGCGATGCCCCGTTTATCGGGGCGTCGCGTATTTGATAAGGCGAAACAAGCCGCTATCCGCAAGGAGATGACGATGGTCTCGTATAAGTTGCCGGTCGCAGCGGCGCGGCCTTGATCTCTCTTGTGCGGGTTGCTACCTCCGTCTTTGAAACGAAGGCGTCTGCTGCTGTGCATCTTGTTGCTGCTGTGCATCTTGTTGTTGCTGTTGCTGCTGTTGCTGCTGTTGCTGTCGTTTTTTGATTTCCTCTTGCCGCTGGCGCTGCACTTCTTGCTGCTGTATCCGTTGCTGCATCTCCTGCTGCCGTTGGGTCTCCAGTTGCTGCTGTCGTTGGCTTTCTTCCCGTTGACGACGTAGCGTCTCTTGCTGTTGTAACCGCTGCTGTTCGTCCTGGCGCCGTTGGAATTCCAGTTGCCGTTTCTGGTTTTCCTCCTGCTGTTGCCGGCGTAGCGTTTCTTGCTGTTGTAACCGCTGTTGTTCATCCTGGCGCCGTTGGAATTCCAGTTGCCGTTTCTGGTTTTCCTCCTGTTGCAGACGTTGCTTCTCTTGTTGTTGCTGTTGTAGTGCCTGTTGCTGCTGTAACCGCTGTTGCTCGTCTTGACGCCGTTGGAACTCCAGTTGGTTTTTTTGGTTTCCTTCCTGCTGAATCACCCCTTGGTCACGCAGCTGCTGGCGTTGCGGGAAAGATGGACCAGTCTGCGCCTTGGGCGCCATTTCCCGCGGCGATTTGATTAGTTGCTCGTTGCCCTGACTAACCGGCCGGTTGGCCTGATTGCTTGATTCATTGGTTTGCCCGGCAGATCGCGGAGTCACCGCTGCCGGAGGAGTAGGCGATGTCGGGCTGATTGATTCCTTGTTCTGCACGGCAGGGCGCCGATCAAAGGACGGTTTTCCCACTCCGGGAACAGGTGCGATTGTTTCATTGCGCTGCATCACCTGATCGCGCGCATCCTGAACAGAACGTATCCGTTGTATATCGTCCTGCTTGCCTGCCGCTGGCCGGATTAGATTGCGTTGCCCCACCGGTTGTTCAGGGCTGACACTGAGCTGCCGTTGGCGTTCTATAGGTTTCATTTCCTTTTTCGGGAAAGAAACGGTCCCGGCCGGCTGGTTCACCTTGCTGGCGTCCACCAGTTTGTTGCTCACCATCGGCCCGCTGATCGTTGCCGTCGGTGGCAGCGCTGCGGTGGTCGCCATGCCGAGATTTTGCAGGATCTGTTGCTGGCTGGCATTGCCGGAGGCAGAAACGTCCTGTGCGAGCCGACGATTGTCGTTGATCCGGCTAAGAGCGGTGGCATGCGGTTTCTGCGTGACCTTGGCGTCGTTGAAGGCAAACCGGCGATTGTCGGTGTCGTAGGTGCGAATGACGCTCTTGTTGAGCACTGCGGCTGGCTGGTAACCGTTGATGATGGTTGTCTTGCTGAGCCGTTGGATAAAGGGGGTATAGCGATTACCTTGGTACAGGTGATCGGAGGAAATGATGACCGCCCGGTCGAGATAACGGTATTGGGAAATATTGATGTTGACCTTCTGCCCCTGGCCGACCACCACAGCGCGTCGTCCCCAGGGACGATGGCCGTAATAGTTTTCATACGGTGCCAGAGGAACCCAGCCGATGGCGGAGCCGCTGTGAATCCAGCCGACCCTGCCCGGATACCAGCCGAAGGCGAGGAACGATCTGGGGGAGGCGCCGATGGGTCGGGTCATTGGCGGCATCCAGTACCAGCGCTTGAAGGAGTCGATCCAGATCCATGATCCGTAATGATGGGTGACGTAGCCAAACGGCTCCGCCGGGACCCAGCAGTTGTCGTCGTAGTAGACAGTCCAGCGGCCATCGGTGAAGGGGTTCCAGCCCGGATCGACCGAGGTCGACCGCCACATGGGATAGTAATTGCCTTCGTAATTGACCTGTTCCCAACGGCCGTTCTCTTCCAGGGCATAGGCATCGTCGCGAATGGGTTCAGGCAGATATTGGGCTGTTTGCCCCTGTTTGCTCAAGCGCTTGGCCCAGAGAGCGTCGCGCTGACCGTTCCAGTCGTCCCACGCCGCATCGACCGTCCCGTTGCCGCGGGCGGTACCACGGCTGTCGGCAATCAGCGAACCATCTCTTTCCTGCACCGCATAACGGTTTCCCGTGGCCTCATGGACGAAATCGACACTGCCGCGCACCGCGATCACTTCCAGGGATTCGTCGCCGACATAGAGATCGAATACCGCCCCTTCCGGTGCGACCACGTAACCGAACGGGGTTGTCACCTTGACGATGGTATTGGGGTTCTGGTTGTACATCCGAGTCAGACCGGAAGCCACGTCAACGGCGGTGGTCTCGGGGTTGAGGGCGATCATTTGAAGCTGGGTGTTGCCGCCGATCCTGATCCAGGTCCTGTTCGGCATGATACATTCCGCCCTGGTGTCATTGTCCGCGTACAGGGCGTCTTCAAGGCCGAATGGAGTGTCTTTGACCGTCGCGACCCAGTCTTTGTTCTCAACGACATAGCGCAACAGTTTGCCGCCTTCCACGTGGGTGATCTGGCCCACCAGGATACCGCTCTGATCGTCGTCGGCCGCAGCCCAGGAGATCAAGAGCAGCGGCGCCCAAAAAAGAAGCAGAATCCAGATGCAATTCCGTTTGCATATATGCATGGTTGTCTCCTTGATGACGGTTATCGCGTTGTCCGCATGGCTGATGCAGTCAGTTTACATCACCCTAAAAAGTATACAATAAAGATTCATACCGGGGAACGCAATGGATTGCGATGGGCCGCCGGATGGAACGGACAGATTTTTTAATTATTGATCGGTGAGATCAATCTGCAAAGGGGGTGGAACGGCTGAAATCAGGATTGTAGTATCCGGCGCTGGCAACATCCTGCAGCCAGCCATGAGCAAAGCCGAGCCGATCCAGTTCGGCGACCACCTGATCGTACTCTTCGGGGCAGAGTGATCGATTGAACGGGGGCAGATCGGCCACGGCGGCGGTCGGCTGATATTGGGCCATCAGCGACAGGGTGAGGCGAGGGGAGAGTCGGCTCGCCAGAAATCGGAGTACATTCAGACTGTTCGGTATCGCGCCGGGCAAGACCAGATGACGGACGATCAACCCGCGTAGTGCCAAGCCGTTGTCGTCAAGATGGAGCAAATTACCCTTCTGCCGATACATTTCCGTCAGCGCGGCGGCCGCGACCTCCGGATAGTCGGCAGATCCGGACAGGGTGCGCGCCAGCTCCGCATCGCTGTACTTACAGTCCGGAAGATAGACATCCACCCAATCCTCCAAGGCTTGCAAAGTTTGCACCCGGTCATATCCGTTACTGTTATAGACGATGACCGGGCGAAAACCGTGCCGACGCACCTCGTTGATGATGGCCACCATCTGCGGCGCCATGTGCGAGGGCGAAACAAAGCCGAGCCGCTCAACTCCGGTCTTCAGGATGGCAACAATGGCCTCTGTCGCCTGTGCCAGAGACCAAGCCCCTTGGATGGTTTGATCGTTTCTGGAGATCTGGTGATTCTGGCAAAAACGGCATTGCAGGTTGCAATGGCCGAAGAACACGTTGCAAATACCCAAGGGACCGCTGATCGCCGGTTCTTCCCCTCGATGCAAGGTGATGGCGGCGATGTTCAGTCCGGCATCGGTCCGGCAGAAACCATGGCTGCCTGCTGTCCGGTCGCAACCGCATCGCCGGGGGCACAGGCGGCAGATTTGCAGAGAGAAAGGGGGAAGGTGTGGATCGATTTCAAAGGGCATAGCCGCTGATTGCACATGAATGAGAGAAGGCGACGGCGGCTGACATTTTTTTGGAAAACAAGAAGAGACGCATCCAGCGGCGGGCGACAAACTTTGGCAACCGAGAGCAAGAAGCAAACCCGGTGCCCCTGGTGACAGGGACCAGTGCCGGATTTGCTGGTGGCTGGTCAACAATAGGTCAGCGGCTGTCGCGCAAACAGCAGATCAGGGTTTTGTAGATCAGTTTGGCGGCGAGCAGGTGAGCATGCAGACCATTTTTCTGAGGGACCAGACCGGTGACGTCAAAGCCGATAACCGTTTTTTCTCTGGCCACCATCCGGATCAGGTTGTTGAGCGCATACCAATCGAGGCCGCCAGGCTCGGGCTTGGTTACGGCAGGCATACAGGCCGGATCGAGAACATCGAGGTGTATGGCCAGATAGACCGTTTCGCTCAACACATCAATGGCATCGGCGGCGGCGTTAAGGCCATTGGTGTAGATGTCGCGGGCAAAGACCAGATTATCGATATGAATTTTGCTCTTTTCCGCCTTGCCCATGCTCCGGATGCCGACATGGGAGACCATGCATTTTTCTTGCACCAGTGCCATGGCGTCGGGCTCGTTGGGCGCGGCCGGGTCGATCAGGTGTGGATGGGCGCCGAGGTGCAAAACGCTGAGGTTGTTGTCCTGCTCCAGAGCCGCGCGAACCAACCCTTCGGTGATCAGGTAACTGCCGCCAATGGTGGCGACCAACTTGCCTTTTTTGAAATGAGGACTGCTTTGGTTGGCGATTTCATCCAGAACATCATGCTGATTCTCCGGACAGATTAAAGGATCCAGGGTATGCAGGCTCAATTCGTTGAAATCGGTATTGGTCTCGACATCATAGGTAGACAACATGTGCGAGGCCTGCAAAATGGCCTCCGGTCCCTTGTCCATGCCGGGAGTGCGGCCTGTTCCACTGTATGGGATAGGCAGGATGATCGCTTTGGCCTGATTGTACGGAGGTTTTTTTGCCGATACATTGAGGAAATTCATGCAACACCTCAAAAACGAAAATTCACGTAAACAGCAGGGTGTCGGCGTAAGATACGGCGACCATAATCAATCGTATTCCTCGTCGCCACTATCATCCGCTTCATCGAGATGGGCATCGCCATCGTCATCGAGCAACGTGAGATGGAGAGGATCAAGCGAATGAATCATGAATTCGGCTTCGCAGTCGTTGCAGTACACAATATCCTCTTCTTCGCAAAAGCCGTCCACGATGATGTCGCCACCACAGATCGGACATTCTTCGACCTGGACATCTTCTTCATCATCTTCTCTATCAACAACCATGGGTTATCTCTGCAAAATGGGGTTTGTCCGTCGGGTTTCTGGTTCGTTGGCGCCATGATTGACAGCCTCGATCTTCTCAAGACAGGCATGCCACACTGCTCGCTGATGGAAATACACCGCATCTGCTCTGTCAATAAAAAATTAGTAATATGCAATAATACCTACAAAGTGGGTTCCTCTTTCCAGCCAAGAACGATCCGCATAGAAAGGATGCCGAGGTTTGCCATTCCAGACGCCAGAAAACGACAATAACGACTTGGTATAACACAGGCTTATTGCAGAGAGTATTTTCCGCCATCCACTGAACTAACCAAAAATTACCGGATTGGAAAAATCTTTCTGTGCCGGTTTGATAGCGATTCCCCATCAAGTCTGAATGGACGCCTCCCTTGCCGTACCATCCTGTGCCGCCGCCGGCCCAATGCATGCCAACATATTGATCACGAATTGAAGCAGATGGGCAACCATTTGATTTTTTATTAAAAATTTGTTAAAAATTTATTTGACCGATGTCTGGGAACACCATATAACAGAACGAGTGAATAGTTTTGGGCACGAGAGGGACCGGGTTGTCCATGGGAAATTTCTTTCAGCGCCTGGAGAGGAAAATGCTGGTGATTTGTGAGGAGTGCTCCAAAAAATACAACATCGATGAGTCCAAGATGAAAGGGGATCGGGCTCGTTTTTCCTGTCAGGAATGCGGCAACATCATTGTGGTGGTGAAGCAGAAAAACGGTCTGCCTGATGGTTTGAATGTCGCATCCGATCCGGCTGGTTCCCATCGTGATTGATCCATGCTGCTACCGCGAGAAAAGTCCTATCTGAGAGGATTAAACAGCTACTACCTGCATCTGGAACGGTTCATCGAACATATGCAGGGAGAAATCGGTTCAGGGGGGGTGCATTGCCTGTCGTCCTCGCTGGAAATGATGATTTATTTCAACGAGCACGAGGTAATCAGCAATCTGGTTCAAGAAAAAGGACAGCCTGCTTCCTTTGTTGCTTCACACGATTCCCACAATACCTTTTACAACTCCATCTATTCGGTCGAAGTGTTTCAGTTCGACTCCCATGCCATTTTCTTCTGGGCGCAGATGCCGCCGTTTCAACGGGCTAAAGCCTCGTTGAAATCGACGGAGATCCCTCTGCCTGATCTCATTTTTCGCCTCAAACAGAAACAATTCTCCGGTTTCATCGATGTGCAACTGATGAAAAGAAGCGATGGAGGCACCCTGTTTTTCAACGAAGGGGAACGGGTCGGCGGGTCATACTCCTGGGGAAAAGGAGGTATGAGCATGGCCGATGAGGACTATCATTCCCTGCTCAGCCGGATCCAACTGAATGAGGGAATTTTTACCTTCGGCACTTTTCTCAAGGAGTGAGCGGCCATTTTTCGCCGTCACCATCAATCCGCCTGTCCTGTTTTTTCTTCCGTCTTTTTCTCCCACCATTTGCCAGCCAACTGTCCGCAGGCAGCGGCGATGTCTTCTCCTCTGCTTTGGCGGATGAAGACCGTATGGCCGCGGCTGCGCAGGATGTGCTGAAAGCGGAGGATACGGTCCTGGCCCGGGTTTTTGTAGGCAGGGTCGCCAGTGGGATTGACCGCCAACAGGTTGATCTTGCACGGTACTCCCCGCAAAAGATCGACCAATTGCTCCGCATCGCGGTCACTGTCGTTGATGCCGTCGAGCAAGGTGTATTCGAACATGATCCGCTTACGTCGTTTCTGGCGATAGGTGCGGCAGGTCTCGACCAGTTCCGCAATGGGATACCGGTTGTTGATTGGCATCAGCCGACTCCGGACCGCGTCATTGGCGGCATGCAGGGAAACAGCCAGATTGACGTCGGTGAGATCACCGAGTTTCTTCATCTGTGGCACCAGGCCGCAGGTGGATACGGTGATCCGGCGATTGGAGAAATCCAGACCACGCTGTTCGGTGAAAATGGAAATGGCGTCAAGGAGGTGGTCAAAATTGGCTAATGGCTCTCCCATACCCATGAACACCAGGTTGGTGAGCGGGCCTCGGTCATGGGTGAGGGCCCAATCCCGAACCGCGCATACCTGGTTGACGATCTCAGCGGTGGTCAGATTGCGGATGAATCCCATGGTGCCGGTCAGACAAAAGCCGCATCCCATGGCGCATCCCACCTGCGATGAGACGCAGAGGGTATTGCGGTCTTCCTCGGGAATGAGCACCGATTCGATCAGCCGCCCATCCTCCAGCAGAAAGGCGAATTTGACTGCGCCGTCACGGGAACACTCCACCTGAAAATCGTCAAACCGGCTCATGGTCGCCGATTGGGCGAGAATGGCCCGAAACTCTTTGGCCAGATCGGTCATCTGAGAGAAATCGATGATGCCGGGTTTATAGATCCAGGCCAGAAGTTGACGTCCCCGAAACGCGGGTTGCCCCAGAGATTCGACAAAGCGGACCAGTTGTTTTTGGGTGAGATTCCTCAGATCGGTTTTAGGTGATTGTGCGTGCATCCCGGCGATAATTTTTTTCATTTGTCCAAATAACTGGGTGTGATCCGTTACAATCTGCGGCAAGGGTCAGGTTTAAGGGGCAGGGTGCCGGCCAGGGCCTGCTCAATGGTGGTCAGCATGCTCTTTCGATCCTTGGGCAGACGGCCGCGCAAGGAAAAATAGTTTGAGGCGTGGTTGGCATGGAATTGGGTGCGGAACGATTCCAGATGGCGCAGCAGGCAGTGCATTTCCTGAAACAATTGGCCAGGAGCGGGCAGGGAAAACCGACCTGCACGCGCCAACCGGTACAAAGGCGTACCGGGCAGAAGCATCAGGGTGAGGACCGCGATCTGATGCGGCTGCATGCAACTGAGTACGCGGGCGGTGGCTATGGCGTGATCCAACGAGTGCTCCGCTCCGGCGATGCCAAGCAAACAGGTGACCGACAGAAATATGGCGGCACTACGCACACGCTGGCCAGCTTCGATCATTTGCGCGCTGTCAACGCCCTTGGCAATGGCCGCAAGGGTTGGATCATGACCGGTTTCCAGCCCCATGTACAGCCGGCTCAATCCTAATTGCCTGTATTCGCTGAGATCTTCGTCGCTCTTTGCCAGGACGTTCTGGCAGGTGGCATAGGCGCTCACCCGGCGGATCCAGGGCAGCCGGTGCCGGATAGAGTGCAACAGGGCGATCAACTGCGCATGGGGCAGGGCGAGGGCATCGCCGTCGGCGAGAAACAGGGTGGTATGCCCCTGGCTCCAGGTAGCGGCATAATCGATGTCATGTTCGATCTGCTGCCATGGTTTGATTCCGAAGGGTTTATCGCGATACGCGCCGCAGAAGGTGCAGCGGTTGTGCGAACAACCGGTTGTCACCTGGAGGATGAGGGAAAAAGCCTCGCTGGGCGGCCGGATAATGTCGCCTTGATAGTCCACGGGCGGTGAGGAAACCCGGTCTACGCGGCACGCAGACCGGGTCAGGAACCATTATCCGTTCTTTTTGGCGAAATCGGCCATAAAGGCCACCAGCTTTTCTACACCTTCCTTGGGAAAGGCGTTGTAGATCGAAGCACGGCAGCCTCCCACCGAACGATGCCCCTTGAGCCCATCAAGCCCGATGGAGCCGGCTTCCCGGATAAATTGCGCCTCCAATTTCGGAGTGCGCAAATTGAAGGTGACATTCATCAGCGAACGGGATTCTTTTTCGGCGTGACCACGATATAGTTCGAAACCGTCGATCGCTTCGTAGAGCAGCGCGGCTTTTTCGCGGTTGGTCTTCTCGATGGCTGCTGCTCCTCCTCTCTGCTTGAGCCAGCGCATCACCAGGCCAACGCAGTAGATGGAGAAGCAGGGCGGGGTGTTGAACATGGACTCTTTTTCCGCATGGGTTTTGTACTTGAGCATGGTCGGCGCTTTGTCGTCAACCCGGTCGAGCAGGTCGTCGCGGATGATCACCACAGTCACCCCGGCAGGCCCCATGTTTTTCTGGGCGCCTGCGAAAATCAATCCGAATTGGGAGACATCCACCGGCCGCGACAAGATATCCGAGGACATGTCGGCGATCAGCAAAACATCCTTGTTGGGCATGGCAGGGAACTGAGTCCCGTAAATGGTGTTGTTGGTCACAAAGTACAGGTATTGGCTATCGGCCGAAACACTGTATTCATCGTCGCGCGGCACGCGTCTGTAGGTGGTCTCTTCGCTGGAATAGGCCACCTCCACTTGACCAAAGAGCTTGGCCTCCTTGATGGCATTTTTCGCCCATACGCCGGTGTTGAGATAGGTGGCTTTCTGGCCGCTGTGCAGCAGATTCATCGGGACCATGAAAAATTGGCTCGAAGCGCCGCCCTGGAGGAAGAGCACCTTGTAATTATTTGGAATGCCCATCAATTCCCGGATCAGGGCTTCAGTTTCTTCGGCCACGGCTATAAAGGCTTTGGAACGGTGGCTGAGTTCGATCAGACCGATGCCGGAGTTCTTGAAGTTGACGATATCGGCCGCTGCTTCCTGAAGAACGGCTGGGGGCAGGGTGGCGGGACCGGGGCTGAAATTGAAAATTCGTTCGGGCATTGTTCTTCTTCTCCTTGGAACAAAAGGAATGGTGTGGAATAACAACTATCGGCGGATCTGCCGCAGGGCTTCATAAAGAACGATACCCGCAGCCATCGCCAGATTGAGACTGCGGATATGAGGATTGCTCATGGGGATTGTCAAACAGCGGTCACTATACAGCGCCAGAATGTCTTCCGGCAAGCCTTTTGTCTCTTTACCGAAGATCAGCTTGTCGCCGGGTTTGAACCGGACATCGGTATAGGATCGGTTGGTCTTGGTGGTGAGAAAATGCAGATCCCGTTCATCTTGATCCTGCAGAAAGAGATCGAGATTGTCCCAATAGTTGATCTGGACATGGGGCCAGTAATCGAGCCCTGCCCGTTTGAGATGTTTGTTGTCGACAGAGAATCCCAGAGGATGGACCAAATCGAGGATGGTGTCGGTTGCCCCACACAGACGGGCGATGGAACCGGTATTGGGCGGTATTTCCGGTTCCACCAGGACGATATGCAAATCGGATGCAGCCATGGGATACTCATTGTGCGCTGAAAGGGAAAAATGGACCACTAAGTACTGAAAATGGATAGATGTTGCAAATTTAAAAATACGTCTTAAATTTTCAGGTTTATCTTTAATAGCGCTGTGACGCGCCATTTCTTGCGACCAACGGGAGAGGCCCGACGGGGAAAAGGCTGGTGTGCAGCTGTCCTTCGGCAGGTTACGGCTTCATTGCTCTTCAGCGTGTTATCATTTTCTGTGCGGACACAATCATGGCACTGATCATTCAAAAGTTTGGCGGAACCTCTGTAGGTTCCACGGAGAAAATCAAGGCGGTGGCGCAGCGGGTTCTGAAAAACCACCAGCAGGGCAACCGGATGGTGGTGGTGCTGTCGGCCATGTCGGGTGAAACCGATCGGTTGACCGGCTTAGCTCTTACCATGCAGCATATTCCCGATCAACGGGAGATGGACATGCTGCTCGCCACCGGCGAACAGATCACGGTGGCTCTGTTTGCAATGGCCATCAAGGATATGGGATACGATGCCGTCTCCCTGTTGGGAGATCAGGTCGCCATCCGCACCGACGACATGCACACCAAGGCCAGGATCCTGTCGATTGATCCGACCCTGATCAACAGTCACCTCGACCAGGGAAAGATCGTGGTCATCGCCGGCTTCCAAGGCGTGACCGACAGCGGAGACATCACCACCCTCGGCCGGGGTGGATCAGATACCACCGCCGTAGCCCTGGCTGCGGCAATGCGGGCCGATGCCTGTGAGATCTTCACCGATGTCGAGGGAGTGTACACCACTGACCCCAATGTCTGTCCGCAGGCCCGGAAAATAGATTATATCAGCTACGACGAGATGCTGGAGCTGGCCAGTTTGGGGGCCAAGGTCCTGGATATCCGGGCGGTTGGATTGGCAAAACGGTTTTGCGTGCCAGTGCATGTCCGTTCCACTTTTTCAGAAAATATTGGCACCTGGGTTGTCGAGGAGGAGAAGATTATGGAATCCATGCTGGTTTCCGGCATTACCTATAGCAAGAGCGAAGCTCGAATCACGATTAGACAAGTCCCGGATCAGCCTGGAATAGCGGCAAAAGTGTTCCTTCCCATTTCCGATGCCGGTATTTTGGTGGACATGATCATCCAGAACACCACCGACGGCCGTCTGACCGACATGACATTTACGGTGTTGCGCCGTGATTACGACCGGGCCATGGAAATTTTGCAGAAGGTGGCCGCAGAGATCGGCGCCCAACGAGTGACTGGTGATGAAAGTATCGCCAAGGTGTCGATCGTCGGGGTGGGCATGCGTAATCATCCGGGCATTGCCTCGACCATGTTTCAGATCCTGGCCAAGGAGGGCATCAACATGATGATGGTTTCGACCTCCGAGATCAAGGTTTCCTGCGTTATTGCTGAAAAATACACCGAATTGGCGGTTCGGGCACTCCATGATGCCTTTGCCTTGGACAAAGAAAACATGCCGGTAGAAACCGAGTAAAAAAGCAGAAACTATGGGCAGAGTCATCGAGCTGTACGATACCACCCTGCGGGATGGAACCCAGGCTGAGAATTTCAATCTCTCGGTTGACGATAAAATCAAGCTCTGCCGGCAACTGGATCGGATTGGCATTGATTTTATCGAAGGCGGCTGGCCAGGTTCTAACCCCTTGGCCGTTGATTTCTTCAACCGGATGCAGGAGGTGGATCTCAAGCAGGCCAAGCTGGCCGCCTTTGGTTCAACCCGTCATTTCCACAATAGACCGGAAAACGACGCCAACCTCCAGGCGCTGCTCGCCGCCAGAACCCCGGCGGTAACTATTTTTGGCAAAAGCTGGGATATCCATGTTATTGATGCGTTACGAGTCGAACTTGAAGATAATTTGCAGATTATTGAGGATTCGCTCGCCTATCTGCGTCCCCGCGTGCAACACCTGATCTATGATGCCGAGCATTTTTTCGACGGGTTCAAAAACAATCGCGAATATTGCTTGGCCACGTTGAGCAAGGCGATCAGCGGCGGGGCTGAAACCATTGTGCTCTGCGATACGAACGGCGGGACTCTGCCGCACGAAATTCCGGAGATTATGCAAAGGGTGCTGCAATACCGTGACGAACAGGGCAGCCAGGTGCGCATCGGCATCCATGCCCACAACGATTCGGAAACCGGTGTGGCCAATGCCCTGATGAGCGTTCACTTGGGAGCCATCCAAGTCCAAGGCACGATCAACGGGTTCGGCGAGCGCTGCGGCAACGCCAATCTGACCTCGATCATCCCGGCCCTGATTTTCAAAATGGGGCTGGAATGCAAGGTGGGCAAACAGATCGACCAGCTATACACCACCGCCCGCATGGTCAGCGAACTGGCCAACTTGCCACACAACCGCTATCAACCGTATGTGGGAGAATCGGCCTTTGCCCATAAGGGCGGCATCCATGTCAGCGCTGTGCAGCGCAATCCGGTGACCTACGAGCATATTGCCCCGGAAAAGGTTGGCAATACGCGCCGAGTGCTTATTTCCGATCAGTCGGGTAAGGCCAATGTTCTGATGAAGGCCCAAAAATATGGGCTCAACATCGACCAGAACGATCCGGCGATGACGGCAATCGTCAACGAACTGAAAAATTTGGAAAATCAAGGGTATCAATACGAGGCTGCCGAGGCCAGCTTTGAACTCCTGATGCGCAGGGCCATGGGGCTGCAGCAAGATTTTTTTCAGCTTGAAGCCTTTTGGGTGTTGCACCACAACCATGACAAGACGAAACAGCCCATCACCGAAGCCACCATTCGCCTGCATGTCAAGGACAGCGAAGTCCATACCGCCTCCGTGGGCGATGGACCGGTTAATGCCCTGGATCAGGCCCTGCGCAAAGCATTGACCAGATTTTACCCCAATCTTGAAGAAATGGTGCTCACCGACTACAAGGTGCGGGTTCTGACCGGTGAGCATGGTACCGGCGCGAAAGTCCGGGTGTTGGTGGAGAGCAGGGATCTGGAAGACAGTTGGGGTACGGTCGGTGTTTCGGTGAATATTATCGAGGCAAGCTGGCAAGCCTTGGTGGACAGCATCAACTATAAATTGATGAAAGATGCAAACCATCATGCTGGATATTGAAGGGCCTGCCCAGGACAATGCAGACAGCAAGGACAAGCAGGCGCTTGTCCTTTTTCTTTTGGCCTGCTGCATTCTCGGTTTGCCGCTGCTGTGCCGCCACTCTCCGCCGCCGCAGCCGAGCTATGCCATCACATCCGTTGCTGGCACGGAGCAATGGCGGGTGATCAGCGCATCGCTCGCAGAAACGCGGCAAGGGCAAAACAAGGATGGTATATCTCATCTAAATATACAACAGTTCGATGTATCATCCTTTTTTCACGATACATATAAGACTGATTCTCTACCGGCCAAGTTTGCCCTGTTTTTTCGCCGCCCCTTACCAGTCAACAAAAGTCGGCTTGAGGATCTGACCATGCTGCCCGGCATTGGCCCACATCGTGCCGCGCAGGTGCTTGCCGAACGTCAGAAAAAAGGACGGCTGGAAGGGGCAGAAGATCTGCTGGCTGTACCAGGAATCGGACCAGTAACACTGCAACGGCTGTTGCCCTTGGTCAGCTTCGAATGATTTCCGCAGCCACCGCCATCACGGCGCCGGTCCTGGCCCTGGTCGGTCCCACCGCCATCGGCAAGACGGCCTTGTCGCTCCGCATTGCGGAACAGTACAAATGTGAAATTATCTCCATGGACTCGATGCAAGTGTATCGATATATGGATATCGGCACAGCCAAGGCAAGTTTAGAGGAACGAAAGCGTATTGCACATTATCTGATTGATATTGTCGATCCGGACGAGCAATACGACGCCGCCCAATTCGCTCAGGATGCCCGGGATGCGATCGCAGCTATTCATGCCCGTGGCCACATTCCATTGTTAACCGGAGGAACAGGATTGTATTTATCCTCATTAATCAATGGAATGTTCGACGTTGTTAAAGTTTCAGATCAAGTCAGGACCCTTCTCCGACATCGCCTGGAGCAAGAGGGGAGAATGGCGCTGCACCGGGAACTGATGACTGTAGACCGGGAAAGCGGGGAACGTATCCACTGCAACGACACCCAGCGGTTGCTGCGGGGACTTGAAATTTATCACGCCACCGGAATCCCCTGGTCAGAACATGTGCGTCAGCAACGGCGACATGCCACTGTTTCGAATTTTTCTCGCCTGCTTCTTTTAGGACTGACCTGTGAGCGAGAAACACTTTACGAACGCATAAAACAGCGTTCAGTCAGTATGATGTGTGACAAATTTGCACAAGAAACTGAATGGTTGCTGACCCAGGGATACCGATCCGATTTGCCGGCGATGCAAGCGATCGGCTATCGGCACATGCTTGCTTTGCTTGCCGGTGCCAACGACCGCGAAACCGTCCTTACCGCCTTGATTCGCGACACCAGGCGCTATGCCAAACGCCAGATGACCTGGTTCAGAAATCAGCAACAGGTGGCATGGCATCAGGTCAGCCAACCCGAAACGGTGTTTGCAACCGTTGATCGCTTCTTAGAGGCTGAGAACTAAAATGGACCCGATGGCTTCTTGCATCCAGAAGTATACAGTGGCCTGCAGTGGCGGTCTTGAGGAAAAGGCGTTTGGGGGCACCATCGCCAAGGAATTCGGCCTTCCGTTTCAGGTGGGTGAGATTCTGTACTCGCGCAATATAGATACCCTGGCCAAAGCAGAGGAATTCTTGTGGCCACAGTTGAACATGCTGCCAGCGCCGGAGACGATGAAAGGCATGCGCGAGGCTGTAGCCTGCATTCTTGCGATCTGCAACGACAATCAACCGATTTTTATTCATGGCGATTACGATGTCGACGGTATCAGCGCCACCGCTCTTTTGGTCTCTTTCTTCAGGGAGTTGAGCCGGCAAACCTTTTTCTACATCCCTAACCGGTTACAGGAAAATTATGGATTGTCCATCGAATCGATCAACCGACTGATGGCACAATGCCCGAACCAGGGAGGGGTGTTGATCTCCGTTGATTGCGGCATTTCAGCCGTCGCAGAGGTGGCCTATGCGCGACAACGAGGGCTCCGGGTCGTAATCACCGATCATCACGAGCCGCAGGGCATGTTGCCCGAGGCCGATGCGCTCATTGATCCCAAACAACCGGGATGCAATTTTTCTTGCGATGTGTTGTCCGGAGTAGGTGTGGCCTTTTATCTGCTCATGGCACTGCGCAAAGCCATGTCCATCCAGTTGAATCTGAAACAGTATCTTGATTTGGTGGCATTAGGCACGGTTGCCGACGTGGTGCCGTTGACCGGAATCAATCGTATTTTTGTTCGTGCTGGACTTGAAGTTTTATCCGCAAGGCACCGACCTGGGCTCCATTCTCTGTGCTCGTGCAGTGGACTGGCTAAACGTGAAATCCTCTCTGAGGATATTGCGTTTAAATTGGCCCCCAGAATCAATGCAGCGGGACGGCTTGGCTATCCGGAGGCAGGGATGGCATTGCTGCTGGCAAAAGACATGGGCGAATCCCGGTTGGCAGCGGGTGCGCTTGAGCAAATGAATAACACCAGAAAACAATTGGAAATAAAAGAGATTGCGACGGCTGAAGCAACCTGTGATGAACAGGTGCAAGCAGGGAAGGGAGGACTGATTGTATACCAGCCGGATTGCCATGCCGGTGTGTTGGGAATTCTCGCGTCCAGACTGGTCGAACGGTATCAACGACCAATCCTTGTTTTTGCCGATGACTGCAAGGGTAAGACGGAGGAGACGATCAGAGGGTCAGGGCGTTCGGTCAAAGGGATCAACCTTTTTAAGGTGCTTGCCAGTTGTGACCATGTTATCGAGCAATTCGGCGGACATGCCATGGCGGTGGGCCTGACCCTCAAGCGCAGAAACCTGGAACGGTTTACCGACGTCTTTGATCGATATGTTGGGATGTTGCAACAAGATCTGTACAATATGGATCACATTATGGTCGATTATCGATTATTCGACGCATCCATGTTAACCACGAGCCTGGCGCAAGGAGTGCAATGGCTGCAACCATTCGGTGAAAGCAACCCTGAGCCCGTCTTTTTGCTTGCGGGTCAACAATTGATCGCGCCCAAAAAAAAGAATGGCCATTTGATGTTCCATCTCCAGGGACAAGGACAGGTGTTTCCTGGCATCGGCTTTCATCTAGCCCGTCCGCACCTCGATATGACCAAGCCGACCGATGTGCTTTTTCAATTGAAACGCAACTGGTTCAGAGGAGTGGAGCGAAGCCAGATCCATGCGCTTATGCTGGCAACAACTTGATATAAATACAATAAACAAAATTTAACATAATGTATATTATGCGACGTTTTATAAATTGAGCCGCCGTGCCGCTGGTTCGGTCGCTTACTTTGGACAAAAAAACTGAATCCTTGCCGCCACCTTGTTCTGGACACCTGAAACAAATCGTTTAATCAGAGAGTTGCCGCGCATTATTATTGCTCCAATCAAACCTTGCCAGCCGTTATGAAGCGTAAACGGTCCTGGCAATCTGAATGGCGGATGGCCATTGGCAAGGTTTCATTAAAGGAGCATTACTGATCATCCCCCAAGTTGCTCCCCCCTGCCCTCTCGCCATCTTTTTATTTGGTAAAAATGGTTCATCCTGTCAGAGCTGTGCCAATCGATAAAAGTTGGCCTTGCGTTCCAGGTGGTGTAGGTTATTTATTTCAGCGGCTTACATGAAGGTTACTCCATCAAATCTCTCAAAATTCACTGTGTATTTGCTAAATAACAGGTTGAATTAATGAGCAAAATAACAAACCATTCTTTCTTCCATCTCAGGTTAAGCGAACTTTTATGAATCGTGATATTTATCAGGAACCCCTAGTTTCTCGTTATACCAGCCGTGCAATGCAGGAATTGTTTTCTGAGCGGTACAAGTTTACCCATTGGCGTAAATGCTGGGTCGCCCTGGCTGAAGCGCAGCACGAACTCGGGCTTGCAGCGGTAACCGCCGAGATGGTTACCGAGCTCAAGGCCAATGTCGACAACATCAACTATGAGGTGGCTAGCGCCAAGGAGCGTGAAATCCGGCACGATGTCATGGCGCATGTGTATGCGTATGGCCTGCAGTGTCCGCTTGCCGAACCGATCATCCATCTCGGTGCGACATCGCAGTTCGTGGTGTGCAATACCGATTTACTGATTCAGAAGCGGGCCTTGCAACGGATCAAAAAAGCCTTGCTGCAAGTTATAGCCAACCTTGCCGCTTTTTGTACTGCCCACAAAGACATGGCGACCTTGGGCTATACCCATTATCAACCGGCGCAGCCGACAACCGTTGGCAAGAGAAATACGCTGTATCTGCAAGATCTATTGATGGATCTCACCTATATCGAACACCTGGAGGCCCAGATCAAGGCACGCGGCGCCAAAGGGACGGTCGGCACCCAAGCCACCTTCATTGAGCTGTTTAACGGCAACCACGACAAGGTACGCGAACTCGATCGCCTTGTTTCCCGAAAGATCGGCTTTGACGAGCCGTTTCCAGTCACCGGCCAGACCTATCCCCGCAAGCTTGACATGAAAACTGCGGAAACCTTGGCGGGTATCGGCGCCTCGGCCCATAAATTCGCCGTTGATCTCCGATTATTGTCAAATCTCAAGGTGCAGGAAGAACCATTTGAAAGCAAACAGGTCGGCAGTTCTGCCATGGCATACAAACGCAATCCAATGCGGTCCGAGCGCATGACCGGCCTGGCCCGCAAACTCATGGGCCTTCCGGCCAATTTTGCCGCTACCGCCGCCAACCAATGGTTTGAACGGACCCTGGATGACTCCGCCATCCGGCGCATGGATATTGCCCAGGCCTTTCTCCTGACGGATGCCATATTAAAATTGTACATTAATATTACAAGCAATATGGTTGTTTATCCGAAACAAATAGAAAAATATCTGCGCGAAGAACTCCCCTTTATGGCCACAGAAAAAATTCTGATGGCCTGTGTTGAACGCGGAAAAAGCCGCCAAGACATGCATGAAGTCATACGCGAACATTCCGTCGCATCAGGGCTTGGCGTCAAAAATAATGGCTCATCGAACAATCTGCTGGAACTGCTTGCCCAAGATGACCGCGTTCCCTTTGATCAGGCCGAACTTGAACGTCTCATCGGCGATTATCAACAGTTCACCGGCCGTGCCTCCATGCAGACCACGGAGTTTCTCCAGGAACATGTGGAACCGGTTCTGGCCAAGTATAAAGATGTTATGGAAGATATCGACGCTTCTCTCAGCGTTTAGATCCGTTTTACAACGGTAATGCTTTATGCCTGTGCTCATTGAATGGTTCCTGTTGATCAGGCCGGAAAAAATCAGCTGGCTTCGTTTCATCCTTGAAGGATACGACGGGCTGGCCATCCTCTCCACCCTTGCTGCTGACCGGGGCCTGGTGCGTATCCAGACATTGGACTGCAACATGGCTGCCACCATGCGGCTACTGGCGGCGTTGGCCGAACAACTGAGCCTATTTTCCTCCCCACAAACAATCAATCCCTGATTCCATGAGCAAGAACCTGCACATTAAGACCTTTGGCTGCCAAATGAACGAGCGGGACTCGGAAATCATCGAGCAGCTTCTTGCCCAGGAAGGGTATGTTGCCACCATGGAGCCTGAGCGCGCAGACGTCATCCTGATCAACACATGCAGCATCAGGGAAAAGGCCGAACAGAAGGTCTTTTCCCTGTTGGGTGCCCTGCGGACGGAGAAACAGAAAAAACCGCAGATGCTTCTCGGCGTGACCGGTTGCGTTGCTCAACAGGAGGGCATGCAGATCAGCGAGCGGATGCCCCATGTCGATCTGATTGTCGGCACCCAACAGATCTACCGGCTGCCGGAGATGCTGGACCGGTTGCAGCAAGGGGTGACCAGCAGGGAAATCGCCACTGACATGGAGGCATCCTTCACCATCCCTCCCTTTCAGAAACTCCTGACCGCTTCATCAGCCATCCCCGTTGCGGCCGCTCAAGGATGCAAACGGTTTGTCACCATCATGCAGGGCTGTGACAATTTCTGCAGTTATTGCGTGGTGCCGAACACCAGAGGCCGGGAAATCAGCCGGCCCATGACGGATATTCTCGAAGAGGTGGAGATTCTGGCCGCGCAAGGCGTACGGGAAATCACCCTTCTTGGCCAGAATGTCAACTCCTATGGCACCACCAACCCGGTTGCCGCGCAACAGGTCAATTTCCCTCAATTGTTACGGGAAGTTGCCGCGATCAAAGGCGTGCGGCGGCTTCGCTTCACCACGTCACATCCCAAAGACCTCACCGAAGAACTTATGCGCTGTTTCGCCGAGATTGACAATCTCTGCCCCCACTTCCACCTGCCAGTCCAATCCGGTTCCAATGCGGTGCTGCGGCGGATGAACCGGAAATACACCGTTGAGACCTACCTGGACAAAGTGGAACGGCTCAGGCGCTACCGGCCCGATATTGCGCTGGCAACCGACATCATCGTCGGTTTTCCAGGCGAAACCGACGATGATTTTCAAGCGACCATGGATCTCTTGAACCAGGTGCGGTTCCATGGATCGTTTTCCTTCAAGTACTCGGACAGACCCCACACCCGTTCAACCGAATTTGACGACAAAGTGCCCGAAGAAGTGAAGAGTATCCGGCTCACGACCTTCCAAGAACGGCAGGATACAATATGCTTTAAACGAAATTGCGAATATATAGGAAAAGAAGTTGAGATAATGATTGAGGCGAAAAACGCAACCGGCATCAAGGGTCGCACTTCGAGCAATCATATTGTCCACTGCCCTGATGCTCCGGCGCCTCTGCTGCCCGGTGACCTGGTCATGGCGCGCATTGTCCATGCCGGCAACCACTCCTTAAAGGGCAAGATCGAGAATCAACATGAATAATTTTATCCATCGTGGCGGAATATATGATTGATCTTCATTCGCATACTTTTTTCAGCGACGGGGCCCTCGTTCCTGCCGAGCATGTCCGCCGGGTTGAGGTTCTCGGCTATACGGCCATTGCCATCACTGACCATGCCGATTCATCCAACATCCATATCCTGATTCCTGCCCTGTGCAAGGCAGCCCGGGATTTGAACCCGTATACCTCGACCCGGTTGATTGTCGGCGTCGAGTTGACCCATGTCCCCCCTGCCCTCATCGCCCCCTTGACAGCCGAAGCACGAGCCCTGGGCGCTCAAATCGTGGTAGCCCATGGCGAAACCCCGGTGGAACCGGTCCCGTCAGGAACCAATCGCGCGGCCTTGGAGGCAGGCGTCGATGTCCTGGCGCATCCCGGTTTCATTACCGAGGAAGAAGCCCTGTTGGCTGCTGAAAAAAACATCCTGTTGGAACTGTCCGGCCGCAAGGGGCACAGCCTGACCAATGGCCATGTGGCACAGATGGCAAAACGCGCCAACGCGCCTCTGGCCATCAATGCCGATGCGCACGGACCGGGTGATTTTCTTACCGCAGCCACGGCGGAAATGGTAGGTTTGGGAGCTGGTCTCAGTCAGGAGCGGTATCAGGCTGCTCGCCGCAGTATGGCCGCGCTGGTCGAACGGTTGCCGCCCATCGTGTAATTTTTTATCATACCCAGAAAATCCTATGCATTACCAAGGCACTGTCTACCGTCCGCCAAGTGAGGCGGGCAGCATTCTGTTGCAGATCACCACCGGCTGCTCGCACAACAAGTGCACCTTCTGCGGCATGTATAAACAGCAGCGGTTCACCATTACCCCCGAGGAGATTGTGTATGCCGACATCGACTATGCCGCCCGTCATTTTTCCCATGCCCGACGGCTGTTCCTCTGTGACGGCGATGCCCTGATTCTGCCGCAAAACAAATTACGGGCTATTCTTATCCGGATTCAAGAGCGATTGCCGCAGATCAACCGGGTTGGCATTTACGCCAACAGCAAAAGCCTCAAATCGAAAAGCGGGGCGGAACTGGAGGAATTGCGGCGTCTTGGCCTGGGGATCGCCTATATGGGACTGGAGAGCGGCGACGATCAAACCCTGGTTGCGATCAACAAGGGTGCTACCACCGCCGAGATGATCATGATGGCGGCCAAGGCCAAGGCAGCCGGCATCGCGTTATCCGTCACTGTCTTGCTCGGCATCGCCGGTCTGGAACGATCCTCGATCCATGCCGCGGAAACCGGTCGGGTGCTGAGCGCCATTGACCCGGAATATGTGGGGGCCCTCAGCCTGATGATCGAGCCAGGGACCAAGCTGCACGCGGATATCCAGGCGGGCCGGTTCGTTATTCCCGACCCATTGGCTATTCTGCGCGAACTGCGCGCCATGATCGCCGCGACCCATCTGACCGGCGGCTTGTTCCACGCCAATCATGCCTCCAATTATCTGCCGGTGCGCGCCAGACTGCCCGACGAGAAGGAGGCTACCCTTGACCTGATCGACCAGGCCCTTGCCGGCAACCTGTCGTTGCGTCCTGAATTCCTTCGGGCGTTGTAATGCCCGATATATTTGAACAGGATTCTCACAGAGCACAAAATCCATACCCAGCACTCTGGATACTGCCATGCAATCGGCACCCATCGCCACCGACTATATCGAGCTGGATAAACTGCTCAAGCGGGAAAATCTGGCCGCCAGCGGTGGCGAGGCCCGTTTCCTGATCAGCCAGGGACTGGCATCGGTCAATGGCGTGGTGGAATCGAGAAAGCGGCGCAAGCTCTATCCAGGAGATCGGGTTCTCTGCCTGGGCGTCGAGTTGCAGGTGGTGACGGCAAGCCCCTGTCCTGCTCAGAGAGATAATCCGGAACAGGGCAATTGAACCATCAGGAACCTGCCCGCTTTTTTATTTCCTTCCCTCTGCAAAAATGCGGCATGTTTTTTTTGGGGCACAGAACGGCGCAGAATTGAGCAATCCAATTGTAGCTGGGCGAGCCGAGCTTCGGAGTGAACCACAACGTATTTCGTTGAGCGCGGCGATCGTCGGTTGGACAAGCCAACCCTGAAATTGCATCATGACAGGAGGTTGCTCTGCGGTCGATATGACCCATCTCCTCCACCAAGTTTTGCTGCCCACGTACATCTCGCGCGGTTTGAAAATGGAAGAACAACAGGTTGAACAGTAACCAATCGTAAAGGTGCGTTGCCGATGTATACGGAAGAGGATATTTCCTCAGCGGTAGAGGCTGGGATTTTTACCAAGGCGGCGGCAGCCGCCTTTCGGGCGTACGTCGCCAAAAACGAAGGTGCAACGCCGGTTGACGAGGAACATTTCCGGTTGATCACGGGCTTCAACGACATCTTTGTCGTTATCGCCTGCGTGCTCTTTCTCGCCTCTGTGGCATGGATCGGCGCGACATCAGCGCAATGGGTCGGCGCAATATCGGTCTCGGTCATGGCATGGATTCTCGCCGAATTTTTTATTCGCAAGCGTCGCATGGCACTTCCGGCGATTGTGCTGACCTTGGCTTTTGCCGGGAGTGTCCTGGCGTGTGTATTCTTGCTGCTGAAGGACATCGGCAGATACTCCCTCTTCATTGCCTGCGCCTTTGCCACGGTTGCCGCATGGCTCCATTGGCTACGCTTTCGCGTTCCCATCACCATCGCATCGGGGGTAGCTGTTGGTCTTGCCTGTATGGTCGCATTGCTCATTGCGGCCATACCAGAGATCAAAGATTGGATGATCACGATATCACTCCTCTCTGGAGTGGCCGTATTCGCCTTGGTGTTGAGGTGGGATGCAACAGATACGGCGAGGCAGACCAGGAGATCGGATGTCGCCTTCTGGCTGCATATTCTGGCTGCACCACTCCTTGTCCACCCGATGTTCGCCTCCCTGGGTGTATTGCATGGGGAAACGGCCATTGGACAGGCTATGGCGGTCATCGCGCTGTACATTGCCATGGCGGTGATTGCGCTCTGCATCGACCGCAGAGCGCTGATGGTTTCGGCATTGGCCTATGTACTGTATGCGTTCAGCACTCTGCTCAAGCAGCATGGGGTGGTCAGCCTGAATCTGGCAATCGCCGCTCTTGCTATCGGATCAGCGTTGTTACTTTTATCAGCCTTTTGGCACACCAGCCGCACGCATGTGCTCAGGCTGTTGCCGTTGGCAGTACAAATGCGCTTGCCGCCACTTCGGTAAAAGGCGCCGACACATTAATGGAACAAAATGCTTTTCAAGAAAAAGGGCGAAAATATATCAGGATAAATCTCAGAAACTGGAGGAATTGCAGCGCGATATTTATCCAGAGGATCACCCATCTGCCTTGGCGTTGCATTGCAGGCGACGAAGGCAAGACTCTGCCCTATTCAGGGGGATAAGCTGGAACAGGGCATATCAAGCGACTCGTCAAGCACCTCTGCAATCCTTGATGGGGCAGCTTGAAATCCGTCCATGTTTAGGTTGGGCTTGAATTCCACCTCTCCGCCCATACTTCGGTATTAGGCGGAGAGCCTATCCACATTTTGTATACCGGTCGAACGTCACCACCTTCTTCCAGGTCGGTCAGCAGCAGGAGAGTTGGCGTCTCCTGCTGTGGAATCCGATTTGGAATCCGCAGGACGGCCCGACCTTTCCGGCCTGTTGTCGGGACGATTTATTCCTTCCGGTCTGTTGTACGAACGGTTAGACGTGTTTATGTTTGATTCCGGACCTGAAACAGCAGGCGGGCTACTTATTATTGCCGGCCTATCGGGACGATTTATCCCCTCCGGCCTGCTGTATGAACGGTTAGACGTGTTTATGCTGGATTCCGCGCCCGAAGCAGCAGGCGGGCTATTCATTACTGCCGGCCTATCAGGACGATTCATTCCTTCCGGTCTGTTGTACGAACGGTTAGACGTGTTTATGCTGGATTCCGGACCCGAAACAGCAGGTGGGCTACTCATTACTGCCGGCCTATCGGGACGATTTATTCCTTCCGGTCTGTTGTACGAACGGTTAGGTGTATTTATGTTTGATTCTGGACCCGAAACAGCAGGCCGACTCCTTTGGCGGTTGCGCTCCCATTCCATGTGTTGCTTCTGACGGTATTGCTGTTGCTGCCGCTCCCATGTCAAACGTTCCTGTTGCAGACGACGCAGCTCGGCTGCATTGCTCGCCGCCCGGCGTTCGGCTTCGAGGCGACGGGCGCGTTCCGCCTGATAGCGTTGCCATTCATACGGGTGTTTCACACGGTAATATTCATCGTAGGACGTGTAATAATACCCGCCCTCATCGTAATAGTATCCATTGTCTCCGTAATAGGTTCCACCAGCCCCGCCGTTGTAGTACCCGTTGTCTCCGTCATAATATCCTCCGCCTCCGTTGTCATAATATGGATCATAACCGCGTCGATCCACGCAGCCATTGGCGGTTAGGGTAAACACTATCAGCAATCCCAGGATGATCAAAGAGCGAACATGTGTCGCTTCAGGCCTTGTTTTCATAAAATCCTTCCGTTTCATTCATGCCGCACATCTGTTTCGTGCGATTGATTCGGTAAAAAAGAATGGAGCGCACCTCATTGCAACCAAAGGCGCCAAATTCTTTAACTCGTATGATTTGCGCAAAAATCCGTTCTGAGTGGCATGAGTAGCATGCACAATGCAACCAATCCATTCCAAAAATAGAATTAAGGCATCAGGTCACATTTCAACCATTTTTTTTGCAAATAGCCAAAAATAAAAAAGCGTGACATGCTTATTTTTTGTTTTCCTGTAGTTAAACCCAAGATCTCGTAATCCTCGTATTTTGGCTTCGTCCCTTACCCTATCGCAACAAGTCTCCAACAGCAACAAAAGGGAGAAAAATTGCGATTGCAAATTTTGTGAAAGAGGTGGCCTCAGTTTGAACGGGGGGATAGAGGTTTTTTTTAACTGAAATCTCTGGCTGTAGTTGAAGCTGCCAATTCAACCATCGGCAGCATCGCGGCATAGGTCTCGTCAGGTATTTTTCTTTTTTATGCGGAATGTGGTCTGAAACAGGACATATCAAGTATTAAGCAGCTCATCAAGCACCTCTGCAGCCCTTGGTGGGGCGGCTTGAAATTCGTCCAAGTCTAGGTTTTGCCTGTGCAGGTCATATTTATCCATGTTTCCGTGTATGTTATAGAACTCAACCTTGTTTTTACGATCTTCCAACATCTTAACGACAGAGTATTGGACAGCCCATGAGCAACGCAAGCCAAAAGTAATTTCTGTCAGACGGAGAGGCGATGGTTTTAACCCTTTAAGGCCGATCAAGCGCCATTCGCGTTCGTATTCCCAATCTGGAGCTTTACGGAAAAGTATATCTCGGTCCAACGCGGCAACAGCCTGTTCGTCTTTGTTCAAGAACGCATCAATAAGCGCAGAAGTTTTGATCGCTCGTCTCCCTTCATAGACCACTTCTTGAAGTTGTGGTACCAGTTTGCGATCGGTGCTGTAACCAATACAGATTCCTTGGTGTTGATCGGCGTAATGGCTCCAGAGCACTGGGTTTGAGTAGGAGGTGGAAAAGCAGCAGATGCCACGCGCATAGCTGCGAAGAAGCTCTTCTTCTATAGTGTTTACCAGTAACCGGGATTCGTTATCCTCCACATTTTTTGTATCATAATCTGGATTCGTTGCGTAATAAGCGATGCCCGCGAGTTGCATTTCAACTTCACTACACGCTCGTTTTTTAGCATGATCAGTAGCATGGTAGCCCTGGAGACCAGCCTTAATCAGGTGAGAACGTATTTCAGACCCAATGCGCTCTTTTAAAAGAAACCCAAGAATCTTCCGAAGGTCTTCGTTGTCAGAATCACAATCGAGGGTTGGTTTACAGTCCAATGGGTCATTGAACGAACCTGGATGAGCGAAGTGAATGGTATCGTAGTACAGATCCCTCAGTGTGGTCGCATTAACGACGCGATACCGGTAGAAAGTTCTTGGTTGATCTGCCATGAAAAACGCCCCTTAATTTTAGAGTTTTTTGTTCAGCAAAGTGTACCTCCAATGCCCATATGTCTGCCGTTAATTCCAGAGCAGATCACAAACACTTGGCAAGGAACAAACATCACCGGGTCAATCGTTCCTGGGCTTCCCGGTAGCGGCGGCCGGTTTTCTCTAGGATATCCGCTGGCACCGGTGGTGGAGGTGGCTGTTTGTTCCAGGCGAGCCCTGCAAGATAGTCGCGCAGAAACTGTTTGTCGAAGCTCGGCTGCCCCTTGCCGGGCTCATACTGATCCAGAGGCCAAAAACGCGAGGAATCCGGCGTGAGCACCTCGTCGACCAGGATCAACGTGTCGTTGTCCAGCCCCATCTCAAATTTGGTGTCAGCGATGATGATCCCCTTGGTGCGGGCATAATCGGCGGCGCGCTGGTAGAGTTGCAGGCTGATGGTCTCCATCTTCTCGGTCAGAGCTGCGCCAACCACCTCCCGCATCCGTTCGATGGAAATATTTTCATCGTGCAACCCCTGTTCAGCCTTGGTGGAAGGGGTAAACAGCGGCCGGGGGAATTGGTCCGACTCGCGCATCCCCGCAGGCAGGGCAAAGCCGCACACGGTGGTATCCTTCTTGTAGGCGCTCCAGAACGAACCGCTCAGATACCCTCGGACAATACATTCGATCGGCACCACCCTGGTCCGTTTGACCAGCATGGAGCGCCCCTCCAACTGGTCGCGGTACTGCTGGCAGACCGTGGGGAACTGATCGATCTCGGCGCTGATCAGATGGTTGGGCACAATGTCGGCCAGCAGCTTGAACCAGAACAGGGAGATTTCGGTCAACATCCTGCCCTTGCCGGGGATGGGATCGGCCATGACCACGTCATAGGCAGAGATCCGATCGGTAGCCACCATCAGCAGCTTGTCGGGGTGGCCTGGAATTTCATACATATCGCGCACCTTGCCCCGGTGCAACAGGTGCAGTTCCGGGCATTCGGTGGCTGTCACAACCTTAGCCATGCTTTTACTCCTGTGATTGATTGATAAAATAGAACACTCATTGCCGTGTACTGTGGTCATTGACGACCCAAAACGCAACCGTCTTTTGATCTTTCTGTGGCTGCCTTGACAAGTTGCGCCGGAACCTTACCATTTCCTCCGACTACTCCATCCACAACTCAACGACGAGAGGAGGCGCAGCCATGCCATACGTCCATTTCATCGACCGGCCGACATTCCGTAATCCTTGGGCCGAATTCGAGCGCATCCGCAAGGGACTCGATGAACTGTCCCGATCGTACTTCGAAAAAGGCGAGGGGCAAAGCCGGGCCAATGTCTATCCAGCGCTCAATATTTACGAAGAGGCGGACCGGCTGGTCATCACCGCCGAGATGCCGTGGGTCAAGGCAGCGGATCTTGACCTGTCCGTCGAAGGCGACACCCTCACCATCCAAGGCAAACGCGACCAGAGACAAAACGAGAGCGGGGTTTCGTATCATCGCCGCGAGATCGAATCCGGCAGCTTCAGCCGGGCCATTGCCCTGCCAATCAAGGTGGACCCGGAGCATGTCAGCGCACGGCTTGCCAACGGCATCCTGACCATCACCCTGATGAAGGCCGCTGCCGTCGCCCCGCGTCAGATCCACGTCACCACCGAATAGAGGAGGTTGCCATGACCACACAGGAATTGAAGGTGCAGGGAAAAAAAGCCGCGCAACCCGGCGACGAGGCCACCAAAAATGAAACCTATTTCGCCCCCCATGTCGATATCTACGAAACCGAACGCAAGGTGACGGTGGTTGCCGAGATGCCCGGGGTGACGGTGGAGGGCGTTGACCTCTCCCTGGAAGACAACATTCTCACCATCCAGGGCCATCGGGCTCCTTCTGAGCAACCGGGCCGGACTATCCTTGAGGAGTACGAAACCGGTCATTATCTCAGACGGTTCACCGTGGCCGAGACCATTGACCAGGAAAAGATCGCTGCCGCCCTGGTCGATGGCGTGCTCACCGTGCATCTGCCCAAGGCGGTTCCGGCTCAGCCCAGAAAAATAGAGGTCAGGCTGGGCTGATTGCGCCCATAGCCCATCTGGACCCCGTAATCAACGTTTTTCAGCCTTGACCAGTTCGGGACAGGCGGGATTGGAGTAGGCAACCAGTTCCGCCACCAACGAACCGATCACAATCCTGGAGTGAATCTCCACCGGCACCTGGCAACGGTCGTCGGTGAGCCAGAGCGTGGTGTTGCCGCTTTTCTCGTACAACCCCTTGAACTGCATCTTGGGTTGCACCACCAGGGTCGGTTTCCTGCCGAAGATGGTTTTCCGGTTTTCCCGCTTGACAAGCGACACCTGGACCATGTGCCGTTTACCCTCGGCAAAGGTTGGAACCACCAAGGGCTCTTTGTCCCGGAACGCCAAGGCCCTGGTGATAATGAATGCGGCGAATTCGTTATAGACCGGCCCATCGACCTTGAACTGCCGTTCCTCCTCTTTGTTTTTCCGGAACCATAGAATCCCATTGGCTTGGTCATAACGAGTAAGCCGGGTAGTCGTCTTTCTGCCGAATCCTTCTTTCTGCACGACCTCGTAGCGATCAGGGAGTTTCATCGGACCATACACGGAGCAGGTAAACTGGTCATCCACCGGATAAAACACTTTCAGCGGCCCGTAATCCTTGACCTTTGCCGAGATGATATAGGCGTCTTCCCGGCCCTGTTCCCTTTGGATATCCAGGTAAACGTCACCTATCTTCACCCCGCCGCTCCAACTGATCGCATAATGCATGGTTTCAGTCCCGGAAAAGATGGCGGCGAGAACGGTCGCATCGAGTTGGGAAGGCTGAATTTCGAGACCATCGGCTCTGGCGGCATCGCTCTCGCTTCCCCACCCCAGAAAGAATGTCAGCAGACAGATGAGCGCAAGACGCATGTCAGGCACCGGTTGCCAGGGCGATGCAGGTGGTGATGAACAGAGTCAGGGAGATCAGGCCATTCATAGAGAAAAACGATTGCTTGATGCGGGAAAGATCCTTGGGCGTAACGATCAGGTGTTGGTAGAACAGGGCCACTCCTGTGACCGCGATCCCGCAGTAGTACCAGTAATTGAGTCCTGTCTGCAAACCGGTCAGGATGAACAGGGCATAGGCCAGCGCATGAAAAATCACGGCGATGCGAAACCCGTTGCGGCGCCCGAAGATCGCGGGCATGGAAAAGAGGCCGGCCTCGCGGTCAAAATCGGCGTCCAGGCAGGCATAGATGCAATCAAAACCAGCCACCCAGAGCAAGACACCCAAGGACAGCACCCATGGATACCCCTGAAAACTGGCGGATACCGCCACCCAGCCGCCCATGGGCGACAGGGCCAGCGCCAACCCGAGGACCATGTGGCACAGCCAGGTGAACCGCTTGGTGACCGAGTAGAAAAGGGTCAGACCCAGAACCAATGGCCCCATCTTCAGGGCTAGGGCATTGAGCATAAAACAGGCCAGGAAGAACAACAGGGCCGCCATGATCACCATCAGCCAGGATTCAAGCAGGGTGACCTGCCCGGCAGGCAAGGCCCGGGCCGCGGTGCGGGGATTAACGGCGTCAAAGCGGCGGTCGACGATCCGGTTGAACCCCATGGCGCAGGTTCGGGCGCCGACCATGGCCAGGATGACCCACAAGAACACCCGCAACGACGGTACTCCCCGCGCGGCGAGAAAAGCGCCCATCAAGGCAAAAGGCATGGCGAACACCGTGTGTTCGAACTTGATCATCTCCAAGAGAACGGTCAATTTCCGCCACATGGTCACTTCTCCTGCCAACGGTCGATGAGCCCTGCTTCCACCGGCATACCCAACAAATCGCAGAATCGGGCGGCAACCTGGCGGGCCATATCGTCGGTGGTGCGTGGATGGTGATAGAACGAGGGCATGAGCGGACAGATGAGCGCGCCTGCCTCATGGGCGGTCAGCATGTTGCAGAGATGGGTCCGGTTGAGCGGTGTTTCCCGGACGGCCAGCAGCAAGGGACGCCGCTCCTTGAGCGTGACGTCGGCGCTGCGGTGGAGCAGATTGTTGCAATACCCGTTGGCAATGGCCGCCAGACTGCCCATGCTGCAGGGCAACACAATCATGGCGTCGTAACGGGCAGACCCGGAAGCCGGCGGGGCGAAAAAATCGTCAGGGGCAAACCAGCAGCTCACCAGTGGCAACTGTTCCGGAACCAGGCCCAACTCGAAGGCCAGCACCTGGCGGCCCGCCTCCGAAGCAATGCCATGGACCTCGATGGGCTGGTCAGCCAACAGCTCAAGCAAGGCCGGGACATAGAGCATGCCGGAGGCGCCGGTGATGCCCAGGAGAATGCGTCGATGGTCCGCCATGCTCACTCCTTGATGCCGATGTAGATGGAGACGATGCCAAAACTGAGCGGCAGCCTGGTCACGCTGGAAAAACCGGCCTCGCGCATCATGGCCAGCAACTCCGAGGGCTCGTAGAAGGCGGCGATCGAGGCGGCCAGATATTGATAGGCTTCCTTGTCGCCGGAAATCAGGCCGGCTACGGCCGGCAACACCCGATTCAGGTAGAATGTATAGAGCGGTTTGATAACCGGGTTGGTCGGCCGGGAAAATTCAAGGATAAGCACTTTGCCCGAAGGCCGCAGGATACGGTGCATTTCGCGCAACCCTTGCAAGGTGCGCGACAGGTTGCGCACCCCGAAGGCTACTGTGCAGCCCCAGAACATGCCGGACGGAGCTGGAATGACTTCGCCGTCACCACAAACCGGCATGATGCGGTCCCTGCGGTCATCGGCCGGAAGAGCCTTGGCGCCGGTTCGCAGCATGTCTTCGCAAAAATCAACGGCCAGCACCTTTCTGGCCCTGGCTTGACGGGTCAGTTCCAAGGAGAGCGGCAGAGTGCCGGCACAGAGGTCAAGCACCCAGCCTTCGGAAAATTCCCGGAGCAGCCGGGTGGTCCGCCAGCGCCAGTAGCGGTCGATTTGCAGAGAAAGCAGCGAATTGAGGAGATCGTAGCGGCCGCTGATCGAAGAAAATTTTTTCCGAACGAATTGTTTTTTGGCATCAGGAGATTGCGTGTCGTTCATATCGCGCATCGCTGGTGTATTGGGACCGGAAACAAGGGCTGGTTCATTGAAATATCTTCAGGGGCAAAGCCGTGGGCGGCGCCTCGCCGCGATCGATCAGGTAGCGGAAGAAATGCTCCAAAGCCCTGCATTTCACCGGCGAGAGATCGTGTTCGATGCCCATGAGATAGGCGGAACAGGTTTCGCAGTCCATGGGAATACGCCGGGAAACCCGGTCGCAGATCTCGGCCATGCGCAAGGCGCCCTGCTCCCTGCATTCGACCAAGGTTTGGCGGATGGCCCTGGCGTTTTCCGGCTGTTCGGCCAAAAATGGTTCGCGCACCGCACACACCGAAAAGACAAAGGGCAGGCCGGTTTTGCCGTGCCATACCTCGCCCAGGTCCAGTTGAATCGGATATTGCCCGCCGGCCCGCAGCCGCAGGGCATCGTCGCCGATAGCCAGCACCGCGCTGACATCCTCCAGTCGTACGCCATCGCCGCAGACATCACCGATCTCATACCGTGGCTTGACCCGGTAGAACTCCTCCAAAATGATTTTGACCAGGCGGACCGAGGTGTCGGATTGATTGGTCAAACGGACCAGATGGCCGCCAAGGGTTTCGGGTTCGATCCGGGAAAAGAGGAAAACCGAACCCACGGGACCAGTGGCGCTGATCGAGAGATCGGCCAGAATCTGGTAGCGTTCGGGATGGGCGGCATAGGCATAGGAAGAGACGAAGCCCATGTCGATCTGGTCTTCGGCCAGCAGGATATTCAGCCGACTCGGTTGCCCTTCGACCACCTGCCAGTCGGCGGGGAGGATGCGTTCTTTCCATATCTCGTATATAGGAGCAACATTGATATAGTTCACCATGCCGATACGTGCCATTGTCTTGCCTCATTTCGGGATTCGGTTCGGTTCGACCTGCTCGTCCTTGTTCGTTAAAAGTCGATAGACCTGTTCTTCGTTTGTCGCATCCGCTGGCAACGGCACGACCAGCAGGTCCGCCTCCTTGCCGGCTTCCAGTGTCCCCAGGCAGCGTTCCATACCCAAGGCCTCTGCCCCGCCAAGGGTCGCCATGCGAAAAATCTCGGCCGCCATGACCTCCGGATGCGCCTCGGCCAGAAGTCGCATCTCCCGCCACAGGGAAAGACGCGGGTTGCTGGCCAGGCTGTCTGTCCCCAGAGCCGGCAGCATACCATGATCAAGATAGGCGCGCACCGGCGGCGTGCCGGTGCGCAGGAATTGATTGCTGCCGGGGCAGAGGCAGAGCTTGACCCCTTCGCCGGCCATGATCCGGATCTCCTCGCCCGTGACATGAATGGCGTGAATGCACAAGGTCTGGTTATCGAGGAGGTCGAGGTCGCGGAAATAGTGAATGGTGCCGCCGGTGCCCCGGGGAACGAAGGAGTTGTCCCAAAAGCCGCGCTGCCGGATAAATTCCACCATCTCTCCCCTGCCCTCCCGGATCATTTCGCCTTCACTGGCAGGTTCGGCGGTATGAATGGGGAAAATATGCCCCAGCGTCCTGGCCCGCTCCTTCAGCCGGCGCAGCAGAGAGGGATGGGTCGAATACGGGGCATGCCCGGCACACAGCGTGGCGTCGTTTTCCCGGGCAAGCCGTTGTTCGTTTTTAGCCAGAGTGCGCTCGGCAAGACCGAGATATTCGGTAAACGGCAACAACCGGCCGGGAAAAATGGCGGCCAGAGAACGATTGATGGCGGTGTTGCCGATATCCGCCAGTGCGCTCACTCCGGTGCGGTATTGGTGTTCGGCGGCAAAGCGGGCCGCCTGCTCCGCCAGCTCTCCGGTTGCGCCGAGGCGGTCGCGCATCTCCAGCAAACGGCTGATCCAGCCGGTAAAGGTGGCGTCGAGGGGGAATTCGGCCAGGGCAGCCAGATGTGAAAGTTCGAGATGGGTGTGGACGTTGATGAGGGCCGGGGTCAATGCCGCCTGCCCATGGTCGGTCACCATCGCCTTGGGGAATTGCCGATAGAGCTGTGCTGTTTCGCCGACGGCGAGAAGCGTGCCATCAGCCACCGCAACCCCGCCGTTTTCGATGGGAGCGCTGCTGACCGGGACAATCCAGGAGGCGTTGTGGATACGGATCGAATCGACGTCCATCACATCAAGGTGTAATCCATCAATCGCTGCTGTGGCTTGAAACCGGCATTCATGACCAGCCTCCTGATCTCTTGTTCCGACAATCGGAACCGGACGCCAGCCGCAGCCACCACGTTTTCCTCGATCATGGTCGAGCCGAAGTCATTGGCGCCGAAAAAGAGCGACACCTGGGCGATTTTTGGCCCCTGGGTCACCCAGGATGCCTGAATGTTTTCGATGTTGTCCAGAAAAATCCGGCTTAAAGCCAGGATGCGAAGATAACTGACTGCTGTGGTCTTCTCGATGGCGCGCGCGGAGGCCAACGAGGTGTGGTCGGGCTGGAACGGCCAGGGAATGAAGGCAGTGAAACCGCCGGTCCGGTCTTGCAGGTCACGGACCCGCTGCAAATGCTCAAGCCGCTCTTCCAAGGTTTCGATGTGGCCGAACATCATGGTGGCGGTGGTGCGCAGCCCAAGGTCATGGGCCGTGGCCATCACCTCGATCCATTGATCCGCATTGCATTTGTTCGGCGCCAGTTCCCGCCGCACCCGGTTATTGAGGATTTCCGCGCCCCCACCAGGAATGGAATCAAGCCCGGCAGCCATCAGCCGTTTGATCACCGTTGCGATCGAGCAGCCGGATATCGTGGCGAAGTGCATGATCTCCGGAGGGGAAAAGCCATGGATATGGATACCGGTCGCCTTCATGAACCGGAGCATGTCTTCGTAAAAATCCAAGGGCAGATCGGGATGCAGGCCGCCTTGGAGCAGGATCTGGGTACCGCCCAATTCTTTTGTTTCGGCGATTTTCTGCGCCAGTTCCGCCTTGGTCAACACGGTGCCGCCTGCTTCCGGCGCCTTGAAAAACGCGCAGAATTTGCAGGCTGAGACGCAGATATCGGTATAGTTGATGTTGCGGTCGATCACATAGGTGACGACCGGTTCCGGATGCAGCCGCATGCGCATGGCATGGGCCAGAAACCCTAACTGCTGCAGACTGGACTCCCGCGCCAGGCAAAGAAATTCCTCGTCGTCAATCCTGTGGTGAGACTCTATCTTGGCGATGATTGTCTGCAACATACCGGTCAATAGGCGGCAAGGACATTATAGAGGGTATCGCGCTGCACCGGCTGACGCCCTGCCTCCTTGATCAGCCTGATCAGCGTCCTGTGGCCCAGGGCCTGTTCGGTTTGCGCGCCGGCCATGTGCGAGATTTTCTCTTCCTTGACCGTGCCGTCCATATCGTCCGCGCCGAATGCCAGGGCGACCTGGGCCAGTTTGGGCCCAATCATTACCCAATAGGCTTTGATATGAGGAAAATTGTCGAGCATGAGCCGGCTGAGCGCGATATTCTTGAGATCGTCAATGCCGGTGGTTGAGGCGTGTTCCGCCATGGCGGTATTCTTGGGATGAAAGGCCAGCGGGATAAAAGCCAGAAAGCCGCCGGTCTCGTCCTGGGCTTGCCGCAGGGCATCAAAATGGGCCAGCCGCTCGTCAATGGTTTCGATGTGACCGTAGAGCATGGTGGCATTGGTTTTTATGCCCAATCGGTGCGCGGTCTTCGCCACCTCGAGCCATCCTTCGCCGGAAATTTTTTTCTCGCAGGTCGCCTGACGGACCCGTGGACTGAAGACCTCGGCACCGCCGCCTGGTATGGAACCAAGGCCGGCATCGATCAGTTGGCGTAGGGTATGCTCGACAGACATCCCTGCCATCTGGGCCAGATGATGAATTTCAACGCAGGTGAAGGCTTGAATATGAACATCCGGCCGCAACTCTTTGATGCCACGCAACAGAGCGAGATAATAAGAAAAGGGCAGATCGGGGTGCAAGCCGCCGACCATGTGGATTTCGTCGATCGGCTCGTCGAGCCGCTGCCTGACCTTGTCCTTGACTTCTTCCAAAGTCATTTCATAGGCCAGGGCATGCCCTTTTTCCCTGCCGAACGCACAGAACTTACACAGGTTGACGCAGATGTTGGAATAGTTGATATGTTGATTGTAGATGAAAAAGGCCTGGTTGCCGTTCTTCCATTCCCGGACGATATTGGCCAAGTATCCCAGGGCGAGAATATTGGGATGGTGATACAAAGCGCGGCCGTCGTCAATCGTCAACCGTTCGCCGTTTTTGACCTTCGCCAGGATCCGTCCTAACCCTGATTGTTCGATATAAGCATCCATAACGTACGCAGACCTCGGGAGAAAAAAAGAAGCCCCTTAAAACTAAGGGGCTTATGTGGATAATCCAACCGTCAATACAACTAATCGAGGAAAAAGCGAAGTTTTTCCCGGCGGCTGGAATGTCGCAATCGATTGAGCGCCTTTTTCTCGATTTGCCGTATGCGCTCGCGGGAAACGTTGAATCGCTTACCGATTTCCTCCAGGGTGTATTCCGCCTTTTCACCGATACCAAACCGCAGGCGAATGATTTTTTCTTCGCGGTCGGTCAAGGTCGACAGCACTTCGGTCACCCGATGAGCCAGTTCTCTGTTTTGCACCGCATCATAGGGTGACTCGGATTCTTGATTTTCGAGAAAATCACCCAGAGTCGAATCGTCGTCGCCGACCGGGGTTTCCAAAGAAATGGGCTCGCGGGAAGCTTCAAGGATGGCCAAGATCTTGTCCATGGGCAAGTCGGTCATCTTGGAGATTTCCACCGGAGTCGGCTCGCGGCCCAATTCCTTCAACAGCGAATAAAAGGCCTTGAAAAATTGACTCCGCAATTCCAGAAAATGCACCGGCAGACGAATCGTGCGGGTTTTGTCGAGGATGGCCCGGGTGATCGCCTGACGAATCCACCAGGAGGCGTAGGTGGAGAACTTGTTGCCTTTTTTGTAGTCAAAACGAAAAACGGCCCGCATCAGGCCGAGATTGCCTTCCTGAATCAGATCAGCCAGGGTCAAGCCCTGGTGCATATAACGTTTGGCAATGGAAACCACCAGGCGGAGGTTGGCCCGGATCATTGAATCCTTGGCAAATTCGATCGAGCGGTTATAGGCTTCAATCTTGGTGTTCAACTCGAACAGTTCGCGTTTTTCCGGGTAGTTCCGGTTGGCGATACTGACGCAATGGCGCATGTAATTGAGTTGTTGTTTCTTTGGCTTGAGCGTCGGATCGCGGCGTTGCCAGAGATCGATCCGGTCAACCAGCATCTTGATTTCGGACACGCGGGATTGATCCTGCCGGATGGCATCGATAATGGCATCGAATCCTTCCCGGATCGTCTTGGAATATTTTGCCTCCTCTTCCGGGGTCAGCAGGTCGAATTGCCCCATCTCCCGCAGGTAGGTCGTGGTGGTTTCCTCGGACTCGTGTTCCTCACTGTCGGGCAGACTGTCGGCAGCCGCCTCGTCGTCACCGCTTTTCTTCCCGGTCCACTCTTCGCCGGACAAGGTCTTACGTTTGCCCGATTCTTCCTGGGTAACAATTTCTATATTGTTTTCTCCCAGAAAATCAAAGAGTTCTTCGATGGCTCCGGGATCTTTTATCTGTTCAGGGAGGAGTTCGTTGAGATGTTGAAAAGTAATGCAGCCTTCATCTTTTCCGGCCTCAAGAAGGTCATTTTTTATCCCAGAGAGCACCGTTTTCTCCTATCAATTTGCGCGCGGCACAAAGGTTGTAAAAACAAACAGAACTTTTTAAGATACTCTTTCAGAAGAAAAAAGCAATTAGAGAGTGCCTTGCATGCGAAGAAAGCAGAGACACAGACGTTTCCATTACACGGATAGTGTCAACCACGCCTTCCTATTTCCTTGGATGAACTAAATGAAAAATAATGCGACATTGATAAGCATTCTCCGACAAAGATCAAGCGGAATTTTACTGCCAATTTTTTCTCTTCCCGGACCGCACGGCATCGGCGATTTAGGGCCGGCTGCCCTGCGGTTCATCGATTTTCTCCGCGCCAGCGGGCAGAGCTGCTGGCAGATTCTTCCTCTCGGTCCGGTCAACCCGCTCTTCGGCAATTCCCCCTATATGAGCCCTTCCGCCTTTGCCGGCTCCCCTCTGCTGATCAGCCCCGACCTGCTGGTTGCCCAGGGACTGGTTCGGGAAGAGGAGATTGAACCGCCGGATTGTTCCGCATACAGCGTCGACTACGATCGAGTTGCCCGCCACAAGAACAAAATACTCGCCTTGGCCTGGCACCGGTTTCAGCTCCGCCCTGAGCGGCCCGACACCTTGGCATCCTTTGTCCTGACCCATCCCTGGTGCATCGATTATGCTCTGTTCGTCGCCCTCAAACAGCGATACCAGAACAAGCCATGGTACCACTGGCCAAACGATATCCGGCAACGCCAACCCGAGGCGATTGCCCTGGCAAAACGCACGATGCAGGAAGAGATCGACGCCGTCGTGTTCGAGCAGTACCTGTTCTTCAGCCAATGGCAACAGTTACGGGAATATGCCCACCAGCAGGCAATTCATTTTATTGGTGATCTTCCCATCTATGTGGCGCTGGACAGTTCGGATGTATGGGCCAATCAGGCAATTTTTCAGCTCGACAAGGCAACCGGCACCCCAACCGATGTCGCAGGAGTGCCTTCCGATTACTTCAGCGTCACCGGACAGCGTTGGGGTAATCCGCTGTACCGTTGGGCAGCCGAAGACAGGATGGTTCGCGACAAACTCTGGAATTGGTGGGAGCAACGCCTGCGGCTTAATTTCATGCTGACCGATACGCTCCGTATCGATCATTTCCGAGGCTTTTCGGCTTATTGGGCGATTAACGCGGCAGAAGACACCGCCATAAACGGACGCTGGCTGCCGGGACCTGGACAATCGTTTTTTGAAGAAATGAACCGGCGTTTGGGAGGCATGTCCATCATCGCCGAGGATCTCGGTCTGATCACGCCGGATGTTGTCACATTACGGGACAACCTCGGCTATCCGGGGATGAAGATCCTGCTCTTTGCCTTTGACGGCGATCCGCAGAACAGTTATCTCCCGTATAATATAGAAAAAAATAGTGTGGTGTATACCGGGACGCACGATAACGACACCGCTGTCGGCTGGTTTCTCAATCCCGATGTCGTCCGGGAAAGCAAACAACGGGCCAAACGGTTCAGCAACCGGAGCGACGACCATGCCGGTTCCTTCCACCAGGAATTGATCCATCTGGCCTTGTCCTCGCCCGCCAATCTCGCGATCTTGCCGATGCAGGACGTGCTTGGGTTCGGCAACGATTGCCGGTTGAACATTCCCGGCGTTCCCGCCAACAACTGGCAGTGGCGTTGCGGCGGGCAATATATCAACGGTGGCATCGCAGCCTGGCTGCACGACCTTGCCCAACTGTTCGGCAGACTGCCGCCGACAGTTGACCGCCAGGCTGAAACCTTTCAGAATCCGTGAGGTATCAGGAATGGAGGCGGCCTCGGCATTCTCCTTCCCGTCTGCATCGATGTGCCACTATCGGGAGATGCGAGACTCTTGAGCGCCCAAAAAAAGCGCGGCGCAATCCGCCGTTGTGGCTGACCTTGCGCCGCGCATGACCATCGATCTCAGGGCATCATCTGTACGCGGTCTACGATAGTGGACTGAGTTCAGGATGATGCCGGGGTGGTCGTCGTGTCTGCCGGCTTCGGGCCGAATATTTCGTTTTTCCCTTTTTCGTACAGTTCCTGAAACTTCGATGAGGCCGCGCACAGCGTGTCATACAGGTCGACTTTAAGAACCGTTGTGGGGGCGACTTCCATGAAGGAGACCATCATCTTCACCAGGATGTAGCTGTCGATAAAGGCGAATTTGACCGCCAGGGCGATCAGGCAGGCAACCAGGAAACCGAGATAGCCCGGCAAGCCAAACAGTTTGCACAGCAGCCCCAGAACAATGAAGGCCACCAGCGTGACGGCAACCAGGAGGCCGACAACCAGCGCGGTGGTTTTGGCGGCGTCGCTCAAAAGTTTTTTCCAATTCTCAGCGTAGATGACCACGCCGTCCGCCGCGCTTTTGAACGCGCCCTGGTCGCGCTTGTAAAAGCTGTATCCGAGACAACACTCGTCAATGTAGCCCACGGAAATGTCGATAAAAAGTTTTCCCACCTTCATCAGCGAATCTATGCCGGGGATGAAATCCAAGGCGTTTCCCGCACTTTGGAGATAGCCCTGCAACTGTTTCACCGCGCCCGCCACAAGTTTGTCCACCGCGAAATAAACGTTTGAAGTCGCGAACCGCTCGGTCACTATTTTTTTGCCGTAGGCGACCTGATCGTCGGGGATATGTCCGGTCACCACCGCCTCCGCTATCACGGCTATATGCCCGGCCTTGACCAGATAGCCGACATACTGCATCAACAGAAAGCGGACGACCCCGGTCGCAGCCAGCCACACGAGCAACAGGATGCCGGTGACGCCGCTTGAGCCGAAAAGCCAGCCCAGTCCCATCAAAACCGCGAGGAGCGCGGCGGAAATCGCCACCGCAAGGGCGCCGAGCGTCAGTTTAGCCATGCAAAATGGCATGGTTTTTCTATAGATTTCTCCAGCTTCCATGATTCAGCCCTCCTTGCATGTTGGTTTGCAGATTTGACCCCTCTCACCCAACGCATTTTCCCCTGGCCGCTGTACGCATCATCCCGGCATGCCCCAATGCCACCCCTTCCCTGCGCTGTTCTGCCGCCCCGAAGCGGAGAGATACGGGGCAAAAGCACCGCAACGCCATGGTCCATCTTATTAAAAATCTTCCTTAATGTTGTTTTTTATTATGCCGTAGTTGCGCAAAAAAAGCCATAAATTCTGATAGATTCATTGGCCGCGCTCGCCGCGTTTTTGCTCTTGATCGAGAATCCAGTGCGCAGCCGCAGCAAGATCCTCGGCCACGTAAGCCGGTTGGATTGTCTGTCCGGGACCGATGTAGTCAAGATCGCCGCGACCGTAACCGGTCAGCACCAACAGGGAGGTCGCTCCGGCCGCGGCACCACAGCGCAGGTCTGACCAGCGATCACCGACCATGTAGGAACGGCCGAGGTCAAGCCCTATCTCGCGGGCCGCCTGTTCAAGCAACCCGGTCTTGGGCTTGCGACAGGAACAATCCTGGCGGTATCGTTCTTCCTTGGCTTCGGGATGATGCGGGCACACATACAAACCGTCGATCCGGGCTCCGGCCAAGGCAAGAAGCCGCACCATCTCCGCATGAACCGCATCGAGCAGCGAGGCAGGGAAATAGCCCCGGGCCAACCCGGATTGATTGGTCACCACCACCACCGGCAGACCATGTTCGTTGAAAAGACGAATCGCCTGGCCGACTCCCGGCAACAGGTGGAATCGGCTTAAATGGTTGATATATCCCATCTGTTCGTTGATGGTGCCATCCCGGTCGAGAAAAACCGCAACCCGCAGGCTCCGCTGTTCGGTCATCATGCCTCCGCCAGGATGCGCAGGACAGCCTGCCCCACCTCGCCGCTGTCAATCAGTCGCATGCAACGAAAATGTTTCTCCGGGCAAAGGCTCTTCTTGCAGGGGCTGCAGGGCAATGGTTTGCGGATCACCACCGCGTTGTCCGAAAAGGGGCCGGTGGCGATGTGGTCGGTGGAACCAAAAATGGCGACCAATGGCGTGTGCAGGGCAGCGGCCACGTGCATCAGACCAGAGTCATTGGTGACAAAGACATCGCATTCACCAATCAGGGCCATGGCTTCAATCAGGCTGGTGGCACCGGTGAGGTCGATCATCCGTGAGGCCGCCTCCATGCCGGCGGATTCCTTGATGGCCGCGGCGGTTTTGCGATCGGCCGTACTGCCAAAGAGCACAATGCAACATCGGGTGCGCTGGCACAGGATACGGGCCAGCTCGGCAAATTTATCCGCTGGCCAGCGTTTTGCCGGACCAAAGGCGGCACTGGGATTAAAACCGATCACCGGCACCTTGCCCGGATGCGAGCCGGTGTATTCGCTGAGCAGACGCCTGGCAGTCTCGATCTGTTCGCCCTGGATGAACAGCTCCAGTGCGTTGACAGCAGGCTGCAATCCCAGGCCCTGCATGATCCGCTGGTAATAATTAACCTCATGTTTTTTGTTCAATTCATTGATTTTCTGAACCGCGTGCGTTAGCAGGAGCCCTCTGCCGTCGGTCGCATACCCACCGCGTACCGGGATGCCGGCCAGCAGAGCGATCAAGGCCGCCTCAAAGGCGTTCTGCAGGAGGATGGCGCAATCAAACCGCTCTTGCCGCAACTCGCTGACTAGGCGCAGCATGCCTCGCAGCCCCTTGTGGCGTCCCTTTTTGTCATAGAGGATTAATCGATCAACCCGGGGGCTGTAACGGAACACATCGCTCACCCACGGGTGGACCAACATCACGATCTCGCTTTCCGGGAAATTTTCCCGGATGGTTCGCACCGCCGGTGTGGTCATCACCGCATCGCCAATCCAATTGGTCGACCGGACCAGAATCTTCTGCGGATGCTGCGGCCAAGGCTTCATGGCACCCTCCCATCAGCATCCGGAACTGTCTCTGCCAAAAGGGCTGCCAACCGTTCGGCGGCAAAACCAATGGTCACGTCCTGGGATAAGGCAATTTCATAGTTGGCAATGGCTGCTTTCCGTTCGCCCAGCCGTTCCAGATTGAGAGCCAGATTGGCGTAGTCGATGGCCGAAACCGGATTGAGTTCCACAGCCCGGCGAAAATGATCCACGGCCTGACCATGGCGACCGATCTTGTAGCAGCAGACTCCCAAGGCGTTGTGGATATCCGGCCGCTCCTCATCGTAGCGCAACCCTTGGGCGAGCACGTCAATCGCCTCCTCGTACCGGCCAAGGTCACGCAGGCATGAGCCCCGGTAGGAACATAAATAGGGCAGGTCTTCCAGGGCCGGATGCAGGAAGAACGCCTGGGTAAAACAGATCAAGGCCGCTTCGGCATCCCCTTGCTCATACAGATGGCGTCCTCGGTAGAAGTGGAGATAGTAAGCATCGGGAAGCACTTTTTGCATGTCGGCCAGTTTAGCGTCCAGCGCGTCGCCCTCCAAAAGGTCAGCCGCCAGTTTGGCAGCGAACAGAGCGGCGTTGTCCCCCATGGCCCGTTCGCGGAAATGGGCACCCGGAATGATGGTGTAGACCGCCGGAATTTCCAGTTCGGGGTGAGTGGTATCGATCACCAGCACATCCAGATTACGCCGTTTGAGCGCAGCCACGCAGTTGTTCACTTCCTGGAAGATGTCCTCAGCTTGCAAATCAGCCATCTCATCCAGGCGGATGGAGCGGTCGCTGTTGAGCACATAGCCGACTTCGTTCAAACTAAGCGGTTTGGGCAGGCCGCTGGCCACATAATTCGAACCGCTGTTGAAATCGCCGGCCAGTTGCGCCACCTCGGTGAGGGCTCGAATCAGGGCCTTGGTGGCGCCGGGTGTGGTCCCGGCGGTGTAGACGATCTCGCTTTGCTCAGGAAAGGTGGCCGGGTCCCAGGCCAGGGCGCCGACCGTGGGGATGCCGGTATCAAGCGAGAAGTCACGGAGATGGAGATCGATACCGTTGCGGCTGAACTTGGCCAGCAGTTCCCGGGCCACCGGATCAGTGATCGAAGCGGGGTCGATGGCTGGGGTAACGATCCGATCACGGGTGATCAGGGCACAGACATGGCGCTCCATCACCTCGCTGATGCCTTGGAGCGTTGCCTCCTCATAGGTGTTGCCCGCAGATGGCCCATTGAACTCGTTGATGGCGTAAAACCAGGAAAAAGGCACCAGGACCGGCATGTTGTCGGCAAGGCGGAGCGCCCAGGTCCAGCGTAACGGCAAACCGGCCAGCAACTGCCGGAGCAGCGCGGGCAACAAGGTGTGATCATGGACCGATTGCAACAGGGCCTCGATTGGCAGGACCGGGCAGCCTCGGGATTCCATGGCAGCGTAATCGCCAATCAGAAAATTATCTTCCCGGCGCAGAAAACTGAAGAAACTGAACCGTTCCCCCAATTCCATGCAGGCGCTGGCCCTCGCCTGCTCCGGAGTCGAGCCCTTACCCATCTGCTTCTTGTTGCCGATGATCCGCAGCGCATCCTCCCCGCACATTGAAAAATACACAGGGATGTCAAGGCGGCCGGTATCGATGCGGCGGATATCCTTAAGCACATCAAGGCGGGTGGCGCGCAACCGTTCCTGAAAACGGGCCACGGTCTCCTCGGGGGAGCAGGCCTTGTCCTGATCATAGGTATACTGTTTTGGGCATGGGCCCAACATGATGATTTTTTTCTTCATAATTCCTGTCCCATGCCTATCGGGCACCGGGAAAATCCTTTGTCTGTCGTCCACACCCTGTCGACACGTCTATCTCCTGAGAGTACTCTCCATTTTCAGATAACCGCGCGGCAATCCTGTCCAGGCGCTGCCGCCACGACACCCCCCGCGGCGTCAGGAGCAAACGCCTTGCCGCGGGCGGCTGGTGTTCGATCAGGATCTCCAGCCGCTCTGCAGGGGTCATCCCACCCAGCCGATCCGGCCACTCAACCACGCAGACAACCGGCTGGTCAAAGAAGTCAAGCAATCCGGCCGTCTCGATCTCCTCTTCCTGGTCGAGCCGATACAAATCCATGTGCACCACCGGCAGACGCCCCGCATATTCGTGCACCAGGGCAAACGATGGGCTGGACACGTATTGGTCGTCGCCGACACCCAAGGCCTTGGCGAGTGCCTGAGTCAAGGTGGTTTTGCCAGCCCCGAGGTTTCCCGACAGCAGGAGCACATCGCTGGCGACCAGTACCTCTGCGAGATTTTGGACCAGAGGCGTCAAATCCTCGGGGCAGGCGCATGTTATAGCCAGCGTGTCGATCACGCCTTGTATCTGTCGATGTTGCCTGTTGTTTTGGCGCATCTCCGATGAGCGTATCTGTGGTAGGACGAAACAAAAAAAACAAGCGCGTCGAGTGAATGCCTGCACTGTGCAGTGCGATATCCCGGAAACAGGCCGGACCGCAACTGTTATTTGTGGTATTTCTGCCCGGCCTTGATGGTGCAGGCCCGGTACAGTTGCTCCAGCAAAATCAGCCGGGTCATCTCGTGGGTAAAGGTCAGTCGGGAAAGCGACATGACCACATCCACCTTCGTCAGGAGTGAATGATGCAACCCCAGGTGGCCCCCGATCAAAAAACAGACAACACCAATACCCCGCTCTTCCCATTGGGTCAACAATTCTGCCAATTCGTGGGAATCCGGCGATATTCCTCCTGGGTCAAGCGCCACGCGCAAATCAGCGGCGGCAGCCTGTTCCAAGAGTTGTACCGCTTCGGCACTCTTGATCATCTCGTCTGGATCCTTGCGCCCATGACGTTCCCTGAGTATCGGGAGCGCCACCGGGAGAAAGCGGCCGAGCCGATTGGCATAATCGTGGATACCGGCATCGAGATACGGCTCCCTGGTTTTACCGACCAAAGGGATGAGCAATCTCATGGATCAAACTTCTCTGCATTGTTTTGAGCGAGCAATGCCTGAACTATCCGGCAGAACTCGGCGTATGTCACCCCTGGCACGAACCCTCGGCAGGAGGAAGTGATTGTCCGGAAGTTATCCTCTTCAGCCATCATACTCGGATGCAGCGGCCATTGCCGGCATCGCCAGGGGCGGCCTTCATGCACCGTACAGCCACATTCCGGATGGTAGAAAATGCAATGACCGTCACGGGTTTGCATCTGCACTACTGAGCCGGTGATCCGCCAATACCGCCTGGACACCTCCTCGCGGCTCATTTTCAAGGCCGCGACCATTCTGTCCTGATCCCGCTGATCAAGCGACACCGTGGTCTCGCCATGGCAGCAGAAACCGCAACGGGCGCAGACAAAGATATCGCTCACTTGAACCGGTTGCTGTCGATCATCATTCATAGCAAAAAAAAAAATCGCCGGTCCACAGGGACCGGCGTGGGCATTCTCAGGTTGGGGGTAGCCTTAAGCAAAGCCGATAACGTCACCGAAGGCAGCGATATCTATCCCATAGATCTTCGCGGCTTTTCGCCATTTCTGCTCGTCCGGCGTGTGGAAAAGAATATCGATATCGGCCGGGACGGTCAACCAGCTATTGTCCATCAGTTCCCCTTCCAACTGACCGACGCCCCAGCCGGCGTATCCCAGCATGAAAAGAAAATGTTTTGGCCCCTGTCCAAGCGAAATGTCTTCAAGCAAGCGGGAATCGCGGCTTACATAGATGCCGGGCTTCACTTCCATGGCATAGCGATCCGGGATCTCCGTGGTATACAGGATGAATCCGGCATCGACATCAACCGGGCCTCCCATATACACCGGAGGCAGAAAACCTTCCGGGATGGCCAGATTGGAACCGTGGAGGATATCGAACAGGGTGATCTCTGGGTTGGGATTGTTGACCACCAGCCCCATGGCGCCATCTTCGTTGTGCACACAGATAAATATCACCTGCTCTTGAAAACGCGGATCAGGCATCTGTGGCGTGGAAATGAGGAAATGGCCGGTCAAACTTTCCATGGTTGTCGAAGTGCCCCCTGTCATAACTGTACCTTCTCGTTTTCCCGGCGATTGGAATATGTGCTCAGGGGTGACGGAGTAGGACTCAATCGGTGTTGCCTCTTTGTTGCCGGTTCGCTACAATGTTAACAGTACAATCAGCAACAAGCAACCGCTATCGAGGAACAACAGGAAATATATGAGCGGACAATCATCCGTGCAAACCAAGTCGACCAAGCTGAAAAAAGCATTGAGTTGGATAGGGGAAACACTGCAAAATCAACCAGAAAAAGAACGAAAGGCCGTTGTCCACGAGGCTGTATTCCGTTTTGACCTGACCCCGACGGAATGCGAATTCCTCAATCAGGACTTCAGTTCTCCTGATCCCGACTGATATTGTTCCTTCCGCCCTGCCCTCTTTCACGCTTTGAGCCGATAGGCGGGAAGCTGTATCATCACCGTCGTGCCGATGCCGGGTTTGCTCTCCAGCTCGATGGTGCCACCGTGCTCGGCGACGATTTTCTGCGAAATTGCCAAACCAATGCCCGTCCCTTTCTGTTTGGTCGTAAAATAGGGGAAAAAGACCTGTGCCAGGTGATCGGGGGCAATACCGGCGCCGGTATCCCGAATCCACACCTCCACTGACCGGCCATCCACGCTGTTGACAAGCGCCACCGACAGGGTTCCGCCCTGTTCCATGGCCTGCAAGCCATTGAGCAGCACGTTCATGACAACCTGCTGCAACCGATCGCCATCGCCCAGCACCGGCAGTAGCTCCGCTTGCTCATCCAGCAATGTCTTGACGCCGCTCTCCGCGGCTTCGGTCTCGATCAATTCAAGACTGCGCCGTATCAATCCAGCCAGGTCGACACGCCCCAAGTGCAAAGCCGCCGGGCGGGTAAAGCTGAGCATCTCGGTGATGGCCCGGTTCATCCTCTCGGTTTCCTGAATCAACAGGTCGGCGGTATCCTGTTCTTTGCTGCCCGCTGAAAATTTGTTTTTCAACAACAAGGCCAGCCCCTTGATGGAACTTAAAGGGTTCCGCACTTCGTGGGCAACGCCGCCCGCCATCCTGCCCACCGCTGCCAACCGTTCACTTTCCCGCATCCGTTGTTCCAGCGACTTGATTTCAGTGACATCCGAAATCAGCAAGACCTTGCCCATATATTGCTGTTCGCTGTCGACGATGGCCAAAGGATGACAGAGCAGTTCGTACCGCCGTCCGTCGACCATAAGCCGCACGGCCTGCTCCATTGTTCCTTCCGGTCGCTCGTCAGCCAGATCATCCAAAGGGAAAAAGGCGGCCAGTTGTTCAGGCAGAATGTCCTGCGGACGTCTGCCGGTCGTTTCGGTTTGCTCCAAACCGGTCAACTGCGCCATGGCCCTGTTCCAAGTGGTGATCCGCCCGGTGGTGTCCGTGGCAATGACGCCAACCGGCAGTTTGGCGATCAGCAGCGAGGTGAAGGCTTGCATATTTCCCAATGTTTTCTGGGAGACCCGGTATCCCTGCACCGCCAGCAAGGAAAACCAACCGCCGAACCCGACCAGCAGCATGGCGAGGGACAGCATGAAAATCTGCATTCGCAACCGTCCGACGGTGCGATCAAACTCTTTCATATCCATCCCGACCACCACATAGAGATGGTCGCCAGGGGACAACCCTTCGGGAAAGATGCGCCGAGCCGGACGGCGTTTGCCAAATTCGTGGAACATCTGTCCCGTAGCCCCTTTGTATTCCTCATGCATCGGTCGGATGAACCTTGGTGCCACAGCGGGAAACGCTGAGGGAAAACGGCGAACCGCCGCAAAAACACGTCCAACATCAGCAATATTTTCAATGCGGTATGACAATTGTGGCTGCTCTTCCGTTTCCCCGTTCCTCTCATCGGCAAGCAGGAAAGGTTCACTGGCGCCGACCTGAGCATGGTTGCTGTGGGCGAGGATCTTGCCTTTGGCATCGGCCAAGGCGACAAAACTGAGCTCAGGGTCTTCGATAAGCTGGTCGATGACCCGCTGAACATGGACATGCCAAGGCTCGCTGTTCCCAAAATCTTTTCTGAGATCATTGAAATAGGATGCCCGCGCTCCAGAATGCAGCACCCGTAACAAGGTGGCGGCTTTCTGGAGCATGGCGTTGGTCATCAGCCGTTGTTCCAGCCGGAGATTGTGAAAGGCAAAAGTGACCACAATCATGAGCAGCAATCCGGCGGCGCAGGCAAGCAGCCACGGTGAAGAAGCCATGGATGATTGAGGATTGAACCGTTTCAGGATCCGTATCTTCATACGCCCTTCTTTTGCAAGGACCGCACCAGGGAGAAACAGACGCGCAGGCGGCTGGGTTCATTGATCTCGGTATGCACGGATTTTGTTCGCCGCGCTTTCTTCGTTGCGTATATTTTACCCATGAACGTCCTCGGCACCTGGATAAGATGGATACAGCCGCCCGGATGGCAAAACGGATCGACTGGCTGGCTGCATAGGCCGCATTGATGTAAAAAACTCAGTTATTTCAATCAATAAAAAATTTATCCACTATCTGGCATGATTGTCGCTAAACCTAGGCATACCCGGTTACCACTCAACCTCAGAATTCAGGAGAAGATACTATGGAGATGACATCCACCAAAAAAAAACTGATGTTGGCAGCCATCCTTACCAGCGGTTTAACCTTGGCCATCAGCCAAGCGTCGTGGGCCGCCGACCCAGTCCAACCAGCCATGCCAGATAAACAAGCTGATGTATCGCATCAATCCTATATGAAGCCGGAACTACGCAAAGCGCATGAAAAATTCCTCGACGACACCGTGGCTATCAGAAAAGAAATGGCCGAAAAGCATGCGGTCATGCGCGCTTTGATACAAGCTGCTACTCCGGATACGACCAAGGTTGCCCAAGTGGCTGGCGAACTTTTCGAGTTGCGTGAAAAGCTGCGCATGAAAGCCAAGGAAGTCGGTTTGCCCATGCCGATGGGCATGGGATTGGGCAAAGGTGGCGGCAAAGGTGGCCCCGGGTGTTACGGCAGCATGATGGGGAACCATTACCAGGCAATCAATTAAGCAGCCTTTCTCCCTCTATTTCAACCAGCCCTCCCCTGATGCCCCGGCGGTTCTCCCTCCTTGCCGCCGGGGCATCTTTTCACTCCTGACACCTTCGTTTTTTGGTTCACATCATATTTTCCGGATCCGCGTCAAATCCCATGACAACGTCGTGGGGGCAGAGCGTACTGCGTTCAGCCAACACCGCCTCGCAGAGTTCGTGCAGGATCGAGGATGAATGGCTCTTGATCAACAATTGCCAGCGCATGTCATCTTTCAATTTACTCAACGGCGCCGGGGTAGGGCCTAAGATGTCACTCCTGCGCGCAAGACGGTGGCCGCGGAGAAAACGCCCGACCTGAACAGCCGTCTGCTCCACCCTTTCCTCTTTTTTGCCGCTGAACCGGATGATCACCAACCGGGAAAACGGCGGGTAACGCAGAGGCTGGCGCGCAACGATCTCCTGCTGGTAGAAGGCTTGATAGTCGTGCTGCCGCGCCAGGCTGATGCTGTAATGGTGCGGTTGGTAGGTTTGGATGATCACCCGCCCCAGGTCGCTGCCCCGCCCAGCGCGACCGGTCACCTGGGAAAGCAGGGCAAAGGTGCGCTCCGCAGCCTTGTAATCGGGCATTCCCAGCCCAGTGTCTGCCCAGACGACGCCTACCAGAGTAATCCGGGGGAAGTGCAGCCCCTTGGCAATCATCTGGGTGCCAACCAGGATATCGATCTGTCCTGACCGTACAGCCGCAAGCGTTGCGGTGTAATGCCTGCGGCTGGCGGTGGTGTCGCTGTCCAGGCGTATCACCCTGGCTTCCGGAAAGAGCTGCCGCACTTCCTCTTCGATCCGCTCTGAACCGATTCCGCCCCCGCTGATCCGGGGAGAGCCGCAGGCAGGACAGAGCGCGGCGGGATGCTGCCTGAATCCGCAATAATGGCACAACAGGCAATGGCGGTCCCGGTGCAGCGTCAGCGACACCTGACAGTGCCGGCACTGCAGGATGGCGCCGCAATCGCGGCAGGCCATGTAGGGGGCAAAACCGCGCCGGTTGACAAAGAGCAGGCTTTGCCTGCCCTGCTCCAAGGTGTCGGCCATGGCTCTGATCAGCTGGTCGGAAAAGGCAAGATCGGGACGGGTGCGCCTGATCGTGGCCAAATCGACAATTTCGACCGTCGGCAAAGGCTGCTCGGCTACCCTCTTGCGCATGGTCAACAGGGTATATTTTCCCTGCACGGCGTGGTGGTAACTGACCATCGAGGGCGTAGCCGAGCCGAGCAGCGCCGGGCAGCCGGCCATCTGCGCCCGCAATACCGCCAGATCGCGGCCATTGTAACGCAAACCGTCTTCCTGCTTGTAGGCTGCCTCATGCTCCTCGTCGACAATGATGATCCCGAGTTGTTCCAAGGGCGCGAAGACAGCCGAACGTGCCCCCAGCACTACGCGGGCAGTGCCAGACAGAACATGCTGCCACTGGTCGAACCGCTCTCCATCGCCAAGGCCACTGTGCAAAAGAGCCAGCCGGGAACCGAACCGGGCATGAAAATGGGCCTCCAATTGGCTTGCCAAGGCAATTTCAGGCACCAACACCAGGGCAGTCCTGTTGGCGGCCAAGGTGTGTTGCACGGCCTGCAGATAGACCTCGGTCTTGCCGCAGCCGGTCACCCCGAAAAGAAGATGCGGGGAAAAGAGCTGCGCATCCACCGCTGGCAGCAAGATGTCCAGGACTTGCCGTTGTTCGGCAGTCAGATGGGTCGGTGGCGATGCCTTTTCCGCCTCGCCAAAGGGATCGCGTAAAACCCGTTCGCTGGCTTGTTCGAGAATGCCCAATTCCACCAGTCGATTCAGCCTGGAACCTGCACCAGGGTAGCGCTTGAGCAACAAGGCACGGGGAATCGGCCGATGGTTTGCCTGGATAAACTCTTCACAAAAGAAAACCAGCGCCTTGCGCTCAGATTTTTTCAAGGAACCATAAAGCGTTGTATCGATTAGTTCAACAATCTCATCAATAGTGACGATTCCTTGTTGCGTCTCGAACAGGGAGCTTATCAATGGTCCTGGCAGCAGAATCAGGCGCATCTTAGCCTTGGCCTGACGCGTGCCGCGGGAGGTGGGGGCCAGCGGCAGAGCGGTGCGCAGCACTTCACCGATGGGATAATGGTAATAGTTGGCTATCCAACGATAGAAGGGAATGAGGCTGGGTGGAAAGAACGGCGTTTCGGTCAGCACCTCGGCAATCGGTTTGATCACAAAGGATTGTCCATCAACAGGCTGCGGTTTCGCCTGTCCAAGGATATAACCGATGACCAGACGTCGGCCCAGCGGCACCCGAACGCAACAGCCCGCCGGGATTCTTGCTGGTTGCGCTCTCTCGACGGGCTGACTGTAAGTCAAGGTAGTGACCAGTGGCGCGTCGACCGCGACTTCATACAGCTCATCCACTGATCACACCAACATATAAATAACGCAATATCAATTCAATTCAGCGCACACCTTGCGTAAATACTCACGGAAGGGCTTGCCCAAGCTGTTGTGGCTTACGGCGAAATCGACGATTGCCTTGAGATAGCCCAATTTGTCGCCGGCATCGTAGCGTTTGCCGCTAAATTCGTAGGCATACATACCGCGCTTGTTGGAAAGAGCCAGGAGGGCGTCGGTCAACTGAATCTCTCCGCCATGGCCGGGCGTGGTTTTTTCGAGGAGCTCGAAAATTTCAGGCATCAACAGATAGCGGCCGATAATGGCCATATCCGAATTGCAGGTGCCGGGCGCCGGTTTTTCCACCATGCGATCAACCTTGAATGTCCGTTCGTGTTCGGTCGCCTCCCCTTCGACAATGCCGTATTGATGCGTCTCCTCCATGGGCACTCGTTGCACGGCCACAATCGACTCACCCACCTGTTCGTACAATTGGATCATCTGCTTGCAGCAGGCCACCTTGCTCATCACCAGGTCATCGCCCAACAGCACCATGAACGGTTCGTCGCCGACGACATTGCGCGCCATCCAGATCGCATGGCCCAGGCCGAGCGGCTCTTTCTGCCGGACCGAAATGATATCGATCAGGTTGGAAATGTTGGTCAACTCCTCCCGCATCTGTACCTTGTTGCGGTCGCGCAGAACAGTGTCCAACTGGAAATCGTAATCGAAATGGTTCTCGATGGCTGACTTGCCGGCACTGGTGACCAGGATGATCTCCTCGATGCCCGAAGCCACCGCCTCCTCGACGATATATTGAATGGTGGGCCGGTCGACAATGGTGAGCATTTCTTTGGGGATGGACTTGGTGGCCGGCAAGAATCGAGTTCCCAAGCCTGCCACTGGAATGACGGCCTTTCTGATCGCTTTCATGTGTCCTCGTCTGCGATGAAATGATTTCGGATGTGTTGACCGCAAAATTCAAGTATAGGAGCTTGAACCGGCGGCAGATTCATGATTGTACTCCGAACGCTGCGGCATCCTCAAGCACATTTCCAATATTTCATGCAGCTTTCTTACCCCCCCGAACTGCCGGTTACCGAGCAACGGGAAGCCATTGTCACCGCCATCCGCGAACACCGGGTCCTGATTGTTATCGGCGACACCGGCAGCGGCAAAACCACCCAGTTGCCCAAGATGTGCATCGAGGCCGGCAGAGGCACGACCGGCATGATCGGCTGCACCCAACCGCGCCGAATCGCCGCCCTGTCGGTGGCTGACCGGGTGGCGGAAGAGATGGGAGCGCCGGCACAAGTCGGCACCAAGATCCGTTTTCTCGACCGCACCACCGAAGAGACCCGGATCAAATTCATGACCGACGGGGTGTTGCTGGCCGAAATCCGCCAAGATCCGCAACTGCGGCAATACGACACGCTGATTGTCGATGAAGCCCACGAGCGCAGCCTCAATATCGATTTTCTGCTCGGCTACCTCAAAAATCTGTTATCGGCCCGCCCTGACCTCCACCTGATCATCAGCTCGGCCACCATCGATACCGAACAGTTCAGCCGCCATTTCGATCATGCTCCGGTCATCTCGGTCTCCGGCCGAACCTATCCGATCACCACCCTCTACCGCGAGGCGGCTGACGAGGACGAGCCAGATCTGTCCTACGTCGACCAGGCCATTGCCGCAGTCGAGGAACTGAGCAGACAGCCGCTTGGGGGCGATATCCTGGTGTTCATGCCCACGGAGCGCGATATTGCCGATACCCTCGACGGGTTGCACCATCTGGCCGACACCCATCTGCTGCTGCCGTTGTTCGGCCGCCTGCCCGCAGCCGATCAGCGCAGGATCTTCCAGCCTTCTGCCCGCCGCAAGATCATTGTCTCCACCAACGTGGCCGAAACCTCGGTGACGGTCCCTGGCATCAGCTTCGTGGTCGATACCGGTCTAGCCAGAATTTCCCGCTACAATCCACGAACCGGCACCACCAGTCTCAAGGTGGATCGCATCTCGCAAGCCAGTTGCGAGCAACGGCGCGGACGCTGCGGCCGGACCGGACCCGGCACCTGCATCCGTCTCTACAGCGAAGAGGATTTCCAGAGCCGCGATCCCTTTACCCTGCCGGAAATCAGGCGGGCCAATCTGGCCGAAGTCATCCTGCAGATGGTTGATCTGCATCTGGGCAACCCGGCTCATTTTCCTTTTCTCAATCCGCCCCCGGGTGCAGCCATCCGCGATGGATACCGGCTGCTCAGGGAATTGGGCGCCATCACCGGCGAAAACCGCCTCACTGCCAACGGCCGCCTGATGGCCAAACTGCCTCTCGATCCACGCATTTCCCGGATCATCATCGAATCCATAGCCCTTGGTTCCAGCCGCGAGATCATCGTTCTGGCCGCAGCCCTTTCGATTCAGGACCCACGCATGCGCCCTCCGGACAGGGAACAGAAGGCCGACGAAGCCCACCGTCAGTTTGTCGACCAGACATCGGATTTTCTCACCCTGCTCAACATCTGGAATGGATTTTTTATTCCCGGCGGGGAACCGCCGTCGAAATCACGGCTCGCCCGCTTCTGCAAGTCCAATTTTCTTTCCTGGCAACGAATGCGCGAATGGATGGACGTACACGACCAGATCAACCGGCTGCTCAGGGTCCACGAGATGTTCAGGGCCAACCAGAACGCCGCTGGCTACGATGCCATCCACATCGCCCTCGCCAGCGGTTTTTTACGCAACATCTGTCTGAAAAAAGAAAAAAATACCTATCGTATTGCCGGCACCAGGGAGGCGATCCTCTTTCCTGGCTCAGGACTCTACAACAAGGGGCCGCAATGGGTGGTGGCAGCCGAGTTCGTCGAAACCACCCAGATGTTTGGCCGCACCGTGGCCGTTATTCAGGTCGATTGGCTGGAGCGGCTAGGCGGTCCGCTGTGCAAGCGATCCTGGTCCGAGCCGCATTGGGAAAAACGCAGCGGCAAAGTGCTCGCCCTGGAGCGGGTCAGCCTGTTCGGCCTGCCCATCGTTGCCGGCCGCAAGGTCGAATATGGCCGCATCAACGAGAAAACCTTGCTGGAAGCCCGCGAGATCTTCATCCGCACGGCCCTGGTCGACAATCAGTTAGGCGGACGCTATCCTTTTCTGGAACATAACGTTGCGCTGCTCAATCGCTTTGCCGACATGGAAGAACGATTCCGCCGCCGAGACATCGTGGCCGATCCGGAAGCGCTCTATCAATTCTACGATACCCGTTTGGGCAAGGTGTATGACCGGTTCACTCTGAACCGGCTGCTCAAGGGCAGAAAGAATGACACGTTTCTGCGCATGACCGAAGAGGATATTTGCGTGGCCGTACCCGACGCCGAGGAGTTGTACCGGTTCCCAGCGACGCTTCAAGCCGGTGAATTTAAATTGGAATTGAGCTATCTCTTCGCTCCAGGCAACGAAACGGACGGCGTAACGGTCCGCATTCCCCACAGGCTGCTACCCCACGTCAACCCGCAGATCTTCGAATGGCTGGTGCCTGGTCTGCTGCCGGAAAAACTGCTCCTGCTGTGTCGCCGGCTGCCCAAACAGATCCGCCGCCGACTGGTCCCCCTGCCCGATGCGGTCGATCGAATCATGGATGCGCTGACCCTGTACAAGGGCTCCCTGTATCAGGAGCTAGAACGGGTCATCCTGCGTGCCTATCAGGTGAGGGTGCAGCGCGACGATTGGCAGGCCGACACTTTGCCTTCCCATCTGCGGATGCGGTTTCTCGTGCTCGACGACCAGGGGCAAGCAGTCGCTTCCGGCCGATCGTTTACCGAGGTTCACACGACGATCCAGACAGACATGGTCCGCCGCAAGACCGTCCATTCTCCGTCTGCTCCCCCTGTTCAAGACATCACCGAGGACGATCTCGACGCCTTCCCCCGCCACCTCATCCTGACCGGTCCAGATGGCCGCCCCGCCGGGATCGTGTTCGCATCCCTGCAGCCCGATCATCGGCGGCAGGATGTGGTCCTTCGTTACATTGACGACGAATCCCAGGCCAGACAACTGAACCGAGTGGGGATGCACGCCCTGTATGCCCGCCATTTCACCAAGGAACTGACCGCACTCCGCACCTTGTGCAAGAATGCCATCACCAACCATTCTGCCTCTTGGCTCAACCTGGGCCGTACGGGTCCGGCAGTCGAGCTGTGGACCGATCTCGAAACATTTCTCCTTGCCGATATTTTTGCCACCCCAGCGGACAACCTGCCTACCTGCGTGCAATTCCAGGAGACTATCCGCCGGGTGAACGAACAGGGACTGCTCCGTACCGCTTCCCGGCTGCTCGCCTCAGTCATTGAGATGCTGCGACAGCGGCGGGCGGTAAGCGCCAGTATCATGGCTTGGGCCGCGCGGGCGCAGGCAGATAAAAGTTATCAAGAAAAACGGAACGATGCCTATATGGACGCCTTGGAGCAGATCGTGCCGGCCGACTTTCTCCGCACCTGGCATGCCGGCAACCTGCGCCACAAGCTCCGCTATCTCCAGGCCCTGCGCCTGCGCATCGAGCGGGCTGAACATGCGCCAAGCAAAGACGACAAGAAAGCTGAACGGTTGCGGATCCCAGAGGCCAAGCTCGCCCTGATGGCCCGGTTCAGCAATCCCACCGCTGCCTGTCTGGCCTGTCAGGAGGAATATCGCGAATTGTTGGAAGAATTCCGGGTTTCGCTCTTTGCCCCGGAACTGGGAACATCTCAGCCGGTTTCCGAGCAACGGTTGCTGCGTAAATGGCAGGAAATGGAAACCGTGTGCCTGCAAGTGGAGTGATCATCCCTCGGTCTGGTGAAAATAGGCCGGCCGCATTCAGGAAAATCCACCGATGAACATCTGATAAGTCAACCTTGTCAGTTGCATTTTTCTCTCCCATAGCCTACCGTATGACAATACATCAACCGTCGACAGAGGCGGTACGATATCGCGGCATTACCGCCAAAAATATCGTGCCCAAAGCTTTGCCCGAATGACGACCGCACCCAACCCGTCCATTCCCTCCTCACCGCCCGGAACCGGCAATACTATGCACCTTTTGCTCCGTTTTCTCAAATCCGCATGCATGTTCGTGGCCTGCAGTCTCCTGTTCACCAGCCTCTCGCAGGCCGTTTCGCAGCCCAACCGCTTTTTTCTCATGGGCAGCGGCTCCCTGCACCTCAAGAATCTGCGCAACAACCGCGAGGCCAAGGTCAATCTGCTCAACAAGGATGGATCGTTCAACGAAGAGGCATTCAACAAGGTGGATTGGGTCTTCGACTTTCCCACGGCGGAAAAAGGCGAGCATATTTCTCCTCGGCTGCTGTTTATGCTCAGTTATTTTGTCGACCGGATGGCCCCCGGTAAAGTGGTCAATATCGAATCCGCCTACCGGAGTCCGGAATACAATCAACGCCTCCGCGAAGGCGGCAACAATGTCGCGCGGACCAGCACGCATCAAGATGGCATAGCCCTTGACTTCTGGTTGCCGGGAGTTTCCGGCAGATACCTCTGGAAAACGATCAAGGCCAAGCATTGTGGCGGCGTGGGCTATTACGGCGGCAAAGTGGTGCATCTCGACGCCGGCAAACCCCGCTTCTGGGAAGCGGCCACTTCAGGCACCCGATCCCAGGAGCCGGATTATAACCGCAACCTCTACCTGGCCACCGAGTTCGACCGTTATCGCCCCAACGAGCGTATCCGGCTGGCCTTTTCCAGCCTGAGCAGTTTCGATTTTGGCGTCTATCCGGTTATCCAGATCTATCGCGCCGACAACGCCACCACCCCGGTTTCCGGCATCCGCCTCAACCGTGCCGATGAAAATGACTGCCTCCGGATTGGCGACCGCAAAGCCGCTCGTTTTTTGACCACCTCGATGCCGGCCTACCTTCCCCCGGGACAGTACACCATAAAAATGGAGTTCTGCGAAAAACCGTTCGAGCAGATGCCATCGGAGGTCGTTTCCAATCCGATTGAACTCGTCCCGTAACCGAGGGACTCTCCCGCATTGCATGGGGCTGCCAGCCTGACCGTATCGATGCCTTGCCCTGATCCAGAAAAAGGAGACCAGATGTCCAAGGGATTGCTGATCGTGTTCACCGGCAATGGCAAGGGCAAGACCACCGCCGCCCTCGGCATGGCCATGCGGGCGGCCGGCCACGGCCTCAAGGTCTGTTTCATTCAGTTCATCAAGGGCGGCTGGCACTACGGTGAGCTTGATGCGGTCAAGCGATTTGCGGGATTGATCGATTTGCATGTGATGGGCAAGGGGTTCACTTGGAAATCGGACAATATTGAGGAAGACGCCCGCTTGGCCCGGGAGGCCTGGGATTTCGCCCGCACCATGATTGCCTCCGGACTCTACCATACCGTGGTGCTCGACGAGTTCACCTACCTGCTCCACTACGGCATGATAGCCCTTGACCCATGCCTGGACACCCTGACCAACCATCCTTCGGGCCAACATATAGTGGTGACTGGCCGGTATGCCCCGGAACGGCTGTTGGACGCTGCCGACCTCGTCACTGAAATGCACGCGGTCAAGCACCCGCTGACCAGCGGCATCAAGGCGCAACCGGGCATCGAGTTCTGAGTGCTCTGTTCCGGCTGAACGTTCCTGCCGTATTGTCCCCAAAGGACAGTTCCACGCCCCCTCGGCCATGGAACTGTATCCGCAACACAATCCGCCAGGGAGCGTCTTGATAAGCCGCAGCGGCTTTGACCCGCCACCAGAAAAGTGAACACCTCCCACGAGCAGACCAACCGCTCTTCACTTTGCGTCCCTTCTGCTGTAGCAGCTCACGCCAGCCCAGATAGTCTTCCGTGTGTTGCTTTTCGGGCGATAATTCTGTACGTGCGCCGTCCAGAGGAAACGCTGACAACCTCTTCATTGAGAAGAAGCGTTTCAGAATTGAGCTGCTGGAGAACAAGCGGAGCTTCAAAGGCGGTGTAAAGGCGTCCTGTCGCATCTCTCTCGTCGATGCCCTGGGTCACGCGCCAACTCCAGATAAAGAAGTGGGCGCGGCCCATGGCTCACAACGTACTCGACCTGTCGCAAGCGCCATGTATTTTTGCATGCCGATTTACACCAGGGGCAGGTCAACTCCATCATTTGCCAACCTGTTGTAAGTCAGGGGTGTGAAGGATCGGCTCAAAACGCGGACGCGGCGCTAACTCGCACGAGTCCTCTTGTTCTCAAAGGTCACGCAGCGGATACCCTCTCCCGCGAATCCCGGCCCGTAGCAGGCGTTGTCCGACACGCACCGGGCCGGGCCCCTGTCTCCTTTCCGCCAGCGGTTCACAAGGTCCGGCTCGCAGATGAGCGGGCGAGCCAGCGAAATGTAGTCAGCCGTACCGCTCTCCACCAGGTCGCTGGCCACCTCAAAAGAACGGATGCCGCCCACAAGGATAAGCGGAATGGTGAGGCGACCTTTGATTACCTTGGCGGTTTCGCGATAGTATACTTCCCCATCCGGAATCCGAATTTTCCCCTTGCGCGCGGACATGAAATTCTCGCCCGCCTGGCGGCAACCGCCGGAAAGCTCCAAGGCATCCACTGAGGCATTTTGCAACCAGACGGCCACAGTCACCGCCTCCTCGCGGGAAAATCCGCCGGGCACGAAATCCTCGCTGTCCAGCTTGGCAAGCACCGGATATTCCGGCCCAACAGCCTCCCGCACTGCACGGACCATTTGCAGAAGCGGTTTCGCCCGGTTTTCCAGCGTGCCGCCGTATTCATCCGTACGGGTATTCCAGGCAGGAGAAAGAAACTGGTGCAACAGATACCCATGAGCGGCATGGACCTGTACCGCGTCGAATCCGGCGTCTTTGGCGCGGATGGCCGCATCGGCAAAGGCTTTGGCAACGCCTGCGAGGCTCGCCTGATCCAAGGCATGACAGGGGAGCTGACCCTCTGTTGAAACCGTTCCCGCCCCTGTTGAGGCGCTTCCCGCCGCATACGCCACGGGCCCCACGGAGGGAAGGCCGGAAAGTTTCGTGTTGGCCTGATCGCCCGCATGAGCCAGTTGCAAAGCGATTCTGCCTTCAGCGGCGTGAACGGCCTTGACCATGGCCGCGAGCCCCTCGGTCATCGCGTCGCTGAAGATGCCAAGCTGTTTGAGCCCCGCCTGGCCTTCGGGGCTCACATAGGTATGGCTGGAGATAATGAGCCCTACTCCGCCTTGAGCCAGATCAACCATACATTGCGTAAGCTGTGGCGTAACCAATCCGTCGTCGGTTGCCATACCCTCCCAGGTGGCGGAGCGCACGAACCGGTTGGCAAGGGTCATGGATGCGATAGAGGTCCTATCAAAAAGTTGAGTCATAACTGCCTCCTGATTACCAATTGGACGACAAGGGATGCAGCAACATCCCTTGCCTATATTTTTTTGCTGTCCGCCTCGTATTAAGCCGCGGGTGCTCATCGTCCAATCCTGTAGAGTCTCATTGGTTACGAATGGACCACATTGCAACGTACGTGCGGTGGTTGCCAACTTCTGTCTGTCCTTGGGGCTTATCTCTGGTTTTTTTGGTTTATTCAATGACGTCAAGCCGCCTGCCAGGAGTGGATCGTCGCATAGTAGACCCCATTCGGGGTTTTGTCATCAGGCAAGGACTGATGGGACCGCGCTGTCCATTATGTTCCGCCTCTGTCGGCAATGGACAGGCGATCCGTTTGGAGCAAGGGCTTCAAAGGAGCCTCGCTGTCTCGTTTGTGGGGCATCGATTTTGCCCATGGTGCCCGAAGTCGTTTTTTTGTTCTGCTCTTGGCCGCTTCCAGTTCACGGTCTCGCGCTCTAAATATTTTCCTCCCCCTCCATTGAGCTTGTCCGTTGGCGTAAGATAACCAATGGCGCGGCCGCTGCTGCGACTCTTTATCCCATGGCGATCGGTTTGAACGGAAAGACAAGGGGGACCAAAATCACGGTGATCAGCATGACCAGCAGGGTCAGAGGCACGCCAATGCGGACAAAGTCAAGAAAGGAGTACCGGCCCGGTCCGACCACCAGGGTATTGACCGGCGAAGAGACCGGAGTCATAAAGGCAGCGGAGGCGGCCAAGGCCACGGTCATGCAAAGTGGATAGGGCGAGATGCCCATCTCACTGGCCACGGCCAGAGCGAGTGGGGTCATCAGGATTGCGGTGGCCGTGTTGGAAATAAACAGGCCCAGCAGAGCGGTCACAGAGAAAACCGCGGTAAGCATGATGCGCGGATCCAGATCGCCCAGCCGGCCCAAAACCCCAGCCGCCAGCTCGATCCCGCCGGTTCGTTCCAAGGCTAGGGCAAAGGGCAGCATGCCGACGATTAACAGCAAGCTCGGCCAATGGATGGCGCGATAGGCGCTGTTCATGTCGATGCACCTGCACAGGCCGAGCAGCAGGCAACCCATCAGGGCGGCCTGTACATTGGGAATCCGCCCCCACACCATGAGGCCCACCACCAGGGCCAGAATGCCCAGGGCAAAAGGCGCCCGCGTGTGGACCAGCACCGCGTTTTCCAGCTCAGCCGGCATGTTCATTACGATCAAATCCCGATGACCGCTTTGGTGAATCTTGCGGATGGCATGCCAGGTACCGCCCACCAGCACGACATCTCCCATGGTGAATTTCGCCTCCTGGATAGGCCGACTCCATGCTTGGCGGTTGCGTTTGAGGCCGATCACCGCAAGATCGTATTCAGTCCTGAAACCGGATTCATGCACGGTTTTGCCGATCAGCTTGGACTCCGGGGGAATGATGATTTCCGCCATACCGATCGAGTGGGAAATGTCCGCAAGATAGGCATCGGGAAAAGGCAGTTCCATGAGATCATTTTCCCTGCAGACGCCGTTGATGTCGAACTGAGGATTGCTGGTGCTGGCAAAAATCACATCCTGGGACTCCAGCACGGTATCAGCCTGAGGGCTGAGGATATTGGTGCTGAAATGTTTGCGGCGCTCAATGGAAACGACGTGGAGGCTGTGGCGGGAGCGCAAATTGAGTTCCGCAATGGTTCGTCCGACCCAGGGCGAGCCGTTCTGCAAGGCCAAGCGAAAACCCCGCCGGTTGAGTTGATATTCCTTGATCCAAATGGTGAAACACGGCCTGGAAGCGTTTGTGGCGGCGGGATCTTTTTGGGCGCACAGCCAGTTCCGGGCAACCAGCATATAGAGCATGGCAGCCAACAGGATGGGAACGCCGAACGGGGTGAAGGCGAAAAAGCCGAACCCTTCCAACCCGTGCCGGGTCAGTTCGGCGTTGACTACCAGGTTGGGGGCGGTGGCCACCAGAGTCATCATGCCGCTGATCAGCGCCGCAATGCTGAGCGGCATCATGAGACGGCCAGGCGCGATCCCCAAATTAAAGGCCACCCGCAGCACCACCGGAATGAAAATGGCCACCACGCCGGTGGAACTCATGAAGGCGCCAATCCCCGCCACAATGCCCATGAGCAGCAGGATGAGGCGGGTTTCGCTCTTCCCTGCCCTGCGCACCAACAGATTGCCGAGCTGTTGCGTCACCCCGGTTCGCACCAACCCTTCGCCGATGACAAAAAGGGCGGCGATGAGCACGATGTTGGCATCGGCCAGGCCTGACAGGGCTTCAGGCACCGTGATGATGCCGGTCATGGGCAAAAGGATCATCATCAACAGCGCCACTGCATCCATGGACGGCCGGTTTGCGGCAAACATGGCAATGGTGGCGCCAAGCAGGCTGAGTACGATAATCAGATCACCATTCATGAAAGAGACAGGTTCCTCCGTCTTGACATGGCAGTGCCGGCCATGCCCGTGCTATACATATCCTTAAGTGGTTCTCTGCAACATTCAGCATAATGTTTATTTTTACATGTAAAATCAAGGTGATTTTTTGAGGAGGTCTTGCGATGCAGATGCCCCCAGTCAATTTCCAAGACGGCGATCCGCGCGCCATAGAGGCCATGATAAAATCCCATAAATATTGGGAGGAGGCCCCAGCGAATCCATCTTTGCAGGGCAAGGCGATCAAAATTTCCGGCTTCTTGGTAGCGCTGGATTTTGCCGACGATGAGGAGCTTAAAAAGTTCCTGCTCGTGCCGTATTTTGGAATGTGCATACACGTTCCGCCACCACCGGCAAACCAGATTATCCATGTGACCTTGAGCAAACCGTGCCAAGGCATTCATACGATGGATGAGGTGACGGTATGCGGAAGGCTTGCCATTGAAAAAACAGAAACCAATATGGGCGGCGGATCAGGATACAGCATGAAAGCAGACGCTGTGGATCTGTATGGAGAAAAGAAGTGATGAACCGTCCCGGACAGCTTTTCACATCACGGCTTGCCAGCCCCTTTAACGGGCATATCGACCAAAAGGAATCTTATCATGGCGGAAGGTTTCTCCCTGCAGTCGATATGATGTACTCCTGCCAAGTTTCACTGTGCAAATAACAGCACAGCTTGCTTGAGAGATGGGACTAATCGCGGAGCAATAACCGGACGTGCTCCTCCAGCAACTCTGAAAGCACTTCGTGTTTTTGCCGTAGCTTCTCCTCGAGCTCACAGACTCTCCGTTCTTCGGCCTGCTTCCTGCTGCTCTTGGTCTCACGGGCAAACACTGATATGCCTTGCTCGAAAAACTGCTTTTGCCAACCGTAAAATATCTTTGGCTGCAGTTGGTATTCGTTGCACAGATCTGAAACCGTCTCCCGGCCGACAAGGTGCCGCTTCAGGATTGAAACCTTCTCTGCCGGGCTGTAGTTATAACGCTTTTTTCGCATGGACCTCCCTCCGTTCATGATGGCGTATGTCTTTTCTGAAAAATTAATGTTGTAAGTCACAGTGTACTCCGAGTTTAATTTATTGATTTTATGTAATTATTGAATATCTATCCCAATTCAGGGCGCATCTCCCCGCAAAGGATTCCATGATTTGCTGATCGCCTGGTTGCCCAGCTTTCAGGATGTTCTGGTCGAAGAGGCCTACGCCCCGGACTCCAAGTTGATCGACATCATCAAGGAGGCGACCATGCATCACATTCAAGGGGCA
>Ga0123357_10000074_pt1 | contig 79402 bp, 58 predicted proteins | sample TergutEmb28metaG_FD_89873 | JGI IMG/M metagenome (GOLD analysis project Ga0123357, IMG submission 89873) | Embiratermes neotenicus P4 segment gut microbial communities from Petit-Saut dam, French Guiana - Emb289 P4 | ecosystem: Host-associated > Arthropoda: Insects > Digestive system > Gut ...
AGCCCGCGAAAGCGTACTTGTCGTACGTGCGCAGGCACCGCAGCGCCCACCTGAGGTCCCGCCGCAGGCGGGCCGACAGCGCCGAAGGCGCCATCGAAGCGAATCGATTCGCGCAGCAGGCTGGTAAACATGCTCTAAGCACCGCATGCGCAGCGATAAAACTTGCGGGATCGGCAAGGCGGACATGCTACGCGTTGCCGCGCATGCGATGGTCCCTCGTCCTCGTCGCTTTTGTTGCGCTTGGCACTCTTTCCTGCGGCCGGAAAGCAACACGCGAAGATTGTGAGGTCGTTGTCGACCGCAACGTCGAGGTTCAGATGAAAGCGCTCGGGATCACCGACCCTGCCGCGATCGAGAAAAAACGGCAGGAGATGCACGCATCCATGAGCGAGGACATTGACAAGTGCGTGGGCAAACGCGTCACCGACGCGATGATAGCGTGCGTGAAGGATGCACCGACGACCGACAAGATCGACAAGTGCTTCCGATGAACCGACTTCAGACGCTCGCCGTCGTTCTCAGTTTTTTTACGCTGCTCCCGATGCTTGCATCATGCACCAAAAAGGCGTCGCAACAGCAGTGCGACGAGCTGCTCGATCGATTCGCCGAACTGGTCGTCAAAGAACGTTTTGCCGACGCGGGTGCGGACGTGATGGCAAAGGAGCAAGCTCGCGAGCGCAGCGACGCCAAAGGCGACGATGCATTCAAGAACTGCACGTCCGAAGTCCAGCTCGACGAACACGCGTGCGCCATGAAGGCCGCGACGTCAGCAGCGCTGATTAAGTGTCTCGAATAGGGAAGATAAATCGATGGCGGTGAAAGGCGTGGTGCACGGTGCACCTTCTGCCCAAAGCATCGTGCGACGGTCCTTGCCGAGCGCGAGCACCATGCTGCTGCGTGTTGCGTAGTCGATGTTGGTGAGGTGCAGGCACGTTCCGCTGAAGGGATCGGTGGGATCGTGCTCGGCGAGCACGCCCGTGAGTCTTGCAACGTCGAGTGAGTGCTCGCCGGGCCGCGGACCAAGACGCGACCACGCAGCCATGGCGCGCCGAACGCGCGCGCGCTCGTCGCCCGCACCGAAGCTTCGTTCGGTCACGACGTGTACGCCCGAACCAAGCGAGAGCTGCGCGAGGTGCTCGCCGTCGGAGATGGTTGCCAGCACTTCGCGCTCGTCGGCGTAGACGAGGTGAAAGCCGTTGTGGCTCTTTGCCTGCAACGCTGCCATTTTCGTGTGGATCTGGCGCGCGGAGGGCTCTTCGAGAGCACTGACGACGATGGCCCCGCGTGAGGTGCGCGCGGCATCCTGCGGGCCGAGGTGGCGGTTCGTGATGCCAACGAAGACGCCGTGCCGATTGATGCCGAGCCAGGTGCCGTGCGCAAGCTCGTCGCGCGGCGCGATGAACCCAGCCGGCCAGAGTTGCGGCGGCAACGATGGGCGAGCCATGCGCTCATCGCGATTGGCAACGACCACGAGCTCTGCGCCCGCGATCTTGCTGGTGGCAACGAGCAGCGTGCACATGTGCGAGCGCGAAGGCGTCAGGGCTTGAGCAGCGGAAAACCGAGCGCTTCGCGCTGTGCGGAATACGCCTCGGCGACGCTCTTTGCGATGGCGCGGACGCGCCCGATGAAGCGCGCGCGCTCGGTTACGCCGATGGCGCCGCGCGCGTCGAGCACGTTGAACTGGTGGGCCGCCTTCACGACGAAATCGTAGGCTGGCAAGACGAGTTTCTTCAGAGGATCGTCCGAGAGCGCGAGAAGTCGCTTGGCTTCTTTCTCGTCATGATCGAACGCGGCGAAGTGCGCGGCGACGTCGGCTTGCTCGAAGTTGTACGTTGACCATTCCCATTCGGCGCGCTTGAAGACTTCGCCGTACGTCACGCCGGGTGCCCAGGCGATGTCGAACATGGTCTCGACGTCCTGCAGGTACATCGCGATACGCTCGAGGCCGTAGGTGAGCTCTCCTGAAACGGGGCGGCAGTCGATACCGCCGACCTGCTGGAAATACGTGAATTGGCTAATCTCGAGTCCGTCAATCCATACTTGCCAGCCGAGGCCCCACGCGCCGAGCGTCGGTGATTCCCAATCATCTTCGACGAATCGCACGTCGTGCTGCTCGGGGCGGGTACCGATGGCGAGGAGCGATTCGAGATATTGATCTTGGATATCGAGTGGCGAGGGTTTGAGGATGACTTGGAACTGGTGAAACTGCTGGGTGCGATTCGGATTGTCGCCGTAACGGCCGTCGGTGGGGCGGCGCGAGGGCTCGACGAACGCGACGTTCCACGGCTCGGGACCGATGGCGCGGAGGAACGTGGCTGGGTTGTAGGTTCCAGCGCCGACTTCGGAGTTGTACGGCTGAACGAGCAGACAACCGCGTTTGGTCCAGAACGACTGAAGCGAGAGAATGAGCTCCTGAAAATACATCGCAGCCGGTGTTGCTATCACGTTGCGGACGTTGCTTGAATGCGTGCCGTGCTAAGTGCGCGCCGATGGCGCAACATCCCCGAGTCGCATCGTTGAAGAAGCTGCATCTCGAGCTCGACGCATGCTGTACTTGCCCGAAAATGCAGCGACCGGTGGTGCACGGCCCCCCGGTGTTCACGAAGGTCTTTCTTTTGGGGCAGGCGCCTGGTCCACACGAGGGCAAAGTGGGCAAGCCCTTCGCGTGGACCGCGGGCAAGACGATGTTTCGCTGGTTCGAGACGTCGATGGGCATCACGGAAGACGAGTTCCGCGCGCGCATCTACATGGCGGCCGTTGCGCGCTGCTTTCCCGGCAAAGCGAACGGCGGCGGCGATCGCAAACCCGATACCGACGAAGTCGCTCGATGTCGCACGTTCCTGGAACGTGAAGTCGCGATTCTCCAGCCTGAACTCGTCCTCGCGGTCGGCACGCTCGCGATTGGCGAGGTGCTCGGTGCGCGCGTTCTCGGTAAAAAGCTCGACTCGATTGTCGGACAGAGCTTTCGCACGACGTGGCACGGCGTCGAGAGCGACGTCGTCCCGCTGCCGCATCCGAGCGGCGCGTCGCCCTGGCACCGAATCGAACCCGGAAAAACGTTGCTCGGCAAAGCGCTCGGCCTCATCGCGCGCCATCCCGCGATGCACGCCGTTATCCATGATGCGTGACGATCACGGCCGTCCGTCGCGCAACTTGACCGCTTTCAAGTTGACGCGAGGTTTGGAACCCCTCGGAGGTTGCTCCCGTCGTCTTTTTGCCGATTTGCGTCGCATCGCTTCGTTGCTCCTCCTCAAGCTGCAAAAGCAGCTCTCGTCGGAGCGCCTCGCGCTGCTTGCAACTCGGCCAAAATACTCGGTCCGCAACCTGCTCGGGGTTCGCGGCGGGGCCGAGGAGCGGACCGGAACAGCCTTGTATGGCTTTGAGGACCGCACCGCAGGCCCCAACGATGAGATCGCGGCAAATCGAAAGCGGTCAATGCATGAAGTACTTCACCAACATCATCACCATGACGGCGAGTGCTGCACCAATCATGAGAAGCGCCGCCACCGCGAGCAAACCGATGGATGATCGTTTGATTGAAGACCGAAGGTTGAGCCGCGGCCCAGAGTGCGGCAGCGACTCCATTGGCAATGGCTGTCGCGCGCTTCCCGGCGCGAGAATCGGTTGATCGCTCGCAGGATTTGGCGTGGAGCTCGGGGCAGCGAAGGATGGCAAAACCGTTGCCCCAAGGAGCACCGCGTCGAGGGCGCGCGCGAATTCGCCGGCAGACGTGAAACGATCCTCGATGTTCTTGGCGAGCGCCTTCTCGAGCACCGTCCACAAGAGCGGAGGAAACGTTTTTCCCGGAACGCGTTCGTTGATGGGCACTGGTGCTGTGGTTGCGTGCAGCTGAATGTACTCCGCCGAGTTACTGCCATCGAACGGCAGCTTGCCCGTGAGCACTTCGTAGAGAATGACCGCGAGCGAGTAGATATCGCTTGCGGGTGTGAGGATTCTCCCTTGCGCTTGCTCGGGGCTCATGAACTCGGGAGTACCGAAGACCATGCCCTCCTGCGTGAGAACGACGGAACCGGGGCGCATTTCGCGCTCGGTAACCTTCGCAAGGCCGAAATCGAGCACCTTTGCGTAATCACGAGCGTTACCTCGCCGGCAGAGGAAGATGTTCTCCGGTTTGAGATCACGATGGATGATTCCGGCGCGGTGGGCCTCGTCGAGTGCGCTGCAAACCTGGATAAGGATGGGCAGTCCACGCTCGAGCGGCATGGGGCCTTCGGTGCGCACAGTTTGATTGAGATTCTTGCCCTCGAGAAACTCCATGACGATGTAAAGCGAACCGTCTTCGAGTTCGCCATAGCGGTACACCTTGACCGTGTTCGGGTGCAAAAGATGGCTCATGGCGCGCGCTTCTCGGCTGAAGCGCGAGACGAGATCCTTGCGATTTGCAAGTCTCGGATGGAGGATCTTGACGGCCACCATCCGGTTTGCAGCAGGCTCGAACGCTTTGTAGACGTCGCCCATGCCGCCCGAACCAATCTTTTGCAACATTCGTAACTGGCCATTCAGAATTTCACGGCCAATGAATGGATCCAGCGGGCGAGCCATTGCAGGTCATACGATATCACGAATCGCGGCCGTCGGCTTCGTGGCCACCATGCTATCGCGACGGCGATGAGTGCGCGCGTGTTGTCGTCGAATGTGCTTTCCCAGGCGAGGTTCGCGCACGGATTTTCGACGCGCGACGGGGCCGACCCGCGGCGCCTCGGTGCGGCCATTGGATTCGACGAAAGGAAGCTTCACCAAGTGGAGCAAGTGCACGGGAGCAGAGTGGTCGTTGCCCGTGGCGACGTCGACGGCATGCGTGCGTGCGAAGCCGACGCCATCGTGGCCGAACCGAAAAGCATGCATGCTGCAGGTGTGCGCGTCGCCGATTGCGCGCCGTTGCTCGTTGCAGACAAAGCGAGCCGGCGCGTCGCAGCGGTGCACGCGGGCTGGCGAGGCGTCGCCTGTGGGATCGTGCCCGCGGCAGTTCATCACCTTCTCTCTGCAGACAACGCGGGACGCGCGGCGGATTTCGTGGCCGCCATCGGGCCGTGCATCGGCGCGTGTTGCTTCGAGGTCGGCGACGACGTGGCGGCGAAGATCGTCTTGGTCTCGGCACCCGAAGTCGTCGTTCGTCGCGACGTGGAGCGCGGGAAGGCGTACGTCGATCTGCGTCGCGCCCTTCGATGGCAGCTCCGCGCAGCGGGAATGTTGGACGAGGCAATCGACGACGTGCCGGGGCACGGACGCATGGCGTGCACGCACTGCAACGGCGACGTCTTCGACTCCTATCGTCGTGACGGCCGCGCGAGCGGGCGCATGATCGCCGTCATCGTCGCAGGTTGACCTGCGCCAATTTCATTCGGGTTCTGCGGAGGGATCGACGAGGAGTGCGCCGGTGAAGCGCGTGCGAAGGTAGAAGCCGCGAGGCACGGTGGCGATGGCCTCGCCGTCGCTGCCTCGCACGACGGTGCGCACGCGCCCGTGCGCTGCCTTCGGTCGAACTTGCATCCATCGCCCGAAATGCGCCGTCAGCTCCTCGATACGCCCCACACCGACGAGTCCAACGATCTCGTCGAAGTCGTTGCGCAATACATCTTCCTGGTTCCTCGTCGGCGTCCAGAGCACGGGGGACGCAACGCGCCGCGATCGCCACGACGTACCTTCTTTCGTGACGAGAGGAACGAAGAGCACGCGTGAGAGCTTCGCGCGCACCCAGGATGTCTCCCATTCTTGATCTTCGGCGTCGTCGAGCGAGAACGTGCAGACGTACGTCGACTCGATCGGCGTGCCGCGACTATCGACGGGGATCGTCTTCAGCTCGACGGCGAGATCGGGAAAATCGAGGACCATCGCGCTGCCCCCCGTTGCGCCGAGCGCGCGCTCGACGATGCCTCCGGGCACACCTTTCGTGCGCACGGCCGATCCCCCCGTATCGACGCCGAGCGCCGCAGCAAGATCGCCGATCTGCGTGCCGGCGAGCGCGTGCGCGCGCGCCATGAGCTCCTCGCATGACGTTGGCGGCGGCGCCCGCATGTGCACGAGCGTCTATTGCCAGTGATGTTGCGCCGCAGCAAGGAAGTCCGCGAAGCTTGCACGAAACAAGGTCGGCATCGTATCCCGGTCTTCATGATGCACGGAGCGCTCGAGGACATCACGAAGGCCGTTGGCGAGACTCCCATCGTCCGTCTCCACCGCGTGACCGAAGGTTTGCCGCCGGACATCGAGATCTACGTCAAATGCGAATTTTTGAATCCGGGCGGCAGCCATAAAGATCGCCTCGCGTGGAATCTGGTTCGGCGCGCCGAAGAAGCCGGCCTCCAGCCTGGTGGCACGATCGTGGAGGCAACGAGCGGCAACACGGGCGCCTCGCTGGCGCTCCTTGCGGCGATTCGCGGCTACAAATGCGTTTTCGTCATGCCGGACAAGATGAGCACGGAGAAGGTCGCGAACCTCCGTGCCTTCGGCGCGAAGGTCGTCATATGCCCCACCGCCGTGGACGCCGACGATCCGCGTAGCTATTACAAGGTTTCGCGCCGTATCGCGGACGAAACACCCAATTCATTTTACGCGGATCAGTATCACAATCCGGCGAATCCCGAGGCACATTATCTTTGGACGGGGCCCGAGATTTGGAAACAAACGAAAGGCGACCTGGACGTCTTCGTGGCGGGTCTCGGCACGGGTGGAACGGTCAGTGGCACCGGTCAGTACCTCAAGGAAAAGAAACCCGAGATGACGATTCTCGGCGTGGATCCCGTGGGTTCCCTTTACTACGATTTCGTCAAGACGGGCCGCATTACCAAGCCCTTTTCGTACAAGGTGGAAGGCATTGGCGAGGATTTCTTCCCAACCACGATGAACCTCAAAATCTTGGACGATATCGTCCGCGTCGACGACAAAGAATGCTTTCGTATGACGCGCGACCTGACGCGCCTCGAAGGTCTCTTCGTGGGCGGTTCGGGGGGCGCCGCCGTGGCGGGCGCCATCAAGTGGGCAAAAGCCAAAAAAGGCCCGCTCAAGATTCTCGTGTTCCTTTGCGACGGGGGCGGCAAATACGTTTCGAAGATCTTCAATGACGATTGGATGCGCGAGAACGGCTTTCTCGACGAGGAGCCCGGCATTGGCACGGTTGCAGACATCTTGCGCATGCGTGAAAAGCAGGAGATTGTCACGACGACTCCCACTGCAAAAGTCAAAGATGTCATTGCCACGTTCAAGCAACTCGGTATCAGCCAGCTCCCCGTCGTCGACAAGGGCAAGCTCCTTGGCGTCATCGCGGAGGTCGATTTGCTCCGGCATATGGTATCAGGCTCGCGCTCGGCCAATTCGACCATCAGAGATCTTATCGAGAGCGATTATGCAACGGTGACACCCGAGACGAAACTCGAGCTCGTGCAGGGCGTTCTGGCAGAGGCTCGCGCGGCCATCGTGACCGCGGACGACGCCGTCGTGGGTATCGTCACGAAGATTGACCTGATTGATTATCTCGCAACGAAAGCAAGCGATCGTTAAGAGGCCCTACCCGCCGAGGGCTCTTTAACAGCGATAAGCATCTGTTGCGCACCCAGCACAATGCGACGCAGGTGAGGTTCGAGATTGCGACAAAAGGCAAGCGCCTTTGGAAAGAAGACGATGTAATCAAGCCGAACGGCTTCAAAACCCGCACGACGAAGCAGACGGCGAGCCTCCCACGGCCAAAGGAGGATAGCATCATCGTCGAATGGACACGTTGCTACGGCATGACGCGTCAGCGGATTTAAGGGGTTGTGTTCGAATACAACGACGCGCCCACCTGGCCGAAGCGTGCTTCGTACAATTTCAAGAACATCATCTCGTTTGCATGGCGGAATGTGGTGAAGGACACCTGAGAGTATGACTGTCGAAAAATGCGAGCGTGGTAGTGTTGACACCTCGGAATGGAGTTTCGCGGAGGGTGCACGCTCGTGAGCCACCGCAAGACTCTCCGTTGAAGGATCGTAACCGTGCACTTCCTGCAGCTCGCCAAGCAAACCTTCGAATCTTTCCGTAAGATTGCCAATGCCGCAGCCATAATCGAGGAGTGCTCCACGGAGTAGACCTTCACGGCGGAGGCAGTTGATCTTGTAGTCGTGGAAGTACGCCGGATCCTCCCCACTTGCCGCAACGCTGTTGCGGTGCATGCCTTCATAGGACTTGGTGTAGTTATCGAATTTCGACATTGATTTATCTTCGTGATCGGATTGCGGGAAGCATTCCCCCAAGCGCGGGCTTCATTCGAGTTTACGGATTTTGTTGTTCAAGCTATCGGCAATGTAGATAGTGCCAGCATTCATGGCCACGCCTTGGGGGCAATGGAATGTGGCGGTGTCGGCTGGGCCGTCGTTGTCGCCGGCTACGCCTACATTGGATGCTGCACGTTGCCCTGCAATCGTTGTGACTTCGCCGGTCGGCGAAACCTGACGCACTGCATTGTTGTAGGTGTCACCCACCAAGAGGTTACCGTTTGCGTCGATCCTTATACCAAACGGACTGGCGAACGATGCATCGGTCCCCGTACCATCGATCAACGGTCCCCTGGCACCCGAGCCGGCGAGCGTGGAGACCTGGAGGTCGGACGTAATCATTCGGATATCGTTGTTCCGGTACTCGCTCACGTACAGAGTACCTCCTGCATCCACGAGGATTCCCCACGGGTAATTGAAAGTTGCATTCACCGCCCGGCCATTGACGTTACCCGCAGTGCCAGTACCCGCATAGGTGCTGACGGCGCCGTCCCGCGTCACCAATCGGATCTTGTTGCTGCGTGAATCCGCAACATAGATATTGCCGCTGGCGGCATCCAGCGTCAGACCCACCGGATAATTAAAGCTTGCTGCTGTACCCATGCCATCGGAAGCGCCGGGGTTGCTTGGGCCCGCGCCAGCCAGCGTGCTGACCCAGCACGTTGGTGTAGGGATGATCTTGCGGATCGCGTGGTTTGCGTAATCGGCTACGTAGACATAACCGGCCGGGTCCACGGAAATGCCGTAAGGCGAATTGAATGTTGCATCCGCGCAGTTGCCGTCGGCAAGTCCTGCGTTGCCATTGCCTGCGTAAGTACTGACCGTACCGTCAGCAGCGATTTTGCGGATCTTGTTGTTGTATTGGTCGGTGACGTAAAGGCTACCGTTTGGTCCGAGTGCAATCCCTGCCGGATTGTTGAAAGTCGCCTGCAAGGCGGGGCCGTCCTGAGCACTCGCTTCGCCCGTGCCGGCCAGTGTTGAGACGGTATAGGTTTTCTTGGGTTGGGAGACATCCGGCTCGCCCGTCAGCCCACCGTCTGATACCGATGCGTCTGACGCATCTAGGTTGTCTACAGCCGTGAAGTGCGCACAAGCCATGACGCCCACGAGCCCAATCAGCAGCAGGCATCTTTTCATCATGTTTCTCATTCGGTGGTGGTTTCCGGCGAGTTTGCAAAAAGCAGTTGACTGGGAAGTTGGCATGTACCGCAAGGACATGTGATCTTCAATTCAATCTTGTTCAAATGCAATCAACGCGTGCGTCTTTGAGTCGCAGAAACTCGAGGCGCGATTCTCATAAAGATACAATTCGAACGTGCGCGAAGAACGGCCGCCGCGCCAAATGCTTACGCGGCTCTGCGAGAGGCGCACGTGCGACGGTAGCGCAGAAGCGCCATCGCCTCCGAAACGATTGTCGGTGACGAACAGAACGTGCTCGGCGCGCCGTCTCGGTCCGGAATCTAGAGACACGCCCTAATAAAGATAAAAGACTGTTGCCGAAGTCCGACACGAGCGCATGAAGTTTCCCCGACGATCTTCGAAGCTTCCCTGATGGGAAGGAAGCTTCCCCGACGATCTTCGAAGCTTCCCTGATGGGAAGGAAGCTTCCCTGACCGAAAATTTGCTTAGAAAGACGCACTTTCGAGCTTGGGATGCCCGGACGCGGGCTTCCAGATCGAAAATTTAAGCCAAAATCCGGTCTGGGAGACTCCGCGGCCCATCAGGGAAGCTTCGTGGCCATCAGGGAAGGTTAGAGAGCGTCTGTTTTCGCGGGGTTTTCGACCTCGGACCCGTCGGCGGCCGGAGCTTCGTCTCCCTTGGACTTGGACGACTTTCTCTTCGCGAGGCCGAGCGTGATGAGCGACGCGCGCTTCTTGATCACGCTGTGCGCCGTGACAGACCAATCCTTGTCCCATGCATAGAGCTTCACCAGATCCTTGGTGTGCGAGGGATCAGGCACGACCGGCGGTGCCTCAGACTCGGCATCACCCACGTCGCGCGCGACGTCGACGAGCGCGCGCAGGCACCTCCCAAGGTTCCATGTCCGCATCTGTTGGCGCGACGGTGCGGGCAACCCCACGAACCTTCCCGGGCCCATCTGTATCGGCAGCGGTCGCTTCTTCGGAATCGGGCTCTTCGCGACTCAATGAAGTGCGGTAGGGGCGAAGCCATGGCGGATGGGGCTCCTTAAGAAACTCGAGGCGCGATTCTCATAAAGATACAATTCGAACGTGCGCGAAGAACGGCCGCCGCGCCACATTCGGACGCGGCTCTGCGAGAGGCGCACGTGCGCAGGCAGCGCAGAAGCGCCATCGCCTCCGAAACGATTGTCGGTGACGAAGAGGACGTGCTCGGCGCGTTGCCATGCTGCGCGCGGCAACCACGTATCGAAATCATCCGGGATGGATGTTGCGCAGCCGACGCGGACCCCCGGAAAGCCCGCTTGGAGCTGCGCGCAAATGGTCCAGTGCGCTCCAACGAGGACGATCTCGTGCCCTTGTGGATCGTACGGCGTGGCAACGACCGCCATCTGGTCGCGAACGGCACCGAACACCGCGGGCCACCCATAAAGCTCGCTCGCGATATCGAGTTTTGGATCCGCCGAGACTGGTAGAAGGCGCGCGGACGAGGGAACGAGCGCCCACGCGTGCGCGCCGATCGTGAACAGGCCCGCGACGAGCGTTGCTGCAAGATACATGCGTTTGGACACGGACCGCGCCGGGTTCTGTGAGGACCGTCGCGCCGCATCGACGGGCAAGACCAGAAGCGCCGGAGCGATCCAGTGCGGTTCGGCCACGCGGCTCCAGAGCGCGAAGAGAACGAGCGGCACGAACGGAATCGCGAACAGATAAAAGAAGAGGCGCGCCGTGGCATCTTCGTTACGTGCGCGCACCAGATCGCGCGCGGCCTTTACCGCAATCCACAGGATGATCGGCGAGAGGTAGAGAAGCTGCCCGCCAACGAACGCGCCGAGGTTTCGTAGTGCGAACCCGGCACCCGCCTGCGTTGCGACGAGGCGGTGCTGAAGCATGGGAAAGCCGAGTTTCTTTTCGTAGAGAACGATCGGCGCGAGGATGACGGCGCCCGTGGCAAGTCCTGCCCACGGCCAGAGCGTGCGCGCGGCTTTCGACTCGGGGAATTGCGACCGTGCGATGGAGACGTACGCGACGGCGAGGCCGAGCACGAGGAGCACTCCGGGAGCTTTCGCTGCGCAAGCGATCCCCGCGAGGAGGCCCGCGCCGACGAAGGCTGACGCCGACCGCGTCTGGTTCGGCGTTGCGCGAAGCCCGATGCACGCGAGCGCAACGGCGCCGATCCAGAGCGGCGCGAGCAAGAGATCCGGTGTCATGGCGAAGAGCCCGACCGAGATCTCCGGAACCACGGCAACGAGGAGCGCCGCAAGCATCGCGGGCCGCTTGTTTGCCGAGGACGCGCGCGCGGCCGCGTACACGACGAAGGGCACCAGCGTGGCTACAACGGACGTGACGACGTGGGCGCCGAGCGGCTTCGGGACCGATCCATCGCCGAGGACGCGCGCGAACAGGCCGATGAGCCCCGGATGATCGAGGTACGCGGGCTGCGGGTGAATGGCCCACGACGCGTAGAGCGCCTCGCTGTCGCCGAAGCCGACGCGCGTGGCGGCGTAGAGTCGAACGAGCAAGAGGAGCGAGGAGACGACGACGAGGGGGATCATGCGGAAGCTCGCGTGTTGGCGAGCCACGGCTCGAGCATGCGCGCCACGTGTTGCGACGTCGCCGTTGGGCCGCGCAACACGGTCGTGATCTCGGCGCACGCCGCCGTGAACGCTTCGCGATTGTCGAGCAAGCTCGCGAGCGTTTCGGAGATGCGCGACGCGTTTACGTTACGCTGCAAGAGTTCCGGGAACGCCGCGCGATCGAGCAGGACGTTGGGTAAGGCCAAAAAGCGTGTCGTCATGAGCAGCCGTGCGCCAAGTTCGGTTGTCCAGCCAACGCGATAGCAGATGATGGGCACCGCACCTGCGAGCGCGCATTCAAGCGAGGCCGTGCCGGACGCCGTGAGCGCGGCGTCGAAGGCCGGAAGCGCATATGCAATGCCGGCGCGCGCGTCGACGTGGACGATCTCCGCGCGGTAACTCGACGCCACCGCGTGCGCCCACGTGCGCGTTCTCTCATCCAGGCTTGGTGCGAGCAGGATGCGCGCGTCGACGCTGGCTCGATCGCGACGTACGAGCTCGTACCCTGCGAGCATGGGTTCGAGCATTTTTCGCACTTCGTGCGGGCGGCTTCCCGGCAAAATGGCGACCGTCCAGGCGCGCTCGGTCAGGCCGAGCAACGCGCGCGCTGCTCTCCGCGCCTCGTGCTTCGTGGGATACGTTTCCGAGACGCGTCGACTCTCCTCGAGGGACGGATGGCCGACGTAGCGAGCGTCGACTCCGATGGCGCGCCAGAGCGGCTCTTCGAATGGGAGCATCACGGCCATGCGGTCGACGTGCTTCCGAAGGGCGTTGCCGCGCCTGCGCCGCCACGCCCAGATCTGCGGAGCGCCGTACCAGAGCACGCGCGTGCCCATGTTCGAGAGCGTCTTGGCGAGCACCGTGTTGAATTCAGTGTAATTTACAAGTAATGCCGCGGCCGGTCGTCGCTTCACGCACACCGCGCGCAGTCGCGCGTAAGCGAGGCCCACGTTCCACGCGCGCGCCGCGACCTCCGCGATGCCGAGCGCCGTCGAGTTGCGCAAGTCGCTCGTGAGCTCGACGCGTTCGCTCGCAAGCGCTTCTCCGCCCATGCCAAAGGCGCGCACGCCAGAGAGGTGCGAGAGGACTGCGGCCGCCGCACGATCCCCGGAGGCTTCGCCGGCAACGACGAGGAGCTCGCCCGTCATCCCTCGGTCTCCTCCGCGAGGAGCACGGCGAGAAGCGCTGCACCGTCACGCTCGACGCGGAAGCGCCCGATGCCCGGCACCGCCGCGATGGCATCGAGGGACGGCAAGGAAAGGCTCGCGAGATCTTGCAAGCAGTGCCCCGGCAGAACGACTTGATCGTCCACTGCGCGCCGCTTGGCCACGTCCTTCCGCCAGCACATCAAGCGCCGTTCGCGCGCTCGCCTTGCGCGCACGACGGCGTTCGGAAGACTCGGCCGCACGAGCATCGCGCGATCTTCTTCAGGGATCGCGCCATCCCGAACGCCGTCTTCCACGGCGCGCAAGATCTCTCGCGTGAGACTCCGTGCACGGCCCGCTGCAGCGCCCGAGATGCACTCGAGATCGTCTGGCGTCTTCGGTTTGTTCTGCGCGATCGCGAAGAGGACGTCGGGGCCGAGCACCTTGTAAGGGGGCACGTCGAGCTCGCGCGCGCGCGCTTCGCGAAGCTCGGCGAGGCGGCGCAAGATGGGCAAGTCTGCGGCATCCGCTCGATCGATCCCCTTGAGTCGTAGATACGGTGGTCGTCCGTCGTTCATCTTCGCCGAGCCCGCTGCCTGCGCGAGTCTGTAGCGCGTTTCTTCTTCGACTTCGTCGTCGATGTGGCACGCATGAAGGAGGGGCCAGAGTTTGCTCTCTAGCGCGTGCAGATGGACGACGTCGCACGCGAGGTAGCCGAGGGCTGCGTCATCGAGCGGGCGCTTGCCCCAATCGTGTTGCTGCATGGACTTGTCGATGCCGACGCCGACCTCGGACAGAAGAAGACTTGCGAGTCCCGTGGCCGTGCGTCCGAGCATACGTGCCGCGATGGACGTGTCGTGCACGTTCGCGAGCTCGGCACCCGCCTCGGCGAGGAGGCGCGCGTCAAAGGCAACGTCGTGCACGATCTTGAGGACATCGCTCGAACGGAGCAGCGGCTCGAGTGGCCTGAGCGACGTCGCGAGCGCATCGACGACGAAGATCGCATCCGTGGTCGCAAGTTGCACAATGCATACTTTGGCGCGATACGCGAAGAGGCCGTTCGCCTCGAGATCGAACGCGATGCACGCGGCCCTTTCGAGGTGCGCCACCGCGCGTGCGAGCTCGGTCTCGTTCGTGACGAGCAGCGGAAGAGCGGCCGCGACAGGCTTCACTTTGGATGCAGGCGCTGCCACGCCGATGCAACCTCGTGTGCAGCATCGTCGAGCGTGCGCTCGTGCAAAACGTCTGCGGCGAGCCGCACGTTTCCCGCGGTCTTTGCCGGAAGCACAGCGCCCGTGCGTGCAGAGTGCACGATTTTTCGAATCTTCGCTGTGCTGTCGACGACGACGGGATACTGGCCCTGCGCGCGCGCCGTGACCTCCCACGTGCCGCCGGCCTTCCACTTGCGGAGGAAAACCATCGAGCTTTCGCCGGGCGTGAAGACAGCCTCACCTTCCACGAGCTGACCAATCTTGTCGACGACGCCACCCATCGTGCGGACCCAGCCATCCGATCCCGAGGTCAGCGCACCGGCCACACTCTGCTCGGTCTTCACGTGCGTGTACGTGTAAATGCGGCCGTTCTCCCAGACGCTCTTCTTCTCGATCGGCGTGACAACGGCAATCGCCTCTGCGCCGCTGACGAGCGCATCGAACGCGACCGCGGTGGACACCGATGCACACGCGTCGCTCGCGACGAACACGCCACCCACCGGAGCCGCGGCGAGCACGAGCGCGAGTACGTACTTTCGAGCATGCTTCATGCGCTGTTAAGTAGCCCCATCCGCCATGGCTTTGCCACGTCTGCGTTCTTCCGGACATCAAGCCGATTGCATCCCACCAGGACTGAGGTGAGAATTACTGTATTTTCGTGGCGTATGCCATCTCACACGTTCGCCAACTGGGAGGCTCAGATGAATTACGTGCGCAGTTTTGCTTTTTTGGCGCTGCTCGGCATGGGGTGCACCGGGTTCGACCTTCAGCCGTTGGACGTGTCAGATGCAGATGCCGCGGACGCTGCAGGCGCGCTGGGGCAAGACACAGGACTCCCGGACGCGGACGCTACCGAAGCTAGCCGAAGAGACAGTGGCCCTGCGGACAATGCTAACCCGTCAACATCCGCACCCGATTTCACTACGTCAACGAAGACATTTGCTGACACCATAGCGCGCGCCGGTGGAGCGATTCTTCCGGGCGATGTCCTCACGTACACCATCGTTGTGCCGAACACGGGTACCGTGGACTCGAAGAATACGGTGCTCACCGACGTATTGCCTGACGGTGTGACTTACGTCCTTGAGTCGATTACGGTCGACGGGGCCTCGAGGTCTGACGCCACGGGTGACGATCAAGCGCAGTTTGACGCCAACACCGTGACCGTGTGGCTTGGTTCTGGTGCTGGTCCAAACCAAGGGGGTGGTCTCGCAGTGGATGCTACCACTACGGTTACCTTTCAGGTCACCGTGAACGCGAATGCCAAGGGCAACACGATCTCCAATCAGGCAACGATTTCTGCCAATGGTGCGACCGATCCGGACGGCACGCCGGCGACGGAAACCAAAACAAGTAGCAATCCCGCCAATCTGGGATCATCGACGAATACCATTGTCGATGAGTGCAGCGACAATTCCCAGTGTTCGGTGCCAACGGGGGCAACACCGATATGCCAGACAACAACGCACCCATACACTTGCGCGTGGGTTCAGGTTCAGGTGCTGTGATACCACCAAGGTGTGGAAGATGGTTGCCGCGGACAAGGTGGCAACACCGCGCGGGCAGGGAGGTCTGGAACCGTGTTGGAGCAGCAATGCGAACGTGTGGATAGCTGGCGCCGTTGCAGCGGTGATGGTTGCATCGCAGCGGCGCAAGAAGGGCGAGAGGAGCGAGAGGGTCTAATCTACAACCGGACGAGGGCGCAGCCCCAATGGATGCCTGCACCCAGGGCGAGCATCATGGCAAGGTGTCCCTTTTGGAGCTTTCCTTCGCGTGTCACTTCGTCGATGAGAATGGGCAGTGTGCCTGCGCTCGTATTGCCAAATCGATCGATGTTCATTGGCATTTTCTCCGGCGGGACACCGAGTTGCTCGCGTACATAATTATTGATGCGTGCATTGGCTTGGTGTGCGAGAAACCAATCGATCCGTTCAATGGGCGTATTCGTCTCGGCAGCGAGCGCGCGCGCCGTTTGCGGGAGTTTCGTCACGGCGAACTTGAATAGCTCCCGTCCGTCCATCCGCGGGATATGCGCCTGCTCGTCGAAGTGGCTCGCCTTCCAATACGGGCGAGTGCGAAAGCCTCCGCCAGGGACGTACAGCGTCTCGGCGTACCGGCCGTCGGTATGCGCCTTCGAAGCAATGAGCCCCGCATCGCGATCCGTTGCACGAAAAACGAGCGCACCCGCGCCGTCACCGAAGAGCACGGCGAGCGCGCGGTGATCGTTCGCGCGCGCGAGCGCGCTTGGCGCAACCTCGTGGTTGCTCGTGCCCTCGACGATGTCCCAGTCTTCCCACGGCATGAAGCCAGCATGCGCTTCGGCACCGACGTACAAGATCGTCTTCGCGACGCCGGCCTTGATGAGTCCGTCGATGAGCTGCAAACCGTAGATCATGGCCGCGCACTGCTGGCGTACGTCGAGCGCCGGGACGCCGGCGATCCCGAGCTTCGCGCCGAGCACCGCGCCCGAGCCGGGAAAGATGTAGTCCGGCGTCATGGTCGTAAAAATGATGTAGTCTACATCTTTTGGGCTGATTCGCGCTGCTTCGAGCGCGCGCTTGCTTGCTTCGAGCCCGAGATCGCTCGCGCCCTGACCTTCACCGGCGAAGTGGCGCTGACGAATGCCCGAGCGCTGGAAGATCCATTCGTCCGATGTATCCATCACCCGGCTGAGAGCCTCGTTCGTGATGGGTTTGCCCGGGACGTAATGGCCAGTGCCGATGATTTCGAAGCCCATCATCACGGCATTAGTGTGCCCTTTTTCTTTCGTCGACCATTTTTCCGCTGCGGTCGAGTGCCATGACGCAATTGCTCATTGCGTCATTCGTATCCCGCAGTTTCCGGATGGAAACTACGTGCGCGGTTTCTTGGCGAGGCCGAGCACAGTGAGGCGCTCTGCACTCCGACGCATCACGAGGACGTCGCCGATGGTCACGGCGTGAACGATGCGATGACCGTCGACGAAGACTTTGGCCTCACGCATTTTGCTGCGAATGACGAGCTCGCCATCCTTGTCGAGCAGCCCCATGCGCAAGCGCAGGCGGCCGCCCGCGGGTGTGTAGGGTTCGCGCACGACGTACTGAATGCGCGCCGACGCGAGAGGAAGGACGTGGCCGCCCGCGCTTCGCTGCGCGGCCGTGGAACCTGCGGCAGGGCCGATCCAGAGGCCGCTCGAGCGCTGGTCTTCTTCCGCAAAGCGTCCTGACGTTCGTTCGACGCGCAAGATGTAATGCGATGTTGCGGCGGGCGTGGCATGGCAGAAGAGGGCTTCGTTGAGCACGCGCCCGTGCAAAAGTTTGCCGTTTAGTTCCACGCGCATGCGCGACAGCTCGGTGGCAGGCAGAGTGCCTGCGAGTGCCCGCCGGAGTGCCGCTTTGACGTTGCCCTTCTTTGCGCCACAGAAAAACCCGACGGATGTTTCGGGCGCGCTGTTGATACCGAGCAAGGGAACGCCGTCGCCAATTTGATGCGAGGCCGTGAGCAGCGTTCCGTCGCCGCCGACGGTCACCACGAGATCGACGCGGTTCGGGATGCGCGCGCGTACTCCTCCGCGAAACACGACCTGGGCGCCGAGCGCGCCCAGCGCGTCGTCGACTTCACGCACGGTTTGCTCGTGCGCCTCGTGCGAGCTCTTGACACTTGCCACCGTGGGATCGCGCGCGCGCAGAAGCCGCGCCATGAGAGGATCGTGTTCATCGACGACGAACCTCCGGTACGCCGTCGTCTTGAGAACGATCGCGACTCTCGGTCCGGAGTTCGTGCGCTTTCGCATGATGACGTCCGGTCGCTCCTATAGCTTTCCAGAGAGGACGTCGGCATAGCGCCGGAGCGCGAGCTCGGTTTTCGCGTCGCGGATCTGCCCTCGCCGGGCAGCGTCGAGTGCGGTCTCGAGCGGGACGCTCACGATGACGGAGTCTCTCTCGAGCGGGCTTCCGTCGCCCCCGGGGATCTTGCGCGCGAGCGGATCGACGTGCACGTGGAAGAAGTGGTGCAGCTCGCCGATGAAGCCAGGAGCCGGCACCATGAAGGAACCGAGCGGCGATAGTTCGCCTCTATCGACGTGGAAACCGAGCTCCTCCTCGAGCTCGCGCGCGGCTGCATCGACCTCGGTCTCTCCTCGTTCGACGAGCCCGGCCGGAAGTTCCCACTGCACGACGTCCACCTGCGACAGATGCGGAGGACGGCGAGCCACGGGCGGGCGCACGCAACTCAGGAGCCACACGTGAGCAACGGATCCCACGTGATGGTGCGCGACGATCACGCAGGCATCGAGGGCATCGCGATCGATGATCTCGTACATGAACGGCGCCGAGCGAGTGCCCGCGCGCTCGAGGGTGAGCTCGAGTCGTCGCACGCGAAGAAAGCCATCGTGCTTGACGAGATCCTCGCGCAAGGTCACGAGCTCGACGTGGGGAAGCTCAGGCAGCCCCTCGGAAGTTGAGCGAGTTGGCACCACGCGGTCGCATGCTAGTGCCTTACAGTTAACCGGGGAATGAAAACGCGAGGCTTACGCGTAGTGCTACGGTGACGGCAATTTTGTCGCTTGCAGCGATTGAGAAACCCGCGCGCACAGCCGAGCGCCGCCTTCGACTGGCTCGCGTGGTCGCTTGGGCGAGCAAGGCGCTCGCCGGCGGGCTCACGGTCGCGATCATCTTGCTCGCCGGCTTCAAGCTTCGCGTGATCGGCATGCGTGCAACGGTTGCCGGCATCGTGATCGCGACGGCGATCGTTCTCGTCGTTGCCGTCGTGGCCTACGTGCGGCGTCTTCCGCGTTACGCGGGCGCGGCGGCGCTCGACAAATTCCATGGGCTGTCTGATCGGCTGTCGAGCGCGCTGTCGTTCGGCGAGCTGCCCGAAGCCGAGCGCTCACCCATGATGATCGTGGCGATGGAAGATGCGCTCGCGCATCTCTCCGCGGTCGATCCAAAGAAGGCCGTGCGGGTGCCGCCGCCGCGCGAGTGGCCCTTCGTGGCGGGCATGATCGCCGTCGTCGCAGGGCTCGTGTTCGTGCGCGGCTACCAAAAACCGAGTCACGTGCCTCCAACTGCCAAGACCATCGAAGCGGTCGACGTTGCGCAGGACGATCTCGATGCGATGCGCGAGTTCTTGCGCGAGGTCGACCAGCGACTCCAGACCGACGAGGCCAAAGCAGCGACGCAGGAGTTCAACCAACTCATCGAAGATCTCGCGAACAAGCGGCTCGATCGAACCGAGGCATTCCGCCGGATGCAGCAGCTCGAAGACAAGCTCCTTGCGGGCCGCGAAGTGGACGCCAAGGCGCTCGAAGAAGCGCTGAAGAAGATGGGCGAGGAGCTCAAAAAAAGCGAGATGAGCAAGCCCGCAGGCGAGGCGCTCGAGAACAAGAACCTCGCCGAGGCCGAGCGCGCGATGAAAGATCTCGCGAAGAAGTTACGCGAGAAGGGCGGTGACAAAGCGCAGCTCGAGAAACTGCGTGCCGCGCTCAAGAGCGCGAGCGAAGATCAAGCCAAACGCGCCGAGGCGATCGCGGCGCGACGAGAAGAACTGAAAGAGCAGCTTCTCAAGCAGAAACAAGCGATGGGGGACGGCGGCGCGAGCGAGCAAGACAAGAGTCTTTTGCAGAAGCGAGAGCGCGAGCTCGAAAGGCTCGATCGCGACGGCGAACAGCAGCAGAAGGCGCAGCGCGAGCTCGAAAGGCTCGATCGAGAATTGGAGAAGGCCGCCGAAGATCTCATGAAAGACATGGGGCTCTCGGCGCAGGATCTCGAGAACGCCGCTGAAGACATCAACCGCATGAGCAAACAGGAGATGACGCAGGAGGAAAAAGAACAACTGCGTCAGAAGCTCCAGGAGCTGCGCGAAACGATGCGCCAGCAAGCGCAAGGCGGGCAGGGGCAGATGTCACGCATGCGCATGTTTCAGACTCGCGCGCGCGGCCAGGGCGGACAGAGCGGCCAGCAGCAACAGGGACAGCAGCAGCAAGGACAGGGACAGGGGGGACCGCAAGGTCAGGGCGGTCAGCAAGCGGGCGACGGTCAGCAAGCGGGCAACGGTCAGGGCGGCCAGCAAGCGGGCGCCGGCGAAGGCCAAGGCCAAGGTCAAAATCAGGGACAAGGCCTTGGACAAGGCAGCGGCGGCGAAACGTGGATCCTTGGTCCGAACGGCGAAAAATTGATGATGATCACCGCAAGAAAAGCCCCTGGTACGGGTTCCGGATCGGGACAAAACAGCGGTCAGTGGCAAGGACAAAATGGCGGTCAGAATCAAGGTCAGAAGGGACCTGGTTGGGGCACCGGACACGATCCCAACGTGCAAGGCGGGGCAACGAACCTAAAGGGGGCCACGCAGGATACGCAGGTCGCGGGGAGCGACACCGGCCAAGGCGGCAGCCGGAGCGAGGTCATTCTCGGCGCATCGGAGCGCGGTTTCGCGTCGCGCGGCTACGAGAAAGTCTTCCGCGAGTACCACACGGTGGCCGAAGAAGCGCTCGACAGGGACGAGATCCCGGGCGGCTATCGTTTCTATGTTCGGCGATACTTCCAGCTCATTCGCCCGCGCGACGAAGGCGATTCTTCGTCGGCACCCGCGCCCTCCGCGCCGAGCACACCGTGACGTTCAACTGGAGCTTTTGATGACAGCCGATGCTTCTCTCGTTCGCGCCGAAGTCGACCAATTTCGCGCCTCCGTTGCAACGCTCAAGAGCGAGATCGCCAAGACGATCGTGGGTCACGCGGCCGTGGTCGACGGCGTGCTCACGTGCCTGCTCGCGGGCGGCCACGCATTGCTCGAAGGGGTGCCGGGTCTTGGCAAGACCATGCTGGTGCGAACGCTCAGCGAAGCGCTGAATCTGAACTTCTCGCGCATTCAATTCACGCCCGATCTCATGCCCGCCGACATTCTCGGCACCACCGTCATCGACGACACGCAGGCAGGCGGGAGAGTCTTCGAGTTTCGCAAGGGCCCCGTGTTCGCGAACGTCGTCCTCGCCGACGAGATCAACCGCGCCACGCCGAAGACGCAGAGTGCGTTGCTCGAGGCCATGCAGGAGCACCGCGTGTCGGTTGGAAGATCCACGCATATTCTCGACGAGCCGTTCGTGGTTCTTGCCACGCAAAATCCGCTCGAGAGCGAAGGCACGTATCCTCTGCCCGAAGCGCAGCTCGATAGGTTTTTCTTCAAGCTTCATGTTCCGTTTCCGAATCGCGACGAGCTCCATAGGATCGTGGATCTGACGACGGGTGACGCGCACGTCGAGCGCAGCGCCGTGCTCAATCGCGAAGACATCTTGCGCATGCAGCATCTGGTGCGGCGCGTGCCCGTGGCTCGTCACGTCCAGGATTTCGCGGTTCGCGTCGTTCAGGCAACGCATCCGGACGGACCCGATGCACCCGAGATCTGCAAGCGCTTCGTTCGCTTCGGCGCAAGCCCGCGCGGCGCGCAAGCCACGCTTCTTGCCGCGAAGATTCGCGCGCTGTTCGAGGGACGTTTCGCCGCGAGCATCGACGACGTGCGTGCGGTCGTTCTGCCGGCCTTGCGCCATCGCGTGCTCTTGAATTTCGAAGGCGAGGCCGAGGGCACGAAAACCGATCAGGTCATCCTAGCCATTCTAAAAGCGATCCCCGAGACGAAGGCGGGCAATACGGAGGCCCAGGTTGGGCCTTCTTGACACCGTCCTCGGCGCGCTCGGCACCCGGCGAGCGGCGCCAAAAGCAGCGCCGGACGACGATCTCTTCGACGACGACTTCCAGCGCAAACTCGAGACCCTCGCCCTGCTCAGCAAACGCGTATTCGCAGGGCGCATGCGCGCCGAGCGGCGCACGAAAAAGAGTGGCTCCGGCATCGAATTCGCCGACCATCGGGATTACCAAGCAGGCGACGATTTTCGTTATCTGGATTGGAATGTTTATCAGCGTTTCGACCGGCTCCTCGTGCGTCTTTATGAAGAGGAAGAAGATCTCGCCATTTACTTCATCGTCGACGCGTCGCGCTCGATGGGATTCGGCAATGGCAAGAAACTGAAATATGCCAAGCGCGTTTGCGCGGCGCTCTCGTACGTGGGCCTCGCGAACCTCGATCGCGTGAGCATCACGTCGACCGCGGACAAGATCACCGATCGCATGCCCGCAACGCGCGGCAAAGCGCGCATCTTCAAGGTGCTGCGCTTCCTCCGCGAGCTCGAGGCCGCGGGGCAGACGAACCTGGAAGATGCGATGAAGGCGTTCGTCGCGCAAAACAAGCGCCGAGGCCTCGTCGTGCTCGTGAGCGATCTCTACGATCCGCACGGCTTCGAGCGCGGCATCAACGTGCTCCGCTACAACAAATTCGATCCCTTCGTCGTCCACGTGACGGACGAAGGCGATGCGAAGCCAAAGCTCGCAGGGGACGTGCTCCTCTACGATTGCGAAACGGGCGACGAGCGCGAGGTGACCGTGACGGCAAAGGTGCTCGACCGCTTTGCGCACGCGTATCGCGATTACCTCGCCGAGATCGAGCGCTTCTGCGCGTCCAAGCAAGTGCCGTGCATCCGGGCGGACGTGAGCGTGCCGTTCGACGAACTCATCTTGCGCTTGTTCCGCCGCGGAGGCTTTCTCCGGTGATTCTCGCGGGCCTCTTGCTCACGCAACTGCTCGGGATCTTCGGCGCCGCCGCGGTGTTCGCAACGGCTCTCTATCTTCTCAAGCTGCGGCGGCGCACGACGGCCGTGCCGTTCTCGAAGCTCTGGGAGAGGATCCTTCGCGACAAAGAGGCAACGAGTCTCTTCTCGCGCCTGAAGCGGCTCCTGTCGCTGTTGTTGCAGATTGCACTTATCGCGCTCCTCGCTTTTGCGCTCGGCGATCCTCGCGCAAGAACCGCGCTCCTCAAGGGACGCAATCTCGTCGTGCTCGTCGACGCGAGCGCGTCGATGCAAGCCGTCGACGTGGGCACGAACCGGCTCGGGGTAGCCAAAGACGAGGTGAAGAAGATCATCCGCGGTCTCGGCGGCGCCGACCGAATGCTCGTCGCGCAGATGGACGCTGCGATCACGCCCCTCGGTCCGATGAGCGGCGACACGTCGGAGCTCGAACGCGCCCTCGATGGCATCAAGGCCACCGACGCTCCCGCGGATTTTCCGCGCGCGCTGCGCTTCGCGATCGACTCGCTGCGCGGCTTGGACAACGCCGAGATCGTCGTCGTCTCCGATGGCCGGCTCGGCGACGCGGTGGATGCGTCGGGCAAGGTGCATCTCGGCGACGACGTAGCGCTCACGTACCTGCCCGTCGGGGCGAGCGCGCGCAACGTCGGCATCACCGAGTTCTCGGTCCGGCGCTACCCGCTCGACAGGAGTCGCTACGAAGTGATGCTCGAAGTGACGAACACCGGGCCCGAGCAAGAGGACGTGGAGCTCTCGCTCTTTGGCGACGGTGCACTCGTGGATCTCACGAAGCTGCGGCTCAAACCCGGCGAGCGGCTTCCGCGTTTCTATCCGAATTTGTCGGGCGCGAGTCGCACGCTCGAAGCGAAGATCCAGCCGCTCGAAGGAAGCCGCGACGAGCTCCCAGCGGACAACCACGCTTATGCGCTCTTGCCGGAACGGCGCCGCGCAAAGGTCCTCGTCGTCACGCCCGGCAACACGTACCTCGAAGCGGCGCTCTTGCTCGACGAGTACCTCGACGTCTCCCTCGTCTCGCCGAAGGACTACGCCGGCAACGTCGGCGCCGTCGCGGCCCAGAGTGACGTCATCCTCTTCGACGGCGTCACGCCGGCTTCTCTGCCGCGCGCGAATGCAATCTACATCGATCCGCGCGGGCCAGGCTCGCCGGTCAAATCCGAAGCGGAACTCAAGCAACCCGGATTCGACAAGATCGATCGGAAGCATCCCATCGTGCGTTGGACCGCGCTCGACGACGTGAACATCGCGCGCGGCCATAAGCTCGTGCCGGAGCCCGGGGACAAGGTGGTTGGCGCGAGCAACGAGGGACCCATCCTCGTTGCGGGGCAGAGGAACGGCTTCAAGTTCGTCGCCATGGGTTTCGACGTGCGCGACAGCGATCTGCCGCTTCGCGTGGCATGGCCGATCCTGCTTTTGAACAGCATCAACGAATTCACCAACGAAGATGCACAATACATCTCGAGCTTTCGCACGGGCGAGGTGTGGCGCGTGCCGGCCTCCTCGCAGACGGGGCAAGCGCTCTTGAAGTCCCCCGGCGGCGCCGAGCTCGTCGTTCCCGTGCACGAAGGACGCGCCGTGTACCTCGGCGAACGTGCCGGCTTCTACGAATTGACCGGCAGCAACACGAGTAACACGAATGTTGAAAATCGTGTTACGACGCATTTCGCAGCGAACCTGCTCGACGCGGGCGAGAGCGCCATCGAGCCCGCCAAAGAGCTCGTCGTGGACGGCAAGAAAGCCGGCGCTCTCTCGGGCTTTCAAATCGGCGTGCGGCGCGAAATCTGGATCTATCTCTTGCTCGCTGCCGTGATCGTGACGGCCATCGAGTGGTTCACGTATCACCGGAGGATCACGGTATGAACGTGCCGGCGCTCCTGACCGGAGTCGTTACGGCCGGTTCTATCTTCGTCATCGCGCGATCGCTCTTCGACTTCGCCCTCGCGGTGCGCGGGCGTCGCGAGCTCGAACGCAGCAAGTTCGCCTTCGGGATCGCGGGCGGAGCCGTGGGACTCGTATGCGCGTGGCTCTATTGGCGGTTCGTCCTGCATCTCGGCGCCGCAACGCTCGCGTGGAGTCGCGGCGGCGTCGATTACGAGTTGCTCTCGCCGAAGATGCTCGGCTTCGTGCTGCTCGCGCCGTTCTTCCTCTGGATGATCGGGCGCTCGCTGGCCGATCTGCCGCTGCCTCAGCGCATCCTGTCGGTTGTATTGCGCATGCTTTTCGTGGCGCTGCTGGCTCTCGGGCTCGCCCGCCTCGCGCGCACGGCAACCACGCAGAAAGTCTGCACCGTCTACCTCGTAGACGTCTCCGAGTCGGTGCCCGACGCTGCACTTCTCGACGCGCGAGAAGAGATCAACAAGGGCCTCAAAGACAAACCCGAGGATGCACTCGTGCGCATCATCACGTTTGCCAAGAGGCCGCACGTTCTACCGATGGCCGACGACGCGAAGGAGGCGCCCGTTCTTGAGCGTCATGATCTGCCGGCGGATAAAACGGGAACGCGCACGGGTCTCGGTGCTGCCACCGATCTCGCGAGCGCCATGCAACTCGCATATGGCCAATATCCCGCCGGTTACTTGCGCCGCGCCGTGATCCTGTCCGACGGCGTGCAGACGGACGGCGACATTCTCGCGGAGACGAACCGCTCGAGAGAATTCGGAGTCAAGATTTTCACGATTCCCTATAAGCGGCCGGTACCAGGTGAAGTTGCCATTCGCGATCTGCGCGTGCCGGATAAAGTGCGCGTGGGCGAGCCATTCAATCTACACGCAAATATCTTTTCGAGCCGTCCGCAAAAGGTAAAGGCAACCCTCAAACAAGGTGAAGCCATCAACGGACTCGATGGCATTCGCACGCTCGATTTGAAGCCGGGCGACAACGACGTCACCTTCAAGAGCGTGGTGCGCGTGGCTGGGGACGTGACGTACGCGCTCGATTTGTCGGATATCCCCGAAGACCGTTTCAAGGAAAATAATCGATTTTCGGTGTCTGTTGCCGTGCCCGGGCGGCCGTCCGTCCTCTACGTCGAAGGCAACGCCGCGCGCGCAAGTTATCTCGCATCGGCGTTGAGCGCGCAGGAGCTCGACGTCGACGTGCGCGCGCCGCGCGAGCTCCCTTCTTCGATCCGCGAGCTCGAACGCTATGACTTCGTCATCCTCTCGGATACGCCCGCAGAGGCCGTGAGCCTCGCGCAGCAGGACGCCATCGAGAGCTACGTGCGGGATCTCGGCGGCGGTTTTCTGTTTGCTGGAGGCGAGTCGGGGTTCGGCCTCGGCGGCTGGTACCACACGACGATCGAGCGCATTTTGCCGGTGCGCATGGACGCCGAGAAGCGGCGCGACGAGCCGCAAGTCGCGATGTGCCTCGTCATCGATCGATCGGGATCGATGAGCGGCATCGCCATCGAAATGGCCAAAGCGGCCGCAAAGGCAACGGCGGACACGCTTGCTTCTGACGATCTGCTCGAGGTGATCGCGTTCGATTCGACGCCCACGCGCATCGTGCGCATGACGCCGGCAAAGCACCGCGCGCGCATCCAGAACGATATCTCGCGCATTCAGGCGAGCGGCGGCACCGAAATCTTCAGCGCGCTCGACGCTGCATACCAGTCTCTCACGACGACGCGCGCGCGGCGAAAGCACGTCTTGCTCTTGACGGATGGCCGTTCGCCGTCGACCGGCATCCGAGATCTCGTGCAGTCGATGGCAGCCGAAGGCATCACGGCAACCACCGTGGGTCTTGGCAGCGACATCGACGAGCAGCTCCTGCGAATGATCGCCGACATCGGCGGCGGCCGCCTCTACAAGGTCGCCGATCCGCAGCAGCTTCCGCGCGTCTTCACGCGCGAGACGGAGATGGTGAGCCGCAATGCGGCCGTCGAAGAGTACTTCCGGCCGAAGGTCGTCTCGCCTGCCGACTTCCTTCGCGGCGTCGACATCAACGCCGCGCCGTTCCTTCACGGCTACGTCGCAACGAAGATGAAGCCGCCGCCTGCGCAAGAGATCCTCGAGAGCGAAGTCGGAGAACCCATCCTCGCGCGATGGCACGTGGGTCTCGGCTGGTCGCTCGCGTGGACGAGCGACGTCAAAAACCTCTGGGCCGTCGAATGGCTGCGCTGGCCGGGCTACGGTCAATTCTGGGGGCAGCTCGTGCGCGAACACATGCGCCAGAAGAAACGCCAGCAATACGACATGCGCGCTGATATCGATTCAGCGACGGGGCTCGTGAAAGCGTCGATCGACGCCATGGGTGCCGACGATCGCTTCCAGAACGGTCTCGACGCCAAGCTCACCATTGTCGGCCCGCACGCAGGAACTCCGTCGAGTGGCGACAAGCGCACGGAAACGATGAGGCAGACCGCACCCGGTCGCTACGAGGCGAATTTCCCGCTCGAGCATTTCGGCTCTTTCGTGCTCCACGCGAGCCTCGAAAAGAGCGTGGATGACGGCAGGGGTGGTCAGAAGAGCGTGCAAGTTGCAGAGAGCTTTGGGCACGTGACGAATCCGTACCCACGCGAATATCTCGCGCTCGCGCCGGATCTCACGACGTTGTCGCGCACGGCGCTCGTGACGGGTGGACGGATGGATCCGGACGCGAAGACCGTCTTCGATCCTGCTGGTGAAACGATCCACTATCACCAGGATCTCTGGCCTCGCTTCGTCAGCGCGGCACTCATTATCTACTTAATGGATCTCTTGATCAGGCGCGTCCGTATCTTCGACCGCAAGAAGACGGCAAAGCCATCCATAGCTCACACCTAATTAAGTGGCCCTATCCGCCACGGCTACGCCGTGGCCGGCTTCCCCTGGGCGGTGCTCGTCAGGCGCGCCTGTTTTTCGGCGCCTTCCTGCGCGCCGCCGGGGAAGCCCCGCTGCACCCCACGCAAGACCGCGCTCATACTTTTCATCTTTATTGTGCCGCTGCCGGCGAAGCCGTGCGTAATCTAACTTAGCCGTCAATTGCTCGGTAAATGGCTCTGAACGTGTGGATCCGTCATCAATTCAGGAGGAGCTCTGCAGGGTAAAGCAAGCTCTGTCAATCGATGAATGGATCCTTTGATCCATCTGGGCGAATTGAATACATTTAGAAATGACAATGTTAGTGTTGACCAATTTTTGCGGTTGCACGAAAATTGCGACCGAGGTCGGCCATGCGTTTTCTCAATATCGCTTTGGGGTGTCTTTCGATTGCTCTTCTCGCTCCTGCCTGTTCTGGCAAAGGGGGATCATCGCCTCCCCCGCCGCCCTACGAGGATGCGGGCACGTGCACAAATGACGAGGAATGTCCTTCCGGCACGCGGTGCGCCGAAGAACGATGCGTAGCTGCTTCCTGCATGGACGGCATCCGAAATGGAAGCGAGACGGATATCGATTGCGGTGGCGCGTTGTGTCCGCCTTGTGCAGATACCAAGGCGTGTACTGAATCAACCGATTGCGCGAGCAAGCATTGCGGAGACGGCGCGTGCATTCCCGCAACCCACGACGACAACATCCAGAACAGTGATGAAACCGACGTCGACTGCGGTGGTTCCGCTGTGCTGAATGGTTCCACTGCGCCGAGATGCGAAGTTGGACAGGGTTGTGTGACCAACGACGATTGCGATGCTCTTGCCTGTGATGTTGGCAATACGAATCTGTGCTTGCCCCCGTCCCACAGCGACGGCGTGAAGAACCTCGACGAGACCGGTATCGACTGCGGCGGGCCCAGCGTGTCCACGCGGTGCCCTCCCGGCCAAGGCTGCAAGGGAGACTCCGACTGCGATCATGTCTTGTGCGATGTTGGAGGGACGAATCTTTGCCTCGAACCTTCATCTTCTGACAAAATCCAGAACGGCACGGAAACGGATGTCGACTGCGGTGGTGGCGCCCCCACCAACGCGCCCCGATGCGATTGGAATTTCAAGTGTCAGGCGGATTCGGATTGCACGTCCAACGCGTGTTTGAGCGGGCGATGTTTGACGGGGCCGAGCTGCAAAGTCCAGGACGGAGGGCACACCTGCGGTCTGAATGGCAACGAAGAGTGCTGCCGTTCTTTGCCCGTGACGAACTATCCGCAGGTCAACGGTCAAACGGTCTACCTCGACAAATACGAGATTACGGCCGGGCGCATGCGGGCGTTTATTAATGCCGTGGTCACCAGCCAGGGCGGCAACCCCAATGGTCCCGTCACTCAGAACGATCAGTATTATGACGTGAAGAGTTACATGGCTGCGCACCGGCCCGCGCGTTGGAATATGCAATGGGAGGCCGTGCTTCCTTCGGCGTATTATGACAATCAGCCCGCGGTCGTGTATCAAATCAAGAATCCAACACCAACGCCTGCACAGTCCGATCCTCTCGGATTGTACGGATATCTCTATCCGGGGCCAGACGTTGTGCCTGGCAAATTATACAATCTCGATGCATCGCCGATGACGGTCGGTTCTCTTTCAATCTACCCTGGTATCTTCGAGACCTTCGGCGAACAAGACTTTTTCCCCGAATACACGGCCGATAGTGCGTACGGAGCAACCCATAACCTCAATTGTTCAAATGCTGCGGGCTCGTACGGTTTCGGCACGTATTGGCTTCCTGCGGGTGGAAACATCAACAGGGGATTTCCCCAAGCTGACATGGACAGTCGAGCCCTCAATTGTACGACCAACGCCATGTTCGCGGCGTTCTGCGCATGGGACGGGGGTCAGCTCGTCACGGAGGACGTGATGACATACGTTGTGGGTGGGACAACATGGTCGCCCAGTGCGGGCGGAGGGTCTGGTTATACCTGTACGGGTGCGACGTGTCGAATTGGTGCTCCCGGCGCGGATTGCAATGGTTACAACCTGAAATCAGACAGTGCTGGAGCTTGCACTGCGCTCCCTCCCTATGAGGGAAACGGCACTACAACGGACGACTCGGGACGGATCTTTCCACCTGGAAGTATTGCGGCCGACGTTGTCCGAATCGTGAACACGGACGAAGGCTGGTATGACCTCAAAGGGAATTTGCTCGAGATGGTCGTTTCCGCCGACGACCGGTTCGCGTACAATGGTTATGGTATTGGATATGCGAGTATCACCCATCACCGCGGCCAGGTTGTGACAGCTCGCTTCAAAGAAGGTTCTACTGGCGCGCGGTGCATGCGCCTCAAGTGACGATCGTGTGAGCGAACGGATGCGGCGCAGTGGCCGGCGAGGATCCTCCCGCTCGGAGGAGATCTCGTCGGCCAATTTCTTCGCGGTGGGCGGTGTGGCTGCAAGGACCGTCGATCCGGTGACAGATCAGTGAGGGCGTCGATGGGGTTCGATTGCCTATTGATCAATTCCCGTGGTCGTACGAAAGTCGCGCTCGAGGTGACAACCATGCATTTCTTCAATATCGCCTTTGGGTGTCTTTCGATTGCTCTTCTCGCTCCTGCCTGTTCTGGCGGTGGGGGATCGTCACCTGCCACGCCGAATTATACGGACGCGACCCCGTGCACCAGCGACGTGGAGTGCGCCTCTGGCACGCGGTGCGCCGGAGAACGATGTGTAGAGGCTACCTGTGCAGATGGCACCCAAAATGGAAGCGAGACGGATATCGATTGCGGCGGCCCGTTGTGTCCGCCCTGCGCGGATACCAAAGCATGTACTCAATCAACCGATTGCGCGAGCACGTCTTGCGTAGAAGGTGTGTGCGGGACCTACTGTGCGCAAAATTCTGACTGCACCAATGTCTTGTGTAATATCGAAACGAATCTTTGCCTTCCGCCCTCCTCTTCTGACGGAATCAAGAACGGCACTGAGACGGATATCGATTGCGGCGGTGGCGCCCCCACCAACGCGCCCAGATGCGATTGGGATCGCACGTGCGTCGAGGATGCAGACTGTACATCGAACGCGTGTTGGAACAACCGCTGTTTGACGGGGCCAAGCTGCAAAGCCCAAGACAGTCAAAACGGACGGCACACCTGCGGCTTGAACGGCGCGTCGGATTGCTGCCGCTCCTTGCCCGTGACGGGCTACCCTCGAGTCAATGGCAAAACGGTCTATCTCGACAAATATGAGATTACGGCCGGGCGCATGCGCGCGTTCATTGATGCCGTGACGACCGCCCAGGGTGGGGTCCCTGATGTCAAGAGTTATATGGCCGCGCATAAGCCTGAACGTTGGAATCCAGCATGGGGCGCTGTACTCCCTTCGGCGTATTCGGCGGATACTGGTCAGCCTGAAGTCACATATGAAATTGAGAGTCCAACGCCGGATCTTGCATACTCCGACCCTCTCGGATTGTACGGGTATCTCTATCCGGGGCCGGACATCGTGCCGGGTTCCTTGTTCAACATCAATCCGGCGATGGCGACCGGTCCGCAGACAATCCAGCCTGGCATCTTCGAAACCTTTGGCGAGGAAGATTTTTTCCCCGAGTACTACGATTCGTACGCAAGAGACCATAACGTCAATTGTTCAAATGCCGCGGGCTCGTGGGGTTTCGGTACGTACTGGCTGCGTCCGAGTGGAGACATCGATCGACAATTCTCTCAAGCTGACATGGATAAGCGAGCCCTTAATTGTACGACCAACGCCATGTTCGCGGCGTTCTGTGCATGGGATGGGGGTCAGCTCGTCACGGAGGACGTGATGACATACGTTGTGGGGGGGACCACGTGGTCGCCCAGCTCGTACGGCGGGACCGACCTATACTGTACGGATAGGGACACGGGAGAGACCTGTCGAATTGGCTCTTTTTTTGATATGAGTTCGGATTGCGACGGCCTTAATCTGAAATTCGACAGTGCTGTTGGAGGAGCTTGCAGCAACCTCGATCCCTATGTGGAAAGCGGCAGCGACAAGGATGACTCAGGACGTATCTTTCCACCTGGAAGTATTGAAGAAGATGTTGTCCAAATCGTGAATACGGACGAAGGCTGGTATGACCTCAAAGGAAATTTAATCGAGATGGTTGTTTCCGACGACAACCGGTTTGCGTACAATGGTTATGGCATTGGATATAGTAGTACCTCGTGGCACCGCGCCGAAGTTGTGACGGCTCGCTTCAAAGAGGGATCGGCGGGTGCGCGGTGCATGCGCCTCAAGTGACGATCGTGTGAGCGAACGTACGCGGCGCCAGACGGTGTGAGTTTTTTGTTCGTGGCGCAAAGGCAAACTCGGGTTATAAGGACCAACCGCCCTAAGTCCGGATCATTATGACGACTCCACTCAGACGTGCCGATCCTCTTGCTGCGAAGGACATACGGCTTTTGTCGGACCTGCGGCGTACGTACAGTACGCCTCGGTCCTGCGATACGGCGTGCGCCCTTCTCGCTGCGGTCTCGGCCGTCTGCAGAAATCGCGTCATGAATTCTCCGGGCTAGAAACGGGCGGAGGCAGGGCAACCTTTGCGCACGTAACAGCATCCAAACCCCGAATGGCGACCGTGGTGATTTCTCCAGGCCAAGACGAAAAGCCGATCTCGTCGTACGACGAGCTCCTGTCGCCGTTTCACGCGGCCATCAAACCTCCGTCGGCGTTTCGTTGCGGTGCGGAGATGGAAAAATTCGGTGTTCTGTCGAACGGTGTGCCCATCGGTTACGAGGGCAGCCACGGCGTTCGCGCGTTGATGGAGGAGCTCGCCGCGAACAAGGGCTGGGTGCAGGAGACCGAATCAGAGGGTAGCCCGCTGATTGCGCTCTTGCGCAACGGTGCCAGCATCACGCTCGAACCTGGCAGCCAGTTCGAGCTTTCGGGCACCGCATTTGACAATTGCCACCAGATCCGTGACGAGCTCGAAGAGCACCTCGCCGAGCTCGGACCGTTTTCTGAGCGGCATGGCATCCGCTGGCTCGGCGTTGGCTTCCATCCTTTTGCGCGCCGCGGTGATTACACCAGCATTGTTCCCAAACAGCGTTACTCGATCATGCGCGAGTACTTGCCCACACGCGGCAGCCATGCGCTGGACATGATGCTTCGCACGGCCACGGTGCAGGCAAATTACGATTACTCGTCCGAACAAGACGCCATGACGAAGATGCGCGTTGCGCTGCGTCTTTCGCCGCTCACAACAGCAATATTTGCAAATTCCCCATTTTACGAAGGCATGCCATTCGGCGGAAAGAGCTATCGCGCAAAGATATGGCTCGATACCGATCCCGACCGTTCCGGTCTCGTTCCTGCGCTCTGGAAGAAGAGCGCCACGTTCGTGGACTACGTGGAGTGGGCGCTGGATGTGCCTATGTTCATGTTCCTACGCAATGGCCAGAAGGTGGCCAACACCGGCCAGACCTTCCGCTCTTTTTGGAAGAGCGGCTTTCGGAACCATCGCCCCACGCTATTTGATTGGCTAACGCATCTAAATACGCTCTTTCCGGAAGTTCGATTAAAGAAAACCATTGAGGTACGCGGTGCCGACTCGCAGAGTATCGAGCTCTCGTGTGCGCTGCCCGCGCTCTATACCGGCATTTTTAACGACGCACGGGCGCTTGCGGAGGCCGATGCCTTCACGCAAGATTGGACACTCGACGAAGTTACCGCGTTGCGCAAAGAAGTCTGGCAAAAGGGGCTTTTTGCGCGATTCCGTGCCGGCACGCTCGTCCCACTTGCAGAGAGGCTCATCGAGATTGCCGAGGGTGGTCTCGAGCGCCGCGCAATCTTGTCACTCGTAGGCAAAGACGAACGTGTGCATCTCGCGCCGTTGAAAGACCTTGTTAGTCACGGGCAGACACCGGCGGACCGGCTCATCGAAGGACTCGATCGCGCGGCTGATATGCGAGCCGAAATCCTCGTGCGCACCGATCTCATTGGTAGATCGGTGTGATCTGGCGGATCTTCTTATTGCCTGAATCGGCAACGTAGATCACACCATGAGAATTTACGGCCACGCCCACGGGCATGTTGAAGGAGGCCTTGTCGCTTGGGCCGTCATCAGCGCCGGCTATGCCTTCATTTGTATGCGGCGCGCGCTGTCCCGCAATGGTCGTGACTTCGCCGGTTGGCGAGACTCTGCGTATTGCGTTGTTTCCAGTGTCAGCTACATAAAGATAGCCGTCCGCGCCAATTGCTAGACCCGTTGGATTGGAAAAAGTGGCGCTGGTGCCCACGCCGTCGTTCAAAGTCCCCCCGGTTCCCGCGCCGGCCAGCGTGGTGACCTGACCGTCGGGCGTCATCTTGCGAATGTCGTTGTTGCCACTCTCGGACACGTAAACGGTGCCCTCCGCATCCACCGCAATGCCCCACAGCCCATTGAATTCTGCGCTTAAGGTTGGGCCGTCAACGTGGCCATCGTTAGGTTTGCCTCCGACGACGATTTGCCCCGCAATGACGGCGATGTTGCCGTCGGGATCCATTCGTAGGACCACGCTATGGCCGCCGTCGGCAATGTACAGATCCCCCGAAGCATTCACCGTCAACCCGTTCAAAGCACGATACGATATCGGCACGGCACTGCTGCTGCTCAGCGGCGAGGTGACTTGGCAATCCGTCGCCGTAACGGTGATCTGGCGGAGACCGTTCATCCCGTCGGCCACGTAAACGTTTCCGGATTTGTCCACTGCGACGCCGCTGGGACCGTAGAAATGCGCACTTGCGCAAGGACCGTCCTGCGCGGCAACTGCCCAGGCGCCCGCAAGCGTGGTGACTGTATTCTGCACGGGGTCGATCTTGCGGATGTTGTTGTAAGGGTCACCGTCGATGACATAAACGAAGTCGTCCGGTCCAACCGCGACCGCGGTTGGATTACAGAAAGTCGCGCGCGAGCCGAGGTCATCGTCGTCGCCGCATTCGCCGGTGCCGGCCAGTGTTGAGACCTCGTAGCCTACAAGTTGTTTGGGCTGGTTGACATCATCCGATGCATCCGCTGCGTCTGCACCACCATCCGGTCCAACCGCGGTGGAGAGGGAGCACCCAGCAGCGAGCAGCGCGAAAAGAGCAAATGTACCGATAGTACGCATGGGATATCCAGGTTGGTTTGCATTCATGCTCGATTCCATCGGACCGTTCCTCCCCGTGGTTGCTAAAAACCACTTTGTTCGCTTTCGCACGCACGAGGTCCTGCACGCGCGCGATCGCCGGAACCGGTTCGATCTAGCGTACTGCGGTTCGTCGTTTGCGCCTATGCGGTCGGGACGCGCGCGCGAAAGACGGACCCGCCTCAGTCACGTTTGGGCAATCGCGCTTTTGGACGCCACGAGTGAACGACAAGAAAGTGAGAAATATCAAGCAGATGGAGATTGTGGCTCGTTGTACGGCCGAGGTGCCTCGACAAGCCGCATCGATGCCGATTAAAGTCACTTTTCGAGCAACTCCCGGGAACGACAGCCCGATGGAGTGAGCGTGAACGCAATGAATACAAACCACTCAGGAGGCCACATGCGCTGCATCGGTAAAATGGCTCTTTTCGCGTTGTTCGCCACAGGGTGCGCGAAGTTTGGCGTTTCTGACCCGGGTGACGCGGGCCCGATCATTGACCAGAGCCAGGACGAAGCGTTCTCGATGGAGGTGGGCACGCCATCGCCGGTTGTGCAGGGTCAAACGGTGACTGTCCCCGTAACACTCACGCGAAGCGGATCCACCAGGAGCGACGTAGCCATCACCATCACGGGTGCGCCGTCGGGCGTTGCCTCCAGTGAGCTGGTCATTACTCAGTCAAGGGACACGGGAAATCTGGTGATCGCCGTTGACGGCTCGGTTGCTCAAGGACCAATAAATGGCATTACCGTCCAAGCGCATGCAATCTACGGCGGGATGGCAACAGCGAGTACGAGCCTGCCACAGCTCTTCGTGCGCGGTCCAGCAGGTAGTCTGGATACGACCTTCGGGACCGGCGGCCGGACTATCCTGCCTGGAGTGCCAGCAAGGTCGTACAACATATTCGTATCGGCTGACGATAACATCTTCGTGTACGGTTCGTGCTCGGGCGCTATGGGTCCAATCTGCGCCTCGCGGCTTACGCCGAATGGCATCCCTGACACAACGTACGGAGTTGCTGGGGTCGCAAAATTGGCCGACTTGTCTATTCCGTATAGTAGCGGTAGTGCTGCCATACTCCGTCCAGATGGGACCATGGTCGTCGGAGGCGGAGGGCCCGCGTATGGTGTGATTCCCCCTGACGGGAAAAACATCGGAGCGGCCATTCCTCTCAGCACTTTTAACACCGCCGGTATTCAACTGACTGGTAGTGTTGGTTCAATGGCGCTTGCTCCTGACGGTGGCATTGTCATGGCCTTCGGTTCCACGATCAGTGGAAACAGCGTAATCGGGATCGCGAAACTCACAAGCACCTGGCTTCCTGACACTGGGTTTGGCACCGGCGGCTTCACCAGCGTGGGTCCCCAATACGTCAGCTCAATGGATGTGGCCGTGCGGCCAAATGGCAAGATTGTGATCGGCGGCAGTTGGTACAGCCCAACGGCGAACTATATGCTACAGCTCGATAGCAAAGGGGCACCTGATACGACTTTTGGAATAAATGGGCAAGTAACGACTTCTAGTTCGCCAATAAATTTGCTGATCTTGCCTGACGATCGAATCATCGTGCCAACAGGTGGTGGGATTACTGCTTATACTGCGAATGGAGGCATTGACGGGACGTTTGGCACTGCTGGCAACCTGACCGTGACCCAGTCGTACCCAGAGGTCTTCCTCGACGATCAAAATCGCCTCCTTATAACCACCGTCACCACGGGCTCACTCGAATCCGTCTGGCGCTACTTGAACACAGGTGTACTGGACACCTCATTCGGCATGAACGGTTGGGCAACATTCCCACCTCCGACGGACTTCAAGCCGAACACCTCAGGGGAAGGAACCGCCGCCGCACGCGTGCAGAAAGACGGGCGGATTATCCTCCTCTGCGTGGGTATTGGTGGAGAAGGTGCGGCCGGTGCACTTGTCTCACGTCTCTGGAATTGACTGTGCCCACACTTCTGGCTCGATGAGTACAGAACATTTAGGAGGCCATATGCGTAACATTGGTACAATTGCTCTTTTCGCGTTGCTCATCACGGGATGCGGCGGCAGCTCCCATGCCACGGATGATGCCGGATCCACCGGGTCAATCGTCACCCCATACGATGGCGAAGCATTTACCATTGAGGTGGACACACCACCAACCATCATGCAGGGAACAACGGTAACCCTTCCCTTAACACTCGTGCGGACGGGACCTACCAGGAGTGACATAAATATTACCATCACGGGCGCACCGGCGGGCATTGCCGCCAGTGTGCTGATGATTCCTGCCTCGGAGGACACGGGAAATCTGGAGATCACCGTTGCAGGAACGGTTGCTCAAGGACCTGTGAACCTGTACATCCAGGGACACGCAGTTAACGACTGGCCAGTGGCAACAACCACAACAGTTCCATTCTTCGTGCGGGGGCGGCCGGGCAGTTTGGATACAACCTTTGGGGCAGGCCAGACAATCCTAACCGGACAGCCAGCAAAAGCGTTCAACGCGTTCGTATCGGCCGATGACAACGTCCTCGTGTTCGGCCAGTGCAATAACCCCAACGTTGCAACGTGCGTCGTGCGGCTGACGCCAGACGGCGCGATCGACACAACCTACGGCGTGGATGGCGTTGCAGTGCTGGCCAACTTGGACGCAACTACCGCCGTACTTCTTCCGGATGGCAGCACGGCTGTAGGAGGCGCAACCGTAGACGAAGCGCAGACTGCGTATGGCATCATCTCCACTGACGGGAAGAACGTCGGATCGGCCATTACCCTTACCAAAACCTTCAACACCAACGATGTTCAACCAGCCGGTTACGTTAATTCCATGACACTTACGCCCGACGGCGGCCTTGCCATGAGCTTTGGTGCAGGCAACAACATCATCGGAATCGCGAAACTTACAAATGCCGGGTATCCAGACGCAGGGTTCGGAACCGGGGGCTTCACCAGTGTGGCGGGTACACAGGCCATCAATACTTGGTCGCCCAGCACGAGTGGCACTGCCGTATGGCCGAATGGCAAAATTTTGATTCTTAGCAATTCCAGTATCTTGCAGCTCGATACCAAGGGCGCACTTGACACGTCTTTTGGATCCGGCGGGCAAGTGATTACCTATGGATCGGGCGGGCAAGGGGCTGCCACTCCAGTGGGTATGCTTCTCATGCCCGACGGGCGAATCATTGTGCCAATAGGTTCAAGTAACAGCTACTCGATCGGTGCTTTTGTCGCGAACGGAGGCATTGACAAGACGTTTGGTAGCTACGGCTACATAACATCCGTGAGTAGCTATGGCGTGCCTCCAAATCTCTTTCTTGATGACCAAAACCGCCTTCTCGTGACCACCGGCATCACTGGTCCGCTTCAGTCCGTTCGGCGCTATTTGAACACAGGAGCACCCGATTCATCTTTTGGCATGAGTGGGAACGGCTGGGCAACATTCACACTCCCTGCGGACTTCCCACCTACCACTGAACAGGTAGCCACCATTGCAGCGCGCGTGCAGAAAGACGGGCGGATCATCGTTCTCTCCGAAAGTTTGGCGGACGGGTCGAACGACGTCGTTGTCTCGCGCCTCTGGAATTGACCATACTCCGCTCAATGAGCCGCAACAATCTAAGGTATTTTAATTGAAGGAGCCTTCTAGGAGAAACATAGCCATGAAACGAATTCTTTTTGGTTTAGGCGCAGCAATTTTCTTGGTCGGCTGCTACACCTTTAGAGCAGTAGGGCCTGACGCCTGCGATGGCTCCGAATGCCCCTCACCCGATACGGAAACGGAAGACGAAGGCGGCGTGACGGTACCCGCGACCTGCGATACAACCCAAGCTCCCACGAACGTTTCTGAAGACAACGGCGTCTTCGTGAACGCTGGCATCGACGCCGCGGCGGCGTCCGATGGATCGAGGAACAAGCCCTTCAAGGCCATCGGTCAAGCGCTCGCAAACCTCTCAGGCCGCTCCAGCGTCTTCGTCTGCGCTTCTGCAAGCGCGTACGCGGAAGCTGTGACTCTTCCTGCTAACGTCTCGCTCTACGGAGGTTTTGAGTGCACAAGTTGGGTGTATACATGCGAGCGCCCGAAGGTGGCTCCCGACCAACCGGGAATCGCTCTCAACATCGCCAGTTCGACCGGTACCACCATCGCAGATATGACATTTGTCGCCAAAGATGCATCTCTTGCTGGGGACTCATCCATCGCCATCTTTATCGCCAATTCGGAGGTGGCGCTCCGTCGGGTGACGGGCGTATCAGGCAACGGTGTGGCAGGTAAGAAAGGCGATGTTCCGGGATCCAACTACTCCTCCGATACGCAAGGTATCGCCACCACTACGGGCACAGGAGCGCCTGCCAAGACCTGCACGTGCCAAGACGGCACCAGCAGCACCGGAGGAGCAGGAGGTAACGTGGGCAACGCGCCAATAGCTGGTGCCGGCTCCGCCTCGCCCATGCCGACAAACGCAAGTTCCAGCGCCGGCGCTGGAGGGACTGGCTCATCGAACAGTTGCACCAGCGGTGGCACTGGCGCCAGTGCCAACATTGGTGGTACGGGAGGCCTGGGAGCCTCCACCCTTGGCATTCTCTCCTCCACTTACTGGACCCCGGCTCCCGGATCACTTGGCTCCAACGGCAACCCCGGTCAGGGAGGTGGTGGCGGCAGTGGCGGCTCTGGCGGTGGTGGCGGAGGAGGGTGTGGAGGCTGTGGGGGATCCGGAGGTCTCGGCGGTCAAGGAGGCGGAGCGAGCATCGCCATCGCCCTCTATGAGAGCACACTCCAGCTCGATACCTGTACCCTCCAGACCAGCAACGCTGGTAAAGGCGGAGACGGCAGCGCAGGACAAGACGGATTAACCGGAGGAACAGGAGGAACAGGAGGAGGCTGTTGGGGAGGCTATGGCGGATGCGGCTCTGGTGGCGGTGGCGGTGGCAGTGGAGCTGGAGGCATCTCCGTGGGTGTCTTATCTTCCTCCGGGAGTACACTCCATCAGGTCACTGCCATGGCCATCACCTTAGGAGCCGCAGGACAGGCGGGCGATCCTGGTACAAGCGGTGCCGGAGGCTCCTCACAGCGCGGAACCGGAGCTTCAGGTGCAGTAGGCAATCAAGGTCACGATGGCGTTGCCCAAGCCACCTTGCAGCTAGACCGATAGAGATTGGCATGTTCGATTGGAGGGTAGCCGCAAGGTCGCCCGTGCCCCTCCTGCCAATGACAAAGAAAAAGGGCAGTCGCCGATGGCGACCGCCCTTCTTTTGAGGCGATGCGAAGTCGAGTAGGTGGATTTTAGACCCTCTCGCTTCTCTCGCCCTTCTTGCGCCGACGGGATGCAACCATCACGGCTGCAACAGCACCGGCTGCCCAGAGCGTGGAGTTCGCATCGCTCGACTCCGGGCCTGCCGCACAGTTGAAGATGCCGTTCCCTGAACCACGGATATCTCCAACACCTCTCTCAACGCTGCCACCGATTCCGCAGGTGCCAATGTCCGTCGTCAGTGACGAACAGGCTTCTCCACCTGCGCAACCATTGCCGCCTTGTCCGCGGCAACCGTCTTGGCACACCGGAACCTGGAGGGTACTATTACATACTCGCCCACTGTTGACATCGCCGCAATCGGTGTCGTGATTGGCTGGATCGCATGGTTGCCCAGGCTTGCAATCACCCACCTCCGCTGTTGCGGATGAGCAGACCTGTTCACTTGGGCAATGGTTGCCGCCTACTCCACGGCATCCATTCTCGCATGTTTTAGTGGTATCGCTACACACCCGCCCGCTGTTGGCTTCGCCGCAATCACTGTCCTGCGTGCACGGTTGCCCACCAGGACCGCAAGTACCAATGGCCGCTGTTGTTGACGAGCAAACTTCACCACCCGGACAGCCATTGCCACCTTCTCCGCGGCAACCGTCCTCGCACATCTTGGTGGTGTCATCACACACACTCCCACTGTTAACATCACCGCAATCGCTATCTTGATTGCAGGATTGCGGCTGTCCGCATGTATGTGTGTCCTGATGGCATGAAGGTCCGGCTGCGTTCCCTACGCAATCGGAGTTGTGCGCACACTCCACACAGGTGTATGGATGCATCGATGTCTGGCATACCGGCGTTGGCGCCGAGCACTGGGAATTGTCGCTGCACTCGTCAACAGGCGGCGTGTCCGTCGGCAATCCCGGGGTGGCAGGATCGCTAGTGGTGGGGGTATCCACTGGCAGTGTGCCATCCGGATCTGTCGCGCCATTGGCGCTGATCGTTGCCTGATTGGAGATCGTGCTCCCTTTGGCGTCTGAATTCACGGTAACCTGGAAAGTCACCGTAGTTGAGGCACCCACCGTGATAATGCCTCCATTAGTGGCATCCGCGCCGGTGCCAAGGCGCACTGTTACCGTATTTGCGACGAACTCAGCCTGGTCGATGTCAACGTCATCGGTTTTGGCTGCGCCATCGACCGCAATTGTGTGGGGAACGTAGGTCACTCCATTAGGCAATACGTCGGTGAGCACCGTATTCTTTGAGTCCACGGTACCCGTGTTCGGCACGACAATGGTGTACGTAAGGGTGTCGCCCGGAAGAATTGCTCCACCGGCGCGCGCCGCGACATCAGCAAATGTCTTAGTCGACGTCGTAAAGTCCGGAGCGACCACCTCGGTCGACAGAACGAAACCACCAAGCACATAGCTGTCAGAATAGTTTGATGGACTGTCCGGATTTGCTGGATCCGGATTCACGGGAGCCGTGCTCGCTTGCAACGTCGCGGAAATATCATCAGGATGCAATTTATTCGATACATCAACAACATGGAGATCGATTCCCGACATGCTACCCGGATCGCCCGTGAACTGTGGTAAGTCTCCGTGCATACTTATAGGGGAACCGAGGTATGAATGACCCGAATTGAAAAAGTTGGTCGTCGCATTCGGATCATTGTAGTTCGCAAGAAGAGCGCCATTAAACAATAGCGAGTCACCGTTGATCGAGTTATCACCCTCCCAAGCGACCACACCTAGTTTACCAGAAACTGCCCCCTGACCCGCGCCAGGAATGTGAAATCCGCTCAAAGTCGTATTGACCGGATTACCGTTGCGAACCGAATCGAAGCCGTCATAGAGCGCAATGTTGCGCAATGGCTCATTGGGCGCCTCGTAAAGCACCACCATCCACCACCCCATAAACCTATCGTCGCTATAGATGTTAACGGGATTGACCGTATCAAAACCGCCTACGCGGTACGCGCCGGCGCCGTGGTCATGAACGAACTGCGTCACATCTGCTCGCGACTGATAGCCAAGTACGGTGTTGCTATCCCCATACCCACCGGGTAACGTTACATCCGCCGGCACTGGCGAATCAGCACCATCGCCCGGCCCCTCGATCGTGGCTGCATTGCCAGTGCCATCGACAAAAGCAACCAGCCGGCCGTTGTTATCGGGGAGTGCAATTGTTGCCGCCCAATAGAGAAAGGCGTGCGTGACAGTGGCACCATCCGGCAGTTGGAGAAACGCAGTGCTTCGCTGGGCACTGGGCCGAATAGACACATCCGCCCACGCCGTTCCGGCCTGTGACGCACCGCTGGCAGCCGTGTCGGATTGCCAAAGAACATTCGGCGAAGTTCCGCTTGTGTTGTTTCCGCAATCGCCAATGGTGCCAGTGCCCACGGCTGGCGTACCGCCGTTAACGCAATCCTGCCCAACCGTATTGCCAATGAGAATAAAGTCTCCATGCTGCGTTGGAGACGGAACTATTACTGGCTGAGGGTCCGCCCCCGCGGAACCGGCGCCCGCGAGCAGGCTGATGAGGCCTGCTCCGAGCGCCGGAAGAATGCGACTAGTTCGCATGATCCCCGCGATCCTCATGATGACGTGGAGCCTTCTCGAGAATCTTGAATTCAACGCGACGATTGGTCTGCCGCCCCGCATCTGTCTTGTTGTCGGCGATTGGCTGCTCAGGGCCGTAGCCATGAGTGGTCAAACGTGCCTTGTCGACGCCGCGGGAAACGAGCGCCTTCTCAACGGCGTCCGCGCGGCCCTGCGACAGCTTCATGTTCATCTGTTTCGCACCGCGGTTGTCCGTGTGACCCTGGATTTCAACCTTGGTCACTTCCGGGTGCTCCTTCAGCACGCCCGCCACTTCGTCAAGCAGCTCGTCGCTGACCTTCCGGATGGTGGCTTTGCCGGTGTCGAACTGCACCTGCTGGAGGATCTCGATCTTGTTCTCGCGGACGCGAACGTGCTTCGGACAGCCGTTCTTTGTGGGATCCGGATCCGGCACGCCCTTCTCGAACGGGCACGCATCCACATCATCCGGAATGCCGTCGCCATCGGAATCAGGCGGGCAGCCGTTCTTCTTCGGGTCAGGACTCCTGACACCTTTGACATCCGGACATGCATCCTCGGCATCCGGAATGCCGTCTCCATCACGATCCGGCGGGCAACCGTTCAACTTCGGATCGGCGTTCGGAACACCGGGGACATCCGGGCACGCATCCACGTCGTCCGGGATACCGTCGCCGTCGCGATCCTTCGGCAGCGGGCAGCCATTCTTCGACGGGTCGGAGCTTGCAACGCCCGGAACGTCCGGACATGCATCGTCCTTGTCCAGGATGCCGTCGCCGTCGCGATCCGACTCGGGGCAACCATTCTTTGCCGGATCGTCACTCTTGACGCCCGGAACGTCCGGACATGCATCCTCGTCATCCGGGATTCCGTCGCCGTCGCGATCACGCCGCTGCTCGGGCGTGTACGCGAGCATGAGGACGCCGCGGAAATCAGGCGTACCAATGCCGTTCGTCAGGCCCGGACCGCCGCCAATGCCGATCTCGAAATCGTGAACGACCCGCCAGCGAATGTCCAGCATGGCCTCCAGGTTCGTGTTGCGCTTGCTGATGTCCTGCGTGGGAACAGCGAAATTGACCTCAGGGCCAATCTGCCAGTGGCGCGCAGCGCCGAGCTGAACGGCAATACCCGCGCCCGCCCGGATCATCGTGCCTTGCTTGACACCCGTAACACTGTTACCGCCGTACCACTGCTGCCTGGCGAACTCGACGCCACCAGCGAGTGACCAGATGACGCGTCCGGCTCCACCACCAAGGATAAGCTGCGGCATCCCGCGCGCCTTCCCATCACCGACGTACACATCTTTCTCCGCCGTGGGCACCCAAACATAGCCACCCACCGCGAGCTGGAAGGCATCGTGGTAGTCGCCAAGGAGGCGGAGTCGCGCGCCGAGCCGCAGATCGCCAATCGTGGCGCCACTCGGTGAATTGAAGCTCACACCGCCGACCGACGGACTGCCACCGTTTTGCGCCAACGCAATAGGGAGTTCAACGTTGAGGTTGAGGCGATTGAAGAGAGCCAGCGATGCATTCAAGTGCAAAAAGAGCTGGTCTTGGACGACGTGACCGACGTTGGAGTCGTCGCTCGTGCGCTTGAGGACGAGGGGATTATGGGCGTAATCCCCGAGCAGCATCAGGTGCGGCGTTGCCGAGCCCGCAGCAAACGGCGACTCAACACCAAAGAATCGATCGCCCGCGGGAGCGGGCTCCAATCGATTCAATGGGAGTCCTTGCGCCGCCGCCGGACGCGCCAGCAGCGCAGCGGCGCCAATTCCGAGGATCGTTGCGATACACTTTGTGGTTCGTTTAAGTGCCATTGCGGCGCGGGCCTAAGCAAATGTCGGACCAACGCGGCCGTTGCCTTTCTTACGTTATTCCCACGCCAAGTGGAGGATAACGCCGGCATTTTCGCTGCATACACGCGACAGTAACTAGCGCGTGAGCGCGACAACGGGTAAACCGTTTCGCGCCTCTGCGGTCAATCGTGCGCACAGCGAAAGCCAATTGCAAAGTAACCATTGGGCTGACCGCTGAACATTCCCGACCAGGAGCGCGCGCCGAGGGTCGTAGCATCATGGTCGTCCCACGACATGGTCCACACGAAGTTATATGTACTGTCCTTAACCCACACGAGCATGTCGCCTGCCGCATCCGCGACGTCGTTCTTGTTGTTTCCCAAGGGGAAACGCCCTGGCGGCGGCACATACCAACTTGAATCCAGCACATCCCCCTTGGCGTTGAGCGGCGGCGTGTCTCCCGGATAGCCGTAGTTGTACCGGTGGCTGACCCGGTCGTCCGCCTTGGTAGTACTGTACGTGGGCTGATTGCCCCACGGCCAGCTATCCACCCCATTGTTCGTGTAGATGTTCTTGATCTCTGCAGCGGACGGCAAACGTCCGCCATCCCACTGGCAGAATGCGGTCGCAATGTGCCAGCCCACGCAATTGAGCGTCTTCGGATCGAGATCAGCCTGCGTGAAGGGTCCCGGATCGTCCGGTGTTGGAGTTGTGTAATACGTGTGACCATTGAACTGGCCAACGCCGCACGAGCGTTTCGTCCCATTCCAGTACGGCCCGAGCATCATGTTCGCGTCGTCGATGCTCGCCGGCACGAGGGTATTCCAAGACTGATTCCAGTTGGCAGCGGCAAGACCAGACACGTACGACACCACGTCGCCATTGAGACGTTCGATGAACGCTCGCATTCGCCCCGCCGTCACCAGATACTTGTCAATCTGGACCGTTGAACCGGAGATCGATCTGCGCTCACAGCAGCTCTCATGCGCTGCATCAGGGTTTCCAATGTCACCCGGACCACACGTGTCACCACCGAGCTGCTGGGTGCAACTCCGACCTACAGCACACTTGTTGTCATAGGCACATCCGTCGGATTGGCAATCCGCATGAACATTGCACGTTTTCCCTACGGCGCACTTCGGAGCACCTGTGGTGGTTCCTCCGCAATCAACGTCTGATTCATCACCATTCTGGACACCATCCGTGCCGGTCGCCAATCGACACACATTCCCCGCACATACCTTACTCGCGCAGTCGGCCCCCTTTAGGCAGGCCTTTCCGTCACCGCACGGCTGTGCATGCTCGCCGCCGCAATCAATATCCGTTTCATCGCCGTTCTTCACGCCATCGCTACTCGTTGCCGGTTGGCAGACGCCCGCAATGCAAACGCCAGTTGCGCACTCAGAGCTATCAGCGCATCCACTTCCGGCACATCCTGCTTCGCCAGGATCACCGCAGTTGACATTCGCACCGTAGGTGCCAGTGTCGGAGGAATCCGGAGAACCTGATGAATTACCTCCCTTCCCGGATGAACACGCAGCGAATAAAAGCGATGCAAGAAGGATGTGGGCCGTACGCATGACGCCTCCGCCGTACACTTTCAGTGCCATCATAGCAGGATTCTTAACTGGCGAGGTTGCGGAGAGATACCTGCCGAATGATTCCTACAGTTGTCGCGCTTGCGCGATACCTGAACATGCTACGGCTTCATTACGACAAGCCAGTACAGCGTTCAACACGTTACCGCTTTATGTGAGTAACGCGTTACGCACCGTTCAATCGTGCGCGCAGCGGAAGCCGATGGAGAAGTAGCCATTTGGCGTACCCGGAAACATGCCCTGCCAGCTCGTTGAAACGAGATTCTTCGGGTGATCGGGGCCATCCCAAGCCTCCGTCGACGTGAAATTGTACGGATCCGTGTCGATCCACTCGAGCAAGTTACCCGCCGCGTCTGCGACTCCATTCCGGTTGTTACCCGATGCAAAACGCCCCGGCGGTGACACATACCAGGCAATGTCACGTACGTAGCCACTGTCATCGTCAATTTCAGGCCCTGGATAGTTGTAGTTGTACCCATGATTGACTCGGAAATCTTGTCCACCAGGGTTATACGTCGATAAATCGTTCCACCCCCACGGCCAGGCGGTCGTGGAGTTGTTCGTGAAGATATTCGTGATCTCGTCGAGGGACGGCAAGCGACCGCCATCCCACTGGCAGAATGCGTTCGCAAGGTACCAGCTCACGCAGTTGAGCGCCTTCGGATCGAGATCATCCTGAGTGAAACTCGAGGTGTCCCCAAATTCCGGCGACGTGTAGTACGTGTGCCCACCGTAGGAACCCGCCGCACACGAACGCTTCGACCAATATGGACCGAGCATCTCATTCGCATCCGCGATGCTTGCCGGCACGTATTGACTCCAATCGTGACCCCAGGTGCTTGTGCCGAGACCCGACACGTACGACACCACATTGCCATCGAGACGCTCGATGAATGCCCGCATCCGCCCCGCCGTCACCAGATATTTGTCGATCTGCGCTGTCGAGCCGTCGATTGGCGCGCGCTCGCAGCAGCTCTCATGCGCTGCCATAGGGTCTCCAATTTCCCCCTTGCCACACGTATCCCCACCAAGCTGCCGCGTGCAACTTCGGCCAACGGCACACTTGCCGTCATAAGCGCATCCGTCCGACTCACAATCTGCGTGCACATTGCACATTTTCCCGACAGCGCACCTCGGCGCACCTGTCGTAGTTCCTCCGCAATCCACATCCGATTCATCACCATCCTGGATACCGTCGGTGCCTGTCGGCGTTTGGCAGATATTCGCTACACATAGCTTACCCGTGCAGTCGCTGTTCCCGGCACAACTCTTTCCGTCGGCACATCGCGGCGCTTGCGTCACCGTTCCACCGCAATCCACATCCGATTCATCGCCATTCTTCACGCCATCGCGACTCGTTGGGGGTTGGCATATGTTCGCCAAGCAAACACCACTTGTGCAATCCGCCGCATCGGCGCATTCCCCGCCAGCCCCGCACTGCGATCCGGACAGATTGCCGCATTTGATATCCCGCACCTGGGCGTCGGAAGACGCCACCGAGTTTTCTCCTCCCATCAGCGAACACGCACCCAGAAAGAGCGATGCGACAAATATGGCCATGGTTCGCATAACGCCATTCCATACAATTTCGGCGCCAATAGAACTTTACGGGAATACTCCATTCGCGTTTCCACGATTAAGAGAAACGTTTCCAAACGGAGGGCACGTCGAACCTTCAAGAAGATTCACGAGCGCAAAAATCTCTCTGTCGCGTGAACGTTACGACTGCCGCGCTCACACGACAGCGATTGCTGCGTTACAAAAACACCATCAAACGCCGTACGTTATGCGCTTTTGTGCTCAGTCGTGCGCGCAGCGGATGCCGATGGAGAAGTAGCCATTCGGCTCGTATCCCCAGATATCGGGAGCGTCGCTCGAAGCGTGATTATCCCAGTCCCCAGTCCATACGAACCCGCGTGGAGTGTTGTTATCCCATACGAGCAAGCCCCCCGCCGCGTCTGCGACTCCATTCCAGTTGTTACCCGGTGCGAAGCGCCCCGGCGGTGAGACGTACCAACTTACATCGAAAACGTTGCCTTCATTATTGAGGGGGAGATCACCAGGAAAGCCGTAGTTGAAGTTCCAGTTGACGTAGTCGTAACTCTCAGCCGAGCCCCACCCAGGTGAGTTCCCCCACGGCCAGACCGACGCTCCGTTGTTCGTGTAGGCCTTCCTGATCTCGTCAGACGAGGCGAGACGCCCTCCATCCCACTGGCAAAATGCGTTTGCCAGGTGCCAGCCGACGCAGTTGAGCGCCTTTGGATCGAGATCATCTTGCGTAAAGGCGGACGTATCCCCATAGTCCGGGGTCGTGTAATGTATGGCCACCGAACTGGCCCGTTGCGCATGAACGCTTCGATACGCCACCGTAGTTCGGTGCATCGTCCCAATACGGGCCGAGCATATCGTTCGCGTCCGAGACGTTCGCCGGTACGAGGCCGTCCCAACTTTGGTCCCACGTGTCTGCACCGAGACCGGATACGTACGACACCACGTCACCGTTGAGACGTTCGATGAACGCTCGCATTCGCCCCGCCGTCACGAGGTACTTATCAATTTGCACTTCCGTACCGTCCAGCGGCGCGCGCGCACAACAGCTCTCATGAACCGCGCCCGGATCTCCAATCTCACCTGCACCGCACGTGTCCCCACCAAACTGCTGGGTGCAGCTTCGACCAACGGCGCACTTCTTGTCGTAAGCGCACCCATCCGATTGGCAGTCCGCGTGAACATTACATGCCCTCCCAGCAGCACACCTTAGGGCACCTGTGGTGGTCCCTCCGCAGTCTACATCTGATTCGTCACCATTCTGGATGCCATCGGTACCCGTCGCAACTTGACAGACATCCGACGTGCATACCTTACTCGTGCAGTCGTCACCCGTTACGCAACTCTTTCCGTCGGCACATGTCGGCGCCTGCGTGCCACCGCAATCGATGTCGGTCTCATCACCGTTCTTCACGCCATCACTACTTGTTGCGGCTTGGCACGCACCCTCCGTGCAGACACTGCTCGGGCAGTCTGCGGCCATGACGCATTTCTCGACTTTGGGCGTGCTTCCGTCGGAAGAGGAGCCATTCCCACCTCCACCCCCTGAGGATGAGCAGGCACCAAGCAGAAGCGACGCGAAGAGGAAGATAGGAATCGTACGCATGATGTCTCACCAATACAACTTCGGCACCAAAGACAAACAGCGCGCTTCGTGTTTTGATTTCGCGCTGATAAGAAAAGATATCGTCAGTGTCTCGGATTCAAGGGCCCCGAGCTGCCATTAAGAAGGGCTTTCTATGCTTATGACCGAGGCGTTGCCGTTTCCAAACCACTCTGAATTATCGGACGCCCCGAAGCGCGCATGCGCATCTTTCTCGGCCCGGTGGCGCCGAGCACGCACCCAGCGACCTTCCGGCACTGGCTTGGTATCGACGTCCGCGTGTGCCACCTCCCCACCGCAAGCATGCTCACGCCGCCAGCGCTGAAGAAGTACGAGCGCTGCGTTGCTATCTCGATCCCAGATGGCCCCGCACCCGGAACACGAGTGGTCCAGAGGTTCGACGGAATCGAATCTCTCTTTCGACCCGCACGCATGGCACGGTTGCAGGAAACTCCTCGTATCCAATAATTCGATGCGTGCGGATCGACTTTTCGATGCATTCTGCAAACTTGCGCGTAGCTCGCTCACGGCCGCTGCTTGACGGTTGCGCCGCAGACCGCGCCATTCGATACTCGCATCCTCTACTAAGTGGCGCTTGGCGACAACACGAAGATCGAAATCCTCGATAACGATAGAAACGTACTCCCGAGCGAGCTGCGCCGCAAAAATGCGATAAAGCTCACGTCGCGCGCGGAGCGCATGGATCCGCTGCGAATCCTCCCACGACCAAAGATGGTAGTCGTGATATCGCCACGCTTCGAGTGCCTCATAGGCCTTCTCGTCGCCGACGAAGCGCACGTTGCGCCATTGCTTTGCGAGCACAGCGAGGCGCGACGGGACGCGCCATTCCATGATGCCGACTGTCGCCTCACGCAGCCACTCGGGGATGGATGCGGCCGCCGCAAGCCAACCCGAAAGGGCGTCCCTGGCAGCCGCCAAGTTTCGGTCGCGAATCGAACGCAATTCTTCGACCTTCGCGAATGCGCCAAGAAGCGATGCGGGGAGACGCAATTCACCTGATCGACCGTCGGATCCAGCCCATGCAGCAACACGAAGCTCGTTGCCGATCGCACGCCAGCCAATGTGGATCGCAACGGCGCTTTCGTTGCTATCGGTTCGCTGAACAGCAAGGATCTCGTCAGCGACATCCACAGTAATTTCAACAGCCCATTCATCACGCGGACCGCGACGACGAACACTGACCGTCGCACGCTTGACGATCGATCCCTCTGGCAACGGGCGATGCATGAGCATGGGCCATTGGGCCCAAATGGGATCACGACCTTCGGAGCCAATACGAAGTGACAGCGTCGTGCGCGACAATTGCCGACGTTCACCGCGCCGCATCGAATGCCACGCGCCAGAATCCACTGGTGCAACACGTAATCGTGCGTCGGAACCGAAAAGCGTCTCGCACGGAAAGCCTTTCTGAATCTGCACGCCAACGCGCCCCGCACCAACGAATCTGGAACATCGCGGGTTGTTGGGCTGCGCCCCGTCGTAGAGTGCAGCCGCGCGCGCACGATGGTCGGCGTCTTCGACAAGGAGATACGTGCCCCAGTAGACGCCGCATAAGGCACGAGCTCCCCGGCGGAGCCTCGCCGCGCGCTCGTTGATTTCGTCCATTGCGCGTTGTACTGCGTGATTCTCTCGGACTTCGCGGCGGCGCACTCGAAGGGCATCGAGAGCGCGCCGACTCACCTCCCGTGCGTCGCGCATACGCTGCCTGGCGTCGATTGGTTCCGATTTCGATTGCACAGTCATTCGAGCTTCGCGAGCAGCCGCGGCAGCTGCGTGCACCGCCTCATTGGCCGCCGCCGTTTCTTCTTCGAGTTCGCGCAATCCGCTTTCGGTGAGCAACCGACGAAGTGCATCGCGACGGGCGCACTCAATCTCAATAAGCGCATTACGATATCGGTGGGCTGCGCGCATTTGCTCTTTTACGAGCTTGCCATTCATTGTCGGGGCCAAAAGGCCATAACGATAGACGCGAATCATTTCGGATAACGTCCCGGCATATAAAGCCAAGAGCATGCCAAGCATGGCCGGTTCATCGATGATCCACGATAATATCCACGGTATATTGCCGCGCAAATCGCATACCGGCGGTGGCGCGACTACCATGTCGACGCGATAGCGCGACAGGCGGTGTCGCGCACGAACAGCAATGCGTATCCTCAGTGAGAACGCGGCGCACAACCATGAATGAGAGTGCGCCGCTACGTCCGCCGACGCGGAGCGAATTCAGGGACAGGCCCTAACACGACTGCCGGAACTTCGTTCCGGGCTACGCGGTTCCGCTTCGCGGAAACCCGTCGTGTTCCCTTGTCTCAAGGGGGCGCGGCGCCCCCTCTTGCCCGCTTTCGCGGGCAATTCACCCCTCCGAAAAGCCGCTCCCGCGGCTTTGCTTGCACTCCTGCCGGAATACTTCCGGCAGGAGTGCTAATCAGAAACGGCCGGTGACACCACCACCCGCGTATCCGGGGGTAATGGCGGGCGCGAAGCTGATGTCGACCGGGGTCTTCACACCCGCCGGCTTCGGCGCTGGCGTCTCACCACCGAGACTCGACGTCGAACGTGACGGATCATCGAAGAGGTAGAGCACGAGCCCGGCGACACCCACCGCCGCCGCACCAATACCGGTCGCGACAGCCGCGGTGGTCCAGGTAGACCGAGCATTCCGCGCGCTCTGGTAACTCGAGAGCTCTCCTGCATCCAGCGCGCGGCTATCGCGCGCATCAAGCAAGTTTTTTGCGGCATGCTGCCGATCCATGGCAATCCCGGCAGAAACCACAGCGGCTACGCCGAGCGCTCCGGCACCAATGAAGGCGCCGTTCGCGACCTTGCGCTGGGCACTCGTACGGAGCGACACGTTGAGGCGCTTGACCTCGTCGCGGCCGAACTCGATCTCGCGGACCTCGGGATCGTGCCCTGGCTGACTGACAGCTACAACGTGAACACCAGGCGCAACGGCCGCGGGCGACGCGAGCGGCACCTTTCCGACGAGGCGGCCATCGATCTCGACGCGGGGCCCGGCGGGTCCGTCGACGACGAGATGTGCAGGGCTTTCCCTCAGCGTGACGTCGACTGCAATGAAGGCATTCTCCACAACAACGAACTCGCGACGCTCTGCCTGAAAGCCTGGCGCCGTGACGACCGCCGCATGCTTGCCTGGTTTCACTTGCGAGATAAGGGGGGCTTCCACCGGAGACGCACCATCGAGCGAGACCATGGCTTTGTCCGACGACGATGTGCTGACCGATACGCGCGTGGCCTGATGCGTCGTCATCGCACCAGATGAGGTATTCCCACCCGATCCGGACCCAAGGCGTTCCTCCGCGGGCCCGAGCTCAGCGAGGTACTGAGCTGCATCGGCGGCACGGGGCCCACCAGGCGCTCGTTTGAGATACTCGCGATAACCGTTCGTGGCTGCGAGCAAGTGCTGCGAATTCTTGTCGATGTAGTATTGTCGCCGATGAGACTGCGCGATGGCGAACGTGACGGCGATATTCGGCGCTCTACGTTGGGCCTCTTCGAAGGCAGCAATGGACGAAAGGAAGTCGCCACGCTCGTAGGTCTGCACGCCGACGGCAAAGAAGGTCTTGGCCTCCTGACGTGAGGCAGCATCCCCATCTTGGGATGGTGCGGGTTCTGCCATGGCGGGATGCACCGACGCAAGGCTGAGAAGTAAGGCCACGGGAATGGCTGCACGAACATTTCGTGAAAGCCGTGTTTTGAGGGTCTTCAAGCTGCACTCCAAATCGAGAAAGCCATCGTGAACTCTTTTCAAGGAACCAATGCAGTACCGAGATACACCTCGGCGGCATCAGGGAAACCGATGACCATGTCATCGACGCCATCGCCATTCACATCGCCAAAAGCCATCGACTCCACACCCCCACCACTCAGCGTGACTTGGGGTGTCTGAGTCAACACGAGAGCACCGCGCTCGACGCGATAGAACGACACCATGTTGTTGACGGCGACGGCAAGCTCGCCTGCCGGCGTCGCGGCGAATACCTTCGCAATCCCAGGAGCCATGTTGACCGCGACGCTGCGCGCAGGGTCGAGCGTGCCGCTTCCATTGTTCAGCAGGATGCGTGCGGTTTGCGAAGAATCGGTCGACCAGACAAGGACGTCCTTGTTGCCATCGCCATCGAAGTCGCCGACCACGAGGCGAACATTGCCAACTCCACCGAAGTCATAATTGACAAACTTGAGTTCGCCTGGACCGCTCACCGAATCTGGAAGAGGGGAGACAAATGCACCGGGCTTCGCCGTAAGAATGCGACCTTTATCGAAGGTTGCCGACGGGATGATCGCGACAACTTCGTCGAGTCCGTCCCCATCGAGATCTACCGCCGCAAGGGCCGTTCGATTCATTTGATTGAGCAGGTCTGCGGGGCTTGCCGTGAAGTTTTTCGATTGTTCGGCAAAGGGGGTCGACGACTGCACTCGCATCGGGTCGAAGTCCGCGAGGCCAGAGGCCTGAACGAGCCAGAGCCGGCTGCTTTGTTTGACCGAACTACGATCGTCTTCCTGGCGCTCGGTGCCGAAACCAAGTGAAACCAACGACACCGCATCGGGCTGGAGGAACTTGCCAGCAACCACCGAGAGACCGACGTCACGAATGTACGTGTTGGCCGCACTGACGAGGCCAAAACGCGAGGTGAGAGAACGATCCGCACTGCCTTGGAGAGCAGCCGCAAACGACACACCGTCAGAGGTTCGCCCGAGGGGTACAATGCTCTGAAACTGATCGGGCGTGCCAACCAAAAGCCACGAAACCTGGGCAAGCACGAGTTGCGATACGTCATCGAGACGTCCCAGGAATTTGGGCTGCTCCGGAGACCCCGTACGCCCAAAAACCGCGTAGAGAGCGACCGTATCGAGACCGCTCGAGTCGCCGCGCACCGCAATTGCGATATCGAGCAAGCCGTCGTGATCGATATCGCCAATGGCGACTCGTGAGATCGAGCCGTCGATGGGGAACGATATACGCGAGAACGTCGGGTAAACGACGTTGTTCGGGTTTTGCGCCAGCGTCGTGCCCATATAGATATCGAGCGCCTGAGCCGACCACGCCACCACGTCGGGGGCTCCATCGCCATTCAAATCAACGATTTTCGCTCCAATCCACTTCGAATCGCCGGGCGCTCCAACCGAAGCAAGATCCCGCAAGACGCTGAGCGGAGCCGAAAGCGCGCTCGCCGCCGCTGGCTGAGCGTTGATGGCCCGATCATAGGCGGCCGTGTTGAAATGGATTCCCGTGCTGTCGACCCAGTCGATGACCGAGTCACCATTCAAATCGCCGAGGGCGAGCGGCGCTTCCCCTGCAGGCAGCACGACGGCGCCGGTGCTGGGATAAACTCCGATACCCGGGTAGCTCGTAAGCTTGTTGTCGTTCGCGCCCGCGGGCATCGAATGCGTAGCACCCGTCCCGTCCCCGAATCCAACGGCCGCTCCATTCACGGTCGGCACGAGAACATCAGGAATTGCATCGATCGTTACGGTGGAAGCATCGAACAAGGGCACCTGTCCAAAGCCCGGAACGACACCGTACGATGCAACATTCGCGATGGTGGCAGCGCCACCCACGGTCGTCCCCGACGGGAGCGAGAGGCGAATGCGCGGCTCCAGTGTAGCGTCGGGGCCGGGATCCGATCGGGTATCGGAGGGGCCGAGCTGATATGGATACATGTTCGGCGTGTTCGGGCCGAGGGACGCGCCAGGCGTACGCCAGTCCGCAACGGTGTGTCGCAAGCAGAGCGGCAACACCTGAACCGACGACGGATCTTGGATCGTCAAGATCATCGTCTCGCACGTATGTGCGCTGGAGTCGGCGTTGCTCAAGATGAAATGTCCAACCGCAGGCTGCGGAATTTGCGCGGTACCCGTCCCAACCGCCGGCAATGCCGCGCCCGCCGGATTCGGCGACAGCCATTTGTCGAGTTCGGGGAGTGGGAAGATTGGAATTGTCTCGTTCGAACCATCGTCCCGAACATCATAAAAGAGCATCGAATAGCCCTTGCCGCGCTCTCGGGTGAACGGACTCGTGTCTGCAATCGCAGCAATCTGCTGACCGACGCCGAGAAGACCGAGGCTTCCAAAGCGCGCTGGAATCGCTATCGCATCGGATACGTTGAGCGGAAAGAACGGGTAGATGTTCGGGATCACGGTCCGATCGGGGTAACCTCGATAAACGGCAAGACCGCCACCCACGGCGCCGCCCGAAAGTTCGGTATCGAGAAGGGTAATGGTCGCGAGCTTGTCCGTGGATAGGCTATCGGTGATGAAACGCCCTCGCGTGACCGGCAGGGTCGTGGTAGCCGCCAGAGCCGCCTGCGCGTTGAGGAAATTGACCCGGAGCGAAGTCTTTCCCTGAACGACGATATCCTGGCGCCCGTCGCCGTCGAAGTCCCCGAGACGAAGATCGGTGAGCTCCCCGGGAATTCGTTGCGCGGAAGTCGAGAACGTTCCCGTGGACTTTCGACAGACGGAGTCCACGCCACAGCCATAACCCGACGGACAGGCTGTCTGGCTGTCGCAAAGGAAATGGCAATCCGCGCTGCATTTGCCGGATGCCGTGGGCGCGCCGGGGTCGCATTCTTCATGCTCCTCGAGGACGCCATTCCCACATTGATTGGTGTCGATAGCAGGGAGTGTGGTGCAGGCAGCAACGCATGCCGAAACCACGAACAGGGAGGCCCAAACGGAACGGGGGGAAAGAAAGTGCATCTTAGGATTGGTGTTGGTAGCTCTAATAGGGGTCTTCAGGGAGTTCGTGCGACCGCGACTTTGCGGACGCAGCAGGCTTATTTGCAGGCTTGGTGGTTGGCGGAGGGCTTCGCGGTGCTTGCGTTGCCACTGGTTTTGCGGCCACGGTGGGTGGCCCATTCGCGAGCGTACCACTTGGTGCAGTCGACGCAACGGGTGCGGTCGACGCAACCGCCTGCACGGCCATTGCACGCGTAGGCGACGCAACGGGGGCCGCAGGTGGCGAAGCAGACACAGGGGCGGAGATAGCCGTGGTCACTGCAGCTTTGGGCAAGGTATTCTTCGGCGCTGGGACCTTCCTGAAGAGGAAGATAGCGGCAGCTACGACAACGACCACTCCCACGGCTGCCACGACCAAGACCCCCTGACGCCTTGCAACCGGCGGCGTTGATGGGTGGGCTGACACCACGGCCGGCACCGTGCTTGCGCGGGGGGCGTTCACGTCCGTATCGACACCCGCAGAAACGGAAGCGCTCCTGCCGGCATGCTCGAGGGTTGCGGGAGCCGCGCCGTGGGTGGCAGGTGCCTCCTTGCCTTCCTGCTCCTTGCTCGCCGGGTAAACAGGCCTGCCGACAGCCGGCAATTGTCCTGAGATATGCCGTACGAGCGGGGGAACGGAACGGGTACGAGGACCCGTCATCTGCCACGTGAATCCACACGCGCGCGCAAGTTCCTCGACTGCCTGAGTCAACGACGCAGGCCGCTGCTTCGGATCCTTCGCGAGCATTTGCAGAATGGAAGCGTCGACCTTCGCATTCAGGTTCGGATTGACCGCGGACGGACGCGGCGGATCATGCCCAACATGAGCCATCATGAGATCCATGGCCGTGGATCCCTGAAAGGGCATCTGCCCCGTCAGGGCCTCGAAGACCATCACACCGAATGCGTAGACATCCGTGGTCTTGTCGACCTCATACCCGGAGCATTGCTCCGGTGACATGTAGTGGGGGGTTCCAAGGATGGCCCCTACTCGCGTCGCACGGGGCGACATGCCATTGTTGCCGAGGAGCTTTGCGATTCCGAAGTCCAGGACTTTGGCGTTCGGATACTGGTCCTCGTCAATGACGAGAAAGACGTTCTCCGGTTTCAAGTCGCGATGCACGATGCCGGCGGCATGCGCGGCGTCCATGGCACGTGCAACACCGCGAAAGATGGGAAGGGCGTCGACAGGCTCGAGGATGCCTTTTTCTTGAATGTATGCGTCGAGGGTCAAGCCTTCGAGCATCTCCATCACATAATATTGCCGGCCATCCGAGAGGGCACCAAACCCGAAGATATCGATAATTCCTTTGTGCCTAATCTTGTTCGCTGCGCGCGCCTCTTCGATGAACCGCCGTACGAACTCCGGCCACATGGAGAATTCCCGGTGAAGCACTTTCACCGCGGCGCTCTTGCCAATCACGGGATGGACCGCACGATAGACGTGTCCAAAAGAGCCTTCGCCGATCTTCGCTTGAATGACGTACTCGCCAACCAGCGTTCCGCTCGGTACGTCGGGCGACGGATCGAGGGGTTCCTCCTCCACGGACACGACTTGCGTTTCGATGTCTTGCGAAGTCAAATTCGTGTCTTTGGCAGCGGTCACCGAAACCCCACTTGACCCCGGCAGAGCCTTGCGGTCATTCCGATCGTATTCGTTTTCAACGCAAGCGCGCGATGCCATGACTCTGCGGTTCTCGCAATGAAGTGAATACTCACTCTTTTGTATTGATAAGAATAGGATTCACCACCATCGTCCTTCATCATGCCTGATGACATCGTGACATGACTCCCTGCATGGTCGGTCTTCATCGTGGTGAATCACGCTGGCGTTGGAACCAGCCGCGCCACGCCGACAATCGCAAGGAGCATTCCACGCTTCTTTCCACGGAACACAAGGATATTTACGGCGCGCAATCGGATGATCCTCGGATGATGCGCTGTCGGTGAGGGTGATCGTGTTCACCCAAAAACGTGCTGCGTCGATGCGACATCAAACGATGCATTCGCGCGGCATCCCAATATACTGATTTACGACGAACATCACGACATGGATCACTTGGCTCGGCCTTCGAAGCGAAAACAGCCAATCCGTGAGGACCTCCGCCCTGCGATACGATGGCCCAGGGGTTGCTACGGCAAAATTGTAAACTGCAACTGCAACTCCAAAGCGCATCCACAAGGAATCGAACGGTGCGAACCAAGAAATCTGTGTCCGTCTTAGAGCGTGTAGGGCAGCCTGCTGCGCGAAATCGATTCGTCGGTTGGGCGCTGCGGTGCCTGCGCACGTACGATAAGTACGCTTTCGCGGGCTCCTCGCGCTCCGCCCTAGCCTCGATTCGCTCGCGACGGCTGCCCTACACGCTCTTGGGATTGGGGCTCGTCAGCCTATCCCTATTTGTAAGCCGTGCCGCAGAGGCGGCACCTACACTTCGGGTGCAGGTAGATCAGCATGGGGACTTTGTCCTCATCGGCAATACCCTTGGTCAGGAGTGCTCCACCGCCAATCCCCCCGTGCCTGCGCCCGTGGTCGGCACCGTTGGCGCATGCGGGGCGAACACGGCCGATACGGCGCCAGACGTGTTCTGGCGGTCCGAGGATATACCCGCTCCTGGTACGGCCGAGGCAAACACCGACATCACAGCGCAAGACGCACGAAGCACCGCCGTGCTCGTGCTGCCACCAGACGCGACGGTAACTCACGCGTACCTCTACTGGTCGGCAACCGTGCCCACCGCGAATGTTGGCGGATTGTCAGCTACCTTTGAGCGGCCGGGCGATTTCATACAATCGGTGAACGCCGCGAAAACGTATTACTCAACCATCGGCACCAACCCCGTAACGCCTGCATATCAGTCTGTCGCGGATGTCACGGCGCTCGTGAAACAGTACGGCCCTGGTGCATACCGCGTCGGAAATATCGACAGCATCGATCTCGTTGATCTCAATAACTCCACCGTCTTTGTCGGCTGGTGGATGGCAATCTTTTACGAACGTGCATCGGAGCCAGCGCGTAACCTCGCGCTCTTCGACGGTCTCGATCTCGTCCAGAGCGGTGCCGATACCACTGCAACGCTCTCGGGCTTCCTCGTGCCCCAAGCAGGTTTCGACGCGAAGCTCGGCGTCGTTGCCTGGGAAGGTGACGCCACGATTGCCGGCGACTCGCTCTATTTTGGAGGTGTCCAGCTTACGGACGACCAAAACCCAAAAGACAATTTCTTCAACTCAACACGCTCCTACCTTGGACAACCCGTAAGCAATGTGGGTGATCTCCCGCAGCTCACCGGCACAGCCGGCAGCCTCTCGGGACTCGATCTCGACGTTGTCGACGTGACGAGCATTCTTCAACCAAACGATACGCAGGCCACCATCCTCGCAACGACATCGCAAGACACCTTCCTCCTCGGAGGTTTCATCACCTCCATTTCGACATTCAAGCCCGATTTCACCGGTTCCACCAAATCGGTCCGAGATATCAGCGGGGAAGCGGTCCTTCCGGGCGACGTACTCGAATACACGATTGTCGCAACCAATCAGGGCAATGACGGATCGGTGAACACCGTACTTACCGACATACTGCCCGCAGGTGTCACGTTCGTCCCAGGCTCACTCGTCATTGCCGCCGGCGCCAACGCGGGCCCGATGACGGACGCCGCGGATAACGATCAAGCCGAGTACGACGCCGCAAGTCGGACCGTCACGTTCCGCCTTGGAACCGGAGCGAACGCCACGAATGGCGGCGCGCTCGCCGTAAACGAATCAACGACCGTCACGCTCCGAGTGACAATCGACGCCAATGCAGGCGACACGGTCAAGAACCGAGCCTCGATCAGCTCGTCCGGAGAGTCAGGCGCTGGCTCCACCTCGGCGTCCACCACCAGCGATACCGGAAGCCCCGGTTCCTCCACGGACGTCATCATCGACACATGCAGGGATGCCACCAACTGCAACGAGGATACCCCTATCTGCAAGACCGACGCACACCCGTTCGTCTGCGTGGAGTGTCAGAGCAACGCTGATTGCCCCGCACCTGGCGCCCAATGCGAGGCGAACGCGTGCACGATACACGCGCCTCGTGATGCGGGAAGCGATGCTTCGCCCGATGCAGGCTCACCCGATGCAAGCCCGCCCGACGCAGGTCTCCCCGATGCAGCGTCCGAAACGGATGCCACCGACGTGACTGGGGTTGGCGTGCTCTGCGATGCACGACCGGGCACGCGCTCAGGCTCCGTTGCACCGTGGTTCTTCGGTCTGGCAGGAGCAGCACTCATCGCGCATCGGCGACGACGGCTCTCGCGTTGACGCATGCGTAGGGGCGGCCCCCGTGGCCGCCCTACTTTTACACCGCTTTCAAGTTGACGTGAGGTCGAGGCGGGGCCGAGGAGCGGACCGGAACAGCCTTGTATGGCTTTGAGGACCGCACCGCAGGCCCCAACGATGAGATCACGTCAAATCGAAAGCGGTATTGCCTCATTTCACGATGTGGAACTCGATGCGGCGGTTGTTACGCCGGCCGCCCTCGGTCTGGTTGCTGTCCACCGGCTTCTCGGAACCGAAGCCGCGACTCGACAGCCGCGATGCGGCGGCGCCGTGAGCAACGAGCCATGCGACGACCGAGGCAGCACGATCGGCGCTGAGTTTCTTGTTGACGGCGGCACGTCCAACGTTGTCGGTGTAACCCTGAACTTCGACCTTGGCGATCTTCGGATGTGTCTTGAGGACTGACAAAACACCTTGCAGCACGTCCTCGTTCGCCTTGCCGGGCATGATTTCTTTGCTGCCCGTCTTGAACGTCACCTGGTCGAGGATCTTGATCTCGGATCCCTTCACGAACGCCTTTGGACACCCGCTGCGCGCAGGATCCGGATCCCTCGGTCCCGGCTCGTCAGGGCACGCGTCGTCAACGTTCGGAATGCCGTCCTTGTCACGATCTGGATCCGGGCAGCCGTTCGTTGCGGGATTGTTGGTGCGGATGCCTGGCGTCTTCGGACACGCGTCCTCGATGTCGTTGATTCCGTCGCCGTCGGTGTCGGGCGGGCATCCGTTCTTCTTCGGATCCGTGGACGGGACGCCCGGAACGTCCGGACACGCATCGTCTCGATCGACGATGCCGTCGTGATCCCGATCCCCTTGCGGAACGACGACGGGAGGAGGTGCAGGTGCACGAGGCGGCGGCGCGGGTGCATGGGGCGGCGGCGGCTTTGCTTGGGAAAATGGAGCCATCCACTCGACCGAAAGCAGCGCACGAAACTGCGGCGCGCCGATGCCTGACGCGAGCCCCGTTCCGACCCCGGCACCGAGCCGCAGCCCGTCGTCGAACGCGTAGTGCGCGCCAAGGAGCGCCTCGACGGGCGTGGTTCGTTTCGCGAAGAGATCGTCGAGGACCGTGCTTGCAAGCACCTCTGGACCGACGAGGAGCCGTCGGTTGGCAACGCGAACTCCGAGCGAAGCGACGCCGCCGAGATCCGTTCCAAGCTTGTTTCCGCTGATTTCCTCCGAGCGCGTGCGAACCCCAACGCTCAGTTGCACGGCGTACGCCAGAATTCCGACGTCTCCGGCGATCATCGCGCGGGGGCGAAGCCTCACGGAGCCATCGCTCGTGTATTGATCGCGCGATCCCGTGGGTGCCCAGACCTGAACGCCGATCGCAGCGGTGGCGGGACCGCCATACGTACCGAACAAGCGCACGTCCCCGGCGACGCGCAAATCGCCAACGCCCTGCGAGTGAGCAGGACCGGCAAACGCGCCGATCGGCGCCGAGGTCCCGTCCGCGTAGACCTGTATGGGCAAATCGAGCGAGAGCCGGAGACGATCATAAAGAACGACGCCGCCACCGAGATGCACGAGCATCTGATCCTTCAGCGGTTCGGCGAAGATCGTGTTGCCGCTCCGGACCACGAGCGGTCGATACGAATAATCTCCCACGACGCCGAACGCTGGCCGCACCTTGCCGCGCAGATCGAGCGACTCCCCCGCAAACCAGTCGCTCCCGCGTTCCGAAGGCTCGAAGCTGCCAACGGCAAACCCCGGCTGGGACTGCGCATGAGCACTGCGCGCGAGGGTCATCCAGACGACCGCGGCGAGACCGATCACGCCGAAGCGAAGAGAATCTTTCGAAGATTGCATCATACAGGTACCCACTGAAATGCGACGCGTGCAGGTAGCAAGGGCAATGCCGCCCTGTCGTCATCGCACACACAACCTCGTAAGTCGAGAAGCGAGGCTCCCACCTGCTGCGGCAGCGCAATCCAATGGAGCAGAGAAAAAGTGACAATGCGGATCAAATGCGTGCGCTCGGACGCAGCGACGGCTAAGGCTGATCGAGTCTCGTGGCTTCCCTTCCTCCTCAGCCCAGCAAAGCTGGTCGAAAACGTCATCTGCATCTTTCCTTGTCCACGAAGTGGACGCTCTCGATGCTGATCGTCGGACTCGTTCCGATGTTCATCCTCGGACTTGCCTTCCTCCGCCTCCAGAGAGATGGCCTGGGCCACGTCGAGAGAGAGCTCGAAGCCGCCGTTGTGGACGAGGCTTCGTCAAACGTACGCGACGTGTTCCACGGTGCCGCGGAGCTGGCGACAATCACCGCGACGACTCTCGCCGATGACACGCGTGACGCGGACGCGCGTATACGTGATCTCCGCACGGAGCTGGCGCGCCTGCCGCAGGTGTCGTCCATCGCATTCTTCGACGACGAACGCCACTTCATCGACGCCATTGTCGCCGACAATGCGCCAACCGAAATCCCGCCGCCGGAAGGAGAGGGATTTCGCATCATCGGTTCCCCCGACGATCCGATTTTTCGATTCGAGCACAAGATCGCCGAAGGTCCCGTCAGGTTCGTCGTGGTGACCGTCCCATCGAGTTCTCTCGGAACGCGCCTGACCGAGCTGTCGCTCACGCGCTTTGGCTCCGCGGGAGACGTTTACGTCGTCAACGATTCGAAGCGGGTCGTCGTAGGAAAAATCGAGCGCCGAGATCGACGTCCGCCGATTTTCGACGTGACCGAGTATCCAGCGGCTGCGTTTTCGAGCCCCATGCTCATGACATCCGAATTCGTGGACAACGGTGTTTCGAAGGTCGGCACCATCCGCACGCTCCCCGCGTGGCGCCTCGCCGTCGTCGTCGAGCGCCCGACCGACGAAGCCTTCGCTTCCCTTGCCAAGACTCGGCGTGCCTTCATGTGGACGCTCGGGGGTTTCGCGACCATCTCGGTCATCGCCGGGCTCATCGTCACGCGGCGTGCGCTCGGGCCCATCTCGCGGCTCATCCGCCTCGTCGGCCGCTACTCGCAGCGCGACTTTGCTGCGCGGAGCGAGGTGCACACGCATGACGAGCTCGAAGCGCTCGGAGGGTCGCTCGAGCAAATGGCCGACGAGCTTTCTGCGAGCGAGTTCGAGCTCCGGCGCCGAGCCAAGATCGAGGCGGACCTTGCACGATTTCTCCCGAGCGAGGTTGCTCAATCGGTTGCGAGCGGAAGAGGAAGTCTCGAGCTGGGCGGTGAACGAAAACGAATCACGGTGATCTTCGCCGATGTCGTCGCTTTCACGACTTTTGCGGAGCGGACGTCGCCCGAGCACGCAGTTGCATTTCTGAATGAGCTGTTCACGATTCTGTCCGAAATCGTCTTTCGGCACGGAGGCATGGTCGATAAATTCATTGGCGACTGCATCATGGCAATCTTCGTCGACAGCAAGGACGCCGGTGGAAATCAGGTGGCACGCGCTCTGATGGCGGCCGAGGACATGCACCGTTTCGTCGAGTCGAACTTGCCTCGATGGCAAAAGGAATACGACTTTGCCGCACGCCTTGCCGTCGGCGTTGCAACGGGCGAGGCGCTCGTTGGTAACCTTGGAAGTGAAGCTCGCATGGAATACACCGCCATCGGGGATGTCGTGAACGTGGCCGCACGGCTCGAATCCCTCGCAAGTGCCCAGCGAACACTTGCGACGGCAGAAGTCGCCGCCGCGTGCCCGGACGTCGAGTTCACGTCTCTCGGAAAGCACGCTCTTCGCGGTCGGGTCGAACCGATTGAAGTCTTCGAGGTGATGTCGTGACCTTGGCTGGATTCTGCAGTTCCTGCGGATGCGAGAGAGCCCTCGGTGAGCAGTGCCCCGAGTGCGGGTTCGATCCGAACGTCGGGCGCATCATCGGATCGAAGTTCGAGGTCCGTGAATTGGTCGGCGGCGGTGGGATGTGCACCGTCTACCGCGGCATCCACCTTGCGCTCGGTGAGCCCGTCGCGATCAAGTTTTTGCGCCGCCAGTTCGCACTCGACCCGATCATCCGAAAGCGATTCCGGAGGGAAGCCGTGGCGCTTGCTCGGCTTCGTCATCCAGGCATCGTGTCCATCCTGGACTTCGGCGAGACGGACAATGAGCTCTACGCCGTCATGGAACTGCTCACCGGACCAACGCTGCAAGAGATCGCCTCTGCCGGAAAGATGCCCGTGCTGCGCGCCGGTGCGGTTTTCGATCAGCTTCTCGCGACGCTCGAAGTCTGCCATGCAGCGGGCGTGGTGCATCGCGATCTGAAGCCGGCCAACGTGATGATCGCGTCGCAGGACGGTGCAGAGCTCGTCAAGCTCATTGACTTCGGCATTGCTCAGACGTTGCGGCCCGGCGACGAAAAGCTCACGAACACCGGCACGGTCCAGGGAACTCCGCAGTACATGGCGCCGGAGCAGTGCCGCGGTGACGACGTAGGTGCGCCTGCCGACATCTACGCGCTCGGCGTCATGATGTACGAGCTCTTCACGGGCAGAAATCCATACGACGCCGACAACGTGGCGACGATGATGGCGCAGCACCTGTTCGTGGAACCACCGCCCATGCGCACCATCGAACCGTCGATTCCGCCGGGGATCGATGCGCTCGTCCGGCGTGCCATGTCGAAGTCTGAAAGCGACAGGCCCACGGCAAAAGAACTGCGCCACGAGCTCGCAGCGGCACTCAAGGGAACCGACCCACACTCGATCGCCGAAGCATCCACGGCCGAAAAAAAGCGATCCACGGGCCTCGCCCGTGAAGACCGTGCTCTCACGTTGCGGCCGCACGTCGACGCTATCGACGTGCACGCGCCAGCCTCCATGACGCCGATCGTTTATATGTGGGCGCCGCACGATCCGCACAGCACGGAGGTTTTGAGCGCACTCGGCATGTCAGGCATCTCATGCGTGCAGTGTGCAAAGGGCGACGAGATCCCGTCGATTCCACCGGATACCGGAGTGGCGTTCCTTCTGTCGGTCCGCCACGGTGCACTCGAGCGCCTGCCGGAGCTACGATCGCGTCATCCCAACGTTCCCGTCGTCGTGATGGACGTGGCGGGCCCCGACCAGACAGCCGCCGTCATTCGCGCCGGCGCGTCGGATTTCGCACTCGACGGAAGTTCGAGCGCCGAGCTTGGACCGAAGATCAGCCGTCTCTTGAGACGGCGCCAACGGAGGCATTCGTGAAACTTAGAATGAGACTTAGGGCGTGTTTACTGGCAGCACCGTTGCTCACGACCGTTGCCGTCGAGCACCGGGCGTCGGCCGACAACACCGTCCAATACACGGTGAAGAAGGGCGATTCGTGCGCGTCGATTGCAAAACGCTTTTACGGCGACACGCGTTACGCGGATCTCCTTCACGAAGCCAACAACATTACCGGGCCTCAGCCTCACGTCCTGAAAGAAGGGCGCGTTCTCGTCATCCCGCCGAAGCCGCCAAGTCCGTCGGGACCGGACGCCAAGCTCACTGCGGTGCGCAATCGCGTGGAGGTTCAGTTGCCGGAGGTCCGGCCCGGCCGCATCAACGACCCGCTTTATCGCGGTAATCGCGTTTCCACGGAAGCCGTCTCCGCGGCCGCCGTGACTTTTCGCGATGAGACCCAGGTGCGTCTCGGCGAGCGAACGTTGGTCGTGATCCTCGGCGACGCCAACAGCGCGGCGTCATCGAAATCGGTCACGGAAACGAGCCTCGTGACGGGCAATCTGCGCGCATTGATGGCGAAGTCGGATCAGAAATCGGCTGAACCAAAGAGCGTCGCCATTACAACGAAGGGCGCCAAGGTTCGCATGGTCGGCGGCGAGGCCCAAGTGAGCGCCGACGAGAAGCACACGACGCGCCTTGCCGTGTACAGCGGGAACTCGAAGATCACCGCAGCGAAGAAGACCGAAGACGTCGCCGCGGGCTTCGGTTCGAAGGCAGAACTCGGCAAGGCACCGGAGCAACCGAAGCCGCTTCCCTTCCCGCCGGTGTGGACCGCTGGATTGCCTGCGGTGTTGATGGATCAGGGCAAGGGCGCACCATCGTTCGTCGCGGAATACGGGATACTCGAAGGGGCTCAGAGAACACGGGTCGCATCGTGGCACGTACAAGTCGCGCGCGACGCCAAGTTCGACGACGTCGTGGTGGACCGAGTCGTTGGCCACGAGGTGCAGCGGTTGGAGGCGCCGGCACCAAGTCCAGGTCGCTATTTCGTGCGCGTGAGCGCCATCGATCAGGACCATTTCGAAGGGGCCTTCAGTCGCGTCATGCCGTTCGGCGTCATCAAAGCCACGACCAGCCCAACGTCCACGGGTAGCCGCGTCGCCCTCGAACTTGCCGGGGTGCCGTGTGAGCGTGTTGGCAACGTGCCCCTCCAGAGTGTGCAAAGTGGAGTCGACTTGCGAGGCACGGAGCCCCTCTTCTTGCGATGCTCGCCATCGGAATCGGAGCCAACGACACTATTTACGTTCAATGGCGCTCAGGAGGCCTCCTCGAAAGCCGCTTCTCCCGGTGTAAAGTGAAGTCCAACAACGCCAAAGTGATTGACCGCTTTCAAGTTGACGCGAGGTCGAGGCGGGGCCGAGCAGCGGACCGGAACAGCCTCTTGGCTTTGAGAACCGCAGCGCAGGCTCCAACGATGAGATCGCGTCAAATCGAAAGCGGTCACAAGTGATAGTGCTCGCGCAGAGGGCTTGCTCGACGAGTGCAGGCTTGCGTCGGATGCCCGCTGGGAATACTCTGAAAAGAGGTAATGCTGTCCGTTTTGCCGAAACGGCACGGACGGTGCAAAAGGACTGATAATCAAACAGCCTGGAAATAGCCCAAAGGACAGGAGCAGATCGCTATGTCGCGTGTCGACAATCTTAACCGTATCCTGCGCGGACTGTTATCGGGCTCACCAGATGTTGAGGCGAGCGCCCTTGTGTCGGAAGACGGCCTGATGATCGCGAGTGCGTTGCCATCGCACGTCGACGAAGCGCGTGTCGCAGGAATGAGTGCCGCGCTCTCGAGCCTTGGCGCCCGTGCTTCAATGGAGCTCGAACGTGGGGACATGCAGGAGGTCCTCGTTCGTGGGGAAGATGGATACGCGGTCATGCTGTCCACGGGTTTAGGAACGCTGCTGCTCGCTCTCGCGAGTAGGCAGGCTAAACTTGGTCTTTTGTTTTTGGACATGCGCCGTGCAGCCGAAGACATCAAGAAGGTGCTTTGATGGATCCCGCGATTATCAAGCTTTTCGATCGAATGAAGAGTTTTCTCGATTTCTCACATGCCGACGTGGAGCGGCTCGTCGCACTGCAGCCCATCATTGAAAAGCACGGACCAGGCATCACCAACCGTTTCTACGAACGCCTCAGCAAATTCTCTGAAACAGCAAAGTTTATCGAGGGTCGCGTCGACGAGCTGCGTGTCGCCCACGTGGCGTGGCTCCGCTCACTCGTGGGTGGCGTGTACGATGAAAACTACCTCGCGTCACGCTGGAAGATTGGGGTAACGCACGTACGCATTGGACTCGACCCGTACTGGGTTGAAGGTGTCATGAGTTTCATTCGCACGGCTGTCCTCGCGGCCGTCACTGCGGAAATGAGGGGAGACCCCACGAACGCGGGGCGCCACGCCGCAAGCTTTCTCAAAGCGTGCGATCTGGATATATTTATTATTAATCTTTCTTATGCAGAAGATCGGCTCGATCGCCTTGCGTCCTTCACGGGTGTGAAACGCAGCCTCATCGAGACCATCATCCGAATCCCAAAGAAATAGAATGAATCGTCCCTCTGCGCCCGAAGAGAACATCTCAGCTAATGCGGAAAACGCGTCGCCGTTCTCCGTAGCCGATTATGTTCAACTTGCTGGCATGGCGGGACGTTCGGTCGTACTCGACGTCCACGGTTCCGTCGCTGGTCGGGGAAGGATCGTGATTCAGGCGGGGATGGTCTGGACCGCGCGCGACGAGCACGGGACGGGGTTCGACGCATTTCGTCGCATGGTCCACTTGAGCGACGCCACGGTGCAGTGTTTGGCACCGGACGCGCAGGATCTTGCCGAGCCGCGCATGTTCCAATTGTCATGCGAAAACGCGCTGCTGAATGCCGCACGCATGAACGACGAAGCCGAGGAGGAGGTGCGCCGGAGCTCCCCATCCTTCGTGCCTGGCGCTTCGTCCGCGCCATCGGATATCGAGCGCGAGTGGGAACGCCTCGCATCCGTTCGTCCGCCTGCCGAGTCAACGGTAAAGGCAAAGCTGTCTGTCGTTCCAGCGCCGAGCAGTGTGCAACGGCCCGGTCCGCCGCCGATGCCGGCGCAACGGCCAAACTCGCGCGGGCTACACCTCGCGGAGGCGCAAACCGCCAAGGTCGCGGACGTGCAGAGCACGAAGACCTTCGACGAACTCTACGACGAGGGGATCGACGCGATCCTGCGCAGGCGTTTCGAGGACGCCCTGCGTGCCTTCAACGAAGCCAACGTCGTCCGTCCCGGTGATCCGTGCGTGCGCGCCAACCTCGAACGGCTCGCGCAGATGGGATATTCATCATGAGCATTGCGGGCCCGGCGCTCGGGATCGCAGGACTCATCGCCACGGCTGCTGCCGTGACGTGCGCGGTGGCTGCGTTCGATCAAGACGTGGCAACGGCCCTCAATGTAGAGGGTCCGGGTACCGCGGATGCAAGCTCGGATGGTGAGCCGCAGCAGGCGCAGGGCGATGCAGCGGCGCCCGACGCACCTCCCCCCCCCGTTGCGGCAACGTGCGCGCAGCTCGAAATCGAGTTCGCACCTTCATCCACGGTCCTCAGCGCCGACATGCTGGCGAAGCTGCAGCCAGTCGCGCAGTGGCTCGACAAACACGAGGATGCCGAGGTGTTCGTCGACGGGCACGCGGATGCGCACGGTTCAGAAGACTCGAACATGTGGGTGAGTCATGAGCGCGCGCGCGTGGTGTCCTTGGCGCTCACGAAAGATGGAGTCGCCAAAAAGCAAATGGTGATTCGTGCCTTCGGCTCTTACGCACCTGTTGGCGACGCGCCCGAGGATCACCCACGTCAGCGCAGCGTCGTCGTTTCGATAAAGCACGCAGAAGAAGGATGCCCTCCGGGGCTAGATCTTGCTGACGGGAGTGCGCCATGATCGCTGCTGCAATCGCCTTTGCCATTCTCGCTGCCGTGCTGCTCTTCTCCTCCGGATGGATCATGGCGTCGAGCAAGGCAGAATCACGAGTGTCGCTCGCGAATGAACGCGCGACATCGCTCGAAGCCGAACTCGAGAGCGCAAAGCAAGTCCGCACCATGCTCTCTCCAGTGCTCGAACGCGAAAAGCTCGCCGCTGATCTGTCCAGTCTCGCTGCTGATCAGAAGATGCTCGATCTGCCCTCGCTGCTCAACGCCATCGCCGAGGTCGGTAGCTTCGCGGCGATCATCGTGAGTGACGAGACGGGGCTGCCTGTCGCAACGAACGCCAGCATCGCAACGTCGCCGGAGGGTGTCGATCGTCTTGTCGGAGCGGCGTCCCTCGTGCTCATGGTCGCTGATCGCGCAGACAAGCTCGGCGAACCCCGCCCCCTCTGCTTCGTCGTGCAGGACGAAAGCAACCGCATGATTTGCTATCGACTCTTCGACGTCGACGGCACGCGCTTCCTTCTCACGGCGGCCACGCGCGGACGGCCGCTAACTCCGAACTCCCTCGATCCTGTGGTCGGCAAGCTCGAAGCCTCTCTCTCCCGCCACGCCCACGAACGCTAGACCGCTTTCGATTTGACGCGATCTCGTCGTTGGGGCCTGCGCTGCGGTCCTCAAAGCCAAGCAGGCTATTCCGGTCCGCTGCTCGGCCCCGCCTCGACCTCGCGTCAACTTGAAAGCGGTCTATGTGCTGCGGGGGCGGGGGCGTGTGTTTCGTCATCGTGCTTTGGGAGCTTCGCGAAGAGGACGAACATCACGGGCACGAGGAAGAGCGAGAGTACGGTCGACGATGTCAGACCGCCGACGACCGAGAGCGCGAGCGGCTGATTCGCCTCGGAGCCGCGTTCGAGTCCCATCGCCGTTGGGACGAGTCCGATGATGGTTGCGAGGCTCGTCATCATGATCGGCACGAAGCGCGATCGAGCCGCCGCAACGATCGCCTCGACCTTCTCTGCGCCTTCGAGCAGGCGCCGGTTCGCGTCGTCGACGAGCAAGATCCCGTTCGACACGGCGATGCCGATGACCATGAGGATCCCCATCAGCGCAGTGATGGAGAAGCCTTGTCCCGCGGCCATCAGCGCGAGCACGATGCCGACGAGCGCCACCGGAATCGTAAAGAGCATCACGAACGGCAGGCGGAGCGATTTGAACTGCGACGCCATGATCATGAAGACGACCATGACGGCCAGGCCGAGCGCGAGACCGAGGCCCGAGAACGTCGTTCGCATGAGTTGTACTTGACCGACGAAATTGAATCTGGTGCCGCGCGTACGGGCATCGGTCGTGATGGCGCGATCGAGATCGTCCGAGATCGATCCGATGTCTCGCCGTTCCGCCTGCATGAGCACGTGAGCCGCGCGCTGAAGCTGGTTTCGCTCGACTGCGATGGGTCCGATCGACCGCCGAATTTTTCCGTAAGCGCCGAGCGGCACCGCCCGACCTTCGTCGCTCACGCGCACGGGCAACTGCGCGAGACGCCGCGTGTCCGTGACGCGTTCGGGATCGTACGAGGTGACGACGTAATACGACTGCCCGTTGTTCGAGTCGATCCACACGCTCGGTGTGTTGATGTTGCCGAGCGTTGCTTCGAGCGTCGTCTGCGCCGCTTGGCGGGGCGACACACCAACGAGACCGGCTTTCTCGCGGTCCGTCTCGACACGAATCTCCGGGTAATCGATCTGGAGCGACACGCGCACGTCACGCACGCCGGGCACCGTACGCACGACCTCGGCGATCGCATGCGCTTGCGACGAGAGCTCTTCGAGTTTTTCGCCGCGCACCTCGATCGCGATCGGTGCGATGTAGCCATTCGCAAATACGCTCGCGACGAGACCTCCAGGATATTGCAGCGTCTCCACGCCAGGGAATTCGCGCGTGAGGATCTCCCGCGCGCGAATGGCAATCTCCGATTGCGATAGCTTGCGTTTTTCGGGATCAGAGAACGCAAGGCGCAAGAAGCCCGTGTGCGGTCCAACGTTCGGGCTCACGAGGGCGCTGCGTGCATTTTGCGGCGTGCCAATGTTGGCAACGACCATCTCGATGACGCCTTCAGGCAGCTCTTTCGAGAGCGTTTTGCCCATCGCACTGAGCTTGGCAGCGGCGTCCGTGAGTGACACGCCTGGCGTGAAGCGCACGTAGATCTGATCCATGGATTCGTCGATCTCCGGAAAGAAGGTCGACGGCAGACGGCTCGCTGCCCATCCGCTCGCGCCCACGAGGACAACGGCAGCCATCACGATCGTGCGACGGTACGGGAGCACGTGGCGCAGCACGACCGAGTACCGTTCGGCAACGTGATCGATGAAACCTTCGACCATCTTCCCAATGCGCCCGTGCTCGGTGTGACCGAGGAAGTAGCGACACGCCACGGGCGTGACCGCCATGCTGACGAAGTACGACGCGATCATCGCAATGGCGACGGTCAGCGCGAGTGGCGCGAAGAGTTTCTTCGCGAGCCCCGCGAGCAAGAGCACGGGCATGAGCACCGCCATCGTCGTCAAGGTGGACGCGAGCACGGGCAGCGCCACGGCGTTGGTTCCGCGAAGTGCGGCTTCGCGTGTGGACAGACCCATGCGCTGATGACGGTGGATCGACTCGAGGACGACGACGGCATCGTCGACGAGCCGTCCCATCGCGAGCGTCAGACCACCCAGGGTGAAGGCGTTGAGTGTTTGGCCCGACGCGTAAAGAACGATGAGCGTGATGGCGAACGACAGCGGGATCGCGGCCGAGACGATGATCGTGCCATGTGTACTCTGCAAGAAAAACAAAATCACGAGGCCGATCAGGACGAGCGCTTGGATGATCTCCCTCTGCAAACCATGAAAGGTCGTGCGCACGAAGGTCGACTGATCGAAGTACGGTCTGACCTCGAGACCGGGCGGAAGATCTTTGAGCTGGCTGACAGCCTTCTTCACCGCGTCGACGATCTCAATCGTGTTGCCGCCGGGGACGCGGAGCACGTTGAGGTACACCGCATCCTGACCATTGACGGTCACCGATTGCGTGGGCGGTGTGCCGCTGTCTTCGACGCTCGCTACGTCTTTGATGAAGACAGGTTTGCCGCCTTCGACTTTGATGGGAGCTTCACCGATGGTCTTCACCCTCGGCGGGACCGCATTCGTGTAGACGTTTGCGTCGAACGTTGGCGCGATGAATTCGCCAGACGGCAGAAGTGCATTCGATTCGGCCACGGCCGCTGCCACGGCCGCTGACGTGACGTTCCGCGCTTGTGCCTTGACCGGATCGACGACGACATTGATCTGCCGCTGGCGCCCGCCGTCGGGCGCCGCGCTCGCGACACCGGGAATGCCTTCGAGCAGCGGTTCGATGTAGTTGAACGCGTAGTCGTAAAGCTCCGGCCCTGCGTAGCCCGCGCCGGTCACGACGACCTGCACGACCGGCGCGTTCGATGGATCGTATTGGAGCACGAACGGCGGAAGCACTCCGAGCGATTTGGGCACTGCCGCCATGGCAAACGCCGCCTGCTGCTGCACGAGCGTTTGCGCAGCATTGAGATCGGTGCCCCACTTGAGCCACACGTAGATGATCGAGAAACTGTTCCGCGACACGCTCTCGACGTGATCGACCCCCGGAGTTGCGCTCACGTACTTCTCGAGACGCCACGTCAGAGTCTTCTCCACGTCTTTCGGTCCGAGGCCTGGCGCAAGCGTGCCGATGACGAGCACCGGTGGCGTGAGCTCGGGAAACGTATCGACGCTCATGCGCGGCGTGACAACAGCGGAAAAGACGATGAGCGCGATGCACGCCATCAACACGGCAATGGGGTTGCGAAGTGCCAGACCCGTCATGGCTGCTTGTCCGGCGCCGTCGATGCATCTTCGGACACCACTTTCGCGGCAACGCGATCGCCATGGTTGAGCAGTGCGCGTCCTTCGCTGACAACGAGCGATCCGCCATGCAGAGTTGGGTTGACAAAGAGCTGGCCCCCCACCTCGCCTTTGATGGAGAACACCTTCGAATGCGCAACGTCGCCTTCGACGAGGTACACCGTTGCTTGGTCGCCACGTATCATCGCCGTCGAGAGCGGAATTTGCGTGGCGGGCTCGGGATCACCGACGTGAATGCGAACCTCGCCGGTCGTGCCCACGGGGATCTCACGCTTCGGATCGAGTATGTCGATCTCGAAGTGCACGGTGCGCGTCGACGGATCGGCTGCAGGCGCGCGGCGCGCGATGGTCGCAGCAATGTCCCGGTTCGTCGCAAACATGTGCAAGACAACCTTCGTGCCCGGTCCGACGACGTCGAAATCGAGCTCCGGTACATCCGCCGTCATGCGCACCGTCGTTCGATCGACGATGTTGACGATTGCCGTGCCCGGACGCACGAATGCGCCGGGGTCGATGGATCGCCTCGAGATCTCGCCATCGAACGGCGCACGCAAAATACAGTCACTCACTTCGAGCGCGCTCGACGCGAGCTTCGCCTTCGTTGCTTCGAGCTGGGCAAGACCAGAGGCACTCTCGGCGGTCTTCTGCTCGGCCTCGTTCGGCGAGACGAATCCGCCATCGAGCAAACCCTCGGTGCGCGCGGCCTCGTGAGCAATCGCGCGCTGCGTGGCATCGATCGCGCGCGCCTGGCTCGCAATGGCCTGTTGCGTGGCGTTCGCGTTGCGACAGTCGAGGGTCGCGAGCACTTCGCCGCGCCGAACCGATGCACCAGGGCGCACGAGCACCGTGTCGACGTACGCCGAAACGAACTGCGGTCCGACGCTCGCTTGCACCCACGGCTCGAGCGTCCCGATGTACGTTCGCGACGGCCGAAACGACGCGCTCTTCGCGGCGATCACCGTGACGGGTTTGGCGCTCGAAACGAGAGCAACTTTGTTCGTGCGAGCGCTGGCGCGCCATATCATCAAGCCGCCGAGCACCAGAACGACGACGACCCCCACAGAAATAACCAGCGGGACGGTGCCGCGTCTGCGGCGCTCTTCGTTCACTTTTACAATCCTTCCGCGATGGCACGGCCGAAGGCCGCGCGTGCTCTCGCAAGCTCGAAGGTGCCAAGGGCCAGATCGATCTCCGCGCTCGTCCGCAGTGCTTCTGCGTCCGCGAGCTCGACGCTCGTGCCGAGTCCAGCCGTGAAGCGCGCATCCGCTTGCGTGTAGTTTGCAATTGCCGCGTCCAGCGCGTGGGCGAGGTTCGGCAGCGTCGCGCGCGCAACTTCCACGGTGACGTAAGTCTGCTCGATGCGTGCGATGAGCATCTGCCGAGCGACGTCGATTTCGTCCTTTCGGACGTCCTCGAGTGCACGCGAAGCTCTCTTGCGCGCAGAGATGGTACCGTCGAAAATCGGCCACGTTAAAACGAGCCCGACATCCCAGTTCGGCACGGTAGGGAGCCATCCCGCGTAATCGGCGGAGTCGCCGTTCGACGCGGGCGCGCCCCCCGCACGCGCGGAGATCGTCGCGGTGGCAGAGAGATCGGGCCTCAATTCGGCATCGATCGCGCGCGTACGCTCTTCTTGCGCTTTGAGCTGCGCAAGCGTTGCGAGCACGTGAGGATCGCGCTCGCTTGCTCGACGGATCGCCGCTGCGAGCGCCGGCATGTCCGCCGGATTTTGCACCGGGCCGGCAGTATCCACTCCGCGCTCCGGGGATCCAATGGCGGCGGCAAGCACGCTCTGCGCAACCAAGATGCCTCCGTGCGCGCGCGTTCGACCAGTTTCGAAACGCTGCAGATCGGCTTCGGCGCGCGTGAGCTCGACGGGTGAACGCAGCCCAGATCTGACGCCCGCCTCCGCGAGATCGCGATGAACCCGCGCTCGCTCGAACGCGCCCTCGGCTGCAGCGAGCACGCCTTTCGCGGCCTGCACGGCAAAGAAAGATTCTTCGACGTCGAACTCGATATCGAGTCGTTCGGCGTCCGCGTCATGCCTGCGAACTTCGACCAGGGCGTCGGCGGCTGCGGACTGTGCCGCGATGCGACCGAAGTCGAAGATCTCCTGCGTTGCACCGACCGCTGCAAAGCTCGACGCATACGGCTTCAGCGTTGCGCTGCTCCACGAGGTGCCACCCGAGCCCCCAATGCGCGGAATATCGATGGCCGAGAACGGCACGTAACCCGCGGTCGTGTTGTTCGACGTTGCTCCGAGCAATTGCGCGGTCAGTCCCACCGCGGGAAGCCACTGACCGCGCGGGACCTCCGCCTGCACGCGCTCAGCGGACACGCGCGCAAGGGCCGCACGAATGCGAGGCTGGTGCTCGCGCGCGTACGCGAGCGCTTCAGGCAACGTCATCGCGCGAGGCGCAGGAGCGGGCAGGGCAGCGTCCTCACGAGCCGCTCGATCAGCAAGCGCTCTCTCTGCGTGCACGAGGGTGAGCGCAAAGACGAGAGCGAGATGACCAAAGGAGGAAAGGCGGAAGGTCATACTGCGAAATCAAAACACATAGCGAAACGGTTTTTATACCACGCGTGCAAGGAGTTCGAGTGCGACGGCTTTGCGATCTCCGCTGCCCGTTGGACCAACACACGCAGGACAACCCGACGTGCAGGGGCAACCGCGAATGAGTTGCTCGGTGCGCGCGAGGAGCACTTCGCGCTGCGCGAAGATGCGCTCGACGAGACCAATGCCGCCCGGCGTGTGCTCATAGAGAAAGAGCGTGGGGCTGTAGCCTTCCGCAGGTCCACCGCGAACCTTGCGCGGGATGGGTACCTGAGGTCCCGTCGCAGACGGGCCGACCCGCGCCGAAGGCGCCGTAAACGCGCCATCTTCGTTCGATCCGCACGGGTGCTCAGAGCTCTCTCTCTCCAGATCGGCATCGCCGAGGGTGGCACCGAGATCACGTGGATCGCACATGAGAGCAAGCGTCGCGACGGTCTCGAGTGCAATGCCGATCCCGCGCAAGCCATCGATGGCCGCCGTGCGCCCCAGCGTGGTCTCGGCGCACACGCGCGCAGGCACCGTGAGCCAAAAGGCCATCGTGTGCATTTGCATTTCCGGCAAACGCACCTCACCGAATCCAGCGTTCTCGTGGGTGTAGAACTTGATCTTCTTGTATCCTACAATTTTTTCGACGACCGAAACCTCGCCCCAACCCACAGGCCACGGTTCGACTGACAAGCGGTCTAGTATGTGTTCTGCGTCGTCGGCGGGCACCAAGATGTCGGTGCCGAACTCCTCGAGAACGCTCACCGTCGTGTACGTCACCGCGTCCGTCCAGTAGTCGGGTTTGACTTTTCGAACGAACGCCTTGTGGTTTTCGTAATCGAACTTTTCGACCTGCCAGCACTCGCCGTCGTGCTGGTAGACGGCCTGCTCGTGCACCATCGCGTGCGCGCCGCGCCAGTCGATCTCGGCGATTGTTCTATCGTGCTCGACGTCGATGATGACGACGTTGTCCCAACCGACCGATCGGAGTGACACGTTGTTCGCCGGATACGCATCCGCAGCCCAGTGGAACGTGCCGCTCGACTCGTGCAAAACGCGATGCTGAACGAGGAATTCGAGCGCGCTCGTCGTTTCTTCAGCCGACAGTTCGCCGTAATGTTCTCCACGCCGAAAGGGCAACTCGAACGCGGCGCATTTCATGTGCTGGATGAGGATCTCGGGATTGTCCGGATCCATCCGCGCTTCTTCCACTGGCGCACCGAGCAAGTAATCAGGCTCGCGCGCGAGGTACTGATCGAGCGGAGCGCTCGACGTGACGAGAACGCAGATGCTTCGCGCGCCGCGGCGACCGGCGCGCCCGAAACGCTGCCAAGTGGCAGCAACTGAACCCGGATAGCCGGCGCAGATGACTGCGTCGAGCCCACCGATGTCGATGCCGAGTTCGAGCGCGTTCGTCGCAACGACGCAGAAGATTTCGCCTTCGCGCAACTTGCGCTCGATCTCACGGCGCAGCGAAGGCAAGTAGCCGCCGCGATAACCCATGATGTGCGAGGCATCCACGTCGGGCGCAACCTTGTCGCGCAGATAGCGAAGCATCACCTCGACGTTGTTACGCGACTGCGCGAACACGATCGTTGGCACTCTGTTCTTCACGAGATCGGTTGCGAGCATGACCGCTTGCTTGACGTAGCTCGCGCGGATGCCGAGTTCGGCATTCACGACCGGTGGATTGTACATGAATACGCGCCGCTCCCCCTGGGGCGCGCCGCTGTCCGTGATGGCCTCGAGCTCGCGCAGATCCTCGATGCCGAACATGCGCATCGCATGTTCGACTGGATTGCCGATGGTGGCCGTTGCGCCGATGAGCACGGGATTCGATCCATGAAAGCGCGCGACGCGCACGAGCCGACGGAGCACGTTGCCGACGTGCGAGCCAAAGACGCCTTTGTACGTGTGGAGCTCGTCGACAATGACGTATTTCAAGTTTTGGAAGGTGCGCGCCCAGCTCGTGTGATGCGGAAGGATCCCGGTGTGGAGCATGTCCGGGTTCGTGAGCAAAACGCGCGATCGCTCGCGTGCCGCGCGACGTGCATCGCCCGGCGTGTCACCGTCGTAGACCACGGCGCCCGAGTCGAGACCACTTGCTCGCATGAGTTCGATGAGACTCGCCTCCTGATCGCGCGCGAGGGCTTTCGTTGGATAAAGGTAGAGTGCACGCGAATCGGGATCGTCGAACAACGACGACAGAACAGGGAGGTGGAAGCAGAAGCTCTTGCCGCTTGCCGTTGGCGTGGCGATGACGACCGCACGATTTTTCGTCGTGCCGTCACGGCTCGATCGCCGCGCCGCGACGAACGCGCGCGCTTGATGCTCGTAGAGCTCGACGACACCACGGCCACGAAGAGCGAACGCGATCGGCGTTGGCAGGTCGGGCGGGAATGGAGCCACTCGCGGCTCGCGCGCGGCAACGGTCTCATCCGCGGTGAAACACGGCTTGACGATGCGGCTCTCGAGCCAGTGCTCGACAACGGCGTCGACGCCCTTTTCGACCTGCCAAGGAGCCGCGACGCCTCCGCGAATACGCGGGGCGCTCGACTTGTTTGACTTCGTGTGCATCGTCATCTCGAGTTTCACCCTTGCGTGCAGCCCTGAACATCCAAGCAGGTCTCCCTGGCATGAGCAAGATGACGACACGCGGATTTTCGAGGCCGCGTGTCGACAGCTTGGGCCTGATTGAGTAGGTTCCTCGCTCTATCTCGCACGATCCCGTGCACTAATTCCAAATCTGACACTGCACCTACGCGCCGCGCTGATGACCGAAAGCCCCCCGCAAAACGCCCCGCAAGACGCCGAGGGCACAACAACGCCAGCCGAAAAGCCACTCGCGCCAGATGCCCCGCGGCTGCCGCGCCCCATCGGCACGTCGCACCTCATTCCGGATACCATTCTCGGCCCTCGTCCTTCGTCGACATTTTTGGCCGTCGTATCGATCACGACGCTCGCTGCCGATATCGCGACGAAGCTCTGGGCCGAAAAGCGACTCGAAGGATATCCGGGTTACATTCATGTCTTCGACGAACATCTCATGTTCATTTTGGCAAAGAACAAAGGCGGTGCCTGGGGTCTTTTGCAGGGCCAGAGTGAAAACGTGCGCAGACCGTTTTTCCTTCTCGTTTCGGTGATCGCCATTGCATTCATCGTCACGCTCTACCGCCGACTTCAACCGCATCAGCACGCATTGAAGTGGGGGTTGCCGCTCGTGCTCGGCGGCGCGCTCGGCAATGTATTCGACCGAATTCGCTACGGCTACGTCATCGACTTCATCGATTATCGTGCCGAGTGGGTTCACAAGCTAAACGAGATCATTGCCAAATACACGGCGGGGCACGTGGTGACCGATCACTGGCCAACATTCAATGTCGCCGATGTTGCAATTTGCGTGGGTGTCGGGCTCATGGCCGTCGACATGCTCACAACGCGCCGCGGAAAGAAAACCACGTACAGCGACGACGTACCCATCGAACCCTGACCGCTTTCGATTTGACGCGATCTCATCGTTGGGGCCTGCGCTGCGGTCCTCAAAGCCATACAAGGCTGTTCCGGTCCGCTGCTCGGCCCCGCCTCGACCTCGCGTCAACTTGAAAGCGGTC
>Ga0123357_10000075_pt1 | contig 78678 bp, 65 predicted proteins | sample TergutEmb28metaG_FD_89873 | JGI IMG/M metagenome (GOLD analysis project Ga0123357, IMG submission 89873) | Embiratermes neotenicus P4 segment gut microbial communities from Petit-Saut dam, French Guiana - Emb289 P4 | ecosystem: Host-associated > Arthropoda: Insects > Digestive system > Gut ...
ATTGCGTTGATTATGCTGCGTTGTTCGGGGCTGCCGTTTGAGCTCCCGGGACACAGGCCTCAGGCGGCAACAGCATGAGAAAGAGATGCTACGGTGTTACCCCACACATCCTACCGAAGGCTCAAAGAATCAGTGTGTTAAAAGCGTTACGCGCTCTTGGGACAGAGGCGCATCGGGTCGTCACACCCTACGCATGAGTCCGGGCTCATCGGCAAACGGCTGGGAGGGGCCTCGATGGCTCCTCCCAGCCGCAGGGTTTCTCTCTCAGCTATGAGGAAAAATCGGAGAGGTGCGAATGCGAGTTACGCAGCCGCGCAAGGGCTTGAAGTTGGTAAGTGCTTACGCGGCGAGTATGTTTGAGCAGGCGTGCCCCTCCGATTTCTCAACGGCTTGCATCTGGAATTACTGGATTGCCGCGGTCGCTTCGCTCCCTCGCAATGACAAATGGTGGTTCATTGCCGCTTGGGACAGCCTGCGGTAGCAGGCGGTATTCAAAACCCGCGAGCGGACCGTTAGGTACGCCGCGAGCTTTTGGCAGGCGATTGCCAGCCCGAATAGGCGGGGCGCCGAGGGCGTCGCCCCCTACGCATTATTGTGTGTCATTGCAAAGCTAGACGACAATGGTGACGATGCGGCCGGGGACTACTATCAGGCGCTTGATCTCGCGGCCTTCGAGCGCCGCAGCCGCCGCTTCGCGGGCTGCCGCCTCGACCGTGGCTTCATCGGCGTCGCTTGCCACGGTGATGCGCGCGCGCACCTTGCCGTTGATCTGGACGGGCAACTCGATCTCGTCGGTGACCGTCAGCGCCTCGTCGTAGCCGGGCCATGCCTGCACGTGAACCGACTCGCCGTGTCCCAGCAGAGCCTGCCACATCTCTTCGGTGATATGCGGCGCGATCGGCGCGAGCATCAGTATCAGGCGCTGCAGTGCGTCCTCGTAGACTGCACGGCTGCGCTCCCCTATCTCCACCGCGTTGCCGTAGGCATAAAGCGCGTTGGTCAGCTCCATCAGACCCGCGATCGCGGTGTTGAACTGGAAGTCCTCGATGTCGCCGGTGACCTTTTTCGTCAGGCGGTGCGCCTCGTGCGTCAACGTCCGCGCGGCCTCTGTCTCTGCGCTCACCTCATCGCTCGCATAGCTGTCGCGATCCTCAGCGCAGCGCGCGGCCAGCGTCCAGACACGCTTGAGCCAGCGATGCGCTCCCGCGACCCCCTCTTCTTCCCACTCCAGATCTTTTTCCGGCGGCGCCATGAACATGATGTAGGTGCGCATGGTGTCTGCGCCATACTGCGCGATGACCGTCTCGGGCGCGACGATGTTGCCCTTCGACTTGCTCATCGTCTCGCCGTTGAGCTTGACCATGCCCTGCGTGAGCAGGTTCGTGAACGGCTCGTCGCAGCTGAGCATGCCCATGTCGCGCAGAACCTTTGTGAAGAAGCGCGAGTAGAGCAGGTGCAGGATGGCGTGCTCGATGCCGCCGATGTATTGGTCGGCCGGCATCCAGTAGTCGGCGGCCTCCTTGCTCCAGGGCGCGTTTGCATTGCGCGCGTCGGTGTAGCGCAGGTAGTACCAGGAGCTGCAGGTGAAGGTGTCCATCGTGTCGGTCTCACGGCGTGCGTCAGCGCCGCACTTCGGGCACTTGACCTGATAGAACTCGGGGTGCTCGGCGAGCGTCTGGCCCTTCGTGATGTCAAGGTCGAGTGGCAGTATCACCGGCAAGTCCTCTTCCGGCACCGGCACCAGCCCGCAGTGCGGACAGTGGACCGCCGGGATCGGGTTTCCCCAGTAGCGCTGGCGTGAGATGAGCCAGTCGCGCAGGCGGAAGTTGATCGTGGCGTGTCCACGCTCTTGCGCCGCCAGCTCGGCGATCACGGCGCGCGCGCCCTCGCTGTTCTTGCCGCCGCGCATCCCGGTGAACTTACCGGATTGCACCATGACACCCGGGCCGGCGTAGGCCTCGTCCCAGTCGACCTCGTTCATGACCGTCTCTTGCGTGTTGCCCAGCTGCCCGGCCAGCTCTGAGTCATCGGGCACGACGACCGGCGGGATCGGCAACCCGTATTGGCGCGCGAAGTCGAAGTCACGCTCGTCACCACAGGGCACCGCCATGACCGCGCCCGTGCCGTAGTCCATCAGCACGTAGTTAGCCACCCAGATCGGCACTTTCGCGCCGTTGATCGGGTTTGTCACGAAGCGCCCCGTCGGCGCGCCATGCTTGACCACCAGGCCGCCTTCGCGCTCCACTGCGGTCTCACGCGCAGCGCGCTCGCGCACCGCAGCCACACCCGCCTCGAACTCCGTACCGGCGACCAGCGCTGCGACCAGCGGATGCTCGGGCGCTAACAGGAAGAATGAGCAGCCGAAGAGCGTGTCGGGGCGCGTGGTGAACACCGTGATGGTCTCGTCGGTGGCCTCGCCTGCCGCGTCACACAAAGTGAAGTCGACCTCAGCGCCTTCGCTTCGCCCGATCCAGTTGGCCTGCATCGTCTTGACGCGCTCGGGCCAGCCGGTCAGTTTGTCAAGGTCGTCGAGCAGCTCCTGCGCGTACTCGGTGATCTTAAAGTACCACTGCTCCAGGTCGCGCTTCTCAACCTGCGTGTGGCAGCGCCAGCAAGCGCCTTCGATGACCTGCTCGTTGGCAAGCACGGTCTCGCAGCTTGGGCACCAGTTGACCGGCGAGTTCTTGCGCTCGACCAAGCCCCGCTCCCAGAACTTCAGGAAGATCCACTGGCCCCAGCGATAATACTCCGGGTCGCTGGCCACGACCTTGCGCGACCAGTCGTAGGAAAAGCCCATGCGCTTGAAGCTGGCCTCCTGCACGGCGATGTTGGCATAGGTCCAGGTCGCGGGGTGCGAGTGCTGCTTGATGGCGGCGTTTTCCGCCGGCATGCCAAAAGCGTCCCAGCCAATGGGGTGCAGCACGGAGTAGCCCTGCATGCGCGCCTGGCGCGCGATCACATCGCCGATCGAGTAGTTGCGCGCGTGCCCCATGTGCGGGTCGCCCGAAGGATACGGGAACATCTCGAAGACGTACTTCTTGGGCTTGGCCGGGTCCTCGACCGCTCGATTGGCCTCCGTATCGGCCCAGACCTGCTGCCAGCGGGGTTCTAACTCTGCGAAATCATACTCGCGCACGGTTGCTCCTCTTGTGTCGTTTGAAAGAGTGCCGCGCAGCAAACGTCACACGCGGCTCATTTAATGATAGCGTAGCACGGCGCAGCGGGTGAATAATTGACTCACATTCAGGGGGATGCCCTCTTTCGAATCCTGACCTCCTCCCGGTATGCGATCACCGCGCCCGGATCACTCGGGAGGTATTCCGAACCTGATCTCGGGGGACTGGAATCTTTCTGACACCATAGTCGCCTCCTTACCTCTGTCAAACTACGTAATGCCCACGACACGAGAGTATCTGGAGGTGTCCATCGAGCACACGGTAGATGATCCGATTGCCGCTATCGATGCGAACACTTCTCCAGCCAGAAAGACTGCCCGTGAGCAGCTCGGCTTTTCCGGCTGGTTTGCCCTCGCTACGCTCGATCTCTTTTATCAAGGCGTTTATCTTGCGAACAGTTTTCTTGTCCTGGGTTTGCCAGTAGAGGTAATCGTCCCAGGCTTTTTCATGCCAGTGTTTCTCCATCGTCAGGCATCAATCAGCTCATGAGTAACGATGCGGCGTCCTGCATCGAAATCGACGGCACGCTCCACCAACTCTTCTTCAGTGAGCGTATAGGACGCAACCTCAAACGGTAGTCGCTTTTCCCGCAGCACCGCGCGCGCAAACAGGTTGATTGCAGTCGACGTGTTCATGCCGACCGAGGCGCAGAACTCATCGAATGATTTCTTGACATCAGGATCCATCCTGATACTGAACGTTGAACTAGCCATGCCGACTCTCCTCTGCATGTGTATTACTATTTAAATAAATTATAACACATTATTTCTCAGGTTACGTAGCAGCCCAATAAGCCACGTCCGGTGATTGTGAGGAATGAGATACCGGCGCGCTACTTAGCTCATTGGGCCTTTGCCCATGAGCTAAGTAGGAAGCCGGTAGATCGCGCTTGCAATCAGCGGACGCTGCGAACGCCGCTGCGCAGCCAGTAGTACCAGAACGCGGGGATCTCGCGTATGGTCGCGATGGGGCTCCGATCGCCGGGAATCGTCGGTGACGGAGTCGTCAACACATTAACGCGCTGCGCCCGATAGGCCATCTTGATGCGCGGCAAATGATAGAAATGGCTGTCGACCAGGATGGTCTGGGCGCCCAGTTGCCTGAACAGCGGAACCGTATCGACAACCGTGTGATCGGTATCGCTGCCACCGGGATCGAGCATCACAGCTGAAGCCGGAACACCACGGGCGACCACATAGTTGCGCATAGCCACCGGTTCATTAACGCCGTTGGTCTCGATGCCACCGCTCATGATGATCTTCGGCGCCAGACCGGCCTCATAGAGTTGCACTGCATGATCGAGCCGAGTCTTCAGCGCGGGAGAAGGCGTACCATCGGTCTTCGCGGCTGCCCCCAACACCACCAGGGCATCAGCTTGGCGCGTGTAGTCAGTGGTGCCAAAGGTGTACATCTGCATCAGTGGGAACAAGGCAAACGACAGCAAGAACATCAGAGCCATCAAAGCGCCCTCTCCGAGGCGGCTTGCCCGCTTGCGCATCAGCAGTACGAACAGCGCGATTATCACGAACATGATGAGCACGAAAAGCGAGAACGGTACCGCGACCCGCGACGTTGAGCGGAACAAGCCCTGATGCAGCCCCTGGTAGTAACTTGAGGTGTTTTGCGCCGCAAAGAAGACATAGACCGCGCTGACCGCCAGCGTGAGCGCCATGCGGATGCGCCCCATCCGGGGCTTGAGGGCAAAACCGATAAGAAGCAAAGCTGCCAGGATCGAGATGATGGTGATCACCCAGGAAGGCAGGCTGGTCATCGATATCCACCAGATGTCCTCGCCGCCGGTGCCGGTGCCCGCATGAGACACGAAGATGTTGGCCGCTGAGAACAGCCCCAGGAACAGGGCGAAGCCACGCACGCAGCCACGCAGGATATGAGTAAAAAATTTCATGGTTTCTATGCTAAGGGAGCAGTCACTCTCTTCACTGAGCCTTCACCCGATTGCAGCCAAGCCGTGAACTGTGGCAGGGAAAGCCGCTAACGGATGACAAACAGCAGTACCGCAAGAAAATGCAGGATCGAGCCTGCCAGCACCCAGCCATGCCAGATTGAATGCAGGTACGGCACCTTTTTGATGACATAAAACACCGTACCAACGGTATAAGCCAGACCACCGGCAATCAAAAGCCACAGACCGCCGGACGGCAGCACCTTGACCACTGTCGTGATACTGAAAACAATCGACCAGCCCATGATGACATAAATGACCACACTCACCCACTTGGGCCGAAACACCCAAAACGCCTCGCAGACAATGCCAATCAGCGCAAAGGCCCAGATAAAGATCAGCAGACCAACGCCGCCGTAATCGCGCAGAGTAACCAGGCAAAACGGCGTGTACGTACCCGCAATCAGCAGATAGATGGCAGCATGGTCAAGTATCTTGAAGACATACTTTGCTTTGGCATTAGTCAGGCTATGGTAAAGCGTTGAGGCCAGATATTCGAGAATCATCGAGACGCTGTAGATGAGCGAGGCCGCCAACTTGTAGCCATTAAAGGTCGGGCGTACAGAAAAAACCGTGAGCAATATGAGCGCCGTCACGCCAAGCGCCACCCCCAGGCCATGCAGGATACTGGAAGCAACCTCCTCGCCAACGGAGTACTGCTTGATGTTGGAGCGCTTACTGAGTATGCGCTGCTTGCGGAGCTCTTTTGCGGCGGCCGTGTCAGTCATGTCCCTTACGCGTCCTTTCCCCTGCTGGTGGGCTCTCATTATAGACTGAGGGCAAGCAACGGCACCGAACCGAAAGAAAGTTCCGCACGTGAGCGGCTTTCTGCTATACTTTTAATTCGCTGTTCTGTTATGTGGGGCTTTAGCTCAGTTGGGAGAGCGTCTGGCTGGCAGCCAGAAGGTCAGGGGTTCGAGCCCCCTAAGCTCCACCACTTCATCAGCTTGCCACCTCCAGGTGGCATTTTTGTTGCCTGATTTGCAGACTGGGCTCGAACCCGCCAGGGCAAAACAGGCCAATGGCCTGTTTCGGGCCGAGCACAGCGAGGTCTCGTGGATTGGCGAAGCCAAGACACGCGAGCCCCCTAAGCTCCACCACTTTGTTCAGCCGCCTCAGGGCGGTTTTTGCTAATCTGATAATAGAATATAGAGGAGATAATCAATCGCTTAGCACGAACCAGGATTTCTGGAGTTTTAATCAGGTTCTCGCTGGCGAGTCTTACCGGGATATAACAAGGAAGTCTTCGGACTTGAAGTTTGCGTAGTACCGGCCAGATTGCGCGGTAAATTTAAGCACGCAGTAATCGGGGTCCGTCACACCCTGAGGGTAGTACTGCGTATCGCCTTCCTGCCAGATCATCTGTTTGCTCTCCGCATCTTCTAACACTTCCATTGTGCCCCTGAGCATAACGCCCCGGAAAAATCTTTTGTCGAAAAAGTAGATGCAGGCATGTGGGTCAGCGCGATAGTGCGACACGCGCAAAGATGATGTGTTTGTGGTGAACCAAAAGTATCTGATCCCCGCGCGTTTTCTTGGGGGCAACATTGCTTTGGTATTGGGAAAGCCTTCGTTATCCACCGAGCTGATCAAAGACACCGTTTGTTTGTCGATCAGGTTTCCGATCGTTTGTGTAACGTCTCGCATCATAATGAACCCTTCTGAACCTGCATAAAACCCGCCACTCTCCTCGTAGACCCGCGCTGACAAACGGACCAGTTCCAGTATATCTGACAAGTCGGGTAGAATAGGATTGCTTGACGATCAAACAAGCAGGCATTTTCTCATGCGGAAGGAGACTGGGCCATGGAACCGGACAGAACCGAAAAATTCAGGATCAATAGCGACGAGCTGATCGCAAAACTTAAAGAAATCATCAAGGAAGGCAACGCAAAGAAAGTGACCATCTTGAGCAAAGATGACCGAGAGATCATGAGCTTTCCTCTGACCGTTGGCGTAGCGGGCGTCGTATTGGCTCCGGTCTTTGCGGCAGCCGCAACGGTTGCGGCTTTGGCGACAGAATGCACCATCGTCGTTGAACGATGAGGGCATTGTCCGTTGCATGCCAGGCAAGAACAAGAACAAGAGACGCGATGATTCTGCATCCACGAAGAACCCAGAAGGAGTTCAGTTGTGATTTATGACACTGTTTTAGACGCGATTGGCCACACTCCCCTGATCCGGTTAAACAACATGACCGGGCCGGAAGACGCCGAGGTCCTGGTAAAGTTTGAGGCCGTAAACATCGGCGGATCGATCAAAACCAGAACGGCCTATAACATGATCCGTGGCGCTGAGAAACAGGGGCTGATTGGCGCCGATACGATTATCGTTGAGCCCACCAGCGGAAACCAGGGCGTTGGCCTGGCACTTGTGGGGGCCGTGCGGGGTTACAAGGTCGTCATCATCATGCCGGACTCCGTAAGTATTGAGCGGCGCAAGCTGGTTGAGCACTACGGGGCTGAGGTAATTCTGGTCAAAGATGAGGGCGACATTGGTAAATGCATCGAAGGCTGCCTGCAGACCGCGCTGGACATGGCGACCGCAGACCCGAACGTCTATATCCCCCAGCAGTTCATCAACCCTGATAACAATCTGGCACACAAGTACGGCACCGCAGCAGAGATTATCGAGCAGACCGCAAAACCGATTGATGGCTTCTGTTCCGGCATCGGCACCGGCGGCACGATCTCCGGTATTGGCGAGGTCCTCAAGGCAGCGTACCCTGACGTGCTGATCTGGGCGGTCGAGCCGGAGAACGCCGCGATACTTTCCGGTGGATCGATCGGCACCCACATCCAGATGGGCATCGGCGACGGCCTGATCCCAGAAAACCTCAATGCAGAGATATACTCTGACCTCTACATCGTGAGCGACGAGGTGGCTCTGCAGACTGCGAAGGACCTCGCCCGGCACGAGGGCCTGCTCTGCGGCATATCGAGCGGCACCAACGTGGCCGCCGCGCTGGCAATGGCTAGAAAGCTCGGGAGCGGCAAAACAGTCGTCACCCTGCTGCCCGACACGGGCGAGCGCTACTTCAGCACCGCGCTGTTTGAGTAAGGGTGCTGGGTTGCCACGTTGCGGGGCTCGCTGACGCTCGCAAATTAGTGGATTGCCGCGGTCGGTCTCTGGCCTCCCTCGCAATGACAAATGCGCAGGAGGTCGTAGGGGGCAAGCGCAAAGGGAGTCTCTGCCTGGTAGGTGCGAGTGGCGACATTGGCCACTTCGACCGGAGCACCCTGCTCGTCAAACAGGGCTTCAACGCGGAATCGACGGATACCAGCCACAGGCGTCAACACCTCAAGCTCCTCGCCCAACTGCACACGGTTGCGCAACTCGAAAATCACCCGCCAGCACCCGGAGGGCTGCTCCGCACAATCCTGAACCACGCCAATCAGCTCACGCGTCTTGAGATAGCGCGCCTCGTCAGCAGACTGCTGCGCCGGCCCAAAGAAGAACCCCGTGGAATACGGGCGGTGGCTTACGGTTTCTAGCTCCGCCAGCAGCTCTGCGGGGTCTGCCCCGTCAAGAACCTGGCGATAGGCCTTGACCACCGTGGCCACATAGAGCGCGTTTTTCATGCGCCCCTCGATCTTGATACTCGTGATACCCGCCGCCACAAGCTCCGGGAGGTGCTCAAGCATCATCAGGTCGCGCGAATTGAAGAGGTAGGTCCCCCGCTCGTCTTCCTCCAAAGGAAAGACCTGCCCGGGGCGCGTCTCCTCGACCACGCCGTAGCCCCAGCGGCAGGGCTGCGTGCAGTGACCCCGATTGGCGTCGCGGCCCGTGAGGTAGTTGCTGATCAGGCAGCGCCCGGAATAGGCCATGCACATCGCGCCATGCACAAAGACCTCCAGTTCAAGTTCCGGGGGCGTCTTGCGGCGGATCGCCCCGATCTCAGCCAGCGAGAGCTCGCGCGCCAGTACGATCCGCGACGCCCCCTGCTCCTGCCAGAACCGCGCCGCCTCCGCGTTGGTGACAGAGGCCTGCGTGCTGATATGAAGCTTCAGGCTCGGGGCGACCCGACGCACAATGCGCAGCGCTGCCGGATCACTCACGATCGCGGCGTCAACCCCTGAGGCCTCAAGCGTTGCCGCATACGCCGTCAGGGGCTCGATGTCTTCATCGTGCATAAGAGCATTGAGCGTCACGTAGATCCGCTTGCCCGCCGCGTGCACGCGACTGGCAGCCTGCCGGAGCTCATCCTCGCCAAAACCCCGCGCTTTACGGCGCAGTCCAAAGCGATCGCCGCCCACATAGACCGCATCCGCGCCATAGCGCAGCGCACATTCCAGCTGCTCCGGCCCGCCCGCCGGCGCCAGAAGCTCAACGCGCTTTGCCTGAGTCTGGGTCTTGCTCGTGCTCGCGCTCATGCTCATACTCGTGCTCATGCTCATGCTCTTACTCATTCGGCGGCATTTCCTTTACCTGCGGCCCTCCGGTTTCTCACCGGGCTAAACTCAGGCTCGTTCCAACCTCGCGTATGAATTCCCCGGTGCTTACGTTCCGCTTCTCTGCCAGGGTCGAAAGCGCAAAGAGGTCCCCGGTCATCACGCCGCTCTCTATGGTGGCCACGGTGGCGGCCTCCAGCGCCTCAGCAAACGCAGACAGCTCCGCCAGGCCGTCCAGCTCCCCGCGCTTTTTCAGCGCCCCGGTCCAGGCAAAGATCGTGGCGACGGAGTTGGTGGAGGTCTCCTCGCCAGCCAGGTGCTTGTAGTAGTGGCGCGTGACCGTGCCGTGCGCCGCCTCGTATTCAAAGGCGCCCGCAGGCGACACCAGCACCGAGGTCATCATCCCCAGGCTTCCAAAAGCTGTGGCGACCATGTCAGACATCACGTCGCCGTCGTAATTCTTGCAGGCCCAGATGTAGCCACCCTCAGAACGCATGACGCGCGCCACGGCGTCGTCGATCAGCGTATAGAAGTACTCGATACCCGCCGCCTGGAACTGGCCCGCATACTCGCTCTCATAGATTTCCTGAAAGATATCTTTGAAGCGGTGGTCGTATTTTTTAGAGATCGTATCTTTGGTGGCAAACCAGAGGTCCTGTGTGGTGTCAAGCGCAAACCTGAAGCAGGAGTGCGCGAAGCTGGCGATGCTCGCGTCCGTGTTGTGCTGCCCCTGGATGATGCCGTCTGTCCCAGTAAACTCATGGATGAGCTGGCGGGTAGCAGTGCCAGCCGCGTCGGTCACCAGCAGCTCCGCTTTTGAGCCAGCATTGACCAGCATCTCGGTATTTTTGTACACGTCGCCGTAGGCATGGCGCGCGATCGTGATGGGCTTAGTCCAGCTGGGCACCAGCGGGCTGATCCCCGCCACAATGATGGGCGCGCGAAACACCGTGCCATCAAGCAGCGCACGAATCGTGGCGTTGGGGGACTTCCACATCTCTTTAAGGTGATACTCCTCGACGCGCTGCGCATTGGGAGTAATCGTCGCGCACTTGACCGCCACGCCGAGCCGCTTTGCCGCATTGGCGCTGTCGATAGTGACCTGATCACCAGTGGCGTTGCGGTGCTCCAGACCCAGGTCGTAGTACTCGGTCTTCAGGTCGATATACGGGAGGAGCAGCTCGTCTTTGATCATCTGCCAGATGATCCGCGTCATCTCATCGCCGTCCATCTCGACAAGCGGGGTCGTCATGCTAATTCTGTCTGCCATGTGGTGGATGTCCTTTCGCCGGTAGTATCCTACTTTATCACGGGCAGCCCGCAAAACGCGAAACGGAGACTGACCCCGGGCCCGAGGACAAAACGGGGCCTGCGGGTGACAATCACCCCTGGGGCGTTTGTCACTTGCCGCTCCGAGCAACGCGCACTGGGTCCCCGCGCGCTACGCATGAGTTGGGACTCGGTGCCCAGTACCGAGGTGCGAATGCAAGTTTTGGATCACTGCCCAGTACTATGGTGCGAATGCCAGGTAGCCGTCTTCCTGTGTTCTGCGGGGTTAGTGCTGTTGCAGGTGGGTGACGTCGGGGGTGAAGTTCAGTTTGTCCAGGAGTTCCAGGTAGCGCTCGGGGGTTTGGCGCTCGGTGGCGCCGATGCTTGCGACCAGTAGGGCCTCCATGACGTTGGTGCCAAAGCTGCGCCCGTCAAGGCGCGGGGTGGTCGTCACCAGCAGGTCAACGCCGCAGGAGCGCAGGCGATCCAGATCGGCCGGGGTGGTCGTGTTGGTCACCACGGTCGCGTCCTTGAGGTCATCAGGCATGTACTTGACCACGTACTTATAGTCGCCCACGATGATGTCGTTGTCATAGTAGAAGCGGTCCGTGCGCTTGCCGCGCTTTGAGACGGTATCCTCGTCACTTTCCGCCGGATAGAGCCAGGCAAAGGGCAGCTGGATGATGATCGGCGCGAGCATCCGGATCGCGCCTTTAAGGATGCGGCGGCTGTGGATCAGCGCCGGGATCCCCAGCACGTAGAGCAGGTCGCCGTAGGAAACTTGCGCGCCGGCGTCGGCAAAGGCCATCGCGATGCCCCAGCGGTCGACCGCTGAGGTGATCAGCACCTTCTTGCCCGTCAGATCGATGCCCATGTCCTGTTGCATGTAGCTGGCCGTGGCGCCTTCGACGGCGCCCTTCAGGCCGGTGCCGTCAACAAGCGCCTTGTGCGTCACGAGTTTGGCCAGCGGCTTCATCTCTCGCAGCCAGTAGCTTTTGCCCGCCGCGTTAAGAAACAGATCGGTGCCCCCCAGCCCGATGGCCGCAACCTCGTCGTCGGCGTCCAGCTGCGTGAGCAGCGCCTTGAGCGCATCCATGTCGCCGTCAGTACCCTGACGCGAGACTTCGATATCTTGTCCGTTGACCTTGACCACCACACGGTGGTCGCGCTTGCTTGAACCAAGCGAGGCTGAAACTACTTTTTTGATTTGTCCCACTCCCTTACCAATTGTGTGACTCCGGATAAGGTCCGGCGGCCTTGCTGGCGCATGCGGTGGCGGCGTCGCCCGGATCCCCCCGGGCGGAGCGTGCCGGCGCCTGCGGCTGCGGCGCCCGCGCTGTCTGCGGCGTCGCTGTCGCCAGCGACGTCCTCGCCCTGATGTCCCAGCCCAGCCAGAATCGCCCCCAGCTCATCAAGGTCAGCATGCTGGTCATTGTTCAGCGGGCTTTCGCCCAGACAGATGCCAATGAGCTCGGCATCGATTATACGCCGAATCGTCTCGATACGTCGGTCGCTGGCCAAAACGATGACCGTATCAAAGTCCTGGAGGGCAGCGATCGTGTCAAGCGTGCGGTTAAAGAGCTCCGCCGGATGTTCCGATCCGGTGTGCTCGCGCTCCGCTTGCGAAAACGCCAGCGTGAACTCGACGCCGTAGTAGTCGGCCAGCTCGCGCAGCCCGGGGCCGTTATCGATCGGAAACGCAATGATGGCGACCCGGGATCCGCTCCGCAGCTCTCCGAGCGTCTCCAGATTGCTGATGAAGGTGCGCGGCACATCGGCGGTGTGCGCCGCCTCGCGCTGGGTGGCGCCGCTGGCGCGCTCGTGCAGGATCGTGTCAAGCGCCGTCATGATCTTCTCGCGACTGACCAGCTTGCGCCCGATGCGAAAAAGGTCCTCTGCCATCTGTCTGTCGCCCCTCCCTTCTACCGGTCTGCTATCTGTTGTGTCATCGTCGTCATACCTGCGCGTCCTGACCCCACAGCGCGGCCTGCGCCATCAGATACAGGCCGTCAAGCGTAAGTGTTGCTGCGCAGGCGGTGATCGTCCGGCAGTGGGGAGCGACCAGCGTGGCAAGCCCGCCTGTGGCGATCACCGGCAAGGCGAGAGGGGATCCAAGAGGGGACGGTTCCTCTTTACCGCAGGATTGTGGTGGAGAGGAACCATCCCCTCTTGGATCCCCATCGCCCAGCTCTTCGGCGATGCGCGTGACCAGGCCGTCGACTTTTGCCGCCTCGCCAATTACCAGGCCGGCGCGCAGGGCGTCCGCGGTGGTTTGCGCGATGACGTGGCTGGGCGCGGCCAGCTCAATAGCAGTCAGGCGGGCGGCGTTGGCAAAGAGCGCCGCCGCAGAAAGTTCGAGGCCCGCAGAGATCGGGCCGCCGATGAAGTGGCCGGCGGCGTCGATGACGTCGAGGTTGGTCGCCGTGCCAAAGTCCACCACCACAGCGGGTGCGCCCCAGGCCGCGCGCGCAGCCACCACGTTGGCCAGGCGGTCGGCGCCAACGGCCTGCGCCTGCGCCGGCGTCAGCCCCAGATCGCGCGGCGCGATGTGCGCGGGCAAAAGCGGCACGGGGAGCCGGGTTGCCGTTGTCGCACAGGCGGCAATCCAGGCCCGGGTCAGCTCCGGCACCACCGAGCCCAGGCAGACCGCCTCAACACCGGCAAGCGCCAGGCCGCGCGCAGCAAACAGGGACTCCAGCCATGTCGCAAGCTCATCGGGGGTTGCCGTGGCATGCGTCGAGATGCGCCAGGTGGCGATGGGAGCGGGGGTGGCGCGCTCTGCGTGCTCCGGGCTCGCTGCGTCATATACGCCAAGCGCCGTCTGAGTATTTCCTATGTCTATTGCGAGTAGCATGTGAGGTAACATGTTATCATTTTACAGCAGGTAATACAGTAGGTAACTGTGGCCGAAGGATGAGATCATGCAAGAAACCCCGCCAAAAATCCTGATCGTTGACGATGAGGCTTCCATCACAGAGTTTGTGAGCTACAACCTGAAAAAAGAGGGTTATCAGGTCGCGGTGGCCGTTGATGGGCCCAGCGCCCTTGAGGCCTTCGCCGCCGATATCTACGATCTGGTGGTACTCGACATCAATTTGCCGGGGATGAATGGCTTTGAGGTCTGCAAACACCTCCGGGAGCACTCCACCGTGCCGGTGCTGTTTCTTTCTGCCCGCGATACCGAGCTTGACAAAGTTGTGGGGCTGGAGATTGGTGGCGATGACTACCTGGCCAAGCCCTTTGGGGTACGCGAGTTTTCCGCGCGGGTCAAGGCCCTGCTGCGCCGCTCGACCACTGAGGCCGCTCACGAAGAGGCCGCCAACGAGATCGTCGATGTGTCCGGCATCACGCTGGATCAGACCGCTCACAGTGCGCGCAGCGCTGCCGGCCCGATCGACCTGACGCCGCGCGAGTTCGAGCTGCTGAACTGCCTGATGCATCACGCCGGCAAGGTCTTATCGCGCGAGCAACTGCTGCGCGACGCCTGGGGCTGGGAGTACCTGGTCGAGACTAAGACGGTCGATACTCACATCAAGCGCTTGCGTGACAAGCTTGAAGCCGCTCAAATCAACCCGAGCATTGTAGAGACGGTGCGCGGCTACGGGTATCGCTTCCGCTGCGAATAGGGCGCGGCAAGCCGCCCGCCCGGTGGTCCGGTCATGGCCTCTCAAAAACATAGCTTCAGTTCAGGGATCTCGCAGAGGATGCGCCTTATCTTTCTGCTGCTGCTGGCCGCGCTGACCGCCATCTGCCTGGCCGCGCTGCTGCTCATCACGCAAAAGGCCGCTCTTGTTATCATCGCTGGCGCCGCCGTAATCTGCATGGTGGTTGGCTGGCTTATCATCGGGCGCGTTTCTGCTCACCTGACGCGCGATTTTCGTGGTCTGGTAGCAACCGTGCGCGAGTTTAATGACGGCAACAAGTCTGTGCGTGCGCGGGCACAGGGCGCCAAAGAGATCCGGCAGCTGGCCGATGGGATCAACCGCATCATCAAAGAAAACGAGACGGCAATCAGCGCCCGCAAGGCCGAGGACCGCCGCCAGAACCGCTTTGTCGGCGACGTCAGCCACGAGCTGCGCACGCCGCTGGCCAGCATCCACGGCGCCGCCGAAACCTTGCTGGACGGCGATGTTGATCCGGAATACCAGCAGCGGTTTTTGCAGATGATCATCGAGAATACCGAGCGCATGACGCGCCTGGCAAACGACCTGATTGAGCTGACCAAGATCGAGGGCGCCACCGGCGAGATCCCCCTGCGCAGGTTCCGGCCGCGCCAGGTGGTCGACAAGGCGCTGACCCTGCTGGAGCCCACGCTTGAGGCCCGGGGGACCGAGATCACGATCACCGGAGACGCGCCTGAGATACTCGGCGACATGGACCGCGTGCAGCAGATCGTCGTCAACCTGGTCGATAACGCGTCGCGCGCCAGCGACGCGGGCGGCAAGATCGAGATCGGGCTCAGCACCTGCGAGGTGCGCGAGCTGGGCCCGCAGGTGCACGACAAGAACCTCGCGGATGTCGAGTTCTTTGCGCTGCTTAGCATTGCCGACAACGGCCCCGGGATCAGCGAGGAGGACCTCCCCTACCTCTTCGAGCGTTTTACGCGCCCCCAGAAGAGCCGGGCGCGCACCAGCGGCGGCGCAGGGATCGGGCTTTCCATCGTCAAGGCGATCGTCACGGCCCACGGCGGCGCGATCGACGTGCGCAACCGCAAAGAGGGCGGGGCGCTGTTCCGCGTCTTTCTGCCCATCCCCCCCGATCTGCCCAAGTACTAACTGCCGTCCAGCACTGAGGTTGCCCCTCCGGGCAGGTGGCGGGCCAGAAGGCGAGCGGTTGCCAGGGCGACAGCGGCTTTGATGAGGTCGCCAGCAATGAAGGGCAGGACGCCGGCGATCAGGGCGGCGGTAAGCGGCAGATGCGTACTGGCGGCAAGCCAGAGTGTGCCGAGCGCGTCAACAATAAGGATCATCGCTGCGGCTGCCAGGACCTCCCGCCAGAGGCGGCGGCGTCCGGCGCCCCGGGTGTCCCGGACGCGGCGCCCGGCGCCGGTGGCCCGGGTGCCCCAGGCAGGACGGCCCGCGATAAGCGCGCCAAGACCAGCCGCGATCACAAAAGCGATCAGATAGCCGCCGGTCGGGCCGACGAGCACCGCCGCTCCCCCTTTGCCGCCGGCAAACACCGGCAGGCCGAGGGCGCCCAGCGCAACATAGCACAGCATGCTCGCCGTCGCCCAGCGCGGACGGAGCAACAGCGCCGCCAAAACCACAAAGAAGGTCTGCAGAGTCAGCGGAACAGACGCGGGCAGCAGGGCCGCAATCCAGGATGTCACCGCCAAACAGGCCGCGATGAGCGCGGCGACAGTCAGCTGCCGGATGCGATCAGATCTCATGAAAGCTCCTCATCTGGCAGGCGGCGCGCCGGGTCGGCACGCCCTACGCATTGATGCATGCCATTGCTCATCTGGCAAAACGGTGACAAACACCCCCTGGGGTGTTTGTCACCTGTCATCCCAGGACCGGATGCGCTCAAGCAGCGGCGGGAACAGCCACTCGGCGACGTCTTCTGGGGTTGGGTTCTTCAGCGCATCAGACAGGTAGGCGGCCCCCTCAAAGCCCTGCCGCTGATGGCGCGGGCGGCGTACATTTACGCCAACCCCAATGATCAGCCATCCGTCCTGGCCGCTTGCTTCCAGCAGAATGCCCGCCAGCTTGCCGTCCGGCGCATACAGGTCATTGGGCGCCTTGACAAAAAGCCCCTCGACCCCCTGCGCGGTCAAAACCTCGCAGAGCACCTGCGCGCTGAGCAGCGAGAGCTCGCTTTGCTCAGAAACCGGGCGCTGCGGCCAGTACAGCAGGCTGGCGTACAGCCCGCCTGCGGGCGATGTCCACGAGCGCTGGAACTGCCCCCGCCCTCCCGTTTGGGTGCGCGCGATGACCAGCAGCGTATCGCCTGGCTCTGCCTGGCTCTGCCCCGATCTCTGCCCCAGCGCTGTCCCCTGGCTCTGCCCGCTCGCAATCAGTTCTTTGAGGTAATCATTGGTTGAAGCCAGGCGATGGACGCTCGTGATTTTGGTCAGCCGGGCACGCTCGCGCAGGGCCATGAGGCGACGCCGGCGCTCCGCAATCTGTTTGACCATGAGAGCGGCAAAAACGGCCAGCGCAATGAGCAGAACCACTCCAAAGATGCCCAGGCCAGAAAAGAGGTCGCTTGCCAGGGCGGCGTTGCGCATCAAAAACCAGCCCACCAGCGTCAGCACCAGGGTATAAAACGAGCTGCCCAGAAACAAGTTCAGTAAAAAGCGCGCATACGACATGCGCAGGGCGCCTGCGACCGGCGGCACAAAGGCCTTCATGCCATAGATGAAGCGCGCCGAGAGGATCGTGACCGTGCCATGCAGCTCAAAGTACTCCTTGAGGTCATCGACGATACCCGGATCAACCCGCATGAAGCGCGGCAGTCTGAGCCCGTTGTAGCGGACCAGGAAACGGCGCAGGCCCTCGATGCCAAGCCGGCGCCCGGTCAGATACATCGCGGTAGAGCCGATCAGCGAGCCTGCCAGCGCCAGCACAAACACCCACAGAAGCGACACGTGTTGACCAACCGCCACAAAGGCGGCGGCCGCGATGATGACCTCGCCAGGGGTAACCAGGCCCACAAACGGGATCGTCTCTGCGATGGTCAGCACAAGCAGCACAAGCAGACCCCAGGGGAGAAAATAATGCGCGATCCAGGAGTAGATCGGGGCGATGGGCGTCAGTATCTCGGGGATGGACGACATCAGGCCTCCGTGAGACAGGTGAGACAGGGACTGAGACAGGGGGACGGTTCTTCTGTCTCATTAATGAGACAGAAGAACCGTCCCCCTGTCTCAGTCCCACCCCCTGTCCTTATCTCGGCGTTATCGATCAGGTGCACTCCTGCCAGTGTGACCGAGATCAGCAGGCGAGCGGGGCCATCCAGAGCCTCAATCGGCTGAAGCGTCTCAGGGTCAACCAGCGCACAGTAGCCAATCTGGAGCCCGCCACGATCATCGGTCTGGGCCCCCTCCCCCTCCTGCAGCACGCCTGCAGCTGCCGCCTCCAGGCGGCGCGCGTCACGCTCGCCTGCGGCGGCGGCGGCCTGGGCCGCGCTGATGGCCGCAAACAGCACGCCGGCCCGGGCACGCGCGCCTGCGCCCGCTCCGGCGCCTGCGCCCGCATCCAGGTAGCGGTTGCGGCTCGAAAGCGCCAGGCCGTCTGGTTCGCGCACCGTCGGCACGCCGATGATGGCCGCGCTCAGGTCAAGGTCGCACGCCAGCTGGCGTATCACGCACAGCTGCTGATAGTCTTTCTCCCCAAAGTAGGCCTCCTCCGGCCCAACCAATGACAAGAGCTTGGTAACCACCAGGGCGACCCCGGCAAAGTGAGTGGGACGCAGCGCGCCCTCCCAGATACGGCCCAGCTCTCCTACGGCGATCGTCGTCTGCGACAGGGGTTCTGCCGCGTGGCCGCTATAAAGCTCTTCAACGGAGGGGGCGAACAGGAGGTCTGCGCCAGAGCGGGCGGCAAACTCCGCGTCGCGTTCCAGATCGCGCGGATAGCGCGCCAGATCCTCATCTGCCGCAAACTGCGTGGGGTTAACAAAGACCGACACCACCACAAAAGCGCCGCCGCGCGCCGCCGCCTCGATCAGCGCGCCATGCCCGGCGTGAAGCGCGCCCATCGTCGGCACCAGCGCGATCTTCCTGCCGCTGCCGTCTGCGCGCACCTGGCGCAGCACAGCGCGAAGCTCCTCTTTGGTATGCAGCAGATCCATGCGTCCATGCGTCCTCTCATCAGGTGACAAAAGGGGCCTGACTCCTTTTGTCACCCCTTTTGTCACCGGCAAACCGGCGTGCCAAAGCACCCGATTTTTTTACTACGCGCAATCCCTTGCCACGCGGCTCCTTGCCACGCTCCCGTCACACAAGAGCGTCCGGGCTCAAGCTCCCGTCCAACAGCGCTTCCACGTGGGCCTGCGCGTCAGCGACAACCTGGGAGTCAACGTGAGTCGTTTGCTCCTCAGCCGGATACGTCTTCTCCCGCACCGCGGCCACATAGTCAGACAAGCCAGCCGTCAAAACCTCGGCGCCCTCGGCAAAGTGGCGGGCATGGCGCGGGGTAAAGTCGCCGCCCACGCCACAGAGATCATGAAAAACCTGTATCTCTCCATCACAGTCCGGACCAGCGCCGATACCGATCGTTGCGCAGTCGATGCGCGCCGTGATAGCGCGCGCCAGCTCGGCCGGGATGCACTCAAGCACCAGGGCCACCACGCCCACAGCCGCCAGGGCCTCAGCGTCAATTATCAGGTTAGCGGCCGCCAGAGCGTCCTTGCCCTGAGTCTTAAAGCCACCAAATGCGTTGACCGACTGCGGGGTCAAGCCCAAATGGCCCACAACCGGCACGCCGGCAAGCGTCAGCCCCTCGACCAGATCAAGCGCCAACGGGAAGGCCCCCTCAAGCTTGACGGCGCCAGCGCCGCCCTCCTTCATCAGACGGCCCGCGTTATACATCCCATCGGTATATGAAGCCTGGTAGCTCATAAACGGGAGGTCGGCGACGATGAAGGTATCCGGGGCGCCTTTTGTGACGGCGGCAGTTGCCCGGACCATGTCATCCATCGTCACCGGGAGAGTCGTGCCATAGCCCAGCATCGTGTTGCCGAGCGAGTCGCCCACAAGTATCGCGTCAATGCCTGACGCCTGCACGATGCGCGCCTGCGCCACATCATAAGCGGTACACATAACGATGCGCTTTCCCTGGGCTTTGTACTGGGCAAATGTCGTGGCGGCAAATCTCTGCATGGCAGCTCCTTGATCAATCGGGATCAGCGCTCCTGACCCTGACCGCACGGGCCTGCGCCCGTCAAAAACAGGCGGGCAATGCGTCCGGCAGAAGCGCGGGGTGAACCTCTATGATAGCGCCGTAACGCTCAGCTTCACGAGTTAAGCGCGCGCCCGTTGGGAAACGGTAATCAGGCTCCAGGGCAAGCAGGGGCTCAACCACAAAAGCGCGCTGCGCAATGCGCGGGTGCGGCAGCGTGAGCGCGTCTGTCTCAAGAATGACATTCCCATAGGAGAGCAAGTCCAGGTCGATGATGCGAGGACCGTTGGGAGTAGTCTTTATCCGCCCCGCCAGGCGCTCAGCCGCCTGCAGCCCGGCAAACAGCGCCCGCGGCCCCAGGCGCGTGTCCAGGCGCACGACCGTGTTGTAAAACGGCGCCTGGTCTTCGTAGTAGGCAGGCTCGCTGACGTAGAGGGGAGCAGTGGCGGTCAGGGTGGTCGCCGGGAGCGTCTGCAGGAAGCGCAGCGCAGCGCGCAGATGGTCTTCGCGTGGCTCGATATTGCTGCCGAGCGCCACATAGGCAGTCTGCGCCGGTTGCGTGGCCAGGCGAGTAAGCTGGGCGCGCGTGGCAGCGGCGTCGTGCACCCGCAGCCAGGTCGCGCCCGCAGCCGCGAGCGCGGCGGAGAGCTCAGCGCTTGCCTGGTCGCGCTCTTCCGGGGGGCGATCCTCGCCGAAAAGTGTGGCGAGAAAGCGCTTGCGCGACAGGCCGACGTAGGTGGAGTAGCCTTTGGAGCGGAGGCAGTCGATGAGACCGGGCGCCTGGCCGTACAGGCAGATGTCGTCGTCGCGCGTGGGGGTGAACCCGAACCCCGGATCGAGCGCGATGCGCCCGCGGGCGACACCGGCGCGTTGCAGCAGAGAAGCCTGCGCCAGGAGGAGGTCTGCTGACGCCGCCAGGTCTTGCCGAGCTGCGGCGTGCATCAGGATGCAGCGGGCGGCTGTCTTTGCTGCCAGTGCGCGCATCTCCGGGTCTTTAAAGCCGGTGACGTCATTGATGCCATCGGCGCCTGCGGCCAGAGCAGCACGGGCGGTTGCAACGTGAAAGGTGTCAACGCTGATGGGCGCCGTTACGCCTGCCACACGCAGACCTTCAATGACAGGCAGGACGCGCGCGCACTCCTCACCCGTATCGACTGGCGTCGCCCCCGGGCGCGTTGACTCCCCACCCACATCAAGCTCGTCTGCACCCGCGCACAGCAGGTCAAGACCGTGGCGAACAGCAGCATCCGGCGCAACGTATTGCCCGCCATCAGAAAATGAATCCGGAGTAACGTTAACGATGCCCACCAGGCGCACCGACGAAAGATCGACCTGCTCCGGCTCAGGGTCATCCCCGAAATACACCGGGGTTGCCGCTGGGGCTGGAGCGGAATCTGGAACTGCCGCTGCCACTGCCGCTGGGGCTGGATCCGGAACTACCGCCGAAGCCGAAGCTGAAGTTGCATCCGGGACCGGAGCCGGAACAGAAGCCGGGCTACCGTCAGACATGGACGCCTCGCTGCAGGGCCCCTTAGCGGGGGCCGATCAGCGCCATAGCTTCCGCGCGCGTGCGGGCGTCAGTCTGAAACGCCCCCCTGACCGCAGACGTGATCGTCTTCGAGCCCGATTTCTTCACGCCGCGCATCGACATGCAGAGGTGCTCGGCCTCAACAACCACAAGCACTCCCGCCGGATGAAGATACTCGACCAGACTGTCTGCGACCTGCGAGGTCAGGCGCTCCTGGACCTGCAGGCGCCGCGCAAAGATATCGACGACCCGGGCCAGCTTTGACAGGCCGCAGACCCTGCCGTCGGCGCCAGGGATGTAGGCCACGTGGGTCACGCCAAAAAACGGCGCCATATGGTGTTCGCAGAGGGAGTAGAGCGGGATGTCGCGCACCAGCACCATCTCCTGATGACCCTCGTCAAAAGTAACAGAAAGTGGCTGCGCTGCAGAAAGCTCCATCCCGGAGCAAATCTCTGCATACATATCGGCCACACGGGCGGGCGTTTTCTGCAGCCCCTCGCGATCTGGGTCCTCGCCTATTCCCTCAAGAATCAGGCGCACGCCCGCAGCAATTTTGTCCCTATCAAAAGACATCAGGCTCCCACGGGGGCAACAGCGCCTGTTGAAGGCGGCAACGGCAGGTCCGCAATCGCATCAGCGCTGCTGGCGCTGTCCACAGACGGCGTGTCCTTTGGCTTGTTCTTATCCTGGGCGGCTTTGGCTTTGGCCTGCTCTTCTGCCAAAAACTCCTCCCAGCGGCCTTCAAAGACAGCCTTCAGGGCGTCGCCTTCGAGCGTCTCGCGCTCGATGAGCAGCTGCGCCATCAGGTCAAGCATGTCATGGTCCTTCTTCAGGATGCCCCGAGCTTTGGCAAAGCCCTCGTCGATGATACGCGCGGTCTCGGTATCAATGATCGTCGCGGTCTCATTGCTGTAGTCATTGTGCTGCGCCAGGTCGCGGCCCAAAAAGACGTCGTGGCTCTGCTCTGCAAAGGCGCGCGGCCCCAGCGCATCGCTCATGCCAAAGCGCGTCACCATGTCGCGGGCCAGTTTGCTGGCGCGCTCGATATCGTTGGAGGCGCCCGTGGTCACGTCGCCGATGGACATCTCCTCAGAGGCACGCCCGGCCAGGAGCACGGCGATGTCGTCAAGCATCTCTGCCTTTGACTGCAGGAAGCGGTCCTCCGTGGGCAGCTGCCAGGTCGAGCCCAGGCTGCCGCCGCGGGGGATGATCGTGACCTTGTGGACCGGGTCAGAGTTTGGCAGGCGATGGCCCACGATCGCATGACCCGACTCATGGTAGGCGATGGTCTTTTTCTCTGCGTCAGAGATCAGGCGGCTCTTGCGCTCCGGGCCCATCATGACGCGGTCTGAGCCTTCCTCGATCTCTACCTGAGTGACCTTCTTCTTGCCGGCGCGCGCCGCAAGCAGCGCGGCCTCGTTAAGCAGGTTGGACAGATCTGCGCCTGTAAAGCCCGGCGTACGCCGTGCGATGACGCCCAGATCGACCTCATCGGCAAGCGGCTTATTCTTTGCGTGAATCTTCAGTATCTCCTCGCGGCCCCGCAGGTCAGGACGATCGACCACGATCTGGCGATCAAAGCGCCCCGGACGCAGCAGCGCGGGGTCAAGCACGTCGGGGCGATTGGTCGCCGCGATCATGATGACGTTATCCTGCGGCTCGAAGCCGTCCATCTCTACCAGCAGCGCGTTTAAGGTTTGCTCGCGCTCATCATGGCCACCGCCCAGCCCGGTACCGCGCTGGCGGCCCACGGCGTCGATCTCGTCAACAAAGATGATCGAGGGGGCAGAGGCCTTGGCCTGCTCAAAGAGGTCGCGCACGCGCGAGGCGCCCACGCCCACAAACATCTCGACAAAGTCAGAACCGCTGATGCTGAAAAACGGCACGTCGGCCTCGCCCGCCACGGCGCGCGCCAGCAGGGTCTTTCCCGTGCCGGGAGGGCCCACCAGCAACACGCCCTTGGGGATCTTGGCGCCCAGGGCCTGGAAGTGCTCGGGCAAAGACAGGAAGTCCTTGATCTCGCCCAGCTCCGCAACGGCCTCCTCCTCGCCGGCCACGTCTTTGAACGTGACTTTCTGCTTCTGGGGATCGGTCATCTTGGTGCGCGCGCGCCCAAAGTTCATCATGCGCGCATTGCCGCCCTGCATCTTGAAGATGAAAAAGAGCAGCACCCCGCCAACGATCGCCAGCAAAACAATCTGCCCCAGGATGCTCCAGACTGCGTTGGTGTCCGCGTTGTTGACCGAGAATTTGCCGCTCAGGTTATCCTGCGCAAAGGTGGTAAACGAGTCGGCGCCCGCCCAGGTTGAGGTAAATTTCTTGACGCCCTTATCTTCTTTCTGGTCCGCGGTTGTTGCCCAGTACTGGCCCGAGAGCGTGCCCGCGTTGGGCTTGTATTCAGCGCTCTTGATCCGCCCCTGCTTTGCCGCGACCATAAACGCCCCGGTCGAAAGCTTAGTGGGCTGCGTATTGGCCGAGTTCACCCGGTTGACGACAACAATCATCAAGACGAGTAACCCGACCAGATAGAGGAAGGTGATTCCGAGATTTTTTTTCTTGCTGTTCAACGATGTGACTCCTTTAATAGCGTCGCTGCGCCGCCCGGGTCTTGCCCCCGATTTACTCGGCGTAGAGCGCTGGTTTTAATATCCCGATATAAGGTAGATTACGGTAGTGCTGCGCATAATCCAGCCCATATCCTACAACAAAAGCATCCGGAATCGTGAAACCTACATATTGCACGTCAAGAGGGACCGCCTGCGTGCCCTCCTTAAGCAGCAGCGTTGCAATGGCAATGCTGGCCGCGCCGCGCCCGTGGAAGTTGCGCGCCAGATACTTAAGCGTCAGCCCGGTGTCGAGGATGTCTTCTAAGATGATGACATGGCGATCGGTAACCGGCTCATTGAGGTCCTTGATGATGCGCACCACGCCGGAGCTCCGGTGCGCATCCCCATAGCTGGAGACCGCCATGAAGTCCATGGTCAGCGGGCAGTCGATCCTGCGCGTCAGATCGGTCATGAAGTACACGGCGCCCTTCAGGACACCGATGAGCAGGGGGTTTTTGTCCGCGTAATCCTGCGTGATGTCTGCCCCCATCTGCGCGATACGACTGGCGAGCTGCTCTTTGCTGATCAGCACGCTGGTAAGATCGCCGTGCGGCGAAGGCTGCTCATCAAAAGCCGCAACCGCCGGTGTTGGATGAATGAATTCCGGAGAATCTGATGACGAGGGCTTCTTACCAAAAGCCGCAGCCGCAGATGTTGGATGAATGAATTCTGGAGATTCAGATGACACAAGTACTTCTTTCCTCATCGGACAGGATGCGCCCCCGGAAGCCTTACCAGAGGCGGCATGTATCTACCTTAGCACAGCAACCCCTGGCAAAAGCTACCACCGCGCTTTTGTCACCACTCTGCCGCTAGCTGGTAAACACCTTTGCTGGCGATGGTTCAGCAACCAAGCAGCCCGAACAAGGCGCGCCGAGTCGTCGCGCCCTACGGGGCAACTACCAGCCAAAGCCGTCACAGCTGACGCCAGCATGTGCTTTCTGACAGCGCCAGCATATGCCTTCTGGCGTTAGCTGGAAATGTTTTGGCTGGCAATCATCCGTAGGGCGCGACGACCCGGCGCGCCTCCGGTACTGGGCAACGAGCCCGGCCCCCATGCCTCCGGTACTTGGCACCGAGCCCCAACTCATGCGTAGCGCGCGGAGACCCGGCGCGCCACCCGTCCGGAACCGCAGGGTGCTGTAGCGTCAGCCGACACTCCCCCCGCGCCGTCCGTCCGGACCCCGTCCGCCCCCCTCACCCGCTACTCCCCGCGCCGCCAGATAGGGAGCTTTTCGATGATGAGCGCATGGGGGGCCCGCTTTGCCCGCAGCCCCCGGCCCAGATCGGCCTGATAGCTGGCAGCGGTCAGCGCGCCCGCCAGCTCAAGGTAGCGCGCCTGGGGCAGGCGCGAAGCCTCCGCCGGAAAGGCATCCAGCAGCGCGCGGCGCAGGACGCGGCGGATCATGACCGGGTCAAGCGTTGCCAGCATGTCAGCGTCCAGCATCAGGCGCTGGCCCTCATCCTGCTCTTGCGCATCGCAGAAGTCCCGCACAAAGCCAGCGGCCAGCTCATCAAGCAGCGCATCGTCTTCTGCCAGCAGGTCCATCGTGCGCTCAAGGTTAGCGCGAAACGCCGGGGCAAGCTCCTCTGCAGCCGGCACGATCCGCGCGCGAATAAACGCGCGGGTCCGGGTAGTATCAGTATTGGTCGCGTCCTCGCACCAGTCCTGGTCCTGTGCCTGCAGGTACGTGCGCAGCGATGTGCGGTCGCAGCGCAGCAGCGGCCGCACAATGCGCCCACGCTCAGGACGGATTGAAGCCAGCGCACCCGTCCCGGAGCCAAAAAGCGCCCGCTCAAAAAAGGTCTCAACACGATCATCAAGTGTGTGAGCGGTGGCAATGCGCCCGGCTTGCGGGTCCGCGTCCAACGCCGCGCACAGCTCATCGCAGAGCTCATCTGCCGCGGTGTAGCGCAGCTCGCGCCCCAGGTCCTCAACGTTGCGCTTCTCCTCTGCAGCCCGCGCGCCCACGTCAAGATGGCGCAGCACGCAGGCATAGCCCAGCCGGTCGCAGAGCTCAGCCACAAACGCCTCGTCCCCATCAGCCGCAGCGCCACGCAACCCGTGATTAACATGCAGCACACGAACGCGGTCCGGCGCCGGCGTCCGCCCGCCAAAAGCGCCGCCCGCCAAAAGCCGCAGCAAAGCGACCGAGTCCCCCCCGCCACTGACCATCACCACCAGCGGAGTTACAGCATCAAAAAGCTCTGTCAAAAGAGGAAATTCCATACTCTAGAGTATAAAGCATCCACCCCTCATCACTGCGAGCACGGTAGTTCCTGCACATTGACGCTCATCATGACCGCACAAGGAAAATAACTACACTGGGATTCTTTCACGTAATACGAAATTGATAATAATGAAACTCAAAATAACAAAGATAGCCGCAGCGATTACGAGAGCATGATAGGTAGGTCGATTGAGAGATATTGGTTTTTCTCTTTTCCTGTTAAAGATAACTATGCACAACGCAAACACGCAACCAAAGAAAAGTAGATAATGGGGCCAATAGGACACAATGGCCTCCTTAATAGTAAGAATCAGGCCTGAATAATTGAGGTCTTCAACAATTATATGAAACGACCAAGCAAAACGGCAAATGAAGGCGACAATGCTGCCTACCAAACAGCTCAAAGGATACGGTTTGCAAATAATGCTTGTTCCAAAAACAAACCCAATAGTAAAAACAGCAAGACCGCCTAATACATATGCAAACGTCGGAAATACAAAAACTGAACCGGGCAGCGTGGCAACTTGAAATAGGTCGAACGCAACATGAAGAAAAATCATGCAAAGAAAGGCAGCGGTACCAAAAACAGCAGGCAAAGCAAATCTCTCAAATACAGACGAAAGCTCCTTCTGCTGAATAGTATCGCAATCACCAGCATGCTCAATACTACCTGATTTCGAACTACCTTCTCTTTTACCTAACATTGGAAACCTCTCTAAAAACATATGCAGAAGCTTATTATAACGAAACATAGGAACTGAGTAACCATAAGCAGTCGCTTTAGCGAATTTCAGGTTGCCCTGACCGTCATAAGTAGTGATGACATCATTAAATGAGACAGGCATATCTAAGTCACTTCTTGATATTGGCGTTCTTCACAAGCTGTGCCACCAGCGCATCTATAGCCGTTGAGCGAGCATCGTTAAGGTAGTCTGCCTTGATTTCATCTTTCAGTTCTTCAAAGCTCCCGGCTCCTGCATAGCGATCCTTATGCGAGTTATAGTAGGCTTGCAGCTTTGCGTCAGAAGCTGAAGAATCAGGAACAAGGGATTTGGTAAGCGCAGCTATCGTCAGGTTATCAGCAACAGCGGTCTTGAGTTGCGCCTCTGTCATTCCTGCCTGCTTGAGTTTATCCTGCAATTGAGCGTCAGTACCATAGCTTTTAGCCAGCGAGCTATACGCTGCATCAATAACTTTGCCAGAAATTTTAATCCCCTGCTTCTTGGCTTCCTGCAATAAAAGCTGTTGGTTGATAGCAGCATTCAGATTACGCTGATCAACATCCTGCTTACTTGCCGCTCCTCCATTAGCATCAAAGATATCGGGAGTCTGCGAAAGTGGGAAAGCAGTCTGCTGATCAATATCTGCCTGCGTAATAGCCACCCCATTGACCTGAGCTACTGTCTTTGTATGTTGGCGCAGAAGCAGATAGGCAGTAAGAGCGCCTGCAGCAAGAACGACTATCGCTATTGCAACAACAATCCATTTATTGCGTTTGTATGATACCCGTTTCTTTTTCATGTGGTTGCCTCCCAATTATTATCATGCTTAACAGGTATTGATTAAGGCCAGTCTTTTGGGTTTATTGAGGCAACTCTATCATCTGGTGTTTCGTAGATATCACCTACCACAAAATTCTGTCTTTCTTTTTTATACGCGATATCTACAATGCCGTCTCTTGTCACATGTGCAGAATAGCATCGATATTCTGGGGAAAACACCGCTATGCTTATATTTTGAACATAGTAATTTGGCGTTGCTGCGTCACAATCAAAAAAGTTGATCTTTGTTGCGGGGTCAACCCTTTCGACATCCACGAGGGTGGAGCTTCCTTTCACAAAAGTGTCAAAATCCCGAAAACGTAGTGTCTTTCCGACAAACATACAACCAGCCGCTTGGTATTCGCCAGAGCTTGCTTGAGTGTAAAATACAAAAAGACGCCCACCAGACAAGCTATCATGCGCGCTGTAAGCCCATGAGCCACTATACGGCCCATCACTTATACTGAAAGGTCGTAATTGAGAGACAGATACAAAACTCCGCACGTCATTGAGCGTGACTTCATGACCCGCGGAATCAAACGCACCTTCGAATGTTATCTTCCGCATAAGACCGAGTATATTTGTTTTACTCTCCCGAGAGGCCAACAATGCCCGATTAGGATCTCTCGCAACAGTTGGTGTTGACACAGTAGATTCTATAGATTCGCTTTTCTGTTTTTCATTTGACACCTGATTCTTCTCTGCCCTGTTGTCTTTGCCCGGGCCTCCACATCCAGATGAAAGTATCATCAACAGTAAAATAATTATGGCTCCCGTTCTTGCAATTTTCACAATCACACCGCCACGATATCTCGTCTTACGGAACAACTCTTGCTCCAGTTCGCTTCCCGCACCATCAAACATTTCACACCATCCCATCTGTCACGTTCGGCAAAGCGTATATTAACACCAATACTCTACAGCCTTTATCGAGAAAACGCACTATTGCCGCTTAAATTTTATCGCTAAATAAAGCGTCTTGCTATTGTAAATTATTCCGCCATTGTTTCCATAATTCTTACCCCATACATCGGGATTCACGCTAAAATTATGATACTGAATTTCGGATATCGGACTTGAGATATGTCCATGTTTTTCTGACCAATAGCCATAGCCATGAGTATCTTGTTTCATAAAATGAAAATCAAACGAACATACTCTTATTGCGATTCGATATTCGTTACTATATGTTGAAGCGTTTTTGCCTGAGATTGCTCTTGCTTTGCTACTACCTACTTGTTTGATGACTGTTTTTCGAAAATTTTCCACAGTAGATAAAGAATCATTAGGATATTTACAACCTGAATGGATATTCATAGCATATGAATAGCAATTAAAATTAGCGGTAGGCTCATTAATCCATCCCCATGTTTTTGGTCCAACAATCCCATCAACAATCAACCCATTCATCGATTGGAATTTCTTTACCGCAGCTAGCGTATTTGTCCCAAAAATACCATCCTCTGCCAAAGCCTTGCCGTTTGAACCCCGTACTGTAAAGGTATTCAATCTCCTCTGAAGCTTTTTTACAGTTGCTCCTTGACTACCATATCTCACCGTGGAATCAAGCCCGCTCGGATCCGTACCGCCCACCGGCTCTCCCGCACAATACATATACGGGCTCTTCTCGCCGTCTGCTTTGACAGGATCGCGGCTGATGAAGCTTGCGGTGGTCGGGTCATAGTAGCGTTGGCTGCAATAGTACAAGCCAGCCTCAGCATCCCAAACATAGCCCGCATAACGCAGAGGTTGTGCTGCTGATATCTGCTGAGCCAGATCAAGGGCAATAAGCGATGTTGCAAATTCTGTGTCGGAAGTAATGTTTCCAAAAGCGTCATAGTCGTAGCGAGCAAAGGTATCCCCATTGGTGTCTCTAAGCTCGCGTACGTCTCCTCTGGCATCACTGACAATCTCGAAGTTTACTGGAGCTGTCGTCGCAGTCGTAGTAGTGCTGTAGCAAGCCCCAACGGGTGTTGAGCCTGATCCATACAGATAGATGATGCTTTGAGTCTCTGTAGAAGATTTTGCGGCTAGCGAGACAAGCTTGGTACCGTCATAGAGGTAGTTGGTAGTATTGTTTCCTGCCGTCTTTGAAAGCCTCTGGCCTTCTGCGTCATAGGCGCAGGTGAACTTCGCAGGCCCGGTACCGCCATAATATCCTGAAACCAGTCTCTGACCAGACCAGCCATAGGTGACCCCATGGTCATCTGATATTCTTCTGCCAAGCCCGTCATAGTTAAAAGAAAACGCTGTCGATACTATAAAGCCACCGCTACTTGAAGTACGTCCGGCAAGCCTTCCTGCCGTATCATAAGAGTAACTTGTCGCGCCTGCTTGAGTAATATCTCCGGTTGTCGCATTGTAAGCATAAGCCGTTGTAGTACCGCTCACTTTTGCCGAGGCAAGCTGGGTTCTGTCTGCCGAGTAGGTATAGCTGGCAGACTGAGCACCTAAGCGGCTATAGCTTGAAGATGTCAACTTTGAGTCATTAGCATCATAAGTATATGTTTTTTGTCCTGGTGCAGAAAGATTAGTGTCGCCTGTCAGGTTACCCTGACTGTCATAGCTAAGCTGAGAGCTTTGGGCGCCAACGCTTCTGGCAGTCGGTCTTCCACCCTCGTCATAGCTGGTGTTTGCAGCACTTAGACTTGAACCAAACTTAGGAGTAAGCGTATCAGAAGCAAGAAGCGCTCCGTTGACAATGCTTGTCTGTGTTGTGCCGTCAGCGTAAGTCTCAGTCTTAGTCGTTACCGTCTGCGCGTTGATTCCTGCCCCTGTGTTTTGGTAGGTAAAAGCCTGCTTGTAACCAGATACTGACTCATCGATTACGCTGGGGCGCCCTGCGCTGTCAAAGGTAGTGGCGATATCTTTGAGCACCACTGTGTCTTTCAGTTCCTTTTGCTCAGTTATTCTTGAAAGGCCATCGTAAGTATAGTCAACCTCTGTGCCATCGGGATTGACCTGCTTGGTTACCCTTGAAGCATTATCGTAGGTCGTAGTAGTAGGATCATCGGCTCCGACTTTCTCGGTAAGCTGGTTGCCCGCCCTATCATAACTGTAAGTAGTAGTAACGCTATCAAAGTCAGTTTTTGAGAGAATATCTCCGCGTACATTGTAGATATTGGTAGTAGCCGTCTGCGTTCCCATTTTTGTGGTAAGCAAGCGACCAGCTAAGTCATAGGTAGAGACAGTCGTTATATCAGGCTTGCCAGAGGCGCTTTGCTTATCGGAGATAACGTTGCCAACCAGATCGTAGTCGCAGGTATCAGTCACGCCACCATTTGTTTGTGTTATAGCATTACCCGAAACATCATAGGTCGTGCTCTGATCAGGTTGCCCCGTGGTTTTAGTTGAGGTAACGTTTCCGGCTGCGTTATAGGTTGTTGTAGTTGGCGCGCTATACGGGGTAGTAGTCGTGCCAAGCACATTGCTGCTTTGTATCTCTTGACCAGATGCATCATATTTGGTCGTTGTAGTCACTCCGTCAAGAGTTCCTTCGGATTTGGCTTGAATAACGTTTCCTGCCAGGTCACAGGTCGTAACACTTGCGCCTTGCTCCGAATTTGAGTCTGAAACAGCTTCTCTCCCAAGAACGTCATGAGTCATGGTCGTGATCTCAACGGCTGTTCCCGCACTATCAAGACTTGAAGCAGTAAGAGTGTTTCCTTGTGCGTCGTAGGTAGTCTTTGTCCAATTTGATTTGACAGACGAACCAGAAGGTAGCTGGTAAGTTTCGGTCACATTACCCAAGTTGTCATAAACATTGGTAGTAACAAGCCCGGTCTTATCTGTTGAGGTAAGCAGAGAGCCTGCAACGTCATAGGTCGAGGTATCGGTGATAATCCCGCGCCCATCAGTATTTGAGAGTCTGTTGCCACAGTCATCAATGGCGCAGCTCGTGGTGATATCTTGCGGCGTAGCGCTTGTTGCCAGCTGCACTGAATGCTCAATGGTTTTCTGGGAGTTCCCGTCACAAGCGAAGTCTGAGTAATCCTTGATATCGAAGATATAGGAACCATCAGCATTCTTAGAGAGGGCAGTCTTTTCCTGAGTAGTAAAGCCTTGGGTGTTGTAGCTGTATTCAGTGCGCTTGCGCGCCCCATTGGCAGCAATCAGCTTTTCTGTCACAAGTATGTTTCCTTTGCTGTCAACGTCATTCCAGGTCACAGCTCGGGCGTTATCGATCATCTTAATCAGGTCGTTTGCGCTGTTGTAGTAGTACCAGGTCTCAAGCCCTGCCTTGTCGAGAGCGTAAGTCTGATTTCCCCTGCTGTCATAATCTGACTTGGTGGCGCCTGCCACCCCTACTGAAGCGGGGCAATTAGTAAAGGTAAGCCCATCGGCAGATGCAGATACCGGGTCTTTAGTCACGATGACCTGGTTGTAGGCATTGTAACTGGTATTTGTTCCATAAAGCTGGTCGACCGAAGCAGACGCCCATATCTCCTGCCCTGTTGGATCAGTAAGAAATACCTGTCTTTCTTGCCCGGCAGCAAAGCCACCTTGAGCTGTGGCCGAGCCTTTGTCCAATACAGCCTGGCCCACATTGGTTGAGCGCTTGGAATAGGTCATGGTAGCAGGAGCAGGCGGGGCGCCTGAAGTGGTATGAGCAAAGCTCACTGAAGCGGTACCGTAAGTGATCGTAGCGCTGTCTTGTCCCCTGCTGACAGAGGTGATGCGCCCGGAAGCATCTGAAGTAAAGGTGTCGGTGACTTCCCGTGGGCTGCCTTCATATTCAGTCACGGTCATATTGTTGCCACTGATTGCATAGGTAAAGGTCTTTGAAGCAGATACGCCTTCTAAGGTGAGGGTATAGCTTGTTGCAGAGTCCTTTGCCAGCTCCAACTTCTGCCCATTGGCAGCCGTGATGATAGCTCCTCCCGATCCATAACTGTAGGTAGTTTTGTTGTTATTGCGATCACAATCTGAAGTGATCTTTCCGTCAGATCCAAAGAGATGCTGGGCTCCATCGGCATCCTTTAAAGTGAACCCTGAACTTGTTTTTGTCAGTGTCGAGAACATGCCGGCAGGTGAGAGGTAGGTATCCGTGTTCTTGGGGTCCTGAGCAAAGAGAATGACCGTTCCGGCGCCATCCGTATACTGTACAGCACCCGTAGAAAGCGTAGTCATATTCTGCTCAAAGCTAAAACGCCAGCCTTTAGGAAGATAGCTTGAGGTAGAAGCCATATCTGAGAGGTAGGTACGGCTTACTGCGGCAGCAGGACCATAGGTAGCGATCGTAAGGTCGTCAGAGATGATACGGGTAGCCGCTCTGCCCTCTGCGGCCTCAACAGATTGCCCTGCAACAGTTCCTAACTGCGTATAGCCCGGGTTGGGATTATCAGACACTCTGACGGTACGGTTATCCAGCGTGGGCGATACCACACTCGCAGAATAGACGGCGGTCTCTCCATTGGCGTCATAGGCCGCTACCCTGAACCAGTAGTTGACGTTGTTTTGATAGGTGGTCGTCTTTGATTTGCGATAGATCGCATTAGGGTTATCACGCAGATCAAGTCCGGATCCTGCAAAGGTATCGACATTGGTTCCGCTTGAGAGGTTGCCGCCAATAAAGCGCTTGGAGGTTGCGTCATAGCTAAACGACACCATGCACTTGGTAGCCTGGTCTGACTGGAGCCATGAATCAGTAAGCAAGTGGCTGGATAGCGAGACTTTGTAGGTACGCGCAAGGTTAGTGCTCGTCCATTCCATCAGATAGAGGTTATATCCATCGGAGGTCACGCTGTCAAAGCTTCCAAAGGCTGTGGTGTTTGCTACAGAGATACTCCAGTCCTTTTCGAAGTGCCCGGTATCGTTGTATTGACGCACGCTGAATCCCTGACCCACTTTGCCTACTGAATAGATATGGGCGCCATCACTGGTAAGCATCACCCCATAGCCAGTAGTTCCTGCTGCGATATCAGTACCCGCACTATAGCTGAGCAAAGGTTTATCAAAAGTGAAGCTTAAGCGACGCGCTGTAGTACTTTCAAAGGTTGATTCCGCGTAGGCAGCGATAGTGGTAGCGTTTGCTGTTGATGCTGTGATGGCGCCGTCATAGAGGACCCCGTTAAGTACAAAGGCGCCAAGAGACTGCGGAACGCTGTCTGTAGTGCCTAAGATAACGGGACTTCCATAGGCAGGTTTTGCGTTTGGATAGTTTGTCTGGGTAAAGCGTACCCATTTGGCAGGTCCTTTGTAGGCGCCCCAGGCTTTGACATAGATGTACTTGCCATCAGGCACAACAATTCCGGAACCTCCGGAACCCCCGTTGGTTCCGGTGGTATAAGGGGTTCCTGCTGGATAGGTAAGCGTAGCAGATGAGACTCTGGTTGCAGGGCTGGGACTTTGGCCTGCTGTGTAGGGGTTACCGGCATAAGTTCCATCTGCCCCATAGCCAGCTACGGTAGTATCGGTGGGATATAAGCCTGCGCCAGACGTTGACCAGGTGATGTTATTGCGCCCGAGCGTAGTCCCTACCTGACGATAGCTTACCCCATCATAGGTATAGATATGATAACCCGTTGCGTGAGAGTCAGCGCTCCATGAGAGCTTGACCGACCCCCTGCCGGCATCAGGATAGTCGTTTTTGTTATCAGCAACGCCATCTTTGTTCTTGTCGGTCTCTTTGAAGTAGGCGCCACTGGCTGAAGTTGTAGCGGACAGGTTCTTTACGGGCTGCACCAGAGAGGAGCAGGTGATCGTGATATAAGGGGCATTGCCGCCAGCCACAGAAGAAAAAGCATGCCAGTTATTAGTAAGCGGTGTTGCCTCGGACTCATAGAGCACCAGCCCATAGAAAGCTGTACCTGAGGTAAGCGGGCCGGTAAGCGTTGATGTGATGTCATAGGTGGCCCACAGGCTTGTTCCGGTAATAGATGTCGAAGCAATCGCCGAAGACATCGCTGGTTTGTTGTTCCAGTTTACGTTGGTAGGAATAGCAGCTGACGCCTGAGCAAGATAGCTTGTAGCAGCAGCCGTAGTGAAACAGCGGGTTTGATAAGCGCTGAAGGTGACTTTGCTGACTGAGACCCCCGCCAGATTAGGCAGAGCATCAAAGGTGATATAGCTACGGTATTTATTGCCCGTTGAGGTAGTACAGCCAGCAAGAAGTTCTGTTTGATGAAGCGTGGTAGTGGGGCTCACCGAGTTGACGCAGGCATCTGCAGCCACCGCAACGGTAGCCGTTGGATCGATCTTTACCGGCCATGCACGGTCTTTTGAGCCGAGCCAGTCTTCATTAATAGTAGCCCGAAAACGAGCAGAAGCCGCAGAAGAAGACAGGAGCTCCCAGGAAGTGTTGGGACAGATGCTACTGCCCGCTTGTCCTGTGCCTGAATCTTCTACAACCAGATCAGACAGCAAATAAGCGACGCTGCCGTCTGCTTTGACTAACTCCCACGTACCTTTATCTTGCTTAAGACTCAGTCCTGAGAAATCAAGCCTGAAGTCATAGGTGTTTTTAGTAGTGGGGGTATTAAGGAGCAGGGTCTCTTTTACTCCGCCTGAAAGCGCTTGATATTGCAGGGTGGTGTTGCCTGTCGGGTCAAGGTAGACGGCAGTGTCACCCAACGTTAAAGGTGAAGAAAGTTGTTGTCCGCAATAGGTGAAGGAGACGCTATAGGGAGCAGATGACGTTGTGTCCGCCGATATAGTTGCCGCTCCTGTTCCTGAGGCAGAAAAGGATGTCTTATTTTCAGTGGAAAGGGTCGTAACAGCGCCAACCGGAGAATCAGAACCTGATGCAACTAAGTTCGTCGAAATGTCTACAAACTGATTATGATCGCCTTTGTAATGAATATCTCCTGTGGAAGCTACTATCTGTCGCTGACCATCAGAAAGCTCATAGGTCTTAGTCGTAGCAGTACGCTCTTCGATGATCTCACGCACACGTTTAGCATGGGGATCCTTAACTTGAGGTTTTACAACAGCGGCAGGATCAGGAATAGCGTCAGCGGGAGCAGTATAGGTAGCTTCACCTGAGCCAAGAGGAGGGGTGGAAGCTTCCTGAGAAGGAACAGCAGTGCTCTCATGTGAAGCCGCCACAGCAGAAGCAGGAATGAGCGCCAGAAGGAGAACGGCAGAAAGGAAAAAACATAACAACCTGCGTAAAGGACTGGTAAAACAGCCCTCGTCAAATGTAGGCACCGACAACTGATTTGTTTTCTTCATGAGCTATCCTTCCTTAGACGAACTCTTTTACACAGATATAGTAGTAAGAAAAGAGGTTATCTGAACAGTGTGAAATCACCTGATTTTCGGAATTAGCAAATTCAGGTGATTTCACCTGTATCAAAAAAGGCTCCGCTGGTCGTATTTGGGAGAATTACATAAGCTGCTTGCTTAAAGTTCGCCGTTGCGGAACTTATTAACCAGCATAATGCGATTTCTTGAACCTGTTTTTGATAAGAGCGAATTGACATGGTTTTGCACCGTGGTTGTCTTAACGCCCATTACTGCAGCGATCTCCTCGGTGCCTTTACTGTTGGCAAGCAATTGCACGACCTCTAATTCTCGACCGGTAAACGAGGTTTTTGTTAAAACAGTTTGCTTATGTTCAGTAACTTCCGGCTGATTCTTCTGCGGCAAAGCATCCAGGAAAATCAGAAGCACAAATACCAAAACCGCAAAAAGGATAATGGTTAACGGCAACAGAAACTCTGCCCGCCTGGCAAAGTCTGCCACTGAAAGCCCCAGCACATGCAAGTTTAAAAAGCCCTCACTGGAAAAATACACGAGCAAGCCCAAGCCTGCAATGAAGCCCTTATGCGAACGCCGCGCAGCCGCGATCATACAAAGAATATGGATAAGAAACACACAGCCTTTTACCCCAAGGTTGAGCAATAGATAAGCCATATTGTTTCCCGGAGAGTCCCCGTAAAGAAAAAGGGGCAGAAGGCAGCCCAACACCAGCAAAACAATCGGGATAGCCATGTTCAGTATACTGAATCGCTTATCTATCAAATACCCTAAAAGAGCGCCAAAGGGAATGCGCAAAATGATAATGACCAAATAAAGGAACGGTATGCTTGCTGTCCCCCCTTGCTTTTCTAACGTTCCTGAATTCATCACCTGTCCCAAAAGAACCAGGATGGTGAGCCCAACCAATAAAAGACCCAGACTACGCGAAGCCAAAACTCTCGATTCCAATGGATCTGGACTCCCTACGTCTTCGTTGCTTTTTGGCCAAAAATAAAACGCCGCAGATAAAAGCACCACCAAGATAAGAAACCCTATCGTAGTGATGGGTGTCTTTGGAAGAAGCGCCGATAAAAATTGGTAACCAAGTTTGAAGGGATATATCGCAAGAGAATAGAGGCTTGCAGAAATGCCGATTTTCAGCCCCCGGTTTCGCGCGTCGCCACTTTCAAGGAAACTCACCAGCACCGCACAAACAAATAGTCCAATAATAATACCAAACCCGACAGATAGGACGATCAAAAACGACGTCCCTTGAAATGCAAGCATCCCGATACTGTATATCAGCAAAAGAATCGGCGCTAGGCCACGATAGGCGCGACAAAACTGTGGGTAGAAATGTTCAAGTAGCCCGTAAAGCAAAATCCCCAGAGGAATCAGCTGTAGCGTAGCGTTTCCTGCAGCACTGAAACGCCCACTGGTTACATAAATAAGCTCGGCAGCGATGCCAATCGCTACCATCGATAGACAGAGCGCTAAGAAGGGGTGATTCTTTTTACTTTTTAGCAAAAGGAGGGATTTATCGCTATCCATCTTTCTCTCTCCGTTTCATCTATTTTAGAATTTTAATTTCAATATCGAGTTTTTTATTAAATCTTATTATAAAGCTTTACGTTCAGATAAAACAATTCAAATAGTCAACGGCTGGATTGCGGCGTCGCGCATTGATGGGGATCTTTTGCCAGCCCAAACGAGCGACGCGCCGGGTCGTCGCGCCCTACGCATTGATGCGGGTCTGTTGGCAGCCCCAAGCGCATACATTAATGCGGGTCTCTTGGCGGGTCAGACGCGCGCATTGATGCAGAGCAGTTTCCCGTGCCAAAGCTAACATGAATTAATGTAGCTTATTACCACTTTGTGCGGCGGTGGCGCTGGATGGCTTTTACGGCTTCGTACCAGAAGACTGAGAGGGCGGCAGCAGCGATTACCGCAAGCATTCGCGCTGGGCTCAGCGGCGCCAGCTGGAAGAGCCCGGCCAGCGGGGTGTAGAGTATGGCCGCAATGCCCACCAGCGTTGCGATGTTGACGATGCCAATCACACGGTCGCCGAACAAGTACCTGAAGTTCGCCGTAACCGGCGCGGTGTTAGAGCTGTTGACCTGCACCAAAAAGAGGTTGGCCAGAAACACCACGCAGAGCCCCATTGCGCGCGCTACCGGGGCGCTTGCTCCCGTTTTCAGGCTGTAGTAGTACAGCCCAAAGCTCGCCGCAAAAACACAGAGGCCTTGCAGCAGGCTCTTGACCAGCACCGCGCGTGACAGGATGCCCTCGCGCGGGTCGCGGGGGGGCCGCCGCATGACATCGCGCTCTGCCGGTTGGCGCTCAAAGACGATCGAGCAGGTCGGGTCGATGATGAGCTCCAGCAGCAGCACATGCGCGGGCAATAGCATGAGCTGCGCCGGGTTCAGATGCAGCAAGGGCGCAAGCAGCGCCGTCAGCATGATCGGGATGTGGATCGTGAAGATGTAGCCGATGGCCTTGCGGATATTCTCGTAAATCCGGCGCCCGTCTTCGACGGTGGCCGTGATGGTCGCAAAGTTGTCATCAAGCAGAATCAGGTCGGCTGCCTCGCGCGAAACCTCAGAGCCCCGCTTGCCCATCGCAACGCCGATGTCGGCGTACTTAAGCGCGGGCGCGTCGTTGACGCCGTCACCGGTCATGGCGACAATCGCGCCGTTAGCGCGAAACGCCTTAACGATGCTCATCTTATCTGCTGGCAACACGCGCGAGAAGATGTTGGTGGTCTGGACCCGCGTTTGCAGCTCGTCTGCGCTGAGCTGCGCCAAATCGGCGCCGGTGCAGACCTGATCGCTGTGCGCAATGCCGACACGGGCCGCAATGGCGCTGGCCGTAAGCCCGTTATCCCCGGTGATCATGACCACGCGGATCCCCGCCCGCTGGCACTGCGCGATATCTGCCGCCACGCCCTCGCGCGGCGGGTCGGCCAGGCCGATCAGGCCGGCAAGCGTCAGGCGGCAGTCTGCCAGCGACGCTGGCAGCGCCTCGCGCGAGGCCGGATGCGCGAAGCCCACGGCGATCACGCGCAGGCCCTGCTCGGAAAACGCGCGCAATTGTGCGGCGGCGGCATCGCGCTCTTCTGCCGTCAGGTCGCAGATCGCCAGAATCGACTCGGGCGAGCCCTTGGCCGCTACCGTCAGGCGGCCCTCGTGGACCCAGACATGGCCCATCATTTTGGCCTCATCAGTAAAGGCATATTCGCTGACAAAATCGCTGGTCGCCGATTCAAAGAGGTGCGCGGTTGTGATGCCATGGTCCTCGCAGGCGCGCAGCATGGCTTGCTCCATCGGGTCGTAGGCTGACGTTTCGCAGGCCAGGCCCATCGTCTCATAGAGGCCTTCCGTGTCGCCTGCGGGGCTCCAGTCACGGGTGACCGTCATGCGGTTTTGTGTGATCGTGCCGGTCTTGTCCACGCACAGCACCGATATCGCGCCCAGCGTTTCAAGCGCGGGCAGGCGGCGAATCAGGGAGTGCTTTTTTGCCAGACGCCAGGCGCCCATCGAGAGAAATACCGCCAGCACGACCGGGAACTCCTCCGGGATCATGGCCATCGCCAACGTGATGCCGGCCAGGACGGAGTCGATCAGGCGGTTTTTGGGCAGCAGATCGCCCAGGTTAAAATACGTGATGACCACGGCCAGCGTGCAGAACACAACGGCAATGATGACGCAGACCTTGACGACTTTGGATATCTGCTTTTCGAGCGGCGTGGGGCGCTCGGGCGCCTCGGCGATGTGGACGCCGATCTTGCCGTACTCGGTCTGGGCGCCTATTGCGTCAACGAGGACCGTCGCCGAGCCCTGGGTAACCAGCGTCCCGGCGTAGCAGTAGTCGCGGCGCCAGTACTCTTCTGGTACGGGAGTGGTGGTGGTTGGGGCAGCGGCGTCAGTTGGGGGTGCGGGTGTCGCGTCCTCATCGGGCGCCGCGACGACCTTCCAGACGCCGACCGACTCGCCCGTCAGGGAGGACTCATCAACGCACAGATCGCTTGCTTTAAGAATCGTCCCATCAGCGGGGATCTTGACGCCTTCGGTAATGATGAGCATATCTCCCGGCACCAGGTCGGTACTGGGAATCTGGCATTGAGCCCCGTCGCGAATGACGGTCGCTGTTGGCGCGGACAAGCTCTTGAGCGCGTCCAGCGTCTGATCGGTCCGCCATTCCTGAAAGATCTCGATCCCAATGACGGCAACCACGAACACGAGCATGATTGACCCATCGCGCGGCTCGTTTAACAAGAAGTAGACAAGGGCAGCTGCGATCAACAGGATGAACATTGGTTCACGCAGGATGCCCAGCGCCTTGAGCAGAAAGCTTTTCTTTTTCTCGGGACTCAGCTCGTTTTTGCCGAACTCCTTTTGGAGTTCGGCTGCCTGCTGCGAGGTAAGTCCTGTTGTGTTCATCTGCATTGCCACTCCTACCAAAGGCGCGCCGGGTCGTCGCGCCCTACATGGTCGTTGCCAAGACCGAGTCGGTTGCCCAGTGCCGACGGCCCATGGTCGTTGCCAGGACCGAATCGGTTGCCCTACCAGAAGCGCGCCGGGTCGTCGCGCCCTACATGGTCGTTGCCAAGACCGAATCGGTTGCCCAGTGCCGACGGCCCATGGTCGTTGCCAGGACCGAGTCGGTTGCCCAGTGCCGACGGCCCATGGTCGTTGCCAGGACCGGGTCGGTTGCCCAGTGCCGACGGCTTTGCCAAGTGCTGCCGCTCCGGCTGACGCCAGATTATAGTATAAACGAGCTCCCCATTGCTGGAGAGCTCGTCCTCACTCGTGATAATGAGCATCTCAGCCTTCGCCGAGATAGGCCTTTCGCACATCCTCGTTGGCCATCAGCTCGGCGCCAGTGCCCTTGAGCTTTACGGTTCCGGTCTCCAGCACAAAGCCGTAGTCTGCTATCGCAAGCGCCAGGTTGGCGTTCTGCTCGATAAGCAGGATGGTCACACCTTCGTCATGGAGCTTCTTGATGATCCCGAAGATGATCTCTACGACCACAGGGGCCAGACCCATCGAAGGCTCATCAAGCATCAGCAGCTTTGGCTGCGACATGAGTCCGCGACCCATGGCAAGCATCTGTTGCTCGCCACCAGACAGCGTGCCGCCCTTTTGCGACAGACGTTCCTCCAGACGGGGGAACAAGCTCATGACCCAGTCGAAGTCTTTCTTGATGCCCGCGGCGTCCTTGCGCAGATACGCCCCCATCTCAAGGTTCTCGCGTACCGTCAAGTCCGGGAAGATACGGCGTCCCTCCGGTATCTGGATAACGTGGCGCGCCGTGACTTTCGAAGGGGCCATGCCGCCAATCTCTTCGCCCATAAAGCGGATTGAGCCTTCAACCGGATGCAGCAGACCAGAAATCGTGCGCAGGGTCGTTGTCTTACCAGCGCCATTAGCCCCGATGACCGTGACCAACTCGCCCTCGTTGACCGCAAACTCTATGCCGCGCAAAGCCTCGATCTTGCCATAGTGTACATGGAGGTTTTCAACCTTCAATAAATGTTCGCTGGATTCCATTTACGCCTCCTTTGTGTCGTCAGAGGCAGGAACCTCACCGGCGCTGTCTTCTTCTGTGGCCTGGCCAGATTCCGGCGTAGCTGCCGCCGACGCCGCCGCGCCGTTTTGATTGGCAATGATGGCTTCGGCGCCTTTGCCCAGATAAGCCTCGATCACCTGCGGGTTATTCTGAATCTCTTCCGGATTACCCTGAGCAATCAGTTTGCCAAAGTCCAGCACATAAATGCGCTCCGCGAGATTCATCACAACCTTCATGTCATGTTCGATCAAAAGAACCGTAAGCCCCCGGTCGCGCAGCCCAAAGATCAGATCATTAAGGCGCTTTGACTCAGTAGTGTTCATGCCGGCCGCCGGCTCATCTAAGCAGATGAGCTTGGGGTCGGTTGCCAGAGCGCGCGCGATCTCAAGACGACGCTGCGCCCCGTAAGGCAATGAGCTGGAGATTTCGTTTGCAAAAGGAAGGAGCCCGCAAAAGTCCAGGCACTCCTCAGCGTAGCGCTGTGATTCGCGCTCTTCGCGCTTAAAGGCTGGCGTGCGGAAACTCGCGCCCCAGGCCGTCTGCTTGGTGCGGATGTGGCGCCCGATCATCACATTCTCGAGCGCGGTCATCGACTTGAACAAGCGGATGTTCTGAAACGTACGTGAAATGCCCCACTCGGCGATCTTATCAGGCTTGACACCCGAGACCGACCGGCCTTCGAAGAGTATCTCGCCTTCGGTCGGTTTGTAAATGCCGGTCAACAGGTTAAAAAACGTCGTCTTTCCGGCGCCATTAGGTCCGATCAGAGAGACGATCTCGCCCGGATCAATGTACATGTTCACGCTATCGACAGCGCGCAGGCCGCCGAACTGAATCGTGGCGTCCTTCGCTTCTACCAAGTGTTCGCTCATGCCGCATCACCTGCTTTCACAAGGTCGTCTTCTGCAAGAGCGGCAACCGAGTCCTCTCCTGCCACCTGGATCTTCTCATGCGCCTCAGTCGTGAGGAAACGCTTGGGACGTACCATCGGTATGATCCCATCCGGCCTCCAGGCCATCATGATGACCATGACCAGGCCGAGCACAAGGTTACGATAGTTCGATATGGTATCGACCACCGTCTGCGAAAGCGGCAACTGCCACATGATGAACGGCAGTCCCGAGGGGCCTGCGAACGCACGGATCAGCTCCGGCGTGCCGAAGATGACGACCGCGCCAATGATTACGCCCTTTGTTGAACCCATGCCACCGATGACCACAATAGCCAGGACAAGGATCGACCCGAAGAACGCGAAGGTCTCCGGTGAGACGACGCCCTGAACATAGGCGAACAAAGCGCCTGCCACCCCGCCCCAGATCGCGCTCATCATGATGGCCGAGGTCTTGGTCTTGGTGGTGTTGATACCCATGGCGCGCGCCGCGATGTCATCATCCTTCAGCGCAGCCCACGCACGCCCGGTACGGGAGTTCTCCTGACGCCGCGTGATGATGATGGCAATGACAACGAACACCAGGATGATCAGGAACCAATAGACTTTCGGGGAGAACGTCAACGCATAACCGCTGTTCCCGAAAGGATAGTAGAATTTATTCTGAAGCCAGTCCAGGCCGATCGGATGCGGGAGATTCTTGCCCGCTGTCGGGATGCCGCCTGCCCCGCCGGTCAGGTTCAGGATGTTGTTCTGAGCACTGATACGTACGATCTCTGCCAGGCCGAGCGTAACGATCGTCAGATAGTCGCCCCGCAGCCTGAGCACTGCCAGACTGAGGACCCCGCCAAGCACTGCCGCTCCCGCCACGCCCGCAAAGATCGCAACGATGAAAGACGCCCCTGCCAGAGAAGCCGGCAGCGCGTTTGCCACGAGCAAGCCGATGATCATACCGGCATAGGCGCCCGCCGCGTAAAACGCGATACGACCGAAGTCCAACTGGCCGGCATAGCCCACCAGAATGTTGAGACCCAAAGCAAGGATGATGTAGAGCCCGATGAGGGTGAGGATGCGCGTATAGATCTCCTGGCCCAATGCCGCGAATATGAACGGCACCAGCGCCATGACGACCACGAGCGCTATCAGCAATATCGTTGTGGTCTTGCTGGTCTTGCGCGTATGAGCCGCGCCCTTCTTTTTGTCGGTAGCAGCGGAAGGCGTCGTCATTTCTTTGATTTTTTCTGCCATGATTACACCTTCTCTACAACTGAACTACCGAGCAGGCCACCCGGACGGAATACCAGGATCACGATCAGGATCACGAAGGTCGCGACGTCTTTATAGGCCGCAGGCACACCGATCAACGAACCATAGGCCTGCGCCATCGCCTCGATGAAGCCGAGCAGGAACCCGCCGAGCATCGCGCCGCGCAGGTTACCGATACCACCGATGACCGCCGCAGTGAAACTCTTGATGCCGGGCATGAATCCCATGTTATAGGTCACGGTCCCGTAGTAAATGCCCGAGAACACACCGGCGATGCCGCCGAGCGCCGGGCCAATGAAAAACGTCAGGGCGATGACCGAGTTCACGTTGATGCCCATGAGTCCTGAGGCATCCTGATCCTGGCTGGTCGCACGCATCGCCTTGCCCACGCGCGTACGCGCGATGAACAGGTCAAGAGCGATCAACAGAAGGACCGAGGTCGCTACGATCATGATGCGGACCGGAGTGATACCCAGGTGCATGCCCCCGCTGATATCTTTGACCGAGATCAGGTGCGGGAAGGGCTTGTTCGAAGCGATCCACAGCAGAACCGCGTTCTGCAGGAAGATCGAGACACCCAACGCGGAGATCAGCGGAGCCAAACGCGGCGCATGGCGCAAAGGCCGATAGGCAAAGCGCTCGGTCAACATCCCCAGACCGCCCGTTAGGACTGCGGCGACCGCCAACACGATAACAAGCAGTATGATCAAACCTGCCGTTGAGCTCGTGAAAAACCCGCGAAGGCTTTTGAGGAATGAGAGAAACGGGAGCACTTTGCAGATCGCATTTTGTGTTCCCGCGTTAGATAAGAGGAGCAGCGTCCCCAGGCCAATGTAAGCGCCCGACATGAACATCTCCGAATGAGCGAAGTTGATCATGAGCAGGACTCCATAGACCATGGTGTAACCGAGAGCAATGAGCGCATACATGCCGCCCAACGTAATCCCGTTCACCAACTGCGCAAGAAAGTAATTCATAAAAACTGGTTCCTTTGCCCGCGTCTACCTGACAACACGCGGAGGGGACGCCAGGACCGGCGCCCCCTCGCGCATTAAAACGATTGTACTACGAATCGACTTATATTACTGCTCTGGCTGAGCTTCCCATTTGCCATTAACGACCTTGTAGAGCGTGATGACACGGTTGTTGTTGTCGCCCTTGTTGTCGAAGGAGACTTTACCGGTCACGCCATCAAAGTCAGTAGCGGCAACCGCTGCGAGCAGCGCATCACGGCCAGCCGGTGAAGTGACCTTGTTTACGCCGAGATCCTTGGCGACCTTGTAAGTAGCGTTGATGATTGCGTTGGCTGCGTCATACGCGTAGGCGTCGAACGGAGCTGGCTGCTGACCAGGGAACATCGCTACGTAGTCTGCTGCGAACTGCTTACCATTGGGGAGCAGCTCGACCGGCATACCTGGGCAGGTGGCAAAGTTACCCTCAGCCGCATCAGCGCCTGCACCGGTGATGAACTCAGGAGCATAGAGGCCGTCGCCGCCCATCATCGGAACTGTAACGCCACCGCTCTTGAGCTGCTTGGCGAACAGAGCGCCCGCGCCCGTATCAGGAGCATAGGTGCCGCCGAAGTAAACCAGATCCGGCTTAGCTGCAGCGATCTTGGTCACGAGAGCCGTGAAGTCGTTCTGCTTCTGCTGAGTAGCATCTTCGAATACGACCTTGCCGCCATTCTTGAGGAACTCATCCTTGAAAGCTTTGACAAGACCCTGGCCATACGGGCTGGAGTCATTGACGATTGCCACGTTCTTGAAGCCGAGCTTGTTCGCACGATCAGCGCCCGTGGGACCCTGGAGGTCGTCGGTCGCGCAGGTGCGGAATACGTTCTTGAAGCCCTGCTTGGTCAGATCCGGGTTAGTCGAACCATAGCTGATCTGGACGAAGTTGCTCTGGTTGTAAACCTTTGAAGCCGCGATCGAAACGGTCGAGTTGAAGTGACCGACTACGCCGACCATATTCTTGTCAGAAACGAACTGGTTGGCGACCGTCGTGCCAACGTCAGCAAGACTCTGGTCGTCGCCTGAGATGACCTTGAACTGGATACCGGCATCCTTGGCTTCCTGGCTCTTGTTGGCATTCTCGATCGCCAGCTTGGTCGCACGCTCGCCACCCTGGCCAAAAGATACGTCGCCCTGGGTAAGAGGGCCACCAAAGCCGATGTTGAACGTCGTGGTGCCACCGCTGGTGCCACCGCCACCGCCTGTACCGCAGCCGGTCAGCGCCAGTGCGAGCGTCAGCAGCGCGGCCATCACGCCGACGACTATCCTGTGATTTCTCTTCATGTACGTCCTCCTCTACTACTTTTACCGTCGTATTCTTTCTGAATAAAACGCACCACCGGATATGAAAGTTCCCGATAGTACTAAAAACAATAGCACAGTATTACTAAACAAACAATGAAGAAAAACTTAAGTATCTGCCTGAACGGCAGAAATTGCCGGTTGTAGTCCTGTGTAGAGTCGCAAAACCGGGGCTGGAGCTGAGAGGCTGGATCCTGCGACGGAGCCTGCGCTGCGCGTAGTCGCAGTGCGCAGGATGACCGGGTTGGGAACGCAGGGCAACCCGGGTTGGGATGCGTGGGATGGCTGGGTTGGGCGGGCTGTTACTTCCAGTCGTAGCGGCGGGCGGCAACTACTTGTGAGGGGTCGTGTATCTTGCTGATGCAGACGTTCTTGCCCGCATAGGGCGCCTCGATATAGTAGCCGCCGCCAAGATACAGGGCGACATGGTGGATGGGCGACCCAAAGAAGATGACGTCGTTTTGTTGCAGGGGGCCTGTGACCGGCGTGCCCACCTGCGCCTGCGCCGCACTGTTATGGGGGAGCTTGACCCCGTGCTGGGCAAAAACATACATCATCAGCCCGGAACAATCGAATCCCGCGGGGCTTGCGCCGCCCCACACATAAGGGACGCCGATATAGGTCAGCGCCGTCGCCGCGGGGCTGTTTGGCTGGATCTTGACGTCAGCAAGCTTGCCGGAGGCAATCGCATACGCCAGCTGGCTCTCCTGCTCGTTGCTGATCTGGAGCGTCCGGTCATAGAGCGCGCGCAGCGTTGCGCTCTGATTCTTCAGGCTTTCCTGACGCTGGGTGTTGCGCGCCTCGATCTCGATCTTGCGCGCCTTCAGCTCGAACTCAAGGCTCTGGGCGGTAGCCTGATTGCTCTTAAGCTCTGCCAGCGTATCTGAGAGCGCGGCCTTTTTGTCCCGCAGCGTAGAGATGAGGCGCGTATCCATGTCATTGACGGCCCTCAGGTACTCAAGGCGCGAGTAAAAATCACTGAACGAGGAGGCGTCAAGCAGCAGCTCGAACGTGCTGTAGCCGCCGTCGCGATAGGTCGAGGCGGCGCGCTGCCCAAAGTCGTGCGCCGCAATATCGTAGGCCTTCGCAAGCACCTCGTAGTTATTCTGCTGGATCGTGATGTCGGTATTCAGGCTCTCAAGCTGCCCCTGCGCGGCGTTGTATTGCTCAGAGGCAATCTCGGTCTCCTGATTGATGGCGTCAAGCTTCTGGTACAGCGCCAGCAGAGCGGACCGCTGCTTTGCCGTGATCTGCGGCAGCGCGTCGATAGCGGCCTGTGCCTGGAGCTGCGTATTGCTGCCCGAGTCGCCCTGCCCGATGATCTCTGTGCCGATAGCCGGCGCAGAGGGAAGCGGAGCGGCGCCTGCGCGGGCGGGGGCGGCAAGCAGGGGCAGGGCCGCGGGCGCCGCTGCCAGCACGGTCGCCAGCAGCAGGGCCAGCGCGCGCCGCAGCGCAGCGACACCGCAGCTGTGGCGCGCGGGCAGGACCACGGGCGCGATGCACCCGCTCCCGTGGCTCTGTTGGCAGCGCTGGCTCCGCATCATCGCATTACTCCTGAGCAGCCTCACGGGCAAGTTGCGCGGCCTGCTCTTCATGGCGGCTGTACTCATCAAGGCCGTCTGTGCCGGTCGTAGCGCTCACGGGATACTTGTCGGCGCCGGCGTTTTCGATCGCGCGCACGTAGCTGTAGGGCACCTGCACCGTTGCGACGTCACGATAGCCCCGCAGCGCCATAGATATCGCCAGAGTGGTCTGGTTGTGCAGCAGATTGTCGTAGAGGTGCTCCACAACAACCCGGCTCATGACGACTGCGATCGAGCCCCCCGGTTGCAGCTGGTCAACTGCAACGTCCAGGTAATCTTCGATCGTCCCGACGATATTGCGATAGGGACAGGGCAGCACCTGCAGCGCAATCCCGCGATCCAGGCCGTAGTCATGCCAGGCGGATTGCAGGCGCTCGGCATACTCCTCATCGGTGGCCACATGCAGGGCAATGACATTGCCCGAGATCTGGTTGGCAAAGTTCAGGAGCTTTAAGACCGGGCGAGTCAGGCCATTGACCAGCACCAGGCAGAGAAAATGATTGTCCGTGTCGCAGCGACGATAGCGCCGGAGAAACTCGCGCCGGGTGATCTGCATCGAGCCCTTCACGTGCGTATAGTGGCGATGGATCACCTCCATCAGCAGCACAAGCAAGGGGATTGCCACCGCAAGAATCCACGCCCCGTGCGAAAACTTCATCAGGAACACAATGACAAAGGTCACGCCCGTAAGCACTGCTCCAAAGGCGTTGATGAGCATCTTGGTCTGCCAATGGCGCTCTTTATCACGCACCCACTTGCGCACCATGCCCGCCTGCGACAGCGTAAACGAGATAAACACGCCCACCGAATAAAGCGGGATGAGGCGATTGACGTCAGCCGCAAAAGCTATGACCAGAATGGAGGCCGCGACCCAGAGAAAGATGATGCCATTTGACAGCGTGAGCTTGGCGCCGCGGTTGGTGAACTGATGCGGCATGAAGCTGTCGCGCCCCAAAAGCGCCAGCAGATTGGGCAAATCGGTGTAGGCGGTGTTTGCCGCCAGCACTAAGATGAGTGCCGTAAAGACCTGCAGCAGGTAGAAGAGCGGGTTGTGTGCGCCAAAGACCGCACGGCCCATCTGGGCGATGACCGTGATCTTTTCGATCGGGACGACCTTGATCCAGGTGGCCAGGGTAACTGAGCCGGAGAAGATGAACAAGATGATGGCCGCCAGCGCAACCAGCACAATGCGCGCGTTGCGGGTTGCGGGCTTTTTAAACGAGGGGACCGAGTTGCTGACCGCTTCGATACCGGTCAAAGCCGAACAGCCCGATGAAAAAGCCCGGAAGAGCAACACCACAAAGGCAAAGCCCATAATCGGTTGCAGGAGGTTTGCCTGCTGCACGTGGGCATACTGCAAGGGCGTGATACTGCCCGTGGCCAGACGAAAGATACCGGTAGTGATCAGGGCAATCATCAGCACGATAAAGCCGTAGGTCGGGATGCCAAAGATGCGCGAGCTCTCCTTTGAGCCGCGCAGATTCAACAGCGTGATGAGCGCGATGGCTCCCAAAGCAACCACTATCCGGTAGTTGAAGAGCTCCGGAAAGGCTGAGGCAATTGCGGCAGAGGCGGAGCTGATGGAAACCGCCACGGTCAGCATGTAGTCTACAACCAGCGATCCGGCCGCGAACAGCGAAACGTTTTTGCCAAAGTTGTCCTGAGAGACCGTGTAGGCGCCCCCGCCGCTGGGATAGTGCTTGATCGTCTGCAGGTAGCTGAACGCCAGAACAACCAGCAGCAAAATAATGGGGGCCGAGACCCAGGGCAGAAAGTTGGTGGCAACAAGGCCGATGGCCGGCACCAGCACGAGCAGGATCTCCTCGATTGCATAGGCCACCGAGCTGACCGCATCCGAGGCCATGATCGGCAGGCCCCAGTACCAGGTGAGCTTCTGTTCTTCAAGCCCGCCGCTTGCCAGAGGCTTACCCAGAACATGCGCTTTCACGCGCTCATACATCGACACGCTGTGATGTTGCATATGCTCCCGTTGAATCCTTCCTCTACTGAAATAAGTGCAGAAACAGGTAATCTCCTATTATATCAGGTGGTCAGCTTTCAGCGCCGCGATCAGGCGCTCAGTATTGCGCCCGTCGTGGTAGGTGACCAGATGCCGAAAACGCCGGATGAACTCCGGGTCCTGCGGCTTGCCATACCGGGCGCAGATGGCCTGGCCAAGCTCTTCTGAGTCCCGGCAGACCTCCCCAAACGCATGATCTTCGTCCAGCATGAGTGGCGCGCCGTACTGCTGCAGGCACTCTTTAATATCGCGCCAGAAGAACAGCACGTTACTGCCCCCGCAGTACGCCGCAAAAGAGGCCGAAGAGTAGTCGGTAATAAACAGCGAGCATTCGCGCAGCAGATCACAGTAGCGGTCGAAAGCGGGGATGTGCTGCGCCAGGTCACTCGCGCGAAACGCCTCAAGCATCAGGGGATGCGGCAGTATCCACACCTTCTCCTGCAGAGCGGAAGGAACGCTTTCATACATCGCGCACAGCAGCCGGTAGTAGCCCGTCTGCTCAGGGGCGACCCGCGCCTGGTTAAACTCCCATTCGCGCCAGGTGGGCATCAGGATGATGTGGTCTGCGCCCGGCGCCATCTCGTAACGATCATAGTCTGGCAGCCCGGTAACGTAGAGGGCGTCCGGGGCGTAATTGGCCCCTTCGATGAAGTGCTGAGCTTCTGTCTGCGAGGAGACCACAATGCGGTGAAAGCGATACGAGCGGATCCCCTCGCGAAACACCTGCCGCAAGGGTGAAGCAAGAGACACCATGTACATGACGCCGTGCTGCAGGAAGACAAAACGGTTGTGCGGGCCGTTAGCTTTGCGCTGCACAACGGGGCTTGCCGCGCGCGGCTCCAGTGCATGCTGCAGGCCCTCGGTCCCAAAGTAGGTGCGGCAGGCAAAGAAGTGATAGTAGTGGCGCAGCGTGAAGGCATTGATGATGCGGCCACGACAGTTCGCCGGCACAAAGCGCGTCTGAGAGCTGCGCTGATCCAGAAGATAGTACGCCTGCTGATTGTCCTCGGCACACAGGCGCTCGAACAGGACCGCCGCAGACTCCCCATAGCCCTGCAGCTCTTTTTCATAAAGCAGCACCTCGCGCGAGCGGGGGGCAACGCAGGCAAGCGCATGGGCCACCTGCAATTTGAGGCGCTCGCGCAGCGGGTCAGTGCGATTGATCTTGCGCTGGCACAGCACCAGCGCGTTTTGCCGGGTCTGCCTGAAGTACAGGCTCAGCCCACGGGCGTGGTCAACATGAATCCGGCCATGACGATACCGCCCGTGTTTTGCGTTGAGCAGATCGTAGACAAAGGGCACGCGCCAGGTGCGCTGCGGCGTGACGATTTCGAAGTTGAGCGGGTTATTGATGGTCAGATCAGAGCGCTGCGGATCGTCAAGGTCAATGCTGACCCGCATAAAGTTGAAGTGGAGTTTAGTGCCCGGCACGCGCAGGCCCCGGCGCAGCGACATGCGCATCCTGAGCGGAACAGCGCCCGCAAACAGGCGTGTCTGCTTGAAGTCGATGCCCACAGCGGTCTTGTCCAGGTAGGCGCACAGCGCAACATAGCCAAACCGGCGCTTTGTCTTCCAGAAAAAGGGCAGGATGTTAGCAAAGACGAGCGTCTGCAGCCAGTCAAGGCTGAGCAGCTCTTCAGTCAGATCCATCGCTACCCTCCTTTTCTGGTTGGCGTCGTGCGCTTGTTGCATCAGGGCCAGAACCCAGCGCCAGATTATCGGCGATCAGCGCGCCTATCTGTGCTGCCGCCGAGCCTGATCCGCGCACCAGATAGCGCGCAAAGAAAGCCTGGCTTGCCGCGCGCGCCTCGCTGACAGACGCTACGCCCCGCAGCGCGTCAATGAGAGCTGTCGCCGACGTAAAGGTGGCTTCTGGTAATTCGAGCGCGGTATTGATATTTAAGCCCCGGTCATCCTGATACGTATCCAGATCATAATCATAAAACCAGACGCTGCATCCGGCAAGCGCCGCCTCAAAGGCCACCGCAGAATAATCGGTAATGACCTGCGCGCAACCGCCCATCAGTTCCTGTGTCGAGCGCTCCGTCTCAAGACAGGAGGCCAGCTGGTCAAGCTCATCGTCTAAGTGGTCACGCCGCAGTTGGGCCAGGGCGAGCGGATGCAGGCTGATCGTCAGGCGCAGGCAGGCGCCGCGCGCCGCCTCCGCGAGCTCTGCAGCCGCCCGGCACCACTGCGCGCGCGCCTCCGGCGTGTCACGAAAAGTCGGCGCGTAAAGCAGATGATCGGGCGCGCCGGGCGTCTTGCGCTGCGCGCGCAGGGTATCGGCGTGAGGCAGCAGCAGCGGCACAATGCGCTCAGGCGCAACGGAAAACGCCTCTGCAAAAAACGGCACGCTCCCCTCCCCGCCGCACAGGATCTGGCTGTAGCCCCGGTGCATGCGCGCCGCCTTCGCCAACGCGGAGGAGCGCCCCCCGCCCGTGTCAAGCGTCTGGAAAGAGAACTTCTTGATCGCGCCCAGCGCGTGCCACATCTGCAGAACGTAGAGCTCCGGGCGCTGGTTGAAGTAGCTGACCGACGGGCTGTACCCGTCAAGGATGACCGCACGCGAAGACGCGACGTCGCGCAGCTCCGCCCGCAGCCGACCCGCTATTGTTTTCAGTGCGCTGGCGTCGCCCTCGTCACGTTGGCAATGCACCGCAATTTCGAGTTCCGGGTCGCGGGTGCGCAGGACCTCGATCAGCAAAGCGAAGTCGGTAGTAATCTCGCTTGATTGACGCGAGAGCAGCGTCACCTTGTGGCAGACCGGATGGCGGCGCTTGACGCCTGCGTAGTAGAGGTTGGCAAACGGCCGCCCCAGATACAGCAGCAGGATGAATCCGCGGCCAATGCCGTTGCCGCTGCTGCCGTTGCCGCTGCTGCTGTCGCTGCTGCTGCTGTCGCTGCCGCTGCCGTTGCTGCTGCCATTGCTGCCGCTGCCGTTGCTGCTGTCGCTGCTGCTGCTGCTGCTGCTGTCGCTGCCGCCACCGCTGCCGGAATCTGCCCCCCGCTCGGCCCGCTCGGCCGCCGTGCTCAGGCTGTAGGCGCCCAGCAGGAAGAACACCAGATGGGGCGAATAAGCCACGGTAAAGGTATTGTCAAACAGGCTGGTAATCACCGAGATCAGACAGAGGCACAGCGGGAGCGCCCTTGAGGTCGCCTCAGTCTTGCGCATAGCCATCCAGACAAGCAGCGCGATGAAAGCGGCACACATCAGCGGACCGCCCTGCAACCAGGCGGCCAGGAAATCGTTGTGGACGTTCATGCTGAACATCTGCATGACGGTCAGCCAGGCCCCCCAGGGATGCGCTGCGATAATCTGCCACGCAGCAGTCCAGAGATCGCCGCGCCCCGACATCAGCGCATTGAGCACCTGCGCCGAGAGCGATCCTCCCTGCGCGCCAAGGCGTCGGTCAGCCGACGCCAGCCGCCCCAGGATGCCGAGGTCGGCAAGACGCTGCCCTGCCGCCACCAGCACGGCAACGGCAATGCAGGCCACCACCAGAAGGGCTAAGGCCCCAAAGAAAAGCGCTCTGCGCCTGCGGGTTGCAAAGCAGGCCGCCTTGATGTCTTTGTGATAGATGATCGCCACACAAATCAGTACGGCCAGCAAAGCAAGCAGCGACGTGCGCGACGCGCTGAAGAACACCACCAGCAAGCTCTCGACTGCCACAATAATCCGCAGCGCGCGGTCGCCTTTTCCGGTACAGGCCCACGCAAATGCAATGACTGCAAAATAACCAAAGATATTCGGGTTGTTGGAAAAGCCGGTCAGGCGCAACGACTCGATATGGTTCCACGACCAGGACGCATAGGGGCGGTTCGCCACCTGGTTAAGCCAGTAGAAGAAGTTCCCAACCGGGTTTGAGACCCCAAAGTCCCGCAACAGCTCCCCCAGGCCACTGATAACTGCTACCGTCATGATGACGACAAAGAACAGTGCGATCCAGCGCCGCGGCGTGCTGCGGTTGACCACTCCAATCAGGTAGGCACAGGGCAAAGCGGCATAGAGCATCCAGTAGTTAGTGGCAATGACGCCGCCCATGCGCACCAGCGGGTCAGCAGTGCGCAGGCTCCCCGCGATAAGCACCGCGAAGGTCACCGCATAGTAGATAATGAGCGGGAGGGCCTCGCGCAGCAGCGCCTTGCGATCAATCTCGCAGCGCCGGCGGAAGAACACCAGGCAGGCAACAACCAGACCGAGAACCAGGACCAGAAACGGCCCGAAAAACATCTTGGGAAAGCGCGGAATAAAAAACGCCCACTTCTTCACATAGAGCACCGTCAGGCCAATAACGAACAGCGATATAAGCGCCAGCCACTTCTGACTGGCAGGCAGGGCCTCAGCCGGTGATTTCACGTGCGTTCCTCGTGTGCTCATAATGCTTTTGATTGTAGCAATCATAGAGCGTTCTGTCTGTATCACGTAGCTTTCGCGTTGCCACAAACAGAAGTTTTTCACTCCAAGTTTCCTTTATGAGAAGGAAGAGCGGAACGTGAAGAACTTATTGCCGATATAGGATATGGCCGTCGAGACACAGACTGTGACCAGTTGCCCCACTAGCGCCGGGAAGCCAAGCACCTGAACGCAGAAGGCCAACACGCTTGACGCGAACAATTGCGGCAGAAGATACACCCCATAAGCACGCAACACCTGCCGGGGATACGAGCCCTCGCGCCTGAATACGAAGCGACGCATCGTGTAGGCACTGACCGGCACCGTAAAAAACCACGCGATCCAATTGACAACGACGTAATAATGCTTCCCTACAAAGCGCAGTGCAGACATCTGGGCCGCCGCCAGAAGAGAAGCCTCCGGCTTCAGGGCCCATAACAACAGCGCGAACAGCCCGTAGTTAAAGGCAGTGTTACAGCCGCCCGTAACCAGGAACCGTATGGGCTCGCGCGCCCACAGTTTGTGTATGATGTCTGCCAATCGCTTCATGAATGAAGGCGCGCGCCGGTCACGCGCGTCAGCTCTATCTCGAAAAACAACCGGGTCTGCTTGCGGATCGAGTCAACGATCACCCCGCAGACGCCCGAAAGCAGCGACATGACAAAGAGCCCGATCGAAACAATCAAGGTCGGAAAACGCGTTACCAGACCTGTGGTAATGAACTCGTCGAGCGGAATCAGGAACAGCCCAAACGCTACTATGAAGACGATCAGCGAGACCAGCCCAAAGAACAGGAGCGGACGGAAGTCCTTAAAGAGCGCAAAGATTGTTTTGAGCACCCGCAGACCGTCCGGGATCGTGTCAAGCTTACTCTGGCTCCCCTCACGACGGTCGCGATAGCCAACCGAATGCTGGGTCACCAGAAAGTCCTTGTCAAGCGCATGGATCGTCATCTCGGTCTCGACCTCAAAACCGCCGGAAAACGAGGGGTAGGTTTTGACAAACGCGCGTGAGAACGCGCGTGCGCCAGTCATCACGTCGGTGATGTCGCTGGTAAAAATCCGGTTGATCAGCCAACGCACGCCCCGGTTGCCCGCGTTGTGAAACGCCCGCTTATTCTCCGTAAAATACGTACCGGAGAGGCGATCGCCAACCACCATGTCTGCACGCCCGGCAGCCACGTCTTTACCAAGCGCCACCACGTCAGTTGCCTCATAAGTGTCGTCAGCGTCAACCATCAGGTAGACGCCGGCCTCAATGTCGCGAAACATCGAGCGCACCACAAAGCCCTTGCCCTGCCGGTACTCCGGCACCACCACCGCCCCTGCCTGGCGCGCCTCCTCAGCAGAGTTATCCGTGGAATTGTTGTCATACACATAGATATCCGCCTCAGGCAGAAGCGCCCGATAGTCTTTGATCACCTTCGCGATTGTGGATCCCTCGTTGTAGCAGGGTATAAGAATGGCTGTTCTCACTCTGTTCCTTTCGTCCCGGTGTTGATTGTCAGTTCTGAAAGTCATAATTTGTCAGGTCCGAAATACCCAATTTGTCAGTTCTGAAAGTCAGCGTTGGCTCTCCTGCCCTTGTGCCAGTTTTTGCAGGAACAGGGCCTCTGCTATGGTGGTGCGTTCCAGTTCGGCGGGGTCTACGCTTTCGTTGCCGCCGTGGATTTTGGAGGCCTGCGCGTCTGCGGAGCCGAAGACGAGGAAGTCGGCTGCGGGCGCTACCTTCTGGAGTTCGGTCATGAGCGGGATTGAGCCGCCGCTCGCCTTGATTTCAAGCGGGCATTCGAAGGCAGCTTCGAAGGCTTCGTGCGCCACAGCCAGGAAGCGCTCGCTCGGCTCGAAAGAAAACGGGCTGCTCTCGTGAGTCTCGACGATCTCAAGGTGCGCGTTAAAGGGCACATGCGCTTTCAGGTGCGCTTCAAGCGCGTCGAGCGCCTCCCGCCCGGTAAAGCCCGGTTGGAAGCGCAGGCTGAGCTCTGCGGTGACCTCGGGAATCACGATGTTTGACGCGCCCAGGACGGCAGGCATCTTATCAAGGCCGATGACCGAGAGGCTCGGGTGCGACCACAGGCGCGAGGAGAGACTGCCGGCTCCGGCAAACTCAACGCCGGACAGCAGGCCCGCCTGTTCGCGCAGCATATCTGCCGGGTAGTTGACGCCCTGGTACTCCACGCCCTCCAGACCGGGTATCACCGTAGCGCCACCTTCGCCATAGCAGCTGCCCATCATCAGCAGGAAGGCTATCATCGCATCGGGCGCCGCACCCCCAAAAAGTCCGGAGTGTAGCGCCTGCTTGATCGTGCGCACAGTCACGGTGAGCGCCACGGTGCCACGCATTGCGGTGCAGATGGTCGGCTTGCCGACTTCCATGCCGCCGTCGTCGCTGACCAGGTAGATGTCTGCCGCAAACATCTCGGGGTTTGCGGCCACATAGGGATCCAGCGCGCTGACCCACTCCTCCTCGCCTTCGAAGCAGATTTTGATGTTGAGTGGCGCTGTGCCATCTTCACGCAGACCCAACGCACGCAGTGCCGCCAGGTGGCTCACGATGCCGTTCTTGTCGTCGGCGGCGCCGCGCCCGTACCAGCGGCCATCGGACTTGAGCGTCATCTGGAATGGATCGGTCTCCCAGCCTTGCTCTGCGACGGGCGCCGGTTGGATGTCATAGTGCGCGTAGAGCAACACGGTCGGCGCGTCTGCCGGGCCGGGGACCTCTGCCCACACCAGAGGCAGCTTGCCGCCGATGTCACGGACCTCGACGTTGGTTGCGCCCGCATCACGCACCATTTGCGCCACCGCTGCGGCACAATCAAGGCCGGGCTGCAGGTCGGAGCCGTCAAAGGCGAGCGAGGGATAGCTCACGAGCGTGCGCAGCTCTTCAAGCGCGCGCGGGAACTGAGCCCTGGCGGCGGCGATCAGGTCGGTCGTGGTAGCGTTCCAGTTGTCAGACATACATTGCTCCATTTCTTTGCTGCTCCGAACAGAGGCGCGCCGGGTCGTCGCGCCCTACAGGGCGATTGCCAGTTCCACTATCATATCAACTCCCGCAACAAAAGAAACGCCTCATGCCTTTAGTCACCGTTGTTCCGCGAAAGAATCGTTTCGCGTAAGCCCCGAAGAGAGATCCGCATTGGGCCTACGCCCATGCGAATCTCTCTGAGCGGATTCACGCGGAAGGAGGCTTCGCGGAACCGAAGCCTTGGACAGCGTACGTGCCTGAACGGGGGTCGCGCTCGATGACGATGTAGCCTTTCTCGGCTGCTTCTTCCAGAAGCTGGTTGAAGCTGCGATAGCCGTAGCTGCGCTCTGAGAACTGGGGCAGCTTACGCCGGATCGTGTCCTTGATGCGGGAGCTGTGGATGTTCGTGATGTTCTCGCGCAACAGCGCGTCGATGGTCTCAAGCAGCAGCTTGTACACCGTGCGTTGCTTGCGCGGAATGTCGGCGCCCAGCTTGGGAACCTCTTTGCTCGCCCCGATATCATCGTAGAAGATGAATTCGTCGCAGTTGGCGGCAAGCAGGTCGCTCGTGGCTTCGCGCATACCGACGCCGATGACGGTCTTGCCATACTCCTTGAGCTTGCTTACCAGTGGCAGGAAATCCGAGTCGCCGCTGATGATGACGAAGGTATCGATGTTGCCCCGCGACGAGCAGTACTCCATCGCGTCAACGACCAGGCGGATATCCGCTGAGTTCTTGCCGCTGACGCGGCGCTGGGGGATCTCGATCAACTCGATACCCAGCTCATGAAGCGGCGTCACGTAGCTTGTGTAGTTTTGCCAGTCGCAGTAGGCAATCTTTGCTACTATCTTGCCTTTTTCAAGCAGCCGATCAAATACCTTGCGCATGTCGATAGTCTGCGTGGTTTTGCGCTTGCGTCCATTGGGCATATCCTTGAGCCCCAGGACCAAATTCTCGAAGTCAATAAAGACCGCGAGTGAATGTTCAGTTGTTGTGTCAGCCATTAGCAGAGGCTCCTTATCTGTCTAGCTCGGTCTCTTTTCGCTTTGATCCGCTCAGACTGATCCTTAAGGCAATTAAGGCCATTACGAATCGCTCTTCGGGGCTTACGCGAAATGATCCATTCGTTATATATATCATAGTGTGAAAATAACCTTATCAAGTTCCTACTTACTGTTCTTCAAAAAGGACCGACTCGTCGGTGCCACGCGCCTGTGCGATCAGGCGCAGCCGTACGCGAGCCAGACCAGCCTCCAGCCCCACCGGGTAGCTATGAGGCAAAAGGAAGCGTTTGTGGGTCTCATTCAGCGTGTCCAGGCCAGCCAGCGTTCGTGCGCGAAGCTCACTGAGAGCAGCGGGAGCGGCGTCTTTGTGCGGCGTCCCGCTTGCGACCACCGGCTGCAGGAGCTCACGACTTTGCGCGTCCGGGGCAAAGGACTTGCTGCGGGTCATATCCGCTGGATCAAACATCGTGACCGGCGCCCCCTGCGCGGGCGGGCAGACGCCGTCAGTGACAAACACCCCAGGGGTGTTTGTCACATCGTAAACCAGGTCGCCGTCCAGCTTGCCGTCGGCGCGATAGTAACGGCGCACACTTTGCACGCCGGGGATTGTTGTTTTTGCGCTCTGGTCAGAGAGTTTGAGTTTAGGTTGCCAGACTCCGGCATCATCAGCCAGCGCCGAGAGCTTGTAGACCCCGCCAAGCGCCGCCGTCGGATAACCGGTGGCCAGGCGCGTACCGACCGCCCAGACATCAATGGGTGCGCCCTGGTCCTTGAGCGAGGTGATGGTATACTCATCGAGCTCATTGCTGCAATAGATCTTCGTGGCAGCAAAACCCGCCTCATCAAGTAAGGCGCGCGCCTGCTTGGAGCGCCAGGCCAAGTCCCCGGAGTCGATGCGGATCCCCAGCAGCTCATGGCCTTGCGCGCGCATCTCACGGCCCACGGTGATTGCGTTGCGCACCCCTTGCAGCGTGTCATAGGTATCGACCAGGAGCACCAGATTGTTGGGAGCAGAGCGCGCGTAAGCCCGAAACGCCGTCAGCTCGTCATCAAAGGCCATGACCCAGCTGTGGGCGTGGGTGCCCGCCACCGGAATGCCGTAGAGCGCGCCCGCCTCAACGTTTGATGTTGCTGAGCAACCACCAATATAGGCCGCGCGCGAGGCCATGAGCCCACCATCGGGGCCCTGGGCACGGCGCAGACCAAACTCCAGCAGCGCAGCGCCGCCTGCCGCCAGCGCACAACGGGCCGCCTTCGTCGCGATCAGCGTCGAGAAGTTGATGAGATTAAGCAGCGGCGTCTCCAGCAGCTGGCATTGCTCGATGGGGCCCGTGACGCGCAGCAGGGGCTCCTGCGCAAAGCAGATCTCTCCCTCGGGCAGGGCCGCGACATCAATGCTCAGCCGCAGGTCCCGCAGATGCTCAAGGAACTCCGGGCAAAAAAGTGGCGTGCCGTCAGGTGCAGGCAAGGTGGCAAGATAGGCGATTTCGCGCTCGTCAAAGTGCCAATCACGCAGATAGTCAAGTACGGGCCCCAGACCGGCGGCAACAGCAAAGCCCCCGTCAAAGGGATTGCTGCGAAAGCTCAGAATAAAGCAGGCCTGGCGCTCGCCTATCCCGGCCTGAAAGTAGCCCTGTGCCATCGTCAGCTGGTACAGATCCGTGCGCAACGCCGCATTGTTTTGCGCGCCATCAGCCATCGAGCTTCTCTCCCAACAACTCGTTCACTACCTGCGGATTGGCCTGTCCGTGTGTCTCGCGCATGACCTGCCCCACGAAAAATCCTCTGAGCCCCGTCTTGCCGCTGCGATACTGCTCGACTTTGTCCGGGTTCGCCTCGCAGATCGCGTCGATGACCGCCGCCAATTCCCCGGTGTCGCTGACCTGCTTCAGCCCCCGGGACTCGATGATCTCCGCAGGATCAGCGCCCGTCTCGATCATGTCGGCGAAAACCTCCTTGGCCTGCTTGCCTGAGATCGCCCCCTCGTCGGCCAGCATGACCAGCGCCGCGGCGCCCGCTGGCGTCACTTTGCTCGCGGACAGTTCCTGTCCGGCTGCATTGAGCGCGCCGATCAGGTCGTTGACGATCAGGTTGGCGAGCGGTTTTGCCAGCGTGTCCAGCTTGGCGCCCAGCGCCCCGGCAGCTTCCTCGTAGAAGGCGCAAAGCTCCAGATCCTCGCTCAGGATCGCCGCATCTGATGCTGGCAGTCCGTAGTCAGCGCAGAAGCGTTCCTTGCGCGCGTCCGGAAGCTCGGGCAGGCGCGCCACTACCGACGCCACGAACTCATCGGAGAACTCGAAAGGCACCATGTCCGGCTCAGGGAAGTAGCGGTAATCGTTGGCCTCCTCCTTGGATCGCAGCGAGCTCGTGACCTTGCGCCCGGCGTCCCAGTGCCGCGTTTCCTGCGCCACGGCGCCGCCGCTTTCGAGGATCTCTGCCTGCCGCACGATCTCATAGGCCACCGCATCATGAAGCGACTTGAACGAGTTCATGTTCTTGACCTCGGCGCGGATGCCCAGCTCGGCCTGGCCTCGTGGCCGCAGGCTGATGTTGGCGTCGACGCGCATCGATCCGCTCTCCAGATTGCCGTCCGAGATCCCCAGCGTCAGCCAGATCAGGCGCAGCTTCTGCACGAAACGCCGCGCTTCCTCCGGTGTGCGGATGTCAGGCTCGCTCACGAGCTCCATCAGCGGCGTGCCCGCGCGGTTGTAGTCGACCAGGCTGTGCGTCGCGCCCGCGATGCGCCCCTCGCTGCCACCCACGTGCACCATCTTGCCCGTGTCCTCCTCCAGGTGGATGCGCGTGATGCCGATGCGTGTTTCGTAGCCGTCCTCGGTCGGCGTCACCACGCCAGGCTGGTCGCGATCCAGGCGCTGCGCGATCCCCTCCTTGCCCACTTCGATCGTGAGCTGCCCCTCTTTGCAGAACGGGCGGTCGTACTGCGAGATCTGGTAGTTCTTGGGCATGTCGGGATAAAAGTAGTTCTTGCGGTGGAACTGGCTGACGCGCTCGATCTCACAGCCGGTGGCAAGCCCCGCGAGCACGGTCCACTCGATGGCCGCCTCATTGGGCACGGGCAGCGCGCCGGGCATGCCCAGGCAGACCGGGCAGACCCGCGTGTTGGGCTCGCCGCCGTGAGCGGTCTCGCAGCCGCAGAACATCTTCGTGCGCGTTGCGGTGATCTCGGTGTGGATCTCCAGGCCGATAACGGGCTCCCAGGTTCGCATCACTTCTTCGAGTGTCTTGCGCATCGTGGCTTTCCTTTCTGTGATCGGACGGCCTTGCGCCCTAGGGCGCAGACCCCGACGTCTGATCCTGAGTCGGCGGAGCATAGAGCAAGACCGGCAGGCCCAGCTGATAGTCCTGGCTGCCGGCCGGGAACTGCTGCGTGACGATACCGGTCCGCTGTCCTTTGGGCAGCGGTACCACCCAGGGGTCCAGCCCCAGAGAGCGCAGCTTATCCTGCGCCGAGGCAAGCGGGGTACCGAGCAAGCTGGGAACCTTCACCGCGGGGTTTGTTCCCGCGCTGATCAGCACGCCGACCGTAGCGCCCGCGGCAAGACGCGTGTCCGTGGACTGCGGGACCTGGGCCACCACCTTGCCCGCAGACGCGGAGCTGGTCACGATACGTCGCACGTCAACATTGAAACCGGCATTTTTGAGCGCCTTGGTTGCCGCAGCCTCATCCTGGCCGGTCACATCGGGCACAATCATGCCGCTGGTCGAGTTGCCCTGGCTGACAAGCACCATAACTACCGAGCCCGGCAACGCCAGCCCGGTCGATGCGGGCGTCTGCGCCACGGCCTCGTTCACGGCGCCAAATACCGTCTGCGCGTAGTAAAACAGGGGGATAAATCCCTGATCACTCAAGAGCTTTGTAGCGTCTGCTTTGGAGAGCCCGAGGACTTTTGGCACGGTAACTGAGGTGCTCATCGAGCCCTGGCTGATCAGCACCGCGACCTTTGATCCGCTGTCTACTGTGGTTCCGGCAACCGGAACCTGCCCGACAATCTGCCCGGGCGGCACCGTATCGCTGAAGGTTTTGACCTCCTGATAGACCAGCCGCGACTCTGTGAGCGCGGTGCTCGCATCAGAGGGCGCCATACGCAGTACCGAAGGCACCAGCGCCTGTTCAGAGGCTTGCGCGACCGTCAGGCTCACGGCAGAGCCGCGCGCCACCTTAGTATCAACCTGAGGGTCCTGGTCCATGATAGTACCCGGCACAACATCGGCCGTCGGCTTTTCTGTCAGCTGGCCAACCTTGAGATGGCTGCTATTGAGGGCAGCTACCGCATCAGTCTGATTCTTGCCAACCAGATCGGGAACAGTCACCTGGTTATAATACACCTGGTACCAGACAAACGCGCCGGCCAAAAGCAGGACGGCCAGCCCTCCGACGATCAACGCAATCTGGAGTTTTCGCTGTGACTTCTGCGGCCCATTGGCCTCAGCTATCAGGCGCTCTTCGGCAGACGCCATGGCGTTCTGCGCCCGATCAAGCACCCCGAAAAATCCCCGCATGCGGGGCTCGTCATCAGCATCGGGAGCGTCTAAGGCATCCTGGATGTCTAAGGCATCAAGCGTATCTAGGGCGCCGGTATCTGCGTCCTCGTCTCCGGGCAGCACGTCAGGCTCCGGCAAGGTTGAGGTGCTGGTTTCCATGCGCAGGTTTTCAAGCGCCTTATTAATAACCCCCTCGTCAACGGCATCCGGGACCGCCTTTTCCTCCAGAATGCGCTGAAGGACCTCCTCGCTTATCTGCTTTTCTTCCGAGGCGGGCTTTGCTTCCGGGTGTTGTTTAGCTGGGCTTTCGGGCTCCCTTTTATCAGGCGCCTGGGGCTTTGTGTTGTCCTTTGCTTTTGAGGCGGCGTCTGGCTTGGGCTTGGGCTTGGGCTTCGGCTTCGGTTTTGGGGTTGCTTTTTGCCGGGGCTTTGGCTTCGGCTTCGATTGTGGCTTTGGCTTTGGTTCTGCCTCGGGCCTGGATGCTGGCGCGGATTTTTCCTGAGCTTCCGATGCAAGCTTTGGCGCGGATTTCTCTGTCGGTTTTGACGCGGGCTTCTCCATAGGCTTTGGCGCGAGCTTCTTCTCTGCGATCTCTGCCGACGCAGCAGTCTTTCCTGCGGCCTTTGTCCCCGCCTTCTGCCCAGAAGGAGCTTTCGACTCGACCTGCGGCTTGTCCCCGGGCTGCGGCTTGCCCTCGACCTGCAGCTTGCCCTCGGCTTGCGGCTTCGCGTTAGATTCTGGTTTGGCTTTATCTGGCATTATGCACCTAAAACGTTCACGGGTACCGTCTGATACGGGAACTGATAGTCCTGTTCGAGCGCTGAAGCCGCGCGGAAGACGTTTGCCTCGTCGAAGTAGTTCCCGATCAGCTGCACCCCGAGCGGCAAGCCCGCCGCAGAGAGCTTCGTGGGCAGATGCAGCGCGGTGTTGCCTGCCAGGTTGACGGGGATTGTGAACACATCAGAAAGATACATCGAGAGCGGATCGGTCGTTTTCTCGCCCAGCTTGAATGCAGGGGTCGGCGCCGTTGGCGTCAGTATCAGGTCGTAGTCGGCAAAGACGCGGTCGAAGTCCTGCTTGATGACCGTGCGCGCCTTCTGTGCACGGGCGTAGTAGGCGTCATAGTAGCCGGCGGAGAGCACATAGGTCCCAATCATCACGCGCCGGATCGTCTCGGGCCCAAAGCCCTCGGCGCGGCTGCGCATATAGAGGTCGAGCACGTCAGTGGCGTCCTGGGCCCGCAGGCCGTAGCGAATGCCGTCAAAGCGCGCCAGGTTGCCGCTTGCCTCAGCCGGCCCCACGATGTAGTAAGCGGCCAACCCGTACTGGGTGCTGGGCAGCGTTGCCTCGCCCACCTCGGCGCCCATCCGCGTAAGGCGCTCGGCCGCGTCAAGCACGTCCGCCTTGACCTCCGGATCCAGCCCCTCAAGCTCCAGGAAGTCAGTAGCTACCGCCACGCGCAGACCCTTCAGGTCGGCGCCCAGCGCCTGACTATAGTCCGGCACCGGCGCCTCTACGCTGGTTGCATCGTAACGGTCCTTGCCGCTGATAACCTGCAACGCCAGCGCCGCATCGCGCACCGTACGGGCAAACGGCCCGATCTGGTCAAGCGAGGAGGCAAAGGCCACGCAGCCATAGCGCGAGACGCGCCCGTAAGTAGGCTTGAGCGCCACAACGCCACAGCAGGCGCCCGGCTGGCGGATCGAGCCACCCGTGTCTGAGCCGAGCGTGATGGGGGCAAGCCCTGCGGCCACCGCCGCGGCCGAGCCACCGGAGGACCCGCCCGGCACGCGCGCCAGATCCCAGGGATTATGCGTGGGGCCAAAGGCAGAGTTCTCCGTCGAGGAGCCAAAGGCGAACTCATCCATGTTGAGCTTGCCGAGCGGCAGCGTGCCCGCGTCAAGCAGACGACGCACCGCCGTGCAGTCATAGGCCGACTCGTAATTACTGAGAATGCGCGACGAACAAGTCGTGCGCGTCCCCTGCAGATTCATATTGTCTTTGAACGCCACGGGCGCGCCCACGAGCGCGCTATCCGGCAACCCGTCGCCGGGCTTGTCGCCCGCCGCAAGCTTCTTGTCAAGCTCATCAGCCGCTGCGTAAGCCAGCGCATCAGAGCGCTGGTTGTAGGCATGGACCTGCGCGTCGCAGGCATCCGCATGCGCGTAGGCCGCATCAACAACCTCGCGCGCTGACACTTCGCGCGCACAAACCAGCCGCGATATCTCAGTGGCTGGCTTAAACATCAGATCCTGAGGATTTGCAGCAACAGCCATCAGGCATCAGCCCCCGGTCCAATGATCCGCGGGATCAGGATCGCGTCGGCCTCGCGCGCGGGCGCGTTCATGAGCGCGCGCTCCCGGTCAAGGCCGGGTACGGGCACGTCTTCGCGCATCGAGTTGACGAGCGGGATCGAGTGCACCATCGGCTCGACGTCAGCAAGGTCAAGTTTTGATATCTGATCGATGTAGTCAAACACACCATTCAGCTCAGTCTGCAAAGTCGCAACCTGCTCTTCGGTCAGCGCAATACGCGCCAACAGCGCGACATGGCGCACTTCTTCTTGTGTTAATGCCATAACTGCCTTTCAATCACAGAAACACAGGAGCTTCCCGGCTCCCAGATATCGTTTGGTTCCTTATCACATTATACGGAACAACAAGAGCCCCTCGCGAAAAACGCAAGAGGGCTTACGGGACAGTGACGCCTAATAATTCGCAAGATGGGCGGCCACGTCCTGGATTATCACCGGATTATACGCAGGGTTCAGCCATTTGAGCACCGAGACAACATGCGCCTGCGATGTTGCGGTGCACCCCGCCGTATAGCTGGCGCCCCCATCACCGTGAAAGAATATGCCGCTTCCGACGCCGGGCGTTCTTGCCGTATTGTATTTGATCACAAACCCGTAATTGTAATAAGGCCGGATATAATACATTCTTTCATTGGCTGGATCCTTCCAGAGCGGACTGGAGGTCGATACGTTCTGCAAAGTATTGTAGACGGCAGGATAGGCGGGGTTTTCAACCCAGATATCACCCGGCTTGAACAGGTGATAGGACAGTTTTGTTCCGGGATTACTATACTCCCCAAACGCCATGCCAACCAGATACTTGCCCGCAGGAGACCGGGGGTCGCCTTCCCTGGTCTTGCCCAGGCCGTTTTTCCCCAGGATGCCCGACATGGACGACACCAACTGCCACCCTGAACTTGTTTTTTGGTAGGTCCTGATCGTTGCGGAGCGAGACGACGCGCTCGGCGCGGTAACCAGGATCAATTGCCGCACATTTCCCAAGCTCTTCATTGCATTGACGGTCTGAGCGGTGTTGCCAAGGGCTATCCCGTGCACCAGGACACGATCGACACAGACAAGCTTGGGGGCAGAAGAGGTCACCGTGACCTTCAAGGTATGGACTTTTGTGGCGCCCAATCCTTCACGATGGAAAAGCGCCTGCTTATAAGAAGTCTTGGGGGCAGTCATTGTGACCGCCTTCTGGGTCACTCCGTCAAGAACAACTGAGGCAGATCCATAAGTTGCAGCAGTGACCCCGACCCACTCAATTGCGTCCCCTTTGAAAGAGACCTGGAATGCGGCGCCTTTATGGCTGGTGAGTTTAACGGCTCCGCCGATGCAGGCAGAAGAGGTGGCCTTGCTCCAGGCGCCGGAATAAGTGATGCAAGCAGAGGTGTCTTCATAGGCGTTCCAGCCGCTGCCCGCAGTTCTTGCCGGAGCAAAGATAACCGCGGCGCCGTTGTGCACCATGATGTTATCGACGCAGACAAGCTTGGGCGCCGCACTGGTGACCGTGACCGTCAAGGTATGAGTCTGGCTGGGGTTAAGGCCCGTCTTAGAGAACAAGGCCTGCTTGTAGCAGGTGGATGTGGTGGTCAGGTTGATAGTCCCCTGGCTTACGGCATCTAAGATGACCTGTGCCTTGCCGTAGGTGGCCGCTCTTATGCCATCCCATTCGATGCCGTCTCCGGTAAAGCGTATCTGGAAAGCAGAACCGGCCTTACTGGAGAGCATGACCGCGCCACCAGAGCAGACAGAAGAGGTCGCCTTGCCCCAGGTTCCGTAGTAGTTGATGTACCCACTGCTCTCCGGATAGGCGACCCAACCGTTACCAGAAGGCGTGGCGGGGTTCAACACTTGCGTCACTGCACCCGCGCCGCTGAACGGCAGCAAGCTGAAAATCACCAGAATCGAGAGAGTGCAAGCCAATAATGTTAGAAATCGCTTCATAGTGAACTCATTTTAGCATCTGAGGAACAGCGGGCGATAAGTCGCAAAAAGATTCATGCCACGATTTCTGGCGTTTTTGTATCTAAAACGGACTTGTGTACGCGGTATTCGGCTGTTTTCCCTGAAAACCCCTATATTTGTCGCGATTTTGTGCCTTTATGGGCTCTTACAGGCTGAAATCAGGCGTTTTATCGTACACAAGTCCATTCTAGATGCAAAAAGTCCCGAAAAGCTGGCACGGGTGCATTTTGGAGCTCGCCCGCAAAGCGTTCTATTGAAGGCAAGGGAGCTGGAGCAGAGCACCGCAGGCAAAATCCAGCTCCCTCGATGGGCCGAGCAGCCGCATCCAGGTAAAAGTAGGCCCGGGCTCATTGCCTGACAAAATTACCCCTGGGGTAATTTTGTCAGCGGGGCGTGCTGGCTCGATGCCAGCTAAAGTGACAAACACCCCTGGGGTGGTTGTCACAAGCACCGGAGGTGCGAGGTCTTTCCAAAAAACAGAGCGCCCGGGGGCGCTCTGTTTTTTGTAGCTTGGCAAAAAGGCAGGTCAGTCCAGCAGCGACATGACCACCATGGGGGCTGCGTCGCCCTTGCGGGGACCCAGCTTCATGATGCTTGTGTAGCCGCCGTCGCGCCCTTCAAAGCGCTCAGACTCATCAAAGAGCTTTGACACCAGCTCTTTGTCGCCGACCGCGGCAATCGCCAGACGGCGCGCGGGTACATCCCCGCGCTTAGCCCAGCCAATGACCTTGTCCACGTCGCCGCGGATCTCCTTGGCGCGGGTCTCGGTCGTCTTGATGCTCTCATGCTTAAGAACAGCCGCTACCAGGCTCTTGCGCATCGCAGCGGTGTGCGAGGCGTCAGTGCCCAGCTTGCGGCCTTTATATCCGTGTCTCATGGGCTTATCTCCTCCTAGAGCTTCAGGTTCAGGCCCATGTCGATGAGCTTGTCCTTGACTTCCTCGATCGATTTGGCGCCGAAGTTGCGAACATTCAGCAGGTCGTTTTCGGTGCACTCGGTCAGCTGACCGATCGTGTTGACGCCCTGACGCTTCAGGCAGTTGTAGGCGCGAACCGACAGGTTAAGCTGCTCGATCGGCGTATCCAGCTGGCCGTACTCACCTTCGCTGAACTCAGAGAAGATCGACTCTTCATCGATGGGCGTGATAGTCTGCTCAACAAAGAGCTGCATGTGCTCGTCGATGATGCGACCGGCGCGCGCGATGACGTCATCGGGCGCCATTGAGCCGTTGGTCTCGATCTCTAAAATCAGCTTCTCGTAGTCGGTACGCTGGCCCACGCGGGTGTTTTCCACGGTCAGCGCGCAGCGGATTACCGGCGAGAACAGACTGTCGACCGGGATGACCCCGATGGCGTCGCCCGGCTTCTTGTTGCGCACGGCCGGCAGATAGCCGCGCCCCGTGCCCAGATGCATGTACACGTTTAAGCTTGCGTTCTTGTTAAGCGTTGCGATGACATGGTCAGGGTTGACCAGCTCAAATTCGCTCGGAACGCTCAGGTCAGCGCCGGTAACGGTGCGTGGGCCGGTCACAGAAAGCAGTGCCTCGCCCGTGCCCTCGCCGATGCCTGTCTCGCGAAACACCAGACCTTTGACGTTTAAGACAATGTCGGTCACGTCCTCATGGACGCCCTCGATTGTCGAAAACTCGTGCTGTACGCCATCGATGCGGATGCTGGTCACTGCCGCGCCCTCAAGCGAGGACAACAGCACGCGACGCATGCAGTTGCCCAGGGTGTAGCCAAACCCACGATCAAGGGGCTCAACTATATAGCGCGAAGTATACTCGTCCAGCTCTTGAACGGTAACACTTGGCTTCATAAAGTCACTCATTATCCCGTTCCTTTCTTACTTCGAGTAAAGCTCGACGATCAGGTGCTCCTGAACCGTAATATCGATCTGCTCGCGTTTGGGCATCGAAAGCACTGCGCCTTGCAGCTTTTCGATATCGACCTCAAGCCAACCGGGCACCGTTGCGCGCTCGTTGGATACGATGGCCGCCTTGATTACCAGCAGGTCCTTGGATTTGGGAGCGACTCCTACCAGGTCGCCTTCGCTGACGCGGGCCGACGGGATGTCGACGCGACGGGCATTGACCGTGATGTGGCCGTGACGGACCAGCTGACGCGCCTCTGCACGCGACTTTGCAAAGCCCAGGCGATAGACCACGTTGTCCAGGCGGGTCTCCAGCAGGACCAGCAGGTTCTCACCTGTGATGCCTGGCTGACGACTGGCCTTTACGTAGTAGCCGTGGAACTGCTTTTCGAGCATACCGTAGGTACGCTTCGTCTTTTGCTTCTCGCGCATCTGAAGACGATACTCAGACTCGCGCGGACGCTTCTTGCCCGCCTGGCCCGGCGGGTAGGGGTGTTTTTCCATTGCACACTTGTCGTGGTAGCAGCGGTCGCCTTTCAGGAAGAGTTTCTCTCCCTCGCGACGGCAGAGTCGACAAGTGGCTCCTCTATATCGTGCCATGTATGTACTCCTCTATACGTGCGCGCATCAGACGCGGCGACGTTTACTCGGACGACAACCGTTATGCGGGATGGGCGTCACGTCCTGGATGGACGTGATCTCAAGCCCGGCAGCCTGGAGACTGCGGATGGCGGTCTCGCGACCGCTCCCCGGCCCCTTGGCAAACACGGTCACTTTGCGCATGCCGTGCTCCTGCGCGGTCTTGGCAACCGCCTCGGCTGCCAGCTGGGCCGCAAAGGGCGTGGACTTACGCGAGCCCTTGAAGCCCGAGGTGCCGGCGCTCTGCCAGGCGATAACGTTGCCCGCGGGATCGGTGATCGTCACGATGGTGTTGTTGAAGGTGGACTTGACGTGTGCCTGACCAACCGCGATGTTCTTGCGCTCGCTCTTTTTGATGCGAGTACGGACGTTTTTCTTAGGGGCCATGGTTTATGCTCCCTTCTTGCGCGCGCCGATTTGGCGACGCGGACCCTTGCGGGTACGCGCGTTGGTGTGGGTGCGCTGACCGCGTACCGGCAGGCCGCGGCGATGGCGCAGGCCGCGATAGCAGCCGATCTCCATCAGGCGCTTGATGTTTTGCGAGGTCTCCCGTCGCAGGTCACCTTCTACCTGTACGTTTTTGTCAATATAGTCGCGAATGGTTGAGACGTCCTCATCAGTGAGGTCGGCAACGCGGGTATCAGGATCGATGCCTGTTGCTGCCAGCACTTTCTGGCTGGTAGTAAGCCCGATGCCGTAAATGTAGGTCAGACCGATCTCGACGCGCTTTTCACGCGGCAAGTCGATACCAAAAATACGAGCCACAGATGCTCCTTTACTCTAGCCCTGACGCTGCTTATGGCGCGGGTTGTCACAAATGACATACACGCGGCCATGGCGCCGGATGATCTTGCACTTATCGCACATTTTTTTAACGGAAGGACGAACCTTCATGGTGGGTCTCCTTTAATAATCTTTGTTCTATCATCAACGCCCAGCCGCAGGCGGTAGTTTTCAGCGTAAGAGCCAGCGCCTTTTTGGCCCCGGCTGCTTCAGTTCAGCGTTTTCTACTTGTAGCGATACGTGATGCGACCACGACTCAGGTCGTAGGGCGAAAGCTCAACTTTCACGCGGTCGCCCGGAAGGATACGGATGTAGTGCATGCGCATCTTACCAGAGATATGAGCCAGAATCTGATGCCCCGGGCCGTTCTCGTTATCGAGTTCGACCTTAAACATCGCATTGGGGAGCGGCTCGATAACCGTCCCTTCAAGCTCAATTGCTGCTTCTTTTTCTGTCAAAACTTACGTACGCCTTCCTGTCGCAATCTGAGAAAACACGCGGTTTATTATCGTAGCATGCAGCAGTGCCTATTGCAACCGAGCAGATCTGACTACACGGTATCGACACGCCCGGTGGCGTTGGTTGTGCCCGGTGACTTGGTCGCGCTGGTCGCTTTGGTCGCTTCGATTGCTTTGACTGCCGCGATTGCTGCGATTGCTGCGACCGGATGATGAGAGGCGGACGGACCGGCTCTATAGTCAGGCCACGATCCTTACCGCCATGACCGGGCGTGTCAGTAGTAGGTTTGCTGGGGCCGGGGGTATCTGTTGTTGGCCTGCTGGGCGGAGTAATTATCAGCCCACGATGAGACGGACTGCCGCCCGTGCCATCATCCTGCCCCCCAGGCGCAGGAGGCAGCGCAGGGGGATTTCCGGGAGACGATGATCCCGGCCCCGGTCCTGACCCCGATCCCGCGTTAGCCGCGCTTGCGGTGCGACGGCCCGCGGCGCCACCGCGGGCCGCCTGGCCACTCTGAGTCTTGTTCTGCGTAGACGTCTGGGACTGATCGTTTGCGGCGCTTTTCTGATCGTCGCTACTCTGACTCTGCGTCCCGGAGGAGCCAGACGAGCCCCCCTTGCCGCCGCCAGAGCCGCCGCCGCCCGTGTGGACGACTTTGGCCGCAGCCTGCTTCTGCGCAGCTGCGGTCGCAGCGCGATGGGCCAGCGTGACGCCCCCGGCTGCCACCCCGGCAACCAGCGCCACGCTGACAACACCGGCCACTGCCGCCTGGGCGGGATTGGCCGTGGCGCGCGCGATCAGTTTAGGTATCAGCTTGAGCGTCAAAGCGGGCAGGTGCGACGCGTTTGCCGCCGTGGCAGAAGCCGCCGACGCGCTGATGGCCGTCCCCGCAATTACCGGAGCTGTGGCAGAAGCCAACGCGGGCAGACCCACGGCGCGCACCACATTGCTCCAGATATCGGGGGCAACCGTCAGCAAAGAATGATGCTCCGGTATCAGGCGCGCGACGCTGGCGCTCAGCTCGCCAAAATTCGGCGACAATTCAAACTGCATAAGCTGGCGAGTGATAAACGGCACAATGAGCATCGCATCCATGCGCCCCAGGGCCGAGTTGACCTCAAATCCTGGCATGGTTGCGGCCAGGGATGGCTCGCCTTCTCCAAGCAGAACCAGCAAGTGCCGGCGCGCCTTGAAAAGCCGGGAGCGCGCCGCCGTATACGTGACCCCGAGAACACCCGCGATATCATCGACCGAAAGGCCCTCGACGTAATACAGCAAAATAACTTCTTTTTGCTTCTGGGAAAGCGACTGGATCGCCGCCCAGGTCTCCTCGTCTGCCTCGTGCGCCTCCAGGGCCTCATCCGGGGAAAAACTCTCGCTGCCGCCTAAAAGATCGGCCAGTATGTCCTGACCCAGCTCTGCGCTGATGTCATGCTCATGCTTGCGCGCCTGTAGCATTCCGCGGCAAGCGCTGGCGATGACCGCGTTCAGCCAGGTCTGGAAGTAGTCAGAATTCTTCAGCTCCTCAATATGTTTATAGACATGAATGAAAGCAGCCTGAGTGACCTTCTGCGCCTCCTCCCGATCATTAAGCAACACGAGCGCCCGGTAGTAGACAAGCGGCAGCAGCTCTGCGTAGAGTTGCTCGAAATTCTCCTCTTTATCCGCGCGGACCTGGTCGACCAGAGCGATCAGGCGTTCTTTATTCAGCTGCTGTTTCACGATAAATGATTCCTCTTCTTAAGCCACAATGTGAGCTATTCTTAAACATCAGTGTGAATCCACCCAGTTTTTATTATAATGGCTCCGGAGAGAAGGTGCACTATGTTATTAATATCATGGAATGTTAATGGTATCCGGGCCGCGCTGAACAAGGGTTTCCTGGATTTTTTTGAGAGCGCCGACGCCGACGCATTCTGCTTAAATGAGACCAAAGCCCAGCCGGAACAGGTCGAGCTGGAGCTGCCCGGTTACCACCAATACTGGAACTCCGCCGAGCGCAAGGGCTACTCGGGGACGGCGATCTTTTCTAAGACCGAGCCGCTGTCTGTGGTGCGCGACTTTATCCCGACCCTGCGCGCAAGCCAGGTCAGACGCAGCGCGGTCACCGTCAGCGCGGACAGCAAGGACCCGCAGATCGCCGCCATCGGCACAGATAAGGCGGAGGCGCGCGCCCGTGGGTTTGGCGCAGATGAGCTGCGCGCGCTTGACACCGAGGGACGCATCACCGCGCTTGAGTACCCGGGGTTCTGGTTGGTGAGCGTCTATGTCCCGAACTCCCAGGACGACCTGGCGCGCATCGATCACCGCATGGCGTTTGAGGATGCGTTTCGCGCCTTCTGCAAGAAGCTTGACCGGAGCAAGCCGGTCGTGGTCTGCGGCGACATGAACGTCGCGCACGCCGAGATCGACCTGGCCCGGCCCCGGCCCAATCGCGGCGGCGCCGGGTTCTCCGATCAGGAGCGCGGCAAGTTTGACGAGCTCCTGGCGGCGGGGTTCGTGGACAGCTACCGGGCGCTGCACCCCACGCAGACTGACGCCTACACCTGGTGGTCGTTTCGCGCGAATGCCCGCGCCCGCAACGTCGGCTGGCGCATCGACTACTTCCTGGCGTCAGCACGGCTGATGCCCCAGGTCACTGGCGCGCTGATCTATCCGGAAGTAACGGGCTCGGATCACTGCCCCATCGGGCTGAGGCTGGCAGAACTCTCTTGATTCTGATTGACCTGGCGCCCGGCGCGTGGTACCTGGCGCCTGTCGCTTGGCGCCTGTCACCTGTCGCCTGGTACCTGGTACCTGGCGTCTGTCGCTTGTCGCGTGGTGCCCAAACTTCATGTCACTGTCAACCACTAAGAAAAAAATATCCAGAGAAACATCCTTAAACTGATATCATTAAACTGATATCATTAATAGTAAGGAGAAGCGTCGTGGCGCAGTACTGTCCACGGCGCGCCGATAGAGAAAGGATTATTATGTATCCCGATGAGTTTGGCACCCCACCAGTCGAAGATTATAACGCAGCCGCACCCGCTCCGGAGGCTCCCGTACCGCCCGCGCCTGTGGCGCCACCGGTACCGCCTGCTCCGGAGTATGGCCCCGCGCCCGTACCTCCGGCGCCCCAGTATGCTCCGGCGCCAGAAGCCCCCGCGCCTCAGCCCTATGCGCCCGCACCACAGCCACAGCCGCAGTATGCGCCCGCCCCGTATGCCCCTGAAGGACAGAACGCGGGACCAGATGACGGAAAGGGCATGGGGATTGCCTCTCTGGTACTGGGCGCCGTTGGTTTTATTCTGAGCTTTGTTGGTATCGGCGCTATTGCCGGTATCATTGGGCTTATCCTCGGCATTTCTGCCAAAAAGAAATCCGCCCAGTACAGCGTCACAAGCGGTTTGTCAATTGCAGGAATTGTCTTAAGCATCATAGCCATTTTCATTGGCCTTCTCATGCTTTTGATTGGGGGGTCACTGGCCTCAATCTTTAACGGCTTAAACAGCAGTGGCTACTACAGCGCGATAGTCTCTCATCTGGCAAGCATCTGCTAGTCTTTGATTTGGTTTTTGAAAAGCGCCTGTTGTGAATTCAGCAGGCGCTTTTTTATTGTGGAACAGAGAGGGGTTCTCGGCACAACTGCTATCATAGGAGATACGCAAGCCAACACAAGGGCGGCAGAAACGTTGCCTGGCTTTAAATGAAGGAGAGATCATAATGTATCCAGATGAAATCGGCTCCACCCCAACAGGAGCCTACGCCGCGCCAGCGCCTGCGCCTGCGCCAGCGGCAGCACCGTTTCCCGCTCCCGTAAGTCCCGAGCCTCAATACGCGCCTCCCCAGTACGGGTCTGTGCCATACGCGCCTCCCCAGTACGGGCCAGTTAATACCGGGACCCCCGCTAATCCTTTGGGGGACGCACAGGGCTTCAGCCTCGCAGGCATGGTGCTGGGGATCATCTCGATCCCTCTGGGCTCAAGCCTCGTCTTTGGTATTCTGGGTCTGGTGTTCTCGATCATGGGCGAGAAGCGGACGCCAGCCGGGGCAGAAAACAACTATGCCAAAACGGGCAAGGTTTGCTCAATCATCGGCCTGTCACTGGGCATACTGATCTGGGTCCTCGTCATCGTGCTTTACATCGGCCTGTTTGCCGCGCTCTTCGCTAACATACGATCAACAGGAGGCTCAAGCAGCCTCTATTAACTCCCCTGCCCCTCCAACAACAGTAAAACACCCGCAACTCAAACCAAGTTGCGGGTGTTTTCAACCCTTGATATACTCCAAACAGAAAGAGGCACGCCGTAACTTATATGTGGGCGGGCCACCGCTCCCCCTCATCCTCGCAGGTCAGTATCATCGGGCCGTCGGCGGTGACAGCGATCGTGTGCTCGACCTGGGCCGCGCGGCTCCCATCGACGGTGACCACACACCAGCCGTCGTGGCGCACTTTGACGCGCTCGCCGCCCAGCATGAACATGGGCTCGATGGCAAACACCATGCCCACCTCAAGGCGCGCTCCCGTGCCTGGCGTGCCATAGTTGGGCACGCTGGGATCCTCGTGCATCACGTGACCGACCCCGTGCCCGGTATACTCGCGCACGATGCCCAGGCCCGCCGCCTCGGCCACCGCGCCAACGGCTGCGGAGACATCGCCAAAATGGCCGCCCGGCACCGCGTGGGCAATGCCCGCGTAGAGCGCCTGACGGGTCACGTCAATCAGGCGCTGACCGTCTGCATCCAGCGCGCCGCCAATGCCGACCGAGTTCGCGTTATCCCCCACCCAGTCGTTACAGGTAGCGCCCACATCAATCGTGAGCAGGTCGCCCGCATAAAGCTTCATGCGGGGCGAGGGAATGCCATGAACGATCTCTTCGTTGATGCTCGCGCAAATGCAGCCCTTAAAGCCCCCGTAGCCCAGGAAGGTCGGCACGGCCCCTTCGCCGCGGATCGTCTCTTCTGCCAGCTCATCAAGCTCTTTGGTGGTGATGCCCGGGCGCGCGGCCTCGCAGGTCACGCGCAGCGCACGGGCGGCGATACGCCCGGCGTCTTTCATCTGCTCGACTTCCGCCGGCGTTTTGATTTGTATGCCCCTGCTCATGGCGGTTAGTGCTCGCAGGCAGCCTTGACGTCAGCCCAGACCTCCGCGATGGGCCGGTCCCCGTCGACTTCAACCAACACGTTTTTGCCCTGGTAATAGTTGATGAGCGGCGAGGTCTGCTGCGCATAGACAGACAGCCGGTTGCGGATCGTCGCCTCGTTATCATCGGCGCGCTGCTCAAGGACGCCGCCGCAGGACTTGCACGTGTCACCTTCACCTGCGGTCGTGATGCGCCCGCAGCCCGCGCAGGTCCGCCGCGCGCTCAGGCGCTTGACGATGACCTCGGGGTCAATGTCGATAGAAAGCGCCACGTCGATCTTGCGCTCAGAGCCCGCCAGCGCCTCGTCCAGCGCGACCGCCTGCGCCGCAGTACGCGGAAAGCCATCCAGAATGAATCCCGGGGCCGTGTCTGGACGGGCCAGGCGCTCGTCCATCAGGTCGATCACCAACTGGTCAGGAACCAGCTCGCCCGCGTCCATGTACTTTTTTGCCTCAAGCCCCAAGGGAGTACCCTCGCCAACAGCCGCACGGAAGATGTCGCCTGTCGAGATGTGAGGGATGCCATAGGCCTCAACCAACTGCTTTGCCTGCGTGCCTTTACCCGCGCCCGGAGCCCCCAATAAAACGATATTCATGTGATTCCCTTTCGTCACAATATGACCGCTCTTATGATAGCACGGAGCCCCCTGCAATCTCTAACCTAACCGCCGCCGCCGAAGCGCACATACCCCCGCAGCACCCACACCCGCCATCAGCAACAGAACCGGCGCCAGAAAGCTGGCCGCATCCCCCGCATCAGGCAAACCCAACGGAGGCGCCGGAACTTTCACCCACACGCTACTCTCCCCATCAGTATAAGTCCTGTAGCCCGCCTTGGTAGCAGGAGTAACAAACGCTGATTTCTTACGTTTCTTCCCGCCCACCATGACATAGCTGGTTGCAGAGGTGACCGTTCCGTCGATAGTCACCTCCGCCCCATTGTTAGCCGAAACAGCGGTATCAGTTTTTGAGATAACGTTACCTGCTACATACACCCGCGTAGGAGTACCCGTATTTTTAGTGCGCGCATGCCAGATGGGAGGTACGGTCGAAGCGATGACTGGTGTCCGTGCCGTATCAGTTGTGTTGTTGCCAGGAAGAATAGGCGCCGGGATTACGTCACTAACACCGGCGGGTCCCGTATAAACGTAGTTGTCTGCAAAAACCGCATTACCTGTAGCGGTAATCCTGCCGCCAACTTTTACCTGTGCGCCACTATCAGCATGTATACCCTGAGACTGTCTGCCCTTTGCGGCGATATTACCTGAAACTGTTACCTTAGTCCCCTCGCCTGCTAAGACCCCACAACTATCCTTGCCTGACATAAAAATACTACCCGCCAGCGCAACACATGAGCTTTCATCCACAGAGATTGCATCCCAGGTTGCATGAATATCACCTTTCATCGTTATCTCTGCGTCCCCCCATGCATCGATACCCGTACTGCAAGAAGCAATATCTCCCGTTAAGCTCATCTTAGTCGCACCCGAAACTTCTAACGCAGTATAAGCATTAATGCCACCTGCCACGGTAACAGTTGAACAGCTTTTGCTTTGCGGATCGGGAGGATACTGAGCCCAATCAGAGATTGCGGTATTCGATACTTTTATCTTGCCATGAATCGTAATGGTTGAACCGCCAGGGTAGATTGCATCACCCCAACCAATTGCAATAACCGAACCACCAATATCAACCGTGCAATTATCCAGGCTGAGGGCGCAAGACGACTCTCCCGAAACTGACACGGTCTTCTTTATCGCAATCTCTGAATCGGATGCATCGACCGCAATAGCCTGTTCCCCTTTTGCGTTGACACATCCTCCCACATTGACCGTGGAATGCCACGCAATGATACCTTCCGCGTACTCACCTGATGCCTCAATATTACCCTTAACACTAACAACTGCTTTGTGATAGGCGCCAATAGCAACACCGCTCATTTCGGCAGCACGAGCATCCACCTTAGCGTGCGTCACCTTGCAGGAACCCCCACTAACACAGAGCGCGGCGGCGCCGGTAGATATCACCTGAAAGGTTCCGGCGCCGGTGTAGTCGATGTTGCAGTTAGTGAGATTGAGTGCGACACCGGCTGAGCACTTGAAAATCAGGTTATGGCTGTTGAGGTTGAAGGTGATCTTTTTGCTCTTCAGCACACAGGGGTCGGTATGGGTGATATTGGCGAGCAGCTTGATGGTCGTGGCCTTGCTGTTGGGGACAGCCGCCAGAGCATCAGCAAGCCTGTGATACTTAACTGACCCGATCTTGCAAACTGCTGAGCCCCGTGGCGCAGCTGAGTTTATCGCAGGCGTTTGCACGGTGGCCGTAGCAGCAAGCGACGAGGCGTTTGGAGTGGCTTCCGCTGAGACAGAAGGAGCAACGCGACCTTTCTTGCTTACTGCTTGCGCGCCCGCAACTCCAGCTGCGCCTGCCAGCGCAGGCAGACTCCCATACAGGCTCAGGACCATCGCGCCCGCAAGAAGCAATGATAAAAAGCGTGTGGGAATCCTGTCTGCAGACACCGTATCACTATGACTCTTTTTCATGCGCGCAATCTCCTCCTCATCAAATACTGCCACCAGAACGCAAACACACCCGCAGCACCCATACCCAAAAAGCCCAACGGAGCAAACAAAACTCCCGAATCAGACGTAGGCGGCAGAGCACCGCCCGCAGGAAGCTTCTCCCAATGAGCATACAGAGTCATATTATCTCGTACTATTTCGTCAAAGTTGTATTCCTCGCCATCCTTCGTATACCACCCAATAAACTTGTAACCTGGTATAGTGGGATCCTTCGGTTTTTTGACAGTATTTATCCTGAGTCCGCCTGCCATGATCTTTTGTGGCGCTATCTTTGTGCCACCCACACAATTAAACTTTATAGTTACCATATACCCGCGCTCTGTAGCCCAAGGTTGAAAAGGTGGCGGTGGCACAAGTGCCACGATAATTCTTGCGAAGAGCACAGTATTTTGGGTAATGGGCGTATTAAAGTCAAACACGCTATTTGACTTATCAAGGAACCAACCTTCAAATCGCTCGAAACTGTATGGATTACTATAGACTTTCGGATCGGCAGGCTTTGGAACAAGCTGCCCCTCTTCTACCGTTATTACTTTTATCTGCACGCCCCGGGACATAAATGTCACGGTATAGGTTTTGGCTGATGGGGCTGTTGTAGCCTCCTTAGACGTTATGGCAGCAGGAGACGAGCTGGTTGAGTTTTCTGCCGCAAAAGCTTGGGGCAAAGGCATGAGCGCACCCAGAAGTGCGACCACGAGGACAAACAGACAGCTAAGAAAGAG
>Ga0123357_10000076_pt1 | contig 78275 bp, 73 predicted proteins | sample TergutEmb28metaG_FD_89873 | JGI IMG/M metagenome (GOLD analysis project Ga0123357, IMG submission 89873) | Embiratermes neotenicus P4 segment gut microbial communities from Petit-Saut dam, French Guiana - Emb289 P4 | ecosystem: Host-associated > Arthropoda: Insects > Digestive system > Gut ...
CTTGTTTCCCAACATTCCCAATATTGGCACTGTTGGGAAACGTCCCCGGAATGTTGGGAAAATGTTGGGAAATCCACCCCGGAATGTTGGGAAACGCGCTCCCCGGACACGACGCCGCCGACCGTCCCCAAGCCACCACGGGGTCGACACGACCCGGTGTCGTATCTAAACCCCTGACCGCGCATCCACGGTTCGTCCCACACTGGGTCGTGCCGACCACCGACCCCCTATGCGCCGATGACGAAAGGACACCCACCCCATGCCACGACGCAAATGCGCATTGTGCGGCGAGTTCATCAACGACGCCCACCAGTGCCCCCGACTGTCCACGCAGGCCGACGTCGACGACCTCCTCGGCGCCGACGTCGAGTGGGCCCGCTACTCCCCCACCGCCGCCTCCTTCGAGCAGCTCACCCCCGAGCAGGTGGTCGCCCGCAAAGAGGCCATGTGGGAGGGGCGGGCCGTCGCCCCGTCCTACCTGACCACCGCCCCCGGCTCCCCCGACAAGTTCTGGGACATGTGGCACTCCCGAGTCAGCCAATGGGGGGACACCTCCGACGCCGGGTACCCGAAGATGCCCGAACGGTACTCCCCCCACGGGGACACCACACGACGCACCTTGCGCAAACGCTACTCGACGCCCGACGGGTTCGAGGTCCACATGCCCTCCGCCACCGCCGTGCGAGAGTTCGCCGCCAACGAGGCGCTGGGGCAGACGTTCGAGATGCCTGTGGCGTTCACCACGGAGAACGGCGCCCAAGGGCTGATCTCCGTGCGGTGCACCTGGCACGGGCCGGGCTCCTGGACCGTGGAGGCCCCCGCTGGCGACGCCAAGTTCGGCCGTGTCACCGAGGCGGTCGCCTCCGTCTTGGAGGCCCGCTACCCGTCCACCGCCCTGTCCGACGTCGGCGACCTGCGCGAGCGCCGCCAGGAACGGGTGATGCGCAACGGCTCCCCCATCCTGCCGCCCGTGCGCCACTCCACGTTCGTCACCGGGGTGTCCGCCATCGGCGCCCACGGCGCCATCGTCGTGCGCATCGCCGACGGCCGGGGCGGGCACAAGCTGTACGGGTACCGTGTCCCCGACCCCGCTCCCGGCATCCCCAGCAGGGAGCGGCTCATGGCCGCCCTCATGGGCAGGGCCACCGACTCGATCGGGTCGGCGTTCAACCAGATGCGCGAATTCCGGTTGCGCGTCCCGGTGGACCAGTGCCCCCGCTGCCTGTGCGTGTACGAGACCGCCACCGGGCACCAATGCCGCCTCCACCACGCCCTACCCGTGCGCAGGGCCGCCACCGACGCGGAGAAGAGCACGCGCGACGAGGCATGGTGCGAGCTGATCCGCGCCTCCCAACAGCCTCATTAGGACAAATCCCGCCCACGGGAACCGTGGGACCCCATGACGCGGCGCGCGCCCCGCCTCCCCCACCATGGGGCGCGCGCCGACCCGCACCGATCGAAGGAGTCCGCAGTGACCACCGCACACGCCAGCCGACGCCACCCGGCCACCCGTGTGACGCTGCTCCTCGCCACCATCGTGGTCCTCCTCACAGCCACCGCCGCACCCGCATGGGCGGGGTTCACAGGGGCCGAGGACCCCCTCCACCCCACCCCGCCCGACTCCTGCCACGTGTCCTCTTCGGTGGAGACCTACCTGCCCGCCCTGCGCTGGCAGGAAGGCGCGTCCGGCCTCACGCAACGCCCGCAAGGCGGCCTGTCCGGTGTGTGGGACTCCCTGTGGAACAGCTCCGGCACCGACGCGTCCCTGATGTGGTCCTCGACCGTCTGGGGGTGGAACGTGAACCTCGCCGAATCAGCCGTGAGATTCTGCCCCCTCCAACTCAGCGGCGGGCTGATCGACCGTGCGGCCTCCACCCTCGGATCGGTCGTCCTCACCTCCACCATCATCCTGATCGTCGCGGCGGCGGTCGTCGTCGCCGCCGTCGCCAAACGCGCCCGCGCCTCCGGTGGCCGGGCCGGGCCGATCATCGGCTTCGTCGTCTCGTTGGCGTTGCTGACGGTCATGGTCGCCCAAGCGGGACACTCCACGGGGGCGGGGGCGACCCCCGGGGACACCTCCGCGTACAAACCCGCGCCGTTGTCCGCCGGGTGGGCGGTCACCACCGTGGAGAAGACCGTCACCCAGGTGGTCGGGGTTCCCGTCTCGGCGCTCCAGAACGGGGTCGAGTCGGTCACCGCGTCGCCCGAAAGCTCCACACAGCCCTGGTCGTGCGACGCCTACGTCGCCACCCTGAAAACCCGGTACAACGACTCCTGGACGTCCAACGGGGCCGCCGCCTCCGAGGCGTCCACCCCCTGGGCCTTGTCCTACATCTGGCAATCCACCGCCCTCACCTCGTGGCGGGCCACCCAGTTCCAAGGCTCCGCGTACGGCGACCAGGTGTGGTGCCGCTACCTGGACTCCTTCACCCACTTCTCCACCTCCGGGCCCACCCCCGCCGTGATCATGGGCGGCACACCCGGGGCCTTCGCGTTCCAATCGTTCAACCGCGACGACTACAACCGCCGATCCGCGTTCCTCGTCTTGTGGGCCAACTGCGCGCCAGCCGACCCCGTCCACCCGCATTTCACCGGCCCGTTCCACTGGACCGACCCGGGGCTGAACCCCACCGGCGCCCCGAGCGACGCCACCGCGACCTGCACCAGCTTCTTCACCGACCCCGCCTGGACGGGGTGGGACAAGTACACCCCGCCCAAACCCTCCAAAATCGCCGACCAGGCCGCAGGACACCAGGACGCCGAGGACTTCCTGCGCGCCATCATCCACGAGAACTCCTTCATGGGCGACTACGGGTCCGCCATGCTCGTCATGCTCGTCGCGCTGGTGTGCCTGGGGGCGTTCGGCATGCTGTCCGGGGCGCTGTTCGTCTGTAAACTATGGATGCTGTTCATGGCCATCATGCTCATCGTCGAAATCCTCGTCGGCATGGTGAAGAACGAACCGGTGGCCGCCCTGCGCCGCTGGCTGTTCCGCCTCGTCGGCGTCAGCGTCTACGTCGCCTTCGCCGCCCTCGTGTTCTCCATGGTCGCCCTGTTCTCCACCGTCGTCATCTCCTTGTCAGGACTCATCCCCGGCGCCACCGGGCTCCCCGTCATCCTGTCCGGCGCCAGCCCCGTGCTCGCCGTGTGGATGATCACGAAACTGTTCAAACGCATGGGCCTGCCCACGCCCTTCTCCCTCGACGGGGCCCGCACCTACGCCCGCGCCGCTGAGTCCATCGGCGGGACCGTCGACCCCCGCAGCACCGCCATGGGAGCCGGGCTCATGGACCGTGTCGGACGACGGGCCCAATCCGGGGGGCATCGCATCACACGCGCGGCGGGGCGCACGCTGCGCGACTACGCTGTGGGCAGAGGGGTCGGCGACGCCACCAAGAAGAGGACCGCCAAGGGCGCGCAGGACACGTCGGCGTCGACCAGCCGACGCCGACCCGGGGTCGCCCCTGTGCCGCCTCCCGGGGTCGCCCCTGTGCCGCCTCCCGGGGTCGCCCCTGTGCCGCCTCCCGGGGACGCCCACACGCCCGGCGGCGACCACGACGAGACGACGGACGCCACGAAGCCCGGTGGCCCCACACCCGTTCCACCGCGACCGGGCGACGCGCCGGACGCCGGGGACGACGAGGCGCGTGCCGACGACCACGAGTCCACCCCGACCCCCGACATCGACGACCACGAGTCCACCCCGACCCCCGACATCGACGCGGACGAACACCCCGACATCGACGCGGGGGCGCCGCCAAACCACGACGACGGCGCGTTCCTCACCGACATGCCAACGGGCACGACCACGGACGTAGACATGGACATGCCCATGGGCGTGGGCACATCCGAGACCCCGTCGATCACACGCGAGGACGCCGCGCCCGACATCGAACCCGACGAGACGGGGAGCCCGGACGATCCAACACGCCCCACGGCCGACGAGCTCACAGCCCTCGACCACGACGGGAATCCGGTCGCGCCCCGCACGCGTGGCACGGACTGGACAGATCGGACGTCCCAGGAGGCCCGCGATTTCTTCGACGACCAGCGCGCCACGGAGAAAGCCCGCAGGCAGGAAGCCACGGCCCGCGACCTGCGCCAGAAAGCCCTCGACACCGTCACCCGGACGCGCCGCCACCTGGCCGCCACCCCCACACGCGCCCTCGTGCGCGACGGGGTGAGGGCCGCCGCCGTCACAGGCGCTCTGTTCACCCCCCTGGCCCCCGTCGTGGCAGCCGGGACGGTCGTCGGGGCGGGCGCCACGGCCGCCACGACAGTGTGGAGGAACCACCAGACGCGCATCGCGGCCTGGGACGCTGAAGTCGAGCGGCGCCAACGCCTCGCAGCCGACAAGCAGGAGCACGCCCGTCTCATGGAGCTGCGCCGCCACGAAGGTGAAGCCTACGAACAAGGCCGACAGCAGGCCCGGCGACGCGACGGCCAGCCAGGCGACCGCACCGGACCCGAGCCACGCCGTCGCCCTTCGACGGATGATCAGGCCCAGGAGACGTACGACACTTCAGAGGACTAACGGACAATACATCACGAACAACGGAAGGCACTCCCATGACAGAGACGACACCCCCTCCACGTGACTCTGACGGGCGCTTCGCTCGGTACAGGTTCGCATGCGCGGCGCCCAGCGACGTGGACGAGACAGACTCATGGTCGCAGCCTCCGGCCTTCGATTCGGTGGATGACCTCGTGGACTGGTTCACCAGACAGGAGGCCCCCGAATGGGCGGTGCAGAACCTCCAGACCGAATACGCCCTCCAACGACCACACCGGCTCGACAGGGACTCCTCCAAGGCCGCCGACAAAAAGACGAACGAGTGGGAGTCCGCCAACCCGCGCACCGGCACTCAGACCGCTTCCACGTGGTCTCAGCGCCGCGCATCGACGTGGGACGCCACGTACGACGACGCCTACGCCCGACTGTCCGCCGCTTACGCGCCGACCATGCCATCGACAGTGGCGCGGACGTTCGCCGTGTGTCTTCGCATGATCAGCGAGCAGAACAGGCAATTCCCCGACGTGGACACTCGGGACATGTTCCTCATTCCCATCTCCACGCCCACGGGAATCGGCACTCTCGGCTCGTTCATGGGTCCCTGGGGCGTCTCCTCGATCGATGCCCGGTGCCTGCGGAACCCGGCCTACCACGCCGACCGTCTCCAACAGATGACCCGGTCTGTCCAACAGCAGATCGAGGACGCCACACGTCAGGCTTTGACGAGCATCAGTGACGCCGCCTACCGGGAAGCGAGGAGCCTCGACAGGTCCTCCACGCCGACCGCCCCCGACCACTCCGCCCTCATGCGGGCACAAGCCGACGCGGACGCCGCCAGGGCCGAGGAACAGCAGCACCGTCGCGACGCCACGACGATGCACCGCGCCCACATGGCGGCCAACTTCCTGGACGCGTTCTTCGGACGCCGCTGAACCATGCCCAGGTGATTGCCTCCCTCCGCCAGCCAAGTTAAGCTAAGACTTAACACCAAGGAGGCGGAGTATGTCCACCATCGTCGAGGAACGTCGATCACAGGGACTGACACAGGGCGACTTGGCGTCCTACCTCCAGTTCTACGCCAACGGCAACAAACGCACCGCCCGATACCTCACGAACGCCATCCTGATGTCCCACGGATTCGACGCGATCCTCACGCCTGTGGCCCGACGACGCGAGTACAACCAGGTGTTGCGACACATGTACATGGGTGGTGACGTGACAGGATTCGCACTGTTCCTGGTCGGACTGTACGACGACTCCCACTAGGTCTCGACCGCACGACTCAGGACGTCTCGTCCAGCCTCGCGCATCGCGGCCCGGACATCGTCGAGGCTGGAGCCCGCCGAACACACCGGAGCAACTATGCTGCGGCTGCGTAGGAATCGCCCCGCTTTAGCTGGGCGAGGATGTCAAAGCGCGCATGGAGCGCTACCTCGCCCAGGCGATTGGCTCCTGGCGCACAATTCGCGTCGTCGAGAAGCCTCCATGGGGCGGCTCCGCCCGCTCAATCGTGAGCGGTTTTCGCGGAACTTGTCAGGTGTGATAAACGTCACGACGGCGCTTGATCGACACCACAGTGACGACCAGTATGTCATCGACGATGGTGTACACGATTCGGAACTCTCCTCTACGAGCGGAGTATTGCGGCCAGAATGGCGGACCCAGTTGCTTGCCCACTCGGTGGGGGTTCTCGGACAGCGGCCCGGCGATGAACTCGAAACATGCTATGGACACGGACTCCGGTAGGTCGTGAGTCAAGGCCCTTTTCGCCATCCGTGTCAGGCGTACCGTGTATCGTCGATCAGGCACGTCCAACCTCGCGCATCGCGGCACGGACGTCGTCGAGACTGTACCATTCGCCTCGTGAGAGTTGCTCGTTCGCTTCGGCCATCTGGCGGACCAGGTCTGCGTCAGCCAAGATGTCCATGGTCTCATTCAGCTCGTCATAGTCGTCGGCGGACATGAGGATCGCCGCTCTCCGCCCATTCTTGGTCACTTCGACACGCTCATGGGTGGAGACGGCCTCGTCGATGATTTGCGAGAACCGGGCTCGCGCTTCCGCTACTGGGATAGTCAACGTATACATGGTTATGGCGCGTATGGAGCGCTGTGCCCACGGGCGCATCGCGATGTCGCAATGGTCACATCTCCGTCGAGCGTTCCACCGTGGCGCGCCCGTGAACATCACAAGGGTACCACAATAGGAGCATTGCCACCAGCACCATGAGGGCGTGGGTGGGCTCGCGGCACACCTGTGCGTCGTTCGACAGGCCCGACCCGTGTACTTACCGAGTATGCGCGATGACCAACGACTGCCCAGACATGCCCCTGACGCACCGAGGACGGTGGGCGGTGTCCCCGTCTCGGGTGGGGCGATGCCTCCCCTGCCCACCATGGTTCTGAAAGACGGGGCCTGGAGGCCGCTTGTGCCCCCCACCCCGTCCGCCGTCGCCGAGGAGACCATCGTGGAACCGACCTCGCCCACGGTGGAGACCTCAGCGCCCAGCGGGGCGGTGTGGCCCATGGAGCCGCCCGCATGGCTGCTGGAAGAGGAGCCGCCGCCCTGGGACGACACGGACGACGACCCCCTCCCACCTGTGCGCGACCGACCCGTGCTGGCCGAAGACCCGTGGGACACCCCCGTGCCACCCCCCGTGGCGCCGGAGCACCGACCCGCCCCTGTGACCGCTCAGACGCCTCGACCGACGCAGTTCACGCATCTGCACGTGCATTCGGACTTGTCCCCGTTGGACGGGACGGCCAGTCCCGAGAAACTGGCGCGCGAGGCGGCACGGTTGGGGATGACGGCGTTGGCGATCACCGACCATGGGACGCTGGGTGGCACGTACCGGCACGCGATGGCCTGTCGGGCTGTGGGTGTCAAACCGATCCTCGGCATCGAGGCGTATGTGGCGATCGGGTCGAGGTCCGACCCGCAGACGGTGATGGTCCGCAACGACGAGTCCACCGACGCCGACGGGGTGGTCGAGGCCGGGTTCAAACGCAAGACCTACAACCACCTGGTGCTGCTCGCGGCCACCCAGCAGGGGTGGCTGAACCTCGTGGCGATCCACAACGCCTCCCACGACACGTTCAAGACGAAGCCCCTGATCGACCTCGCCCTGTTGCATGAGCACAACGAGGGCGTCATCGTCCTCACCGGGTGCGTGGGCGGCATGGTGGCCGGACCCCTGGCGCGAGGAGACATGGGCCAGGCGCGGGAGAACCTCACAGCGATCCTGGGCGCCGCCCGACCGGGGGCGGTGTTCATCGAGGCCATGGACCACGGCGTCCCAGCCGAGCGCCTGGCGTTGCCGGGGCTGTTCCAGTTGTCGAGGGAGACCGGCGTGCCGGTGGTGGCCACCAACGACGTGCACTACCTCACCGCCGACGACGCGTTCCCCCACGAGGTGATGCTGGCCATGCAGTCGAAATCCACGCTCGCCGTCCAACCGCCCGCCCGGTTCGCGTTCAACGGGTCGGGGTACTGGCTGCGCACCGTGGACGAGATGCTCGACCTGTTCCCCGACACAGGTGCGGGCACGGTCACCCGAGACGACTGGTGGCAGGCGGTGGCCAACACCTCCCTGGTGGCGGACATGGTGGACGACTGGGTGCTGCCCGACCCCACCCCGCACTTCCCGACCCCGCCACCATTGACCACCGCCACCGTGTGGTGGGCGTCCGCCCACCGGGTCGATCACACGGACGTCGTCGCCCCGCCGGTGGGGGTCCCCGTGGTGTTGGCCGACTGCACCGCGTCCCTGTCGACCCCGGCCCGTGAACTGCTGCACCTGTGCACCCGTGGCATCGCGGCCCGGTACGGCGACCAGTCGGGTGGAGTGCGTCGCGGCGTGTTGCGCACCGTGTGCGAACGGTTGGCCCGGGAGCTGGGCGTGATCCAACAGATGGGGTTCGTGGACTATTTCCTCCTCGTGGCCGAACTGGTCGCCCATGCCCGGTCGATGGGGACCCTGGTGGGTCCTGGTCGAGGGTCGGCGGGGGGGAGCCTGGTGGCGTATCTGTGCGGGATCGTGGACGTGGACCCCCTGGAGGGCGGGCTGCTGTTCGAGAGGTTCCTGGAGATCGGTCGTGCGGGCTGGCCCGACATCGACCTGGATTTCGAGCGCGCCGCCGTGCCGGTGCTGTACGAGCACCTGGAGCAGGTGTACGGGCGGGGGACCTTGGCGAGGTGCGGGACGTTGGCGTACGAGAGGTCGAAGAGGGTCGTCAAAGACGTGTGCCGTGTGCACGGGTTCTCAGTGGCGACCGGGGAAGCGTTGGCGAAAGCCATCCCCGTCGAGTCCGGGAAACCGTATCCGTTGGCCACCGTCATGGACCCCCTGTCCGTGTCGGGCGCGGAGTTCCGGCGCCTGGTCGCCGCCCAACCGGGGTTGGACGAGGCGATCGGTGTGGCGGCCCGATTGGAGGGCACCAGCGCCGGGGTGGGCATCCACGCCTGCGGGGTGATCGTCTCGGACCAGCCTTTGGCCCAGGCCATCCCGTTGCGCCGTGACCGCGAATCGGGGATGTGGGTCACCGAATGGGAGTACCCCGACCTGGAACTCATCGGCTACTTGAAACTCGACATGCTGCGCCTGCGCAACCTCGACATCCTCCATGCCACCGCCGACACGGTCGGCGTGGACCCCAAGGCCATGGCCCGGCTGCCCGACACCGGCTCACCGGCATGGAAGGCCGCCATGAACGTGTTCAAACACGCCCAGTTGTGGGGGGTGTTCCAGATGGAGTCCACCGGCATGGGCGAGGTCGCCATGGGGGTGTCCCCCGACGCCTTGTCGGACGTGTCCGACATCGTCGCCCTGTACCGGCCGGGGGCCCTGGGCACGGGCCAGAACCACACATACATCACCCGTAAACGCGGGTTGGAGCCTGTAGCGTACGACCAGTGGACCACCGACCCCCAGGAGCAGGCTGTGCTCGCCCACGTGTTGGCCCCCACCCAGGGGGTGGTGCTCTACCAGGAGCAGTTGATGGAGCTGGGGCGTGTGGTGTCCGGGTTCGACGTGAAAGAACGCTCGATGCTGCGCCACGCCGTCGGGAAGAAACGCAAAGACGAGATGGACGTCGTCGGACAGATGTTCGTCTCGCGGGCGTTCGCCGACCTGGGCGGGGACCCCGGTGAGCGCCAGGCGACGGCCCGCAGGCTGTTCGACGTCATGAAAGACTCAGCGTCTTATTCCTTCAACAAGTCCCATTCGTGGGCGTATGCGACGCTGGCGGTGCTCACCGCCGCCGCGAAAGCGCAGTGGCCCGCCGCCTATGCCGCCGCCGTGCTGTCCCAGACCGACGATCCAGACAAACGCATGACCGCGTTGGAGTCGGTGCGTCGCGACGGAGTCGAAGTCCTGCCCCCATGCGTGAACACCTCCGGTGTGGACACCACCGTGGCGTCCGACACGTCGATCCGTTTCGGACTGTCCGAGATCACAGGGGTGGGCAAAGCCGGGCGGGCCATCGTCGCCGAACGCGACCAGCACGGGCCCTACACATCCCTGGCCGACGCCATGGCCCGCCTCACCACCCAACAAGTGACCATGGGCGCCTGGAAAGCCCTGGTCTGCGCAGGGGCGTTCGACGCGTTCGGGGCACGCCTGGGCCACCTCCAAGCCCTGAAAACCCGCGGAGTGGGCCCCACCGACGCCGAATGGGGGTCCGTGGAACGCTGCGCGATGCAACGCGCCGTGTTGCGCACCAGCGTGGACAGGTCGCCGCTGGGCGTGCACGCCGACCAGATGGGCATGTGGCGTACACCCTTCGGGTCCGCGCCCATCACCGTGGCGGCGGCCCTGGCCCTCGACCCCGGCGACGTCGGCGTGTCCTGTGTGGTGGCCGGTGTCGTCGGACGCGCCGCCCTGATCGAGTACTCGAAAGGCACCCGGTTCGCGTTCACCCTGGAAGGCAACAACGCCCACGTGGACGCGGTCATGTGGGACTCCGACCTGCGACGACAGGAGGCCCAGGGCCGCCTGCCACGCCCCGGGACGCCCGTCGCCATCGAAGGCGTTCTGAAAACCCGGTCCTTCGACATCACCGACACCGACCAGGACAACCCCGACGACACCACCACCGTGACCGTGTCCACCACCCAGATCACCGCGAGACGCATGTGGCCCATCCTCTTCGACGACGATTCCGCCCCGCCTCGACCCGTGGACATGCCCTGGGACACCGACCCCCAACCGCCTCCGCCGCCAGCACGGGTCCCCGACCAGGCTGCGGCGCCCGCACCCGTGCCACCCCCACCCGTCCAGACACCACCTGTGGACACGCGCCGTGTCGAGGACACGGGTGAGCCGGTGGACACCCCCCCAGCCCCCGTCGACACGCCAGTGGGCGCCCCGCCCCCCGTCACCGCGCAGGAACCTGCGCCGGTGTCCCCGGTGGAGCCTGTCGGCGACACGCAACTGGTGGAGCCGACCGAGGAGATCGTCTACAACTACTGCGGGGCCTGGTGACGCCGATGGGCTAGTTTCTGTTCGATGATATGTGTCTAAACGTGTTTTCCAGTGCCGATTTGCTATGATTGTTGTGTGGCTGGTTATGTGGCAGCGGGCAAGGCCGCTCAGATGTTGGGTGTGTCGTACTCGACGTTGCGGCGTTGGGACGCGGAGGGCAGGCTTGTGGCTGGGCGCACTCCAGCGGGTCGTCGGCGTTCCCGGGTGTCGGATGTGGCCACGTTCAATCCGCTGGGGATTGACACGGGCGCGTTTGATCGGAAAACGGTGGCCTACGCCAGGGTGTCGCCACACGACCAGAAGGCTGATCTGGAACGCCAGGTCACGGTGTTGGGGATGTGTTGCGCCGCTCATGGCTGGCAGTACCAGGTGATGTCCGATCTTGGCTCGGGCATGGACTACCGGAAGAAGGGCCTGTCGGAACTGCTTGACCTGATTTTGGACGGGCAGGTCGGGCGGCTGGTGTTGACCCACAAGGACCGGCTGTTGCGGTTCGGCGCGGAACTGGTGTTCGCTGTGTGCGAGGCGAAGCATGTCGAGGTTGTGGTGATCAACCAGGGCGATGACCGCTCGTTTGAGGAAGAACTGGCTAGCGACGTGCTGGAGATTGTGACAGTGTTCTTGGCCCGCATGTATGGCGCGCGAAGCCACAAGAACAAGCGCCTCATTGATGGTGTGGAGAAGGCGGTGCCCGATGCTTCGGGTGCATAAGGTCGCGCTTGATGTGACCAATGTTCAGGCCACCCATCTGTCCAGGGCTTGCGGTACGGCCCGCTTCGCCTACAACTGGGGCTTGGCCCACTGGCAGGAACAGTACGAGGCGTGGAAGACCGACCCGGCGCTGCCGAAGCCTTCTCAACTGTCCTTGCGTCGAGACCTCAACGCGATCAAGCGTGAGCAGTTCCCGTGGATGACGGAGGTGACGAAATGCGCCGTCCAGGAGTCCATCATCGACTTGGGGAGGGCTTTCACCAACTTCTTCGCCGGACGAGCCAGGTATCCGAGGTTCCACAAGAAAGGCCAGTCTGACTCGTTCAGGGTGTCGTCGGGGTTCTTCAGAGTTGATGGCAAGCGTCTGCGTCTGCCGGCGGTCGGCTGGGTGCGGATGCGTGAGGTGTTGCGCTGGCCTGACACGAAGCTGGTCAGCGTCACCATCTCTAAACATCGGGGTCGGTGGATGGCGGCTATCGCCTGCGAGGTGCCTGAGCCAGTGCCCGCGCCACAGCAGGGCAAGTCCGTCGTCGGTGTCGATGTCGGTGTTCGGGAGTACGTCACCTCCGATGGTGAACACATTGGAGTGCCACGCGCGTACCGCACCGCCGAGCGCCAGTTGCGTCGCGCCCAGCAAGCGTTGGCGCGTAAACAGAAGGGATCACACAACCGCGAGAAGGCCAAGGCCAAGGTGGCCAGGCTGCACGGGCGTGTCGGCGATGTTCGTGCTGACTGGCTGCATCAAACTACTCGGCGGCTGGTAGACAACTTTGCCGTGATCGGCATTGAAGACTTGAATGTGAAAGGCATGGCCAGAAATCACCATCTGGCCACGTCGGTGGCTGACGCCAGCTTCTACGAGTTCCGGCGTCAATTGGAGTACAAGGCACCCGAAGCGGGTGCCACGGTGATCGCGGCAGATAGGTGGTTCCCATCCTCGAAGACGTGTTCAAGTTGTGGCGTGAAAACCAAACGCCTGACCAGCCTGGATGTGCGGGAATGGGTGTGCGAGACGTGTGGAACCTCGCACCACCGCGATGTGAATGCCGCGATCAATCTGAGAAACCATGCGGCGAGTTCCGCCGTGTCAGCCTGTGGAGAGTTCTTGTCCTCTGTGCCTGACGGCCTCGCGCCGTGCGGTTCAAGCCGCCTCTGTGAACCAGGAACCAGACATCAAACTGCTGATAGACACGTTTGAGCAGGTTCTGGAGAACGGATTCGACAGGTGCCAGGGCCGGTGTGAACGCGACAACCGGATGGTGTTCGGGCGGTGCTCGGCCCCCGCTCAGCACGCCGACCACTGGTATCCGTGGTCCAAAGGCGGAGCCACCACCATGGCCAACATGGTCGGGTCCTGCGCGCGCCAAAACCTGTCGAAATCCGGGGCGTGGCCCTCATGGGGCGAGACAGTCCGCATCGGGATGCGCCGACGCCGGTACTGGACGGGGCTCATGCAAGAACGGCGCCCGGGGCAGAGGTATCACCAGGCGGCGCCGTCCACGCGAGCGCCCCAGTCGCGCAGGTTGCCGTCGTAGTCGAAGTCGCTCTCGACCGACACGACCACCTCAGTGTCATGCCCAGCTGCTGCCGCGAGCGCTTCCGCCGCGATGCCGAGATAGGCGTCGCGCATGGCCATGTCCGGGTAGAAGCACCCATCCAGGCCATCGGCGCGGACGTCCACGAGCAGCAGTTTGGTATTGTCTGCCTGGTGCGCGCAGAACCGCCCGTACCGCAGGCGGACACGCCCGACGTCCACACCATCGATCGTCGCGTCGTACGACTCGCCGCACGCCGGTGACGTCATGGTGAAAACAACCTCGACCATCAGCGGTCTCCTTCTGTGAATGGCGGCGGGGACGCCTGCCCCTGGGCGGCGAGAGTCTCTTCGATGGTGCGCCGCAACCATTTCGACACGCTGACGCCGTCGGCGGCGGCAGCGGCCTTGACCTTGTCCCTCGTGACCTTCGACACGACGACGCGCACGACGGGAGAGATGGTTCCGTCCTTGGACAGCGACTTCCCGCCGGGTCGTAAGTTCGGGTGTCGCCGGGCCGGGTCGGCGGTCCCGCCGGGCGCGCGTATGACTGTCATGGCTCCAGTATATGGCATATGTTCGGACGATCCCTGGTTGAGAAAATGTCCTAGCCCTGCGCTACTGTGGACACCATGGAACACATCGCCACCACACCCTCCGCGTCGGCGGACCTGCGCGCATGGACGCCAGTCCAGGTCGACGTCGAGCTGAAGAAGTTGGGCTTCCTGCTGGACGATGCCCGACTGGACATGGACCGCCTGCACAGGTTCGACCGCCGCACCCGGCGCACCGTGGTGCGCGACGGTGTGACCGCCGCCGAGGTGCGGGCGGCCCGCCACGCGATGAACCGCCTCCGGGCGCAGGCCGCGCCCCTGGAAGCGGAGCACGACAGGCGTGGGGGGTGGACCAGGGCGTACCTGGTGCCCGGTCCGGACGGTCACATCCACGCGTCCACCACCTGCTCGACGTGCAACCGGAGGGGCAGGCCCACGATGTTCAAGTGGCTCACCGAGTTCTCCGGCATGGATGAGGCGACCGTCGTCGAGGCCGCAGGCGAACGCGCCTGCACCGTGTGCTACCCGAACGCGCCTGTCGAGGTGCTGACCAGACCGTCCACGATCGCAGAGTGCCGTGAGGAGGCGCGGAAGAAGAGCAGCCGTGCCGCCGCCGCGCAGGCCCGCCGCGACGCCCGGGAGACGGAGCGTCTCGCGAAGGCCGTCACCCTCGACGGGTCGCCGCTGGTGATCAGGTTCGAGGACACGCTCTGGAACGGGGTCTGCGACACCAGGGTCGAGAGGTTCGCAACGCGCCGCGCCGCTGAGAACTGGGCCACAAGCACCCTGTTCCATCAGTGGTACGCGCAAGACCCCGGCAGGGGCGACGACATGCCCCGACCCTACCTGTGTGACAAGTTGGTCCGCGCCCTGTCCACTGTCGCCACCCACGTGGCCCAGGTCTCCGCCGACGCGTCCACACCCCGTGACGTCCTCACACGGTGGTGCGCCAAAGCCCGACGCGACGCCGTGAAGACCGGGTGGATGCCCTGGGTGGAGGCACTCCCCGATCCCGACCTCACCATCAGTCCAGAAGAACTGCCGTCACTCATCCCGGCCTGAAGGCCGAGTCGCCGCTCCACACGTCTGGCGTCCCGCGAGACCTGCATGCAGGTGGCATGTGAGCTATGCTAGGCGCATGGCCACCCTTCAAGTCCGCAACCTTCCCGAGGCGACGCACCAGACGCTCCGAACACGTGCGACACGAGCCGGGCAAAGCCTGTCCGATTACGTGGCAGGACTGCTGAATATGTCCACACGAGTCCCCACACTGGAGGAGTGGTTCGACCGTGTCAACGCGCTCGAACCGCTCGACACCGACACCCGGGCCGCAGACGTCTTGCGCGAAGAACGCGACCGTCGATGAGCCCACTCGTCGTTGACGCCTCGGTGGTCGTCGAGACTATGATCGGGTCGCCGATCGGGCGCCGCGCACAAAACCTCATGTTGTCCAGCGACCACGACCTGCACATACCCAGTTTCGCTGTGACGGAAGTCCTGTCCGTCCTACGTCGAATCGACCGACAGGAGCACATGAGCGCCTTCAGCGCTGACAGATACTTGTCGGCGCTGCGAGAGTTCCCCGCAAGACGCTGGCCGATCGACCACCTGAGCGGCCGTGTGTGGCAGTTACGGAACAATCTCAGCGCGTATGACGCCACATATGTGGCACTGGCCGAAGTCCTGGGGGCCACACTGGTCACAGCAGACGCACGACTGTGCCACCGCGCCGGGTCAGTGTCCGCATGCCCGCTCGCTCTTGTGTGAGAGAGGTGCTCGCGGCGAAAGAGCGCATCCCCAGCCTGTGGACGACTGACCGTGGATGCCTGGTGATGCCGGTGTTCGTCGTGTCGGTGGACCCGGATACTGTACAGGTATGAGCATGATCGAGAACGAACCCCCCGTCCCTGCGTATGTCGTCCGGGACGCCCAGATGCCCGAGGTCACGGACCTGGTGGCGAAGGCGAACAAGAAACTGGCGCGCGCCGGTCTCGCGGAGAGGTTCGACGTGGTCGAGGATGAGCGCTTCGAGGACCAGACGGTGTTCGGCGTCACGTGGGTGCGGTTCCGCCTCTCGACTCCTGTGGTGCGACTGGGCGACTGGATGGTGCTGGGAGCCGTGGACCCGATCGTGGACCCGGACGACCCGACCCATGTGGAATACATCACCCGGATGGCGCAGGGCTCCCCCGAGGGTGTCCTGCGCGACTACCAGGTCGTCGACCATCACTGCGACCATTGCCACAGGTCGCGTCGGCGCACCACCGTTTTCCTCCTGACGTCGCGTGAGACTGGGCAGATCGTCCAGGTCGGCAACTCCTGCCTGTCCCTGTTCACGGGTGTCACGGTCACGGGGCTGCGGTCGCTGATGTTCGCGGACGATCTGGAGAAGGACATGGGCGCGTTGATGGGCGGACCCTCCTGCGCGCACGACCCGGGGCAGTGGCGTGTCAGCCAGATCGTCGCGGTGGCCCTGGCCCTCAGCGACGGGGGCATGGCGTACCGGGCGAAAAACCTGGACGGCACCGGCACGTCGCGTCAGGTGAAGGACTATGTGGCGTGCGGGTCGTGGGAGAAGTACTTCGAGAAGACCGCCGAGTACGACGTGCCCAGCAGGCGCCCCGACGATTACTTGGGCGACGGCACCGTGGCCCTCGTGGTGGCGTCCATGGCCGCCATGGACGAGGATTCCGAGTACGCGGACACGATGCGCACACTCGCCCGCCGCGACTGGGTCGTCCCTGCGAAACTGGTGGGCGTCACCGCGTCGGCGGTGGCGGTGTGGGCCCGCACCCAGAAGACGACGACCCGCCCCCTGGCGCCCACCGGGTTCTTCGGGGAGGTGGGCGCCAGGTACACGCAGGTGGAGGCCACCTTGACCCGGTCCACCTACATCGGTGGAGGGTTCGGGTACCACTCACCCGACAGGTACATGTACACCTTGGTCACCGCTGAGGGGGACCATGCCCTGGTGTGGTGGACCGACGAGTTGTCGGCCTCGTTCCGAATCGGCGACACCGTGCTGGTGGACTTCACGGTGAAATCCCACGACACGTGGCGCCCCGGCGAAGGCGACCCACGCGACCAGACCACCATCTACTTCGTGAAGAGGAAGACCCTGGTGGACGTCACCGCCCAAGCCAGGAGCGACCACGCCATGCGGGCCGTGGAAGCCGCCGTCGACGCGGTGGCCCACGCCGGGGACGACACCCCCCTGGACGAGAACGCGGTCGACGGTTTCTACCTCGGCGCCCAGGTGGGGCGCCTGCTCGCCCTGGCGCGTCGCGCCTACGACGACGCCCCTCACGGTTGGGACTTGGACGCGACATGGGAGCAGTGTCGCCGGGACGCCTGGGCGCTGCGCAGGCGCGTCGAGGAGGCGGCCCCCGCGCCCACCACCGTGGGGGCCTGACCACGCCGCGCACCTCGTCCGCCAGTGCGGGGAGGGCGATGGCGCCGTTGACGCCCCCCAGATCACAAACCACGATGGGGGGAACCGTGGGAGGGACGTCACGAGCTCCCTCCCACGGAAAGGCGGCGCCACGATGGCCCATGATGGCCCCCAGGCTGTGTCCACGGTCGTCCAGAGTGTGATCGTCGGCGACGGGAAGGGTGGCGTGGTCGCCCAGATCGCGTCCTCGGCCGCTGCCGGGGCTGTCACGGGCGGGGCGCACGGCGCCGTGTGGGGTGGGGTGAAAGCGTTCCTGCGCACCACGGCGGGGAAAGTCACCGTCACGGTGGTGTCCGTGATCCTGGCGCTGGTGTTGTTCATGGTGTCGTCACTGATCTCGACCATGGCGTCCATGGTCGCCTCGATCCCGTCGCGGATCGCCACACACGCCACCCAACAAATGCAGGATTTCTTGTCCTCGGGGATGTCTGCGCTGTTCGGGGCCGACACCGACCCCGCCACAGTGGAGACCACCATCGACGACTGGGTGGGAAACGCCGGTGACGCCCCGTGGGCCGCGTTGGCGGCCCTGGAGATGGACGCGGCCCAGCACGGCCCCACAGGGGGCGGCTCAGGCCCGTACGGGATCGACACGGGCGCCATACACCGCACCGGGGTGGACTTCGCCCACTGGTGCGTCCTGCCCCGCGACTGGGATGGTGTGTGGGCCGACCATGCGAAGGCCAGCGACCTGGTGGGATGCCTGCTGGGTGCCGCCATGACCACCGCCGACCCCGGGTTCACCTCCGACGACATCCTCGACGGCGTCGAGGAGTACGCCGACGAGAACGGAGACCCCGGATACCGGGTCGACCCCACCGACCTGAACGGCGACCACGCCCAGGAAGTGTTCACACGCATGTTCGCCCTGATGCCGATCCCCGACGCCACCCAACGCGCGCCCCAGCTCTACGACCAGATGATCCGTGCCGCCCTCGGCATCGTCCAGTCGTGCGGCAGCGCACCCGTGGTCATCGGGGTGACCACACCGGGGGCGTGGACAAACCCGGCCCAGGCCCCCGTGACCGACGTGTACGGGATGAGAGTCAACCCCGTCTCAGGCGCGTACATCCTGCACGCCGGGGTGGACCTGGGGGCGCCGTGCGGGACCCCCATCCACGCGGCCGCCACAGGCGTGGTGCTACGGGCCGGGGACACCGGCGGAGGGTTCGGGGGGTTGACCGTCATCGACCACGGCGGCGGCGTCTCCAGTTGGTACGCGCACCAGAAAGCCTCAGAGATGCGCGTGCGCGTGGGCGACCGCGTCACCCCCGGCCAAATCATCGGGCTGGTGAACACCCAGGGCAACTCCACGGGATGCCACCTCCACCTGGAAATCCACCAGACGGGGGCCCGTGACCTCGCCGGTGGGGACACCATCGACCCCACACCGTTCTTCCTCGCCCGGGGCGTCACCCTCGGACAGGACCAGTCGCTGCTGCCCGGCGGTGGGGGCTTGGGGCCCGACCAGTCCACAGGGGTGTTCACCGCGACCGACGGCAACGGGACTGTGTGGACCCTGGACCGCGGGTACCAGATGGTCAACGCCCGCACCATCGTGGACACCGGGCGCCGCCTGGGCGCCCCCGACACGGTGATCGTCGCCGCCCTGGGGACCGCCATCATCGAATCCCGGCTGTCCAACCTCGCCAACCGGCAAGTCCCGGAGTCCATGGAGCACACCTTCGACGCGATCGCCGCCGGTGACCTCGACTCCATCGGGGTGTTCCAGCAACGCCCCTCACAAGGCTGGGGGTCCGTGTCCGACATCATGGGGTCGGTGGAGTATCAGGCCACCCAGTTCTACACCCGCGCCATCCCCGCCTACGCCGCCGACACGGCCCTCACCCCCGGGCAGGTGTCCGTCGCCGTGCAACGCCCCGCGATGTCGGTGGAGCCGCGGTACACGACCATCACCCCCGTGGCCACCGCCCTGCTCCACGCCCTGGCGGGGACCTGGACGGTCACCCCTGTGTGCGCCCCCGCCGCCGGGTCGTACGGACCCACCGGGGCCGGGATCGTGGCGGCCGCCACGGACATGGGCGCCTGGGGCGGTGCGTACCTGTGGGGCGGGGGGCACGGCTCCCTGGGCGACCTGACACAACGCATGGCGCACAGGTTCGCCGGGGGCCGGGTGGTCACCGTGGACGAGACGCCCCCGGGGGACACCAACGCCGGTGTCACACCCAACCAATGGGGGGTGGACTGTTCGGGGTTCGTGCGTGCCGTGATCTACCAGGCCACCGGGGTCGACACCGGCGACTGGGCTGTGGACCCCACCCTCGACGGTGACGACGGACACCACTTCGTCCTGGTCAGCGAAGACACCGCCCAACCCGGCGACCTGTTTTTCACCGCCGGGCACACCGGCGTCATCCTCTCCACCGACCCCGCCACCCGCACCTACCAGGCCATGTCCGCCCGCGACGTGGACATGGGCATGGGAACCAGCACCTACACCTATGGGTCCGCCGTCCGTGGCGTGTACCGTTTCATCGACACCACCGACCCTCACACCACCTGACCCCCACCGGGAGGAGCCCACCCCATGACACGCCACACCCCTTGGCCGACCGTCCTCGCCACCATCGCCACCACCATGGTCATCGCCCTGGCGGGGTGCTCCCGGCCCGCACCCGACACCACACCACCGGCCCCCGTCACACTGGCGCCGCCTGGCGACGACACCACCACAGACCCGACCACAGGCACGGGCGGCGATCAGCCCCCCGGGGGCGGTGTGGCCGGTGTGGGAGGGTCCGCCGCGTCTGGATGGGAGGTGTGGGGCGTGCCCAACCCTGGGCAGGACCCCACCGCCCACGGCGTCCCCACCCCACCCCCGGGGGGGACGGACCCCCAGGTGCTGTCCGTGGCCGAGCAGACAGCACGGCGCTTCGTGTCCACGTTCTTCACGTTCGGGGCCGGTGACGTGTCGCCTGTGGACTCCTACCGTGGCGCCATGGGCGACGTGGACCCCCAGGCGAGGGTCCGTCTCCAGGCCGACATGGATGACATGTCCTCCGGGCGGATGTCCATTCGCGCGTGGACGGACGCGGTGGACGCGGGAGTGCGCACCACCACTGTGGTCGATCAGGTGTGGTGGGCCGATTGGTCCCACCCGGACTCCTGTGTCGCCGCTGTCGTGTACCGGCAAGCCGACAAGCCGTACCCGGGTGGGGACTGGCCGCCGTTCGTGCGACCACAGGTGATGTACGTGACCCTGACACAGGCCGGTGGGTGGCTGGTGTCCGACTGGTCGACGACAGGCCCGGTCGGATGGGTCGCCCCCGCCGTGTGACACGTCGCCGGAACACACCAACGGCGCCCGCACCATGAACAGGTGACGGACGCCGGTGGTGTGTTCCTACGGGAGGAAGGGGGTGGGCCGCGTCACGGTGGGGGGTGGGCATGACGCGGCCCAAGCGGGGGTTTCGCACACGGATGTGTCGTGCGCGCATCACCCCCAGGGGTCGCTACGGGCCGAGGGGGCGGCCTGAGCGGGGGTGGGCGCAACCGGTTGCGGGACCGGTGCGCCTTGGGCGACGTGCCCCTGGGGTGAGGGGGCCGCGTCATGACGGGGGTTGCGGGTCACCTGGGCTGTGGCCCAGTCCAGGCACACACCGAACGTGACGGCTTGCACGTCGTTGGAGACACGGGCGACCGCGGGCTGCCCGTCGGGTTGGGAGATGTAGGCGCGCGGCTCGAACCGGCCCTCCACCCACACGCTCATCCCCTTCCGCAGCGACTCCTGCGCGTTTACCGCCTGCTGGCGCCAGACGCTCACGTTGTAGAACACGGCGCCAGCGTCGACGTGTTGTCCGGACGCGGAGTCGAATTTACGGATGTTCTCGGCGACGGTGAACGTGCACACCTGCACACCCGTGGGCGTGGTGCGCAACTCCGGGTCGGCGACCAGGTTGCCTCGCACAGTGGTGCGAATCGACGCGGCGACGGTCTCTTGCTTGGACATGTCTTTTCTCTTTCTCTCAGTGGCGTGCGAAACGCAGGCGCATCACTACTAAGTACACGGTTCGCCCGTGCCAGCGGATCACCCGCGCGAAGCGGTGAACCGTGTACTTAGTAGTGATGCGACACACCGCGAGACGGTGTCGCATCTATACCACTGACGGACTGGCGCCCAGCACTTGGGCGCCCCACGAAAGGCGAACCTATGACACGCATCCGAGGAGGGCGAGGCTCGAACCAGTACGGGCCTCGCGGGACGCCCGTGGGCGCTCGACCATCGGCCATGGCATGCACGGCCCCCGATGTGGACTCCATCGCAGACCTGGACCTGACCGACCCTCCCGTGTCGTTCTTCCCAGAGCCCGACCGCGTGTGGCAACCCGACCGGGACACCCTGCGCACCACGGTGACGAGCAGCGCCGGTGACGAGGACGTGACGTTCACCCGCGACACCACCGGCCACGTGCTCATCCACATCCCCACCCCCCATGGGCCCTCCGCCTGGCCGGTGCACGACCCCGCACAATTCGGGGAGTGGGGACCGGACTGGGTGACGAACTTCTACAACCCCGACTACACCCCATCCCACTGACCAGCAGCGACGAAAGGACACCATCGTGACCCCGATCACCATCCCGCCCAGGATCGTCCTCGGCGACCAGCCCATCCTGGACCCCGACCTGTCCACCCCTGGTGGCGGCCTGGATCAGAACTGGGTGCGTTTCGACGGTGACAGCCTCGCCAACGCCCGGGTGGACGGGCAGTCGATGAATGGGGCGACCCTGGACGGATGCGACGCCGAAGGCGCCCAGTTCGCCGATTGCGACATGGCGAACCTGCGCACCCCGCGCACCACATTCCCCTCAGCGAGCTTCGACAGGTGCGACCTCGAATCAGCGGACCTGCGCCACCTCTCCCGTGACGAGGAAGCCGCATACCTGCGATGGGAGAGGACTGTGTTCCGCGACTGCCGCCTCCATGACGCCGACGCACGCGGCGAGAAATTCCTCAACACCGGGTTCGAGGACACTGACATGACGTCGATCCAGATGGACGAGGCCGAGATGGGCGACGCCTACATCGTCCGCAGCAACGGTGACGACCTGTGCGCCGTCCGCGGGTCGTGGACCGATGTCACCATGGAGGACTCCACCGCCCGTGGAGCGAACCTCAACGCATGCCTCGTCACCCGTCCCAACTGGGTGCGCACGTCGTTCTTGAACTCCGCGTTCTATGAGGCGCAGTTCCTGGGCGGTGGAGTCGACGAGTGCGACTTCAGCCAGGCGCGCATGCGCTCTGTCATCTTCACAGACACCCTGGGGAGGGGGAACATGTTCACGGGAGCAGACCTGCGTGGCTCCCTTTTCACGGACACCGGGCTCCACGGCGACTACCGCGGGTGCGACTTCACCATGGCGGTCCTGAGAGATTGCGATTTCAACGACAGCGCGTTCTCCCACGCCACACTCACCGGTGTGGATGCGCGACGGTGCACGTTCAACCGCATCACCGCCGCGAACACCCGCCTCCAAGGGGAGTTCTCGTGCTGCGACTTCAAGGGGGCGGTCCTGCACAACGCCGACCTGTCCGGGACGTTCGACCACTGTGATTTCGACGGTGCGGACCTACGCGGGGCGGACCTGAACGGAGCACAGTTCGACTCCTGCATCATGTTCGACGCCATCGTGTTCGCATCCCAGATACCCAACCCCGAAGACCCCATGTGGGTCCATGCGGACATCCGTGACGACGACGAAGCCAGAGCCATGAACGGGGAATGGGACGACGACGGACTGCCCGACGCGCCCCACACCACCCCCACAGGCGACGTCAACGTGCGCGCCCACCTCATGACCACCGCCACAGGGAACACCGTCGTCCGACAAGCCCACATCCGCCACACCCACTAAGGAACCCCTCACCATGTTCGGAACCGACCAATGCACCGCCTGCGGCGCCTCCCTGAAAGGCGGGCACACCTGTCCCGCCGGGGACCGCACCCCCGACCTCGCCGACCTCGGCCCCCTCCAGCAAGTGCTCGACGACACCACCGGCGGGGCGGACACCCCAACTGGCCGTGCCCTCCTCCTCGACCCCGCTCGAACCGGCCCCACCCCGGTCGTGTCGACCACGGACACCATGCACACCGCCCACACCCAGGTCATGGACTACCTGTTCGACAACCTCGACCATGCCAACCTCGCCCAGCGTGTGTCCGACAACCTGGGCGAGCCCATCGTCGACGCGTACACGCTGCCCGTGTCCATGGAGAAGGCCCGCACACATTGCCGGGCGCGTTCCGGCACGGACTGTGTTGTCCTCGCCGGAACCCCGGGCACGGGGCCACGCCTGGTCGCCCTCACCGGCGGGTTCGACAAAACGGGGTCGTTCAAAGTTGGGCGACACGGGACGTTCACCGCGACAAACCTGTCCGACCACCTAATCGAGGACGTGGTCCAACCATGGTTCCTCTCCGAACACCCCGACTACGACCCCGACACGCGGAACACGGCGACGGCCGTGTTCCGCGACCTGCGTGACCCCGTCCTGGGCGAGCCCAGGTTCAAGGACCGCTGGGACGAGTCCATCATCGACTGGCACCTGCTGAAAATGGCGTACCACGGGTGGACAGGCACACAGATGGATTCCGTCCTCGTCCGTGACCGGCCCACCGACTACGACCCCGACGACCGGCGAGACCAGATCGCGACGCATGCCACGGACCCCGCCTATGTCCGTGGCGGTGTCCACCAGTGGCTGGAGGCGCACCCCGAGCGCGACGACGGTGTCACACGCGACTGGCTGGACGAGGACCTGACAAGCACCTCTGACCGGGCCAGGAGGGCACGTGTGCTGCGCGACTACCGGGCGTTCCTCACCCAGGTGTGCGCTGGCGAACAGGAGCGCGCCGACACCATGTCACAGACAGGGGGTCCGCGATGACGTTCGGACTCGACCAATGCCCCGCCTGCGGAGCCTCCCTGAAAGGCGGACACGTCTGCCTCGCGGGGACTGGGGCGCCGGACGTGGACGACCTCGGCCACGGGTGGTTCTGGGAGGAACTAGACGGGTACACCCCCCACCCTGACGACCAGGCGCCCCTGGCCACCCCCGCCGGGGCCGACGAGGAACCCGACATCCCCGTCGACGACCGCCCCGACCAGGAACGGACCGGCACCCCCACAGGCGACACACCCATCCACGAGGACGCACGCCGCGACCTTCCCGTGATGAGCGCCGACACCTGGGAACCCGACGCCGCGTACACGCGACTGGAAACCCTGTGCGGGCGGACACTGCGACTGGACACCCGACGGACCCTCAAACCCCCGGCGGTGCTCGACACGGACACCGTCTACCAGGCGAACAACAAATTCATGCGGTACGCCCGCGCCACGTTCGACACCAGCATCACGCCCGAACAGGTGGCCGACACCTTGGGCGACACGCTCACCGGGCACGACGCCCTCCCCGTCACGGCGCCCACGATCGAGCGGCTCTTCAAAGCGAAACCCGGCACCACCTGGGTGGTCCTGGAAGGCGACCAGAAAAGCGGCGTGAAGGTGATCGCCGTCGACGGGGGCTTCGAGAAGACCGGCACCTACCTGCTCCATGGCAAACGCATCACCGTGGACAACCTCTCCACACGGATCACCACAGACTTCCTCCGATCAGACTTCACAGCGCGCCACCCCGAGTACGACGACGAGATGCTCCGCCAAACCAAGAACCTGTTCCGAGAGTTGGGTGACAAGAGGTACGGAGGGAAGAAGTTCGCGCATTTGTGGGTTGACGAAGACGTGATCGACAAAGAACTCCTGATCTGCGCCTCCCAGGGCTGGTTGTCCGATGACCAGGTCGACGGTGTGTCCGACTGGGGGAAAACAGCAGGCGACGTGCATGCTCACGCCACCGACCCGGCATGGGTCGCCGAGGGGATCAATCGACTCCCCGTCGACAGCCAACGCGCCGAGGAGGACATCCGCGTCGCGAACTGGGGGGCTTTCGGAAAGCGGTTCTTGTATCCGACGTCCGTGAGAAACGAGCTCACAGGCACCTCCTACCGGGCCAGGCGGGCACGGGTGCTGCGCGACTACCGGGCGTACCTGGCCGACATGTGCGGCGAGGAGCAGGGGCGCGCCTCCATGGTCGAGTATGTGCACGAGGGGACCACGACCGCGACCGTGTACCAACAAAAGAAGAACACCTCCGAGAAGTACCTGTCGGCCGCACGGGAGTCGGTGTTCGCCACGACGGGCGACTTCTCCCATGTCGAAGTCGATGACAGCGTCGACTTGGGAGACCTCGCCCAAGTCCAGCACGAGTACTCCCGGCTGCGGTCCTTCCTCCCCGTCACCACGGCCCCCGTGTTGCGGTTCCGCAAAACGGGACGTCACAACGCCGTCGGCGTGTATCATCCACACGCGGACAACATCGCCGTCGACCCCCGATCCCCCGCGTCGTTTTTCCACGAATATTGTCACCACATCGATTTCACGGCAGGTGACGAACCCCTATCGAAGCGCCAGCCGTGGATCAAAGACGTGCGCACCCGGCTCGCCCAAGCCCCCGACCTGCCCAGGAACAAACCCCTGGAGTACTGGACCACACCAACAGAGGTCCTCGCACGCTCCGGAGAGATGTACCTCGCCTGGAAAGGCGTGTCCACCTCCCTGTCGCAAAGCGGGGAGTTCCTCGACACCCCCGCCTACCGGACCCTGCACGACTCCAAGGACCAGATCATCGCCTTCTGGGACGACGTCTTCACCCGCCACGGCGGGACCGTCCCCACCCAGGCCCTGAACGCGTGGGACGCCCACACCGGAGCCGACTGACCACCCCCGGCAACCCAACGCCACCAAGGAACCGTGTACTTACACACTGTGCGGCCCTCGTCGAGAACTCATCGCGTGCGACCACGACGAGGGCCGCACACGACACCCAACCAAAACGAGGAGGGGCAGATGCCCACCACACCGATCCTGATCACCTACTTCACCGCGCCCTGGTGCGCGCCATGCAGACAGCTCGCCCCCCGCGTGAGGACGATCGCCGAGGCCGTCGGAGCCACCGTGCGCATGGTGGACATCGACACCGACCCCCGCGCTGCGGCTCGGGCCGACGTGCGATCCGTCCCCACCGTGGTCGTCACCAGGGGGGATGACGCGATGACGTTCACTGGGGCGTCTGCCACCCCCGCCACGATCCGTTCCTATGTGACCGGTCTCATCGACTGACCACACCCACCCCCTCGACGAAAGGCGCCGCGCACGCCCATGAGCACACCAGACACACGATGGCGAAGCGTGGCGGCCCTGATGGCTGCCACGAGCCCCACCGACCCCGAGCCCCCTGGGGACGGTGGGCAGTGGGTGGACCACGCCGAACGCGACTTCGGAGCGGCAGCCCGCCAGGCAGTCGCGATTTTCGACATGCTCACAGGATTCCGACCACCGCCACCAAGGAACCGTGTACTTAAGGTGTTACGGCGCGCATGGTCACGCCGCAGAAAGGACATGTGATGAGTTTCAGCGTCGACCTCAACGGGTGCTCGACACTCACCTGCGACTGCCACCAGTGCGGGAAACGGTACGTGACATTGCGGCGCAACCGGGTCGCGACCCGTCGCGGAGCGAGAACCCTCGGATGGTCTCACATGCGCGGCGGTGTGGACTGGTGCCCCCGCCACACCATCGACATGGCCGTCTATGTCGATGGGACCAACCCCGCATGCTCCTGCGACCACGGCGACTTGCGCCGGGCCGTGTACGCCACATGGTTGCGCCACAAACCCGTGACCACGACCGCCACCGGACAGGTGTGCGCGGACTGTCACAGCACATGGCCATGCGGGACGTCCCGCTCCCTGTTCACCGAACTGCGATTCGACGGGGACCCCGACGACTTCGCCGACTACCTGAGAAAGGACACCCGGCCATGAGCAGCTATTATTGCGTCCACCTGGACGGCGAAGCGGCCAAGCTCGCCCGCTACATCCTGGCGAACTACGGCCCCGTCCCCGCCATCCAGGCGGTCGCGCATGTCACCGACTGGCACTGGCGCTTAGACGGCACCACCGATGGGGGAGTCCGCCCGGGCAGCCCTCCCCCGTGGCACGAGTGTGGGACCCCCCGGGAGGCGCTCATCGACGGGGACAAGTTCATGATCTGCGCAGATCGTGACTACGTCACCGTCGTCCATGTGCTCACCCACACCACCCATGTCAGCGTCCACCGTGACGGGAAAGACCCCTGGGACGTGTCCGGCGCCGTCGAGGCACAGATGACCAGCTCCCTGTGCGTCAGGGCTGGGCTGTCATGGGAGGACGCCTCGCGGGTGCTGAGGGCACCTGAGGGGGAGGGCACCAGGATCGACGACACCGTGTACCAGGTCACTCGCGAGCCACTGCCGTGACCCACACCATCGTCCCGCCCACATGCCAGTGGGCGGCGCTAGCGTGACACCCACGTCCTTGGACGAAACCTCACGAGACCAGGAGATAGGTGATGACAATCACGAACACCACACCACACACTAATATTGACGATTTGCTGGGAGACCGCAAGGAGCTGGTCGTCACCACCGTCATGGGCATCATGAAAGCAGATATTGCGGAAGACATGGAGTTACTGCCGCCGGGACTAGCCAAGGTGGCGTTGTCAAACGCGATCAAGGCTGCGGAGCGGATCATCCTCGCCGTGTTAGAGACGTCCGGTTGGCGACCACCCACCCTCTCGCCACAGGACCTCGCATGCGAGCCGGGTGAGATAGTGGTCACGATCGACCAGCATGTCCTGGAGGAGATCATCGACCATGCGAAGTTCGGAATCGACTGCGGGCTCATCGAATGGACAAGCGGGAGTGAGTACGACGAAGCCATGGCGCTCATCCCTCAAGCCTGGGAGGCGTGCGAGAACGCGTACGATCCCAGACGGGCGCCCAACGACATGACAGCAGGCCGCTCATGACAGCAAAGATCGCCCCCACGTGTACCTGTGGTGCGACACTGAGACCACAGGTTTGACACCCGCCACCTCCAGAATCGTCGAAATCGCCGCCACGATCACTGATCCCAGCGGGACCCGGCTCTCCGACACCTTCACCGCCACACTCCCGCTCACCAGCGACGAGTGGGGAGCCACAGACCCGCATGTGAAGGCGATGCACACCACCTCCGGGCTGGCCTCGGAGATCACCATTCTCGGCCCCTCAGACGTGACGACGGCACGCCGAGACGCCGACAGGCGCCTGTGCGCGTGGATCGACGCCCACGCCCCCACGGGTCACGACGTCGTTCTAGCCGGGTCGTCCACCGGCTTCGACAAGGCCATGCTCGCCACCCACATGCCGCTCACCTCCTCACGTCTGCACTACCGGACCATGGACGTGTCCAACATCATGATGCTGATGCGCGCAGCCACCGGGGAGCACCTGTCCGTCCAAGGCCACGGAAACGCCCACCGCACTGAAAACGACATGGAGGACTCGTTCTCGTACTACGTGAGGACCGTCGACCGCCTGAAGGGCGCAAAACGACCGCCCGTACCCCGTTAGCGGGGCGCGGGCGGTTCAGGTTCGTCGTCGGAGCGGTCTAGGGATGGGACGTCTCCCAGATGCTCTGGACCTCGGCGCTGATCGCGTCTGTCGCCTCGGCGGACACGTCGACAGTCCAGCGTTCCGCGCCCCACTGGCCTTGCACCTCGCACGTGCGGGTGTCGAGCCAGATGTCGGGACCATTACCGGCGAGCAGGAGCCGACTGGACCTGTAATCGCCGCTCGTGAACACGGTGACGTCGATGTCGTAAGCCTTCTCGACCAACGCGCGAATCTTCGCGCGCCGCACATCGTCGTTCGTGTAACCCCACGACAGGTACTCGTCGACGAATGATTCTTCAGTGTGGCCGTTGAACTCCAGATAGGCCGCCTCCAGCTCCCCACTGGTGACATTCTCGACCAGCCACGCCTGAGTCAGGCAGTGGTCCCGCAAGTCTTTCTGAATCTTAGTCAGGTTCTCAGCGGCGTTTTTCAGAACACCACCGCACTGGGGGCATGTTCCCGCGCTGTACCCGTGCACGGTCGAACCATCGGTCATAGTGAGCTCCTCCACAGTCGTCTGGTCCGCGCTGGGTGCGTCATGGACCTGTGGTTCGATCGTACACCGTCGAGCCTACTCGGCACGGGCCACCTGCGGGTTGAGGTCCTCCCACAACTGCCCACAGAACTCGTCGACCAAGCCCGTGGCCTCCGATGAGGCGTGGACCACGCACTCGTCCGAACCCCACTGGCCCTCGACCTTGCCCGTGCGTGTGTCGAACCAGATGTCGGGGCCACCGTCGCCGAGCAGGAGACGGCTGGACCTGTAATCACCGCTCTGGGACACGGTCGTCTCGATGTCGTAGACATCCTCCACGAACTTGCGGACCTTCACCTGCCGCACATCATCAAAGGTGTAGCCCGGCCACAGGTACTCGTCGACGAAGGTGTCCTCGTCCATCCCGACCCAAGCCAGGTACCCTGCGGACAAACCACCGTCAGCGAGGTGGTCGATCATCCGTGCTTCCGCGTCGCAGTTCTCACGCAACTGGCGCTGAACGTGTGTCAGTCCGCTGTCGCCCCCCAAGGCGTCGACATCCGCGTCACCGGGACGAGACTCGCACACGTGCCCGTTCTTCAAACTCGCGCCACAGTACTGGCAGTTGCTGATGCCGTACCCGGTTCTCGCCGTGGTTGTCATGGTTGTGGACTCCTTCTCTCCTGGCTCACACCGGTGGTCGCTGTGAGCGCATACACGTATAGATGCGACACCGTGTCACGTGGTTGGCATCACGTCGTCTGGAACAGTCTGCGGATGGTACCAGCGTATTTTCCGGCGGAAAGGATCGGAGTCGACGGCGCCGTGCGCATGTGGCGCCACCCGCCCGGACACGGTGGCAGTGACGGTGGTCACGGCTGTCTCCTCGTGGGTGAGCCGGTGCGGTGCTGGGCGAGCCAGGCGGTGGCGTCCGCCACGGTGGACAGGCGTGCGCCGAACTCGTCGACGGCTTTCATGAGGAAGGATCGGGTGGGGGGCTTGTACCCGCCGGTGGCCTCGGCGAGCCGGGGGTCGAGGATGGCGACCATGCCCGTGTCGGAGGTGGACCGGATCAGGCGCCCTGCGGCCTGTTGGAGCAGTGTGCGGGCGTCACCGTAGTAGATGATCCGGTCGGCGTCCCAGTGGCTCATCTGTGCCCGTGTGGCGGTGTCGAGGACCCGTGCGTCGTCGACGGGATTGGGGGCCGCTCTGGGCACGCGATCGATGATGACGAGGGTGTTGGTGGTCCCCGGCGCGTCCACGCCCGTCATTAGACTGCGCGTGCCCACCAGGATCGACGACTGGTCCTTCTTCCACTCGTCCACGGTGACTTTCACACTCGTCCCGTCCCACTGGGACAGCACCCGCACTTTGGGCCTCCCGCTCCTGCCCTTGAGCATTCGGCGCAGGAACGCCGTGTAGGTTTGTCCGTTGGAGGTGGTGGCCGCCAACACTAGGGCCGATCCACCGTTCGCCGACACTAAATCCACGATCGTGCGGGCCGCCCAGTCCCGGTGGGCGTCGAGGTCCAGCCGTGAACCCGTGAGCACACCAGGGACACCCGACGGGATCAGGAGCGCAGTGTTGTCTCGGTAGGTGTCGGTGAACGCGGACGGGTACTGCACAGTCCCGCACCCCAGCCCGGTGCTCCCTCCGAACGCGGCCGGTACGGTGGCCGACAAGCACACCACGTTCACAGGTTGCGACGTGCCAGGTGTGCGCCACACCGACGACGACAACATGGCGGACACGTCCACCGGGGACGTCTTCACGCTCACCCGGTCGTCGTGACGTTCCGCCCAGCGGGCGACACCGACGGGGGGTTGGTTCACATCGTCCACACCCTCACGTACCATGGCGATCCTCGACAGCAGGCGGGTCAGGGGGATCACCAGACTCGACCCGTCCCGTTGAGCTTTCAACCACATAGACATCGATCGGGACAAGTCTTTCAACCAGAGGGACACCACGGGCAGGACCGGGTCGAGGGGGCGGGCGTCGTCAGGGATGCGAGTCACGCCCTGTGTGGTCGCGACACTGGCGAGGGTGTTGTCGAGCAGCGCGGCGACGTCACGGCCCCGCACCGTGAGCGCGTGCTCCGAGGACGACTCGGACACGGCAGGGAGTTTCAGTGCCGCCACGGCGTCCACCAGTCGCAGGACGGCCCTGCCCGACACCTCGGTGGCCCCCTGGGAGCGCACATGCCCGGGGAGCGCGTGGCACTCGTCGACGATGATGGAGTCGAAAACACCCAGGGTGGTGTTTCCGGTCACGACAGGCGCGCCCGTGGCGGCCTGGATGGCGAGGAGGGTGTGGTTGGTGACCACGATATCGGCTTTGGAGGTCAGGTCTCGGGCACGTCGTGGCAAGCACACGTCCACGAACGGACACGTGGCGCCGGGGCAGTCCGTGGACTGCACCGACATCTGCGACCACTCCTTGTCGCTGATCTCCCCCGTGTACTGGTGCCGGTCGCCGTCCCCGTCGTTGAGCGCTTCTCGCACCCCCCATAACGCGGCTTCTTGAACGGGCGTGGGGGCCACCAGGGACGCCAGCGCCTCTTCGGCCTCCTCCAGGTCTGCGGCATCGGCTCCGGACACCCCCACACAGGCCAAAGCGCACGCGTAGTTTGACCACCCCTTGTGCACCGCGATCGTCACCGGGGGCAACCCCAGGGCGGTGGCGGCCTGTGCGACGACCGGGGCGTCCTTCGTCATGATCTGCGATTGGAGGGCGAGGGAGTCCGTGGACACCACCGTGCGGCGCCCACGGCTGGCCGCCACCCAGGCTGGAGCCAACTCCGCGAGGGTCTTCCCCACCCCCACCGGTGCGCATCCCACCAACCGACGCGTGACATCCTCCATGTCAGGGTCTACTGGGACGCCCAATCCCATCGTGCGCGAAATGTCGGCGCATAACGCGGCCTGGCCAGGTCGCGGCTCATGTCCGGGGGCCACCAGTGCCACGCACGCACGCAGCACATCCATGGCGTCGACGGGAGGGACGTGGGCATAGTCAGCATGATCATCATCAGGGCGCATACATGGTAAGTACACGGTTCCATGGCGCTGGCGTCCAACAGCGAGCTGTCGCATGTCGTCGGCGTGGTTGCCCCGACGCTGGCGGACGCCCCATATCGTGGGTCTGGGTGAGCGGAAGGTCGTCGGTGTGGTTGCCCCGACGCTGGCGGACGCCGTCATGGTCATGCTGTCTAAGTACACGGGTCGTCGGTGTGGTTGCCCCGACGCTGGCGGACGCCTGTGACCCACATTTTGTGGTGGTGACACGGAGTGCCACTGTCTGCGGACGCGGTGAAAACCGCGTGAGACGAGATGGTCGCGTAGGCGTACGGGTGGACGTGGCCCGTTTTCTGTGTTGAGTTGTGGTGTGTGTCTGCGACGAGGTCAGGCGGTGAGACTGAGGTCGCGCTGTCTGGCTTGGAGGTGGTGGAGTGCGTTGGTGTTCTGGTCGAAGCTCTCACCGCACCCGTCGCAACGGACGATGGGGTTGAGCCATTTGGTGTCGCGTGGGTTGGTGTGTCCACACTCGTAGTGGGTGCGCGAGGCGTGCGACGAGTCGAGGCTGCTCACGGTCACGCCGTCTTTCGCGCATGCTGCCGCGATGTATTCGCGCAGAGTCCCCGGTGCGGCATAGGTGCGCCTTCTGGCGCCCGGTTGGGTGACGTCGCCTGACAGTTCGGACCTGGCGCTCGTGGCGGCGATGGTGGCGAGGTCCATGGAGTCCAGCCCTACGGTGGCCGCCTGTCCGGAGATGACAGCGGCGACGTTGCGGTACACGTCGTTGCGGTGGCTGATGGCTTTGGCGCGGGTGTTGGCGATAAGGGTGGCGGTGTGTCGATACGCGCCTCTCCAGGCCAGGAGGTCGGCGGTGAGATCGTCGGCCCCGTCGGGGCGGTCGTCCCTCCATAACCATGCGAGACGGGCGAGTCTGTCGGGGCTTCTCCAGGCGTCGACCAGTGCGGGGGCCAGGGGTTGCGGCTGTTTGGAGGTGGGGTCGCCCATGGGTGTGGCGTGGGTGGACAACCATGAGACCAGGGCGTTTTTCGCCGAGCTGAAGGCGGTGCCCTGCTCGCTTTGGAGTTTCTCGACGTGGTTCAGGCGGGTGAACACCGTCTTGGGGGTGAGGATGGACCCGCCTGTCCCTGAGCCGTCGGTGGTGAACACGTCACCCATGTCGTCGGGGATGTGGAGGGGTGCGTCCGCCGCCCACCGTGCGACCTCCACTATGTCGGTGTCGACTTCCCGCCATCCCCAATGCAGGACCACGGCGGGTCCGCTGGTGACGGGTGTGGGGTCGGGGAGCCCTTTCCCGGTGATGGACACGGTGGCGTGGAACGTGGTCCCTCGTCGCTGGATGGTGAGTTTCGCGCCCGTGATGTCCGCCTCGGGTGGGAAGAACCTGTGCGCCTGGACGGGGAGGTCCACGAAGGTGGGGCTTGAGAGGTCGTCAGCGTACCCGATCCTCATGCGTAGAGTGACGCGCCCGTCCACGCGCTGTTGGGCGCGGGTTTTTCCCGCCCAAGCGTCGGGGGTGAACCATGGCATGGCCAGCACGTTGCGGTATTTCCCCGTCTCGGTGTCGGCGAGGACTTGGGGGGTGCGTGGAGGCGCGCCCGCTTGCCGGAGGAGGGACACGGCGAGCGTCCCCGTCTCGTCGAAGCGGTGGTGGCGCATCTGGGCGGGGCTGCCGTTGGCTCGTGAGGCGCTGATGCGTTTCTCCGCCGTCTCGTGACTGGTACGCACGTCATTGAAGGTCGCGTGATACAGGCGCACGATGCGCCCGTCGCGGTCGGGGATGCCACGGGTGCAGTAGGTGGTGTAGAGCTCCTTGCGTCGGGCGTACTGGGCGTCCTTGGCTTGGGCGATCAAGGGTGTGGCGATCACGCCCGCCGTCGTGATCGCGTCCCGACGTTCCTGCTTCGCGGAACGGACGCTGGCGCGGGCTTGCGTCAGTCGTTGGCGTAGATCGGTGGGGACCTTCTTGCTTTGTGACGCCTGTCGGGCTTTGCTCTGTTCGTCGAGGAGGGTGGCGAGGAGGTCGTCCGCGTCACGGATGCGTTGTTCGGCGGCGGCGACCTCGGGGAATGACGACCAGATGTCTTTCAGGGCGTCGTGGTAGTCCAAGGTGGTGGTGACGAGGTCTTCTCGCGCGCAGTGGGCCAACCAGAGTTGGTCACGGACGGAGTCGGGGATGTGGCGTGACCAGGTGTGCCATACTCCGTATTTAATGACGGTGATCATGGTGTCCTTCTTTCCTGTCACGTCGCGCTACGTCGTCACCCATGGAAGTATACGGTTGAGGCCCGGTCACGGACGGGGGCCTCGTTTGCGCTTGTCGCATGGGTTTCCTACTGGGCCGCTGGTCACATCTCCCGCGTCGCGTGGCGGACGTGATGGCTGGGGGTGATCCATGTGATGCGTTCTGTGTTGGAGTGGGGGGAACTGGGATAGTCCACGGCGACGACGACCCCGCGGGACTCCACACGCCCCCACCCTGTGGTGGCGTCGTAGACGAGGCCTTGGTAGATGTCCCCGGGGCGGTACGTGGTGCGCCCTTCCCGCCCGACACGGAACTGTGCCGCCCGTTTGGGCGGGTGGGGTGTGTAGGTGGGGACGTCGACGCGAACGATCTCTCCCCGGATGACAGCGAGCTTTCTGGTGGATTCCGCCGTCCTACGGATCAGCGCCCTTCGCTCGTCGTCGTCCATTGTGGGACCCGCATCATCGTGAGCGAGATCGGTCGCTCGCAGAGCCTCGGCGACCATGTCCACGGTCAGTGGCTCCCCCTCGTCGAGGAGGGACTCGGCCGCGACCTGGATGGCCGTCAATGCGCTGCGGGTGTAGCGTAGATCGACGCGAGCTTCCTCGGCGTGGGGGATGGCCGTCAATGCGCTGCGGGCGTAGTCCCCGCGCCTGGCGTCCACCACCCAGACGTCGTCGAGGGAGCGGTCCAAGGGGAGGCACGGGGCGGCGTCGAACTCCCAGTCGTCGTTGTTGACGGCTTGCAGGTGGGCGGGCAGCGGGGCGTCCCATGGCCAGGTGGCACAGGTGTGGCACAGGCCGTCGCCATTGATCGCATCGGGGTGTCGCTGACCGCAGCACACACACATGTCGACGGGGACCACGTGGAGTCCTCCCTCGAACTCGACGGCACGCCAGGCCCGGTCGGGGGACATCCATCCGTGGCCCTGGCGGACCACCAGTGCGGTGAGAGCGTCGAGTTCGTCCGGGGTCGGGTCGTCCCAGACGCCCGGTTTGCAAACCCGTTCGTTGTCCCAGACACCGATCTGCATTTGCAATCGACTGCGATAGGGGTGCCCCACGGAGTAGGGCCAATCGCACGCCTGCTCCCAGAGGGACTCCAAAGAGAAGTCGGCCTCGACTTGGAGCCATTCTCGGTCGAGGGCGAGTTCCCACAAGCGTGCGGACCACCCGTCGGGCGCGACCTCGACGCCCGGGTCGGACCCTAGGTCGTCGAGTTCGACTGGGTGATCGGTGACGGGGCAGTGGTGGGTGGTGTTGGCGAATTGTCCGCAGGAGGGGCAGTGGTGTCTCATCGTTGTCCTTTCAGAATGGGTGGTCACATGTCTATAGATGCGTCAGTGGCGCCCGTGTCGGGGAGCGCGGGGTCTCCCGGTGCGACCAAGGACGCTTTCACGGTTGGGACGAGTTGCCCGGCGCATCCGTCGGTGAGGAAGCACTTGTCTTTCGACGCGGTGACGGACATCGCGACCCGTCCGCAGGTCGCACACGCCAGGGGCACGGACTTCGGTGTCAGGGAGCACCGTGACACGACCCAGGAGTGGCGGGACATCAGTGCCCTGTCTTCCTCTGTCATCATGATGCCGCCCAAGGTGGCGTCCGCCCCTTGGGCGTGCCACTGGGCGGCGAAGTTCGCCCACGTGCCCGCCTTGGCTTTGACGATGAGGGCCAAGGCCATCCCTGCTGCGACGAGGACCTCCGGGGTCCCTGGTTCGGGTGGGGCGAATACTAGGGGCGTGGGGGCGGGGCGGGGTCGGGCCATGGGTGTCACGCCCCGGGGGTGTCGCGGCGGGGGGTGTGGACGCCCAGGTCGACGATGTCGAGGAGGACCTTGTTGCGCTTGGGCTTCCCGTCGGCTCCTGTGCCTGGTTCGTAGCACGCGTACACGCGCACGTCGTGTCCGATGGCGTCTTGGCATCGACGCGCCAGGTCGGCGGTTGCGGCGTCCACGCGTTTGTTCCCATCGGGGAACGTCCATTTCACGATGGGGGTTTGGGGGTCGTCGCTGTCGTAGAGGTCGGAGTTGGAGGCGAGGCGGACCTTGGCCTTGGTGATGGTCAATCCCGGTGTGGCACGGCTCTCTCGTGTGATCGGTTCGACGCCGAGCACGTGGGTGACGTAACTGCGATGCCCCTCTCGCTTGACGTCCGCGTCGGTGGGTTGCGTCGCGTCGGCCGCCACGCGGACGAGGTGTCCCGCACGGGCGGCGGTGCGCGCCAGGGCGGCGTCGCGGGTCTCGCCGGGGTCGGGTGCGGTGGTGGCGAGCAGGAGCGTGGTCACCGCCGCCAGGTCGGTCATAGGCTGCGGTGCGGCTTGGTCGTCGGGGGCGTGTTCGGCGGCGACGTTGATCAGGTGTGGGATCACGGACAGGGCGCGTGTGGCCCAGTCGGACTCCGACTCGTCGTCACGTCGGGGGGTGTGGAGCAGGGCGGCGGTTGTCAGCAGTGTGGCTGCGTCGATGGTGGTGGTCATGGTGGATAAGTACACGGTTCAGTCCTCCTCGGCGATCGTGTCATGGCTGGTGGCGGATTCGGCGAGGAGTTGGGACGCGCGTTGGCGGCTGATGCCGAGCAGGTCGCCGATGTCGGTGATGCTCACCCCGGCCTCATGGAGGCGGTGGGCGGTGTCGCGTGTCATCTGGTCTGCGCGGCTTCGCGCATGGTGGACGTCGCGGCGGGCGTCGATGGTGTCCACCACAGCCTGGTCGAGGCTCTCGTCGGGCAGTTGTGGGATGACGCGCAGTGCGTAGCCGGTGGTGGGCCTGTCGACGAAGAAGGCGAACCCGGCTCTGATGGTCTTCTGGACGAGGTCGAGTCGGGTCGCGTGGGCGCGCAAGGTTGGCCAACCGGGGGCTCGTAGGTCCCAGCGTGTTCCGTCGAAGGTGGCGATGACGTCGTACACCGGGGTCGGTGTGGCGCTGATGGTGTCTGTCATGAGTGAACTCCTGAACAAGGTTGCGGTGACGTGGTCCCGTCGATGGGTGTCGACCCGAGTCTAGAGGGCTCCTACGACAGAACAAGGCTAGCGCGTGGTCGAGTGCCGTGTGACGGCCCTAGCGCCACGGGTGTGGGGGGTGGCCTTCGCGGACGGCGCCCCACCAGGCGAGGCAGTTCTCGTGGCGTGCGTGACGCAAATCGTGTAGGTCCGCCACCGCCTGCGACCACGGTTCGGGGACGTGGTCGGGGGGTCCTGTGAAAAACCAGAACCGTTCCGTGTGATGGTAGCGCGCGCCAGCGCGCGCGGCAGCGCCTTCGTCGCCTGGCGGCACATCGATCCATGTGTGTCGTTGTCCTCCCATCGGTGTTCTCCTTCCAAAACCCTCACACCGACTATGGTATTGTCAGTTTAGCAACTGTATGAGCCGCTCCCAATCCACCGCGTCGAGCCACGACAGCGCGTGGGCCTGCCATAGGCACAGCGCCACCGCCGCCACACCCAGAGCCGGGGCGATCACCGCGCGCTCCATGAACTTCCCCGTCGTGATCGACACCACGTGGAAGCGCGTCTTCACAAGCGGATACAGGAGCGGGCAGCCCTCCTTGGTGAGCATGTCTCCAGCGATGTGCGCGAGCACACCCACGGCCACAGCCACCGGGAGCACCATCGGCGACACACTCGCCACACCTGCGCCGAACCACCCCAGACCCAGGACCCCCATGGTCACCACGACCACGGCGATCGTTTGCACAGGTGTGCATTTCGCATAAACAATACGCAACCCGGTGACCGCCAGAGCGAACAGGACACCCATGGCCACGGCGAACCCCACGGGGTTGCGCGACGCCGACCACGCCAATCCTGTGAACACCGCCGCCCCCAGCAAGGAATGCGTGCCATTGCGGTGCCCGCCAGAGATCGCTGAGACCACCTTGGTCAACGCCTTCGTCACGACACCCAGGGACTGTGCTGCTGTGGCGTGCTCGTGGTCCATGTCGGGCAGCAGCCCCGCCCCAGCGGACGCCACCGTCCCCAGGACGACAGTCGCCGCCGTGACCGGGACGAGTCCCGTGCTGGCGAAGACCGGCTGGAGGGCGAGGTAAGCCACGGCTGCGCTCGTGGCGTGGGTACGGCCCATCATGAGGGAACCCCTTTCATGCGCGCCCTCTACCACAGACGCGCTCACAACAGGAAGTACACGGTTGCCCCCCGTTGGTGGACAGGCGTGATGAGATCGGGCATGTCGGTTGTCGACACTCAGCGGCGGTGAACCGTATACTTAGACATGCATGAACCTCATGCGTACCCGGCCAGACCGCCCGGCCCAATCGGTGGCACATCAGGCGAGTCGTCGCATACCAACCCTCGCTGTAGCTTTTTCACATATCTCTCAGGAGGTGGGGTAATGGCTGTGAGCACTACGAAAGTCCTGCCCAAGGATCGATCCGCGGTTCCGGAACTGTTCGACGGGGACACCCTAGGTCAGCGATTCTCTCTCCACCCACAGACGTTGCGGCGTGCTGTTGGCCGGGGCGAATTGAGAGCCTTCAAACTCGGCGGAGCGATTCGCTACCGAGTCGATGACGTCTTGGCGTGGATGGACTCCAATGCGCTCGGGAAACGCTGATCACGAACCAACCACGACGCGACCCCCTCTATCTCGCGGAGGGGGTCGCGTCGTGGTTTCGGATACTATCGCCCGTTGTGCGCGTTGGCCGATAGTATGGGGCGTGCCCCGATGCGAAAAGACCATGGATCGGTCGTTTCTGGTTGTGAAGATTGGTTGCCATGTTGGTTGGCAGAACGGGTGGGGCGATCAGCACGCAGGGCGGCTTGGTCGGAAGTCTAATGACACGTTAATGACACGACTAGGGATGTTTCCGTCCATGAAATACCGTCTGGCAAGCAGAAACATTGAGTGGAGCTAACGGGATTCGAACCCGTGGCCTCTTCCATGCCATGGAAGCGCGCTACCAACTGCGCCATAGCCCCAATTGCGAGTCATAACCTTACCGGGTCCGGGCATGGGTTTGCAACATGAACCGCGCTAAGACGCGGGTGCTGCTCTGAGTGCTGTGAAGTGTTACACTGACATCATGCCGACTCTTCATCCTCGCTATATGGTCACCGACACGGGGCAGATCGCTCAGGCATTGGATGTCGCCCATGCTCTGTGGCCTGATGTGCCACGCGGCGCGGCGCTGTTAGCCCGACTGGCGACAGCGGGAGCACAGGCCTTGGGGCAGGACGCACAGGCCCGTCAGGCTGCCGTCGACGCACTTGTGGACTTTGGCGACGCCTACTCACCAGAGTACGTGAGCCGCATGCGCGAGGAGTGGCCGCAGTGACGACGGTCCTCGATGCCAACGTCCTCATCGCCGCCATGGACACGAAAGATGAGCATCATGGGGTTGTTTCAGACTTTCTACGGAGGGTCGTCACCACGGATTCTTTGTACGTCCCCACACTGACGTTGGCTGAGGTTCTTGTCGGGCAGGTGCGATGCGGTCGGGGCGAGCAAGCTGAGGCGGCGATCGCGGCCATCGGTGTCACAGTCATGTCATGCGAGTCGCTGGAGGCCCTCCGGTTGGCCACCTTGCGGGTAGCGACGGGGTTGAAAATGCCCGATTGTGTTGTGTTGGCGGCGGCCTTGGACGTGGGCGCGTCTCTGGCGACCACCGACAAGACGCTGGCGCGGGAGGCGGCCAAGTGTGGGGTGACCTTAGCCCTGTGATCGGCGACGCCCCTACTATGAGTGTTGGATTAACACCCCATCACACCGCCATCTGTTTCGGCAGGCATCCAGGCACATCCCACATAATGTACTGGCAGGCCGATCTCCGCTCGCGGCACCCCTTACAAGCGCCAGGTGGTCAGCCGAGCGTCTTCTCTGATGGTCCACTTCTTCTTGATCGTCGCTTGGGGGAGACTTTGCACCTACGACACATCTGGTGACAACGACATGAACCACAGTTCATCTATGTGATACAAATTCGGACACAATGAACGAATTGCGCGAATCAGAATGAACAGATTGCGCCAATCCGAATGGACAGATTACCGCGCCTGGCACCTCACAGCGTCAGACTGATTCCCTACCACATTGTTGGCTGTGGCACGGTGACAAGCTCCATCAGCACCCGGGGCGGGGTTGGAACGTACTCGCGTCAGCTCCACTCACGTCGCTGGGGCGGGTGACCTCGGATCGGCCGTTCGCGAGAAGTCGTGCCTGCTCGTCGCCGACTGGGTCGATGACGTCGAAGCCCAGCGCGGCACAGGCTGTCGCCATCTCCTCGTCGTGAGTGACAATCGTCGTGCCCTCGACTCCGAGGCTCAGCGCGAAAGCGACATGCAGCGCGTCAGATGCGCGGAGCATGTAGCGCAGTCTGGCGGCCTCGTCCACGAGTGTGTCCACCTGGGCGCCGATGGCGAATCTTCCGAGATATGCGTCGGGGTCGACCTGGCCGGGCGTGAGCACGCCACGTACCTCCATGCGGATGATCGTCCGCCGCACCTCAAGATCGAGCATCCGACAGCCGACGATCGTCTCTCCTATGGCAAGGTGATGGTCCAACCATGCCCTCGCGGATGCGGAGTCGCCAAGCATCGCCCGCAACACCACAGATGTGTCGACGACCCAGATCGTGTCAGTAATCACGAGCAGCCTTGTCTCGTTCGGCCTCAGCGACGATGGCCCGCGCGACGGTCGGATCGACGCCGAAGTCGGGTAGCGGCTCGGTCGACCGCTTGAGCGGCGGTACGAGAACCCCTGCGCGAATCAGCGCCTCCGACCGCATCGACGGCGGCGCCACAGACCGCAACTCGAAAGCAGGCAAGCCACGATCAGTGATCGTCACCACCCCAATACGGGCATGCCGTGTTGCTTTCGACGGGTTCCGGTTGAACTCGCTCAGCGGAATAGTGATGCCCATATCATTAATCCTATACCATAGGTCCTATGCCTCAGGAGCCTATGGGCTCACAATAATCCCCAGAGAGTTCACAAACGATTGATCCACGATCGGCCCGATCGCCGCCATCCATACAGCTCATTCCCGACCAGCGCCAGCCAACCCTGCCAGTACTAGCATGAAGAGTAGTCCATCACCGAAGGATCCATCATGACAATGAAAGATCAGCGGTTTCAGACTGTGCACGAAGACAGGGGGGTATGGAGGTCGCGACACGGACTCGTGACCACGCCACCCCAGCCCGCTAGAATACGAGCAACCCCTCGACCATCATGGCCAAACCAACTAAACAACTGTCTATGACTTAAAGTCAACCCCGCATACACGAGTATCGCTGACAGGTTGGTCTTCGGGTAGGCGGTGGCTTGGACGCCATGGGAGTCGCGAGCATTGGAGTGACAGATGACAGTGACAAAAGTTCCGTTCCTGAATCGAGATTCTGGCATGATGGGAGTCACGCCTGAGGCGTACGCCAGGCTTGTTTCGGAGTATGTGTATCCGCTGCCTGGGCTGCCCACTCCAGTGGAGTTGAGTCTTCGAAATCCTGCAGAGTTGTTCACGTTTGCACCCCAAGCCAACGTCAACTCGATCAGGCTGTTCATATGGGGCCTTGCTTTCCTCAAGCCGCTCCTCGTGGAGTTCGAGCGTACACAGCAGCCGGAAGTGGCGGACATCATCACTGGCGTGGTGACGGCCTTCCTCGATCAAATGAGTGACAAAGAGCATCGCGAGTTCTACAACAGCGAGGACCATGCCATGTACATGCGTACCGTGATCCTGGCATGGTACCTCGACATACTCGGAGACAGGGAGCAAGCGGTCTCTGCGCGCATCATGAGTTTTGTCGCCCGACAGGCGGAGTGGCTGTATGACGATGATCAGTACACGCCGAATAATCATGGCGCGATGCAGGATTTGGCACTCCTGTATTCGTACCTGCTTGTTCATCAAGAAAGACTGAAGGACAAGGCGCTCGAACGCCTGGACCGGCTCGTCTGTGAGATTTTTGATGAAGAAGGGTTTTGCTGCGAGAACACAGTCGAGTATTGGGTCTTCGACATCCGACTATTTAAAGACATTGTGGATGTCTTGCGAAGGAATCAACTGGAGGGGCCAGTTGTCGACACCATCATCGCTCGACTGGAGACGGCAGAGTCATCCTTGGCGCATGTGCTGTACGATGACGGCACCGTCCCGAACATCGGAGATGCTGGTTCGGGAAGAGTCGTTGGCGGGCCTTCGTCCACCGGAACCAGGTTTTTCCGCAAAGGAAATTTCGTTGTGTCAAAGGATGCCACGAGTTACCTAGCGTTCCACTGCGGATTCACGTCGCTCTCGCACAAGCAATGCGATGATTTGTCGATAGTCTGGAACGTCCATGGCAAGGATATTTTCTGCGACAGTGGATTGAACAACTATGACTTGAGCGACCCAGTCACCGACTATGTGCGAGGCGTCAGAGGTCATTCAGGGTGCTATCCAACCTGCGCAGATGCTTTCCCGGCATGGCTCTGGCAACGCCAACTGCTGGACGGAGAGGCCGCGATCACCGAGTTCGCGTTCGACGAAGGTGACGGTGCGCTGACCGCTTCAGGGAGTTACCGCCTCTCGGAGGCGCGGATCACTGTCATGAGACGGGTCTCGAAGAGGCGGAACCTACTGTTTATCGAGGATTCATTCACGGCTGACACCGCGCAGGACTTTCGGACCAGATTCGTGCTTCATCCCGAGGCGCATGTCGCCATCACTGGCCCTGGCACGGTAACGGTGGAGATTGGCGGCGTGGTGGCGAGAATCGCAATGTTCTCGAGCCCCGGGAGTGCCGACGGCTTTGAGTTGTCAACCAGCACGGGACCGTACAGCCCAAAGATGAATGAGAACCAAGATACGTCGAACCTTAACGGCCTGCTTCGAGGAGTCACCAACGGAACGATGTGGACGATGGTCGAGGTGGACACCGACAGCGTGGTGGAGACCGACAAGGTGGATTCGTTCACCTCCAACCCAGATGTTGACGGAGTGCAGCATGTTGAGAAATTCGGGACGAAGCTACGCGTCTCCATTGCGGGTGACCTGCTCCTCGTTAATGTGAACTGTGAAGTGGATATGAAGCTTTTGGATTTCTGCTTCTATGTGTTCAGGGACCTAGAGCCGGTTTATGAGGGCAGGTACATTCGGACGCCACATTTCGAGTTTCCCTTGTCCGAGGCCGGAGAGTACCGCGTTCGAGTCTTTGTGAAATACCACGACCAGCACTATCGATATTGCGATGCCTTCATTTCACGCTCGCTGACGTATCGATCTGGGATCCGGAGAGCGGACGTGGACGATGAGGCGCCACGAAACCAGCGGGGGGATGAGCTTGAGCGACATGTGACCGATGACATGGTGCACTTCCTGAAGCAGCTGGAAGCGGGCGGATCAGCACCCACGATACTGGTGGCCCAGGTTCCTTGCGCGTACGATGTCAAGAATCCCAGCGAGCATGAACAGCATATCGATGACTTCTATCCTGAGTACTGGGAGAACCGCCGACAGTCCATAGACAATGACCCAGTGTTTGCGCCACATGGGCTCGGGCTGGACTATGTTCGAGAGGTCTGCGCGGCGAACTCATTGACAGCGAGGGACGGGATCAGCCAGTATGCGGACCGGAAGGGCGCACACGTCAACGTCGTCAATGGATTCCGAGTGACGACGTCGCTGCCCGAGAACTACATCGGCACAATCTACCTGTTTGGCCCGAGCACGATCTATGGCTTTGGCGTCGACGATGACAACACCATTGCAAGTCGCCTTCAGAAGAAGGTCAACGACATGTCTCTCCCCTATGCAGTGATGAACTGTTCGAACATGGCTGGCTCAGCGGACGAGGAGATTCTTGCGCTGATGAGGTCGATGTCCTTTTCGAGTGACGATGTGATCGTGTACTTCACTCTCTTGAAGAGCAGGATGAAGGTGCTCGCCGACCAGTTCCCGGTGTGCATGACGCAGCAGATATTCGACAGACCGCACGAGCACGGCGAGGTTTTCTATGAGAGGTATCACCTCAACTACATCGGCAGTGGACTCATCGCTGAGGCTCTTCTCAGCACATTGACGACCATGGGGGCGCTCAGTGGACAACGGACTAGCGCCGCCGGCACTCACACAACTGAGACGAAGCGGGTTGTGCCTTCTGATGCGGACACTCAGGGTTCAGTGGATGCCCTGGTGAAGGCCTACGGATCTGAACTCGCTGAGTATGTCGAGGGTCTGAGCGGTCTGGCGCCGCGCATTGGCTCCATTGTGATGAACTGCAACCCCTTCACGCTCGGGCACCGATATCTCGCAGAATATGCATCAGCCCGGTGCGATAGGCTGTATATTTTCGTTGTCGAGGAGGACAAGAGTTTCTTCAAATTTGCGGATAGGGTCGACCTGGTCAGGCGAGGAACCGAAGACCTCCACAACGTCACAATCATCCCCAGCGGCAGTTTCATCATTTCGTCGCTGACTTTCGACGCCTACTCAAAGAAGGAGCAGCTCCAAGATGAAGTCATCGATCCGTCCATGGATGTCAGCATTTTCGCCGACTACATCGCACCGGCACTGCGGATCAATATTCGGTTTGCGGGGGAGGAGCCACTTGACAATGTCACCCGCCAGTACAATGACGCCATGAAACGAATTCTTCCTGGCCGGGGAATTGCTTTCGAGGTCATTCACCGTAAAGAGTCGGGCGGCGAACCGGTCTCCGCGAGCCGCGTGCGTGCGCTCCTGGAAAAGAAACAATTTGATGAAATCGCGACGATCGTTCCCAGCACAACTCTTGAGTTCCTGAAGGCCACGTACGGATAGAGAACGTCTGGGCGCTCACGAAAAGTGCGTGACCAGATAATCGAGTGTGGTGGTCGGTACGATGTTGGCGATTTCTGCGAATTTCCGGTCGCTCAGCAGCTTCCTCACTCGCGAAGCGCTGATGGGCTGACCGGAGTTCTCTGCGCGTGGAATGACCTCGAACTCGATTCCGTGCTGAGGGAGAATTCGCTTCATGGCGTCATTGTACTGGCGAGTCACATTGTCAAGGGGCTCTTCACCCGCGAAACGAACTGTGATTCCGAGCGCAGGCGCGATTCTCGTGGCGAATAACGTGACATCCATTGACGGGTCAATGGTGTCTTCTTGCATAGTGTCTTTGACGCTATAGGCCGGAAATGTGCGTTGCGAAATAATGAACTTCCCGCTGGGGAGAACCGTGACGTTGGGCAGATGTGCGACCCCTTGTTGGACGAGGAGCAAGCGATCTGAGAAGGGGAAGAATGAGCGGTCTTCCTCGACCACGAACACATACAAATGATCCACGCGGTGGGACGCGTACTGGACAAGGTGCTGATGTCCCAGCGTGAAGGGGTTGCAGTTGACCACGATTGCACCGATGGGAGTACGTAGAGGAACCAAAGACCCGATGAACTGGTCCAGTTCGGTGTTCTCGTCATGAGTCAAGGAAAGCGCACTTGCCTCCTTGGCGGTTGTGGCCGAGATAGTAGTGACCGCCGGACGGGCGTCCCCGTGCTCAACAAGCATGCCAGCCTCTACCAGTCGTGCATATATGGCCTTCGCAACCACGGCATTGCCAATCGAATTGACATGACCGGTGTCGAAGAAGACCTCACCATAGTCGTGCGGGCGCTGAAAGACACGTCGGAGATCGCACATCTCAAAGCGGTTGACGCAGGCGTCGAACAGCGTCTTGTTCCGTATCATGGGCATGACGATGTCACCGCTCGAAACTGGCAAAGTGGCCAGCAAACGCCACTGTTGTTCGTCAGCACCTCCGTTGTAACTGCCGGCATTGACGACGGCGAATGGCAGACCAGCCGAGTTCATGAGGTTCTGCAGATGAGACTCGATCGTTTCCGAATCAGCACACGTGCCGATCACCTTGCTCGCTCCCAGCATCCAGATGGTGTGTTTGTACCTCTCTGGCACTCCCTCAGTCACGCGAGTGTGATTGATGACGTTCACGTAGGTGCTGTGGACATTCGCCAAGCGAGTTAGTCCGTCGGGAGTGCGTGTCATCGCGACACGGAAGCCGTCACGAATGTAATCAGGCGTTTTGCCGTGCACAGTGAAGACCGGGTCCGTGAATCCGGGCTCGTCGCAGTGCTGCCGGACGTAGCTGATGAATCTCTCCTCTGCGGGATCCTCGAGGAGGGTGTGCTCGTGTAGGGAGAGCGTGTTCTCTTGAAGGTACCTGAGCCCGAAGTCGGACATGGCCATGATTCTGACATCAGGTCGGTCAGCAGCGAAATCACACAGTGGATCGAGCATGGTCTTTTCAAAGAGCAGCGATGTGATGAGCGGCATCCCGTCGATGATCGTCGCGCGGGTGCGGCGTGCGATCTCGGCCCGTATGTGTTGGTTGTCGCTGTCAAGGATCAGGAGGGCGACATCTGGGCCCAAGTCGAAAGCAGTGGAGTAGTGCCGGATCGTCAACCCGACGAGTGCCATGTCGCGAAAGTAGTGGTCAGGAACCACTGTTTCTGCAGTGGAGACGACCTCGATGAAGTGCCCTTGCTGATAGGCGACTCGGAATGCAAGAGTGCCAAGGTCGCCGTCAGACATGGCCACAATTCTGGAATACCCCTGTCGCTTCAGATGAGCGAATACGTCCACGCCTGCCGAGACCGCGCTCATGAACACTTCGCGGCGGTCCTGGGTTAGTTGCGTGCGGCGCAGGACCGCCGCAATTTCTTCATCGGTGCGGAGGAGTTGGGGCAATCGAGCTGGCCGAAAGACCACTTTCCCGTTTAGGAAGAACGCGTCGGCGGTCCTATAGTCAGAGCCAACCTTGCGGATGAAGGCCCTCACGCTGTAATCACCGTCTGCCGTGAGACGCCAGGTGTATGTTCTGTGGAACGTGCCGGAGTACGGCACTTGATCAATGATCTGGGAGTCTTGCAGGAGATACAAGTACGTCTCCAGATCATCACGGGACACTTCCGTTTCGATCTGGAGTGTCAACTCGTCATGCACGAGATTCAGGGCAAGGTGGGCGCCAAACTGTCCCTGTGGACTGTGGGGCTCGCCCTTCGGACCAGACTGAAGCGTCCAGCCTGTCATGCGCTGGACATCAACTGGCTGCTGAACGCGTTTGACCTTGACCTTGACAACGTCATTTTCAAACTCGCCCCTGGAATCCAGAATGATATCGCTGACATCCATGCGGACGCCTTTCTGGTGTGACGTGACCACTGCGGCGCTTGAGTAGGCGCTACGTTAGTATATCTCGCAATCACGTAGTCGCGCGATGGTGTGGGCCGCCCATGCCGCCACCACGGATCGCCCACAACACCACAGATGCGTCAACGACGTAGATTGTGTCAGTCATCACGAGCGGCACACGTCAGCGCGCCCAACTCCTGCCCGGTGACGCCGAGACCGGAGCGGTCCTCGACCATCGCCACCCGCAACTCGGCGACTAGGCCAGTGTCGGCCATGATGTCGATGGTTTCCAGCAACGAGTCGTAGTCCTCCTGAGCCAGCAGCACGGCAGCGGCGCGTCCGTTGCGGCTGATCTGGAACCGCTCGTGGAATGTCTGCGCGTCATTGACCAGCCTGGAGAGTTGATCACGCGCGTCGGCCACTGGAAGTATCGTCATACCCATAGCGTCAATTGTAGCCAAGAACGGATGGGCGAGGCGATCGCCCGATGGGACTGTCCCCTTCATCCGACCACGCACATGACTCGAGTGTCACTGGTGCAGTGCTTCTACCCATACGAAGCGCCACGCTGGACAGCCCCGTGTCTTCAACCGCAACCAACCAACCTCGACAGTACTAGCATGAGGAGTAGTCCACCATCACCGAAGGATCCATCATGGCAAAGAAAGATCAGCGGTTTCAGACTGTGCACGAGGACAAGAGCATGGAGGTCTCCACCCGCGTGCTCCGAGATAGAGAGACCGGCGTGCTCTACCTCTTCAGGCTCGAAGGGTACGCAGGCGGCTTGACCGTGCTCGTCGATCGTGACGGCAAACCACTGGTGCAAACCTACGAACAGGCCTGAGCGGGCTCAGGCGGACCTTGTCACCACCCCATCGCCTCGATGTGCCGCTGACAAGGGTGCACGCAAGCCCAAGGCCCGCACTCGTCACGTCCCACAGGGCTTCTTGTGGACTGAACACTCCACTTAGCAGCACCTGAACACTCCAATTAGCAGGACCTGAACACGACCATCAGCAGTTGCGGAGTCAGTGCCACACCCATTCCTTCACGCATCAGGCGGTGGGTTCCGGTGGGTGCTCGACTTCACCGCTCATTCCTGCTCGTGTCGCTCTGCGGGCGTCCCAGCGCAGGGTGACGGCGCCGAGGATCCCGGCGACGACGCTGGCCGCCATGATGCCCGCCTTGGCGGCCCAGACGTGGTCTGTGTCCGAGAAGGACAGTTCGGCGACGAGCAGCGAGACGGTGAAGCCGATGCCGGTGAGGAACCCGACAGGCAGCAGGTCGCGCAGGCCGATCCCGTCCGGCAGCCTCAGCGGCGTCCATCTGGTCAGCACGGCTGTGGTCCCGAGCACGCCGACGAGCTTGCCGACCACGAGGCCCGCCGCCACCCCGAGGAAGACGCTCTGAGTCGCCAGGCCGCTGAAACCGCCTGCGTCCTTGAGGGTGATCCCGGTGGAGAAGAACGCGAAGATCGGCAGAGCGATCACAATGGCGACAGACCTGAAGCCCCTGTCGAAATGGGTGGCACGGGAGGTCTGCTCGCCATGGATCATCGCAGCCGGCACGCTGAGACCGAGCATGACTCCGGCGATCGTCGCATGCACCCCCGAGGCGTGCATCGCCCCCCACGCGATCACCGCCACGGGCGCCAGCAGCCACCAGCGTAGGCGGGGCAGACGCACGCACAGCCCGAACACCGCGACAGCCACGAGCGCCACCGCGAGGAAGACAGGGTGGATACGATCGGTGTAGAAGACGGCGATCACGATGATCGCGATCAGATCATCCATCACGGCCAGGGTGAGGAGGAACGCCCGTAAAGCCCGTGGCAGCCCCCTCCCGAAGACCGCGAGAACGCCGAGGGCGAAGGCGATGTCGGTCGCGGTCGGGATCGCCCAGCCGTGCAGGGCCCCCGGGTCGCCGTACAAGAGCTGGACAGCGGAGAAGAGGACCGCCGGGACCGCCATACCTCCCACGGCCGCCGCGACCGGCACGGCCGCCTGCCGTACCCGGCGCAGACTTCCTGTCAACATCTCCTGCTTGAGTTCGACCCCGACGACGAAGAAGAAGATCGCCAAGAGACCGTCCGATGCCCACTGCGCCACGGTCAGGTCGAGCCCCCACGACGCGGGACCCAGGACTAGCCCTGACAGCGCCGAATACACTGAGCTCCACGGTGAGTTCGCCCATCCGAATCCCAGGAGGGCCGCGCCCAGGAGTAAGGCCCCGCCCGTCGTCTCTCGCGTCGCCCACCGACGTACGCGCCCCCCGCCGACCGATGCCGCCACTTGCGACCCCTCTCTGATCTCAACCGCGCCTTTTACACAGACGCTTCGCCGACCAGACTTCCCGGCACACCAGGCAACCACTCTACCGGGACGTACGCCCGGTGACCTCCTCGACCAACTCCATGACGACGGGGACCACCTCGCTGGGCAACCCCATGAACGACACCACCTTGGCCACGGACTCCTCCCACGTCCCCTCCCCCAGGGCCACGACCTCCTCCTGCCGGGCGTCGGCCACCGGAGTGGACAGTCCTCGCACATGAGCCACCCATGCCGCCACCCCGCGCAACCCGGCCCGGGCGTCACGGCCAGCGGCCAGATCAGCACGAATCGTGGGGATCAGACGAATGGGGATCTTCTGCGACCCGTCGGCGGCGATCCGCGACAATGGGTCCTTCATCGCCGGATTGGCGAACCTGTCGAGCAACGCCGACCGATAGGCCGTCACATCCTGGGACGCCATGTCGAGACGGGCGCCCGCCTCGTCCCACCATTGATCCACCCAGGAGGCGATCACCGGGTCCGCGATGGCCTCGCCCACCGTCATGCGCCCCCGCAGGGGACCCGTGTACGCCATCAAGGAATGAGCACCGTTGAGCAGCCATAGTTTGCGATCCTCGAACGGGGTGACGTCCGCCACGACGCGGGCGCCCGCCTCCTCCCAGGCCGGGCGGGGACCCGCGAACTCCCCCGCCAGGACCCACTCCGAGAACGCCTCGGTCACCACGAGGGCCGGGTCGTGCCACCCGGCCATAGCCTCGACCTGGGCGATATCCGCGTCGCGCGTGGCAGGGGTGATACGGTCGACCATCGACGAGATGACAGCGACATTGTCATCGATCCACGATCCCAGGGTCGGGTCGACCAGTGCAGCCATCTGGGTCACGACCGTCCGCACCATGGCCCCCGACCCCACCACATTGTCACAGGGGACGAACGTGATCGGCCCGCCCCCGGCGCTGCGACGCGCCACCAGGGCGGAAACGAACTTCCCCGGAGCGGTGGCCACGGGGGCTTCGGAGTCGGCCCGCAGTGCCGCCACGTCGGCCCGTACCTGCTCCAGACTCTCGTCGAGGTCCCCGGCGCCGGTGCGCACGTACCCCGCCTCGGTGATCGACGAGGTGATCAGGCTCACGGCCGGGTCCGACGCGTACGCCCGCCATGCGGCCATGTCGTCGGCCGCATGGACGCCCGCCACACTGGAGACGACCTCGAGCGAGGGGGCACGCGACTGAGCCAGGAGGCTGTACACCTCGCCCTGGCCGCGCAAGTCCTCCACATGGGTGGCCGTCCGCCCCGAGAAGGCCGCGATCCCCCACATACCGGCGTCGGGCGCGTGCTCGGTGTACCAACACATGTGGGCGCGTACGAAGTTGCCCAGTCCCAGGTGGAGGATGCGCACCGGCGCACGGGGACGCCCGTCGGCCCGCGTCAACCGTCGAGCGGCCTCAGACATGGAAGATCCGCCTCGGGTTGACGGCCACCAAGTCGTGGATGGTCTCCAGCGCCTCGTCGTCTTCCAACCGGTGCTCGGCGACCAGTTCGGCCAGGTGGACGCTGTCCAGCCGCCGGGACATGTCATGGCGGGCCGGGATCGACAAGAACGCCCTCGTGTCGTCGATGAAACCCGAGGTGCGGGAGAAACCGGCCGTCTCGGACACGGCCTGCCGATACCGTTTGATCGAGTCGGGGGCGTCCGCGAACCACCACGGCACACCGATGTACACGCTCGGATAGAACCCCGCCAATGGCGCCAGCTCACGGGCGAAGACCGTCTCGTCGACGGTGAACAGGACCAACGTGAATCCTGGGCAGGTCCCGAACGCGTCCAACAACGGGTGCAGCGACCTGGTGAACTCGACGGCGATGGGGATGTCGCACCCGACGTCGGGGCCGAAGTCCCGCAGCGTCTGGGTGTGATGATTGCGATAGATGGCAGGGTGCAGCGTCATGGTCAGGCCGTCCTCGGTGGACATACGCGCCTGCTCGAAGAGCATGGTCTGTTGCAGAGCCTTGGCCTGTTCCGCGGTGGCCGCGCCGGACATCGCCCGGGCGTACACCTTCTCGGCCTCCCTGACAGGCAAGGGCAAGGTCTGCACGTCGAGGTGGGCGTGGTCGCTGGACACCGCCCCATGGGCCTTGAAGTACGCCCTTCTGTTCTCCATGGCCTCGACCCACCCGGCGTACGTCGAGGTGTCCACACCGGCCACCTCGCCCAACCGAGCCACGTCCGCCACCCACTGCCCACTCGCCGGTTCCAAATACCGGTCGGGACGGAAGGTCGGCGCGACGCGATGGTGGAAACTCGGGTCCTCAGCCAGACGGGCATGAGGGGCGAGGTCATCGCACGGGTCGTCGGTCGTCGCCATGAACTCGATGTCGAACTGATCCATGAGGGCGCGAGGACGGAAACTCGGGTCCGCGATAGTCGCGGCGATCTGGTCGTACAGGGCATCAGCAGTGTCGGCCGACGGGCGCACATCGACGCCGAAGACGTCGACGAGCACCGATTCCATCCAGTACTTCATCGGCGTGCCCCGGAACAGGGGCCATCGCGAGCAGAAGATCCGCCATGCCCTACGTGACTCCTCGTCGCTCAGGCGCCGCTCGCCCGGGGGCACGCCCATGTCCGACAGGGGGACCCCATCGGCGTGCAGCAGACGATTGATGTAATGATCGGGGCTGAGCAGCAGGCTCACTGGGTCATGGAAGGGGAGGTCGTCGGCGATCCACGCCGGTGGGACATGCCCGTGCGGGGAGAGGATCGGAAGGTCCTTCACCGACTCATAGAGTCGACGTGCGACCTGACGCACGCCGGGGTCCGGCGGGAACAGGCGATCCGCATGCAAATGCAGTGGCGAGGACATAGGTCCATTATGGACACAGGCGCTGACACAACGGTTCCTCCGTGGCAAAAGTTTCCTTCCAATTCCTCCTGGGTGGAAAAATACCCCCTCTCACCCGTTGCCATGTGTTGCCGCCCCCTTGTAGAGTGACCTATGTGACACACGAGATCGCCGATCGCCCGGTTACCATTTATGAAGTCGCAGTCGCTGCGGGGGTCAGTCCCTCCACCGTGTCCCGTACCTTCTCCCGCCCGGGGAGGGTGTCGGTACGCACGGCGGACCACGTGCGCAACGTCGCCGCCGAGATGGGGTACCGCGAGGACTCCATCTTCCGCCCCATCGCGAGCACACGCCACCGCACCATCGGCTTGGCCGTCGCCGACGTCACCAACCCCTTCTATTTCGGCATCCTGCGCGGCGCCGAGGCCCAGGCCAACAAGTCCGACTACACGATGCTGCTGATGGACGCCCAGGAGTCCATCACCCGTGAGCGGGACAATCTGGATCGCATGCTCCCCCTCGTGGACGGGTTGATCGTCGCGTCGTCGCGGATGTCCGACACGGTGTTGAGGTCCATCGCGAAGAGCCATCCCGTCGTCGTCCTCAACCGTTTCGTCGGAGGGCTTCCCTCGGTGGTGCCCGACACCTCCCATGGCATGAACCAAGCCGTGGCCCATCTGCTCCAACTCGGGCATTCCAACGTCCACTACCTCGCCGGGCCGGATGCCTCCTGGATCTCGGGGATGAGGTGGCTGTCCGTACGCGCGGCGGCCGCCTCCATGGGCTTCGTGGCCCATCGGGTCGGGCCGATCCTGCCCACCGTCGAGGGCGGCGCCACCGCGGCCAACCAGATCATCGCCCGGCGGGCCACAGCCGTCATCTGCTACAACGACCTGATCGCCATGGGGCTGATGCGGGAACTCACCGTGCGGGGCTACTCCATCCCCGGCGACATCTCCGTCATCGGATGCGACAACATCTTCTCCTCCGACCTGGTCACCCCCTCGCTGACGACCATCGCCGCCCCCATGGGAGTCCTCGGCGACACGGCGGTCAAGCACATCGTGGCCATGCTCGCGGGAGCGCGATCGCATTGGACCGCGCCCATCACCATTCCCGTGAAACTCATGACGCGCAACTCCACCGGCCCCTGCCCGAAGAAACGCGCCTGAGAGCACCTCTCCCATACGGGGAAACTCAGTGCAAACCGCCGCATGTCTCGCTGGCCATCGACAAGGATAGTGATCGACGACTCGCGAAGGAGACCTATGCCCCACCAGGAAAGAACCGCCCAGATCGGCGTGATCGGCATGGCCGTCATGGGCTCGAACCTCGCCCGCAACCTGGCCCGCCACGACATCTCCACGGTCATCTACAACCGCACCACCGCCACGGCCCAGCAGGTCGCCGCCCGATTCCCCGAGGCCGACTTCATCGTGGCCACGACGCTGGAGGAGTTCGTCGCCAGCCTGGCCAGACCTCGACGCATGATCCTCATGGTGCAGGCCGGGGCCGCCACCGACGCCACCATCGACGCGCTCACGCCGCTGTTGGACGAGGGCGACATCGTGGTGGACGGCGGAAACTCCTTCTTCCAGGACACACGTCGGCGCGAAGCCGCCCTGGCCCCGCTGGGCTTGCACTTCATGGGCGCCGGGATCTCGGGCGGCGAGGTCGGCGCCTTGGAGGGGCCGGCCATCATGCCCGGCGGCTCCGAGCACGCCTGGCGCCACGTCGGCCCCATCCTGGAGACCATCTCCGCGACCTTCGACGGCGAGCCGTGCTGCGCCCACATCGGCCCCGACGGGGCCGGGCACTTCGTGAAGATGGTCCACAACGGCATCGAGTACGCCGACATGGCGTTCATCGGCGAGGCGTACGACCTGCTGCGGGCGCTGGGCCGTACCGCCCAGCAGATCGCCGACATCTTCGCCGCCTGGAACACCACCGACCTGAGCTCCTACCTGATCGAGATCACGTCGACGGTCCTGCGCCAGGTGGACGCCGCCACCGGACAGCCCCTAGTGGACCGGATCCAGGACGCGGCCGGAATGAAAGGCACCGGCATCTGGACGGCGCAGGAGGCCCTGCGCCTGGGAGTGCCGGCCGCCTCGATCGCCGAGTCCGTGTTCGCCCGTGCCGTCTCGTCCTCCCCGGCCCTGCGTGAGGCGGGACGCGGCCTCAGCGGCCCCTCGCGTCGCGTCGACGTGGCCGACGAGCAGATGTTCATCGACCAGATCCGCCAAGCCCTGTGGGCTTCCAAGGTCGTGGCCTACGCCCAAGGGCTCCACGAGATCGAGGTCGCTTCCGGGGAGTACGGCTGGGACGTCGACCTCGCCAGCGTCGCTCGGATCTGGAGGGCCGGGTGCATCATCCGGGCTCGACTGCTCGACCGGATCGCGGACGAGTACGCGACCGGACACCCCGGGACCCTCGTGGCGGCCCCCTCCTTCGCCGCCGAGATGGCGGCGTGCCAGTCGGGATGGAGATCGGTGGTCTCCTGGGCCGTGGAGTCGGGCGTGCCCGTGCCCGGGTTCAGCTCGGCCGTGGCGTACTACGACCAGATCCGCTCCCCCCGCCTGAACGCCGCCCTGACCCAGGGGCTTCGGGACTTCTTCGGAGCGCACACCTACCGCCGGATCGACGCCCCGGGCAGTTTCCACACGCTCTGGAGTGGCGACCGCGGCGAAGTCAAGGTCGCCGACTAGAGTTCTGCCAGTGTTGACTGTGGACGTATGGGCGTGGCTGTTCTTGGCAGCCCTCGCTCTGATCATCGGAGTGTCCAAGACCTCCATCGCCGGCCTCGCCGCCTTGGCCGTGGCCGGGTTCGCTGTGGTGCTGCCAGCGAAAGAGTCCACGGCAGCCGTCCTCTTCCTCCTGATCACCGGAGACATCGTGGCCGTCGCCATCTATCACCATGCGGCCGACTGGGCGCTGTTGAAGAAGCTCCTGCCCTCGGTCGTCCCCGGGATCGTGATCGGGACTGTGTTCATGAGATTCGTCTCCGACCAGGTCCTGGTGATCTGCGTGGCCGCGAGCCTGTTCATCGCCGTGGGCCTGCAGATCGGCTTGCGAGTACGCGAGAGCCACGGGGTGGGCGGCGCGGAGCCGCCCGGGACCCCCACTCCTGAGGCCCGCTGGCCAGCCATCTCCGCCGGCGTCGCCGCCGGTTTCACCACCATGGTCGCCAACGCCGCCGGAGCGGTCATGAGCCTGTACCTGCTGGCCGTCAAGGCTGACAAAGTACGATTCGTCGCCACCGGCGCGTGGTTCTTCTTCCTGGTCAATGTGACCAAGGTTCCGTTCTCCATCGGCCTGGGACTGGTCCACGTCCACACCCTGGTCTTGCTGGCGACCCTGATCCCCGCCGTCCTCGTGGGAACCTGGCTGGGACGGCGATTCCTGAAACTCCTGAATCAGCACGTGTTCGAGTGGGCGACCATCGCCTCGTCGGCCCTGTCCGCCGTGATCCTGCTCCTCAAAGGCGTGCTGTGATCATCCCTGCTCACCGAGATAGCGAGCTCGCACACCGACCTGGGGAAGAATCGACGCGGCCTGACGGTCGAAGGTGACGAACTCCTCCGCGCCCAACCATCGCCCCTGATGAGCGATAGCCGCCTGCCGCACATCATTAGCCACGGAGCATCGGACGAGGACATTCACATCCACGGCGACACTCACAATCGACCAGCCCATCCGTCAGCGATGACCTCGTTCATCTCTTCGATGGTGACTGGCCTATCGACACAGCCCTGGAAAATGCCACAGAAATCGTCAATCGATCCGCCCGGCTTGGCCGCTTCCACTTTCAACTCCCCCTCTGGAAGCATGTGAACCATGAGTTGATCCCCGGGCTTGACGCCCAGATGCCGCAGAATCTCTTTCTTCAGTGTGATCTGTCCCTTGGACGTCACTGTCAGCGTCGTCATGACAACCTCCTCGTAAGGAGATTACACCTTACTGGTATCACGCGTCCGCCACCCGAGAAGGGCCGGCTGGGCCTACTGGTACAAGGAGTACTGGTTCAGCGCTTCGCGTAGCTCGGGGGTCAGTTCCGTGGGTCGCCCGGCGGCGTCCGCGAACACGGCCACAGCGGCCGCTCGTGCGCAGATCGCCCCGGTGGCCGGATCGTCCACCTGCGAGGAGAACGTCACGGAGGTGGTGCCCAGGCGGGAGATGCCGGTCCGTACAACGTACGGATCCTTGCGGAAGTGGACCGGGCTCATGTACCAAGCGTCCTGACGGGCGAGCAGCCAGAGGTAGTCGGTGTTCTGCGTGGAGGTCATCCCTCTCAGCGGCGCGGCCGTGAAGGTGATCCTCCCCTCCTGCACGTAGTCGAAGATCATGGCGTTGTTGACGTACCCGTAGGCGTCCACGTCCGTCCACCGGACCCTCATCTCGGAGACCTTGGCGTGCTCGTTCATGTCCGACCACGCGATCTCGCGCAGCGGGTGCTCAGGGGTGACCATGGATGCGAACACGGTGTGCGCGTAGTCCGGCAAGGGACGCCGCGTACGGCCGGGGACGTCGTACCCCGACAGGGTCGTCCGGGCCACCGCCACCTCGCGCTGGTGCTGATAGAGCTGGTAGGCCAAGGTGACCGTCTCCTCGTCCACGGCGGTGACGGTGACGTCGACCTCCAGGGGCTCCTGGGAGAAGAAGACGGGCTGCAGGTACTCCATCTGGTTGCTGATCACGGAAAACCCGTCACGCAACAGTCGCTCGATGCCCAGTTCGTACAGGAAGTCGGCGCGGGCGTCTTGGAGATAGTCGATGTACCGCGCGTTGTTCACATGGCCCTGCGCGTCCAGGTCAGCCCATCGCAGGGGGACCTCAACTCGCACTGGACGCCTCCTGGTGGTCGTCGAACAGGGCGTCCACGATCTCCTGGTGGGACGTGATGACGCGGTTGCGCTTGATCTTCAAGGACTCGGTCACCGCGCCCGTCTCCACCGTCAGCTCATGGTCGAGGATGGCGTACTGCTTGACCGTCTCCCACTTCTCCAGGTGCGTGTTCGCCTTGACGACGAAACGGTCGATGGACCGGCGGATCTCAGGGAGCTGGGACAGTTCGGCGTACGTGGCGCGCGGGTGGCCGTGGTTCTTCCCCCACCTCATGAGGGAGTCCTTGTCCATGACGAGCAGCGCTCCGATGTACTTGTGGCCGTCGCCGACGGCGATCGCCTGCGAGATGTACGGGATGTTCGCCATGAGGGCGGCCTCCACCTTGGTGGGGGCGACGTACTTCCCACCGGAGGTCTTCATCAGATCCTTCTTGCGGTCGGTGACGAACAACCGCCCCCGCTCGTCGAGGTATCCGATGTCGCCGGTGTGGAACCACTTGTCGGCGTCGATGGCCTCGGCTGTCGCCTCAGGGTTCTTGTGGTACCCGTCCATCACGTTGGGCCCGCGGAAGAGGATCTCGCCGTCCTCGGCGATCTTCACCTCCATGCCGGGGATGGTCTCCCCCACACAGCCGAAGACCGGGTCGTTGTAGTGGTTGACCGCGTCCACGGTCGCGGCCTCGGTCAGGCCGTACCCCTCGACGACGATGATCCCTGCGGCGTAGAACCACTTCTGCACCTGCGGGCTCAACTTGGCCGCGCCCGAGATCATGAATCGGATGTTGCCGCCCATCTTCTCGCGCAGCTTGGAGAAGACCAACTTGTCGGCGAGCTTGAAACGCGCGTTCAAGACGGCGGGCATGGGCTTGCCCTCCAGGCGGTACGGGATGGCCTTGTAGCCGGTCGCGAAGGCCCAGTGGGCGATCACGCCCTGGATCCCACGGGAGGTGTCCCCGGTCAGCACGGCCCCACGGACCTTCTCGAAGATACGCGGCACGCCGCACATGAACGACGGCTTGACGATGGCGAGGTTCTCGGTGATGCGGTCGATGCGCCCGTCGATGGCGGTGCGGAAGCCGTACTTCACCTGGAAGGCCATCATCGACTTGCCGAAGGAGTGGGACAGCGGCAGCCAGAGGTACGCCAGCAGGTCGGAGGTGACCAGTTCCATCAACTCCACGGATTCGGCGAGGTACGTCCAGGCGCCGTGCTTGAGGCGCACGCCCTTGGGGCGGCCTGTCGTGCCGGACGTGTAGATCAGGGTGGCCAAGTGGTCGCGGGTGGTACGACCCACGGACTCGTCCACGCAACCGGGATGCTCGGCCAGATAAGCGCGTCCCTCGTCGAGGAAGTCCTCCCAGGCCATGACGCGGTCGCCGTCGGACTCCCCGTCCATGACGACGACGAGCGGGATGGTGTTCGTCAGCTCAGGATGGCCGGTGACCTTCGCGGCCTGAGCGGCGTCCTCGGCGACGACGAGCTGAGAGTCGGAGTCGGACAAGATGAACGCGACGTCGTTGGTCTTGGTGTTGGGGTAGACGGTCGTGGTGGCGCACCCGGCCAGGGCGATGCCATAGTCGGCCAGGGCCCACTCGATCCTCGTCGCGGCGAGGATGCCGACGCGGTCCTCTTGGGCCAGTCCCCGGCCGATCAACGCGGCGGCGAAGGCGTACGCCTGCTCGCCCACCTCGGTCCAGGACATCTCCTGCCAGACCTCGTCTTTGTCCGGATACATGAAGGCCTGATCGTCAGGAGCGATCCTGATGCGCTCGACTAACATCGCGCCCAGAGATTGAGGCGATCGCGCGTAAATCTCGGCCTGCAATTCGGCGGTGCCTGCTGGCGTCTCCATCTGTTCTCCTTCACTGAAACCTACGGTGGCGTAGGTCACTCTACACACCCCCGGCGGTATGAACGCAAGTTCTCACATGCGACATGCCGCCACGTGTCCCCATCCACGTACGGACAATCTACCGCGTGTGTCCAATCCGCGTTACCATTTCGTGACATTTGGTCCATGCGAGTCGCCGCACCAGGCCTTCCTGGCCGCGTCGGACCTGCCCCGCCGACCGGGGCGGACGGACGTGGCTCCAGCGTTCGTGGATTCATGGGAAAATGAGCACTGTGAGCGACTCCGCCCCCCTCAGGGATCTCCTGTCCGCGCTCGGCCCTGCCGCCTCCTGCGTCGACACCACTTCCCTCACGCGCGCCGTCTATTCGTCGGACGCCTCGTTGTACCGTGTGCTCCCCCAAGCGGTGGCCCGCCCCCGCGACCGGGACGAGTTGGAGGCCGTTCTGGCGGCCGCGAGGCTCGTGGGACTGCCCGTCACCGCTCGAGGGGCCGGCACCTCCTGCGCCGGCAACGCCGTGGGCGCGGGACTGGTCGTCGACCTGCGTCGGCACCTGACCCGGATCCACTCCATCGACCCCGAGTCCCGCACGGCTGTCGTGGATCCCGGCGTCGTCCAGGAGAGTCTGCAACGCGCCGCACGTCCGTACAATTTACGGTTCGGACCGGACCCCTCGACCTCGACACGATGCACCATCGGCGGCATCATCGCCAACAACGCCTGTGGGCCACGGGCCCTGGGATACGGCATCGCCGCCACCAACCTCGTGGATGCCGACATCGTGACCGGGCGCGGCGAGTCCGTGGCCGTGAGCCGTCTGAGGTCCGACGCCGACCATCCGATCACTCGAGCCGTGTCCACCCTGGTCGACGCCAACCTCGCCACGATCCGCACCGAGTTCGGGCGGTTCTCCCGGCAGGTGTCCGGATACAGCATGGAGCACCTCCTGCCCGAGAAGGGCCGCGACCTGGTCCGCTTCTTCGCGGGCACGGAAGGCACCCTCGGGGTGGCCACCCGGCTGACCGTGCGTCTGGTCGCCGACCCCGCCCACACGCTGACCGTGGCCTTGGGGTACGCCACGATGGCCGACGCAGCCGACGACGTGCCTGCCCTCCTCCCCTTCCACCCGACCGCCGTCGAGGGGATGGACTCCCGGATCGTCGACGTGGTGCGCCGGGCGCGAGGAGACGCCGCCGTCCCCGATCTGCCCCGAGGCCAGGGATGGGTCTTCGTCGAAGTGGGTGGAGACGACCTCGGTGATGTGGCCGAGCAGGCGTCAGCCCTCGTGGGGGCCAGCGCGTGCGTCGACGGATGGGTGGTCCGGGACCCGGCCCAAGCCGCCGCCCTGTGGAAGATCCGCTCCGACGGCGCGGGTCTGGCCGGAGTGAGCCTCGCCAAGCCGGCCTACCCCGGATGGGAGGACGCCGCGGTGCCCAGCGAGCACCTAGGCGCCTACCTGCGCGCCTTCGAGGCGCTGTTGGACCAGTACGGGTTCCACGCGTTGCCGTACGGGCACTTCGGGGAGGGCTGTGTGCATGCCCGGATCGACTTCCCGCTGACCGAACCGGGGGGACTCGCCCGCTACCGGCAGTTCGTCACCGACTCCGCGAAGCTCGTGGCGAGTTTCGGCGGCTCGGTCTCCGGGGAGCACGGGGACGGGCGCGCCCGCTCGGACCTGCTGCCGTGGATGTACTCCCCGCAGGCCCTGTCATTGTTCTCCGCCGTCAAACACATCTTCGACCCCGAGGGGAACCTCAATCCCGGTGTGATCTGCGACCCGGCGCCTCTGGACCAGGATGTGCGGTACGCCGCCGTGGCCCACAGCCCGCTGGCGAAGGCCCACCCGCGGTTCTCCGCCCAGGTCCACCGCTGCACGGGGGTCGGCTCGTGCGTGGCCGCCCACCCGGCCGGGGTCATGTGCCCCTCCTACCAGGCCACCTCAGAAGAGAAGGACTCCACCCGTGGCCGTGCGAGGGTCCTCCAGGAGCTCGTCAACGGCACCCTGATCCACGGTTGGGACTCCCCCGAGGTGGCAGAGGCCCTGGACCTGTGCCTGGCGTGCAAGGGGTGTTCCACGGACTGTCCCACGGGCGTGGACATCGCCTCCGCGAAGTCGTACGTCCTCCATCAGCGCCACCGCGGGAAGCTCCGCCCGACCAGCCACTACAGCCTGGGTTGGCTGCCGAGGTGGGGACGCCTGGTGACCGCCACCCGTACCGGACCTCTGGTCAACCGCGTGCTGACTCTGCCCGGCGTGGGCCGACTCGCCACCCGGCTCGCCGGAGTGGACCCCCGTCGTCCGCTCCCCCGCTTCGCCTCCCGGCGCGCCCGTGCCACACCCCTTCCCGAGGACGCGCCGGTCGTGGCACGCAAGCCTGTCGTCGTGTGGGTCGACTCCTTCACCGACTGCTTCGAGGGCACGGCCGTCCCGGCGTTGCTCCGCGTCCTCGTCGACGCCGGTTACGCCCCTCGCTTCCTGGAGCGGACCGCCTGTTGCGGGCTGACCTGGATCACCACCGGCCAACTGGAAGGCGCGGCTCGCCAGATCCGGGCGGCGCTCGACCAACTCGCCCCCGTCGCCGAGCAGGGGATCCCCATCGTGGGCGTGGAGCCCAGTTGCATGTCCGTATGGCGTACGGACGCGGCGGATCTGGTCGACGACCCGAGGGTGGCCACGGTGGCCGGCGCGATCCACACCCTGGCCGAGCTGCTCACGAGGGACGAGACCTGGACTCCGCCGGACCTCACCGGGCACGAGATCGTGGCCCAGCCCCACTGCCACCACGCCTCCGTGCTGGGCTTCGACACGGACGCCGCTTTGTTGGCGCGCGCGGGCGCCACGCTGACGACGGTGGGCGGATGCTGCGGACTGGCGGGGAACTTCGGCGTGGAGATCGGTCACTACGACACATCCGTCGCGGTCGCCGAGACCCAATTGCTTCCGACCCTCGCCGCTCACCCCGACGCCATCGTCTTGGCCGACGGCTTCTCCTGTCGCAAGCAAGTTCACGACCTCACCGACCGGCAGGCGATGACCCTCGCCGAACTCTTGGCGGCCCATCTGCGATGACGTCCCACGTCGCCGAGACCGCGTGCCAGCGTCCCCGCGAGGACGCCTCCATGGTGGGGCGACGTTCGTCACGGCCTGTGCGGCGTGGCTGATTCCCGGATCAACGTCGCGGGAGAGCTCCTCGACGGTAGGGGCCAGCCAGAGGGCTGGGCGAGTTCAGGGCGGCCGCGGCCTGCTCGGGCCACCCGGGATTGCGCAGGGCCTCCCGTCCGATCATGACCGCGTCGGCTTGCCCGCTGCGGAGGATCTGTTCCGCCTGGAAGGGCTCGGTGATGAGCCCGACAGCGGTGGTCGGGATTCCCGCCTGGTGACGCACCTGCTCCGCGAAGGAGACCTGGTACCCGGGGCCGATGGGGATGGTGGCGAGGAGGTTGCCGCCGGTGGACACGTCGATCAGATCGGCGCCCAGAGCTTTCAGGATCCGGGACAACCGCACGGTGTCCTCGGTCCCCCACCCGTCGTCGACCCAGTCCGTGGCGGACAGGCGCACAAAGAGCGGTTTGGATTGCGGCCACACCTGCCGTACCCGCTCCACGACCTCGCGGGTCAGACGAGTGCGCCCGTCGAAGTCGCCGCCGTACTGGTCGGTGCGCGTGTTGGACACCGGGGAATAGAACTGATGGAGGAGGTAGCCGTGAGCCGCGTGGATCTCGACGACGTCGAGCCCGGCCGCGTCCGCGCGTGCGGCGGCGGCGGCGAAGGCGTCAGGGATGGCGGCCACCTCGTCGGCGCTCAAAGCCCGGGGCGTCGCCAGACCTGGGAAGGGGGCGTCCGTGGGGCCCACCGGCTCGAATCCGCCCTCGTCGATGGACTGGAGCCCGGCAGACGCGGTCGGCTGGTCGGGCCATGTCGACCCTTTGCGACCCGCGTGTGCCAGTTGCACGGCGACGGCGGCACCGTGGTCGTGGGCGAAACGGGCGATCCGTGCGAAACCGTCGATCTGGGAGTCGTCCCACAGACCGAGGTCCTGGACGGAGATCCGCCCCTCGGGCTTCACAGCCGTGGCCTCGATCACCATCAGGCCGAAGCCCGACGCGGCGCGGGCGCCGTAGTGGACGAGATGCCAGTCGGTGGGGACCCCGTCACGGGCAGTGACGGTGTATTGGCACATGGGCGGCATCCACACGCGATTGCGGATGGTCAGCCCCCTCAGAGTCAGAGGATCGAACAACATGGGCATCAGCCTACCCGCGTCGGACGCCCTGCCACAGCAGGACGCCGCCGCAGGCCGCAGATGTCCCGACACATGGGACCTTCGGGCTGATCAACGTCAACCCGACCGGCGACCGGCCAGGTTGACGTGTACGAGAGTGACGTCAGTCCCTGGTGAGACGGCGATGGGTGGTCCGGTGAGGACGGGCCGCTTCCACGCCGAGACGCTGGACCTTGTTCTTCTCGTAGTCCTCGAAGTTGCCCTCGTACCAGAACCAGCGAGCCGGATCCTCGTCGTCGCCCTCCCAGGCCAGGATGTGGGTGGCCACCCGGTCGAGGAACCAGCGGTCGTGGGAGATCACCACGGCGCAGCCGGGGAAGTCCAACAGAGCGTCTTCGAGGGACTGCAAGGTCTCCACGTCGAGGTCGTTGGTCGGCTCGTCGAGGAGGAGGACGTTGCCCCCCTGCTTGAGGGTCATGGCCAGGTTGAGCCTGTTGCGCTCCCCGCCCGAGAGGACACCGGCCAGTTTCTGCTGATCCGGCCCCTTGAAGCCGAAGGATGCGACATAGGCGCGGCTCGGCATCTCGAAACTGCCGACCTTGATGAAGTCCAACTCATCCGAGACGACCTGCCACACGTTCTTGCCGGGCTCGAGCCCGGTGCGCCCCTGGTCGACGTAGCTGTACGACACCGTCGAACCGACCTTCACGTTCCCGGAGTCGGGAGCCTCCTCGCCGATCAGCATCTTGAACAGGGTGGTCTTCCCCACCCCGTTGGGGCCGATGACCCCGACGATGCCGGCCCTGGGCAGCGAGAACGACAGGTCGTCGATCAGCACGCGGTCGTCGAAGCCCTTGGCCAGGTGGGTCGCCTCGATCACGTCGGAGCCCAGACGCGGACCCGCGGGGATGTTGATCTCCGCGAGATCCAACGGACGGTTACGTTCCGCCTCAGCCGCCAGTTCCTCGTACCGAGCCAGACGCGCCTTGCTCTTGGCTTGGCGGGCCTTGGGGTTCGAGCGGACCCAGTCGAGTTCTCGTTCCAAGATCTTGGCCCTCTTGGCGTCCTTCTTCCCTTCGATGGACAGTCGGGCCCTCTTCGTCTCCAGGTAGGTGGAGTAGTTGCCCTCGTACGGGTGGAGCTGGCCCCGGTCGACTTCGCAGATCCAACTGGCGACGTTGTCGAGGAAGTACCGGTCGTGGGTGACCGCGAGGACGGCGCCCGGGTAGTTCTTCAGGTGTCCTTCCAGCCAGTTCACCGACTCCGCGTCCAAGTGGTTGGTGGGCTCGTCGAGCAACAACAGGTCGGGCTGCTGCAAGAGGAGCTTGCACAAGGCCACACGGCGTCGCTCCCCGCCGGAGAGCACGTCGACGATCATGTCCGGCTCCGGGCACCGCAGGGCGTCCATCGCCTGCTCCAACTGGGCGTCGATGTCCCAGGCCTGACGATGATCGAGTTCGCCCTGAAGCTCACCCATCTCCGCGAGGAGGGCGTCGAAGTCCGCCTCGGGATCGGCCATGGCGGCGGAGATCTCGTTGAAGCGATCCAGCTTGGCCAGGGTGTCCTGGACCGCCTCCTGGATGTTCTCCAGGACGGTCTTCCCCGGTGTCAGCGAAGGCTCCTGCATGAGGATCCCCACCGTGGCGTCCTTCGACAGGAGGACCTCGCCGTTATTGGGCTTCTCCAGTCCCGCCATGAGCTTGAGCAGCGTCGACTTCCCAGCACCGTTCGGCCCGACGACCCCGATCTTGGCGTCGGGGAAGAAGGACATGGTGACGTTCTCGAAAATCACCTTCTCACCAAGCGCTTTACGTACGTTGTGCATTGTGAGAATGAACTCGGCCATGGGTCTCCTTGAAGTCTCCAGTCCGGCCACACGCGTGCCGGGCTATCGACATATTATGCCAGGTACCCCGAACCGATGGCGTCAGCGCCGCCCGCCACCATCCATCACGAGGAACCTCATCCCAGCTCTCGCGACGGACAGTGGCGGGCGACATGATGACACCCCGGACGACATGAGCGTCTAGGCCGCCAACACCAGTTCCTCGTCCGCCATCGCACCGTCCTCGTCTGGAACGAACGACGTGGTGATCACACCGTCGTCGTCCACCAGTTCGCGGCGGTCAGGGGCGACCTCCGCCGGCATCGAGGGCTGGTCCACATGGACCGCCGGTCGCGCGAAGGCGGACACCCCGCGACTCAGGTCATGTCCCACGGCTCCCGCTTCGATCACCATCCTCTCGTGTTGGGCGCCCGTGGAGTCGGCCCACGACTGGGTGCGCACCTTTCCATGGACGATGACGGGGTCGCCCTTGTACACGCACCGGGCCACATGCTCCGCCAGGGCGCGGTAGCACACGATGGTCATCCACGTGGTGACCCCGTCCGTCCATCCGTCTTGGGTCCGGATCCGAGGGGTGCTCCCCACCCGGAAGCTCACCGTCGACACACCGCCATTCGTTTGTTTCAGTTCAATATTGTGTCCCACATAACCTGTCAATGTCATAGTTGATTCCATGAGGACTCCTTTCCTATCCATGACAGACCATGGCGTGCCACCCCATGGTTATGACGGGACGGATGGAATCTGTGGATAACTCGACACGAAAATCGTGGGCTGTGGACAACTCACTTCAGGATCCGAGCGAGCGCCTCCTGGGCGGAATCGTGCCGCCCCAACTCCTCGTTGATCGGCGTGATCACGGTGTCGGCCGCGACGGCCTCCATGGCGCGACGCAGACGGGCCACCGCACGGGCTGACGTGGCCTTCGCCCCCACGACCACCCCGACACGGGAGAACACGGCGAGCAGGATGCCGACCACCACGCAGACGATAATCAGCCATGTGGGCAGCGGCAGGGCGCCGATCCTCATCATGGGCAAACCCGGCATAGCAAGGAAGAACGTCATCACCAGGTTCGCCGCCAGCCAGAGCAGTCCGACGATGGTGAGGGCGAAGATTGTCCATTGCACGGCCCGTACGCCTTTCCACCATCCATGCCCCTCGCCGAGACCGAGGTCGGTGGACATCACGGCACGGTCGATGACGTCGGGCAGCGTGGCCGCCTGGCTCTTGACGAGGCGATCCATCACGGCGCGCCATCCATGGGGAAGCCGGGCCGTGGCGTCGTCCCCGATCACGCGCAACGCGGTGTCGATCCGCGCTCGGGCCACCGGGTGGACCACGGCAGAGGCCCGTGTCAGCTCAGGAACGTCGAACGACGACGGGTGTGAGGTGTACTTGTCCAGGTGGAGTCGCTTGAGCGGATCGGACCTCATCCGGGTCAGCCATCCCAGCCAGGGCCACCCCGTCGCGACCCGGCCTCGGCGCGTGATCCCCGCCTGGACGGCGTCCCCGATCTGCTTGGCCCCCGCCACTTCCATGCACGCGTTGGCGATGGTGGTGACATGGCTCTTGCCCAAGACGCCGGCCGGCGTGCTGCCGATCCGCTCCGACAGCGCCCGGGCTTGGACGATGATGTCAGCCTCGCGGCGTCGGATCATGGACTGCTTCGATGCCGCCACGTCGCCCATGTGGTGGCGCAGCACGCCGATCCCCGCGCCGTTGAGCGCGGAGGCCTGGTAGATGGTGGGATTCGCGATCCCGTCCTCGTGGAGCAGGCGGACGAAATCGTGGTAGATCTGACCCACTTGTTCCTCGGGGAGCCGGTCGATCTGGTTCAGGACGAAGGTCATCACTTCGCCATGGGAGGCCAACGGCCTCACGTACTTCTCATGCAGGACGGCGTCCGCGTACTTCTGCGGGTCCACCACCCACAAGAACTCGTCCACCACCTCCAGCAGACGGTCGACCTCCTGCTGGTGGCTCACAGCGACGGAATCATTGTCGACCATGTCGATGAGGACGATCCCGTCCAGGTCACGGCCGACCATCGTGTGGCGACGCGAGATGTGCAGCCAATCCAACAGGTCCGACGTGTCGGTGTCCCCGAAGGTGACGGCCATCGCCGTCTGCGTCATCGGGCGGTGGATCCCCGGCTCGGCCAGGGCCGTGCGCGTCAGGGCGTTGAACAAGGAGGACTTCCCCGACCCGGTCGCGCCTGCGATGGCGATCACGGTGACGTCCCTCGACAGGGCCAAGCGACGGTCGACACGGTCGATGACCGCGCGTACCTGGTTCAAGACGGAAGCGTCGATCCGCCCCTTGCACGCGTCGACGGCGACCACCAGGTCGGCACGGTCGTGTTCGAGGTCAGGCACCCGGGCCTCCTTCCCAGTACGCCACGAGTCCGGCGTCCACATGCGTGCTGGCCGCCTCCGTCTCGGCGATGGCGAGGTCTTCGAGTTGGCTCATCTGAGCGGCGCGCAATTGACCGATCTCGGCGCCGACTCGTACCAACACCGCGGGATCCACGGTCTCGGCGGGGAAACGGTCCACAGTCTCCGCCAGGAGGTGGGCCTGCTGGGCCCTGAGCACGGCCTCGACGCGCTCCGCGAGCCGTTGTTCGGAGCTCGCGGTCAATCGACGCACCGCCTCGTCGCCGAAGATCAGTTCGAGCACCTTCTGGGCGAGGACGGCCGTGCCCGACGCGATGCCCAACTCCGCCCCGGTGACCCCGGCCGTGTGGGCGAAGACCAGCAGCATCACCGAGACCCCGGCCGCGTTGACGCCGAGGGCGGCCAGACGTGCTTTCGTACGCTTGCCCGCACCCTCCGAGGCCACGATGGCGGCGACGTCGTCTTGCCAGGCGCGGATCGCCTCGGAGACCTGGTCGGGGAAGTCGACGGACACCGTCGCCACGTCCGCGCCCGTCCACTCGATCACATGCCGTCCCGCGGGATTGGCCATCCAGGACGCCTCGACGTGCTCGACGCTCGACTGCCCGGCCTCGATCACCAAGGCTTCCAATCCTGATTTGACAGCGACTTTCACATCGAGCGCCTTGTCAGGTTCGCGCGTCACGACGCGGGTGATGCGGTCGCGGATCCGTCCGACCCCCGATTCGAGAGCGCGCATGAAGTCTCCCGTGCCCACGAAGTCCTGCCACCTGGCCATCACCTCGCCACGCAGCAGCGTCCCGTCGCAGCTCTGGGAGCGCACGAGCCGTATCGCCTCGGTGAAGATCGTGTCCGCGTCGGCCCTCAGCTGGGCGAGCGCCTGGTTCTGGGCGAAGACATGGCCCGCGACGCCGCCGATCCCCTTCTCCAGGGAGGCGATGGCGCCGTTGAGGGTGCCCATGACCACCTTGGTCCGGGTGATCTGGTTGGACGCCAGATAGTTGAGCCAGGACTGGATCGGCTCCACCGCCGCCAGCGGCAATAACCCCTGGGAGTCCGTGACCGTCTCCGGCACGGCGAACAGCGGCGACTCCCCCAGCCCACGGTCGGTCATCATGCGAGCCAGGTGCTCGGGGACGGCCGACATGGCAGCCGGAGGGACCCGGTCGACCACGACGCCGAGCGCCATGCTGCGTTCCGCCGCCTTGGCCAGATAGTCCCAGGGGACCGCGTCCGCATACCTCGCCGCCGAGGTCACGAACAGCCACAGGTCGGCAGCCGACAGCAACTGAGCAGCCAGACTGCGGTTCTCGACGTCCACCGAGTCGATGTCGGGGGCGTCGAGGATGGCCAACCCCTCGGGCAAGGCATGGGAGGGCACGAGTTGCAGGGCATGCGTGGTGACGCCGGGCTCGGTTGTGCGGGCCAGCTCCGGCAGGATCCGGCTGGTGTCGAACCAGCGCACGTCCTCGGGATGATGGATGAGGACGGGGGTCTTGGTCGTCGGGCGGATCACCCCGACCGAGGTCACCATCCTGCCCATGAGGGAGTTGACCAGCGTGGACTTCCCAGCGCCCGTCGATCCGCCGACCACCGCGAGGACAGGCGCCTCGATGGTGTTCAGGCGGGGCCTGATGTAATCGTCCAGTTGGCTGATCGCCTTGACCGTCCATTGTCTCGTCTCGGCGGCTCCGGGAAGGGGCAGGGCCAGTCTCACCTGAAACAGCCCGTCGCGAAGCTGTGCCAGGAGAGCAGACAAAGTCTCCCCCATCTGACCTCCTCTCCCCATCTCGGCTTCGTCGATGCTTGTCATGTCGGTGGTCCCCAACGAGGATCACTAGCAGAATACTTTAATTTCGACCCCAGTGCCATAGGCGGTTTATCGATCATTCCGTGCGACGGGATCCTGGTGGACAGGGATCGGCGCCGACGGGCGTTCCACGGCCAGTAGGGCCGCAATCCCCTCCCGTCGACCACGGCACCGCGCCGGGCCAAGGAGGCGATCTCATTGATCAATTGGTGTTCCCTCCACAGCCCTCCGGCGTCCACGGTCCCACGGGTGACGGCCTCGCGGAGGAGGGCCAGTTCGGTGGCGCGCGTCTGCAGGACCCATGTCCGTACCGGATGGCCGTGCCACAGGCTCATGACCAGCGTCCACGCCCGCCGGCGCAGCGTCGACAGGGCCGCGGGATAGGATGCGGGCAGCCAGCCCATCGTGACATAGTCGCCCAGGCGATGGGCGACCGTACGCCCCTGCCGGACCGAGGAGATGGCCACGCGGACAGCCACGATCGCGACGATCGGCCAGGCGATGATGACGAGCAGCGGGATCAGTTGATCCTCGGAGATGATGGACGACTGCCAGTTGAAGAACATGTGCAGGAGGGCCGCCAGGAGGTACCCGGAGACCGGCGCGACCACACGGACGATCTTGGATCTGCTGGTGACGCCGAAAGCCACGCCGACCCCGGTCATCAGCGTGAACAGCGGGTGGCCGAAGCAGGTCAGCACCCCACGCATGTACACCATGTGGTTCAGGTACGCCATGACGTCCCCGGTGCCGGAGGTGTACGAGCCGTACACGATGGCACGGGCGTAGTAGATGATGTTCTCCGTGAAGGCGAAACCGGCGCCAGCCAACCCTCCGACGACGGCGCCCGACACACGTGACGAGAATCGATTGCGGTCCAGGACGACGATCAGGAAGATGATCGAGGCCTTCATGGCCTCCTCGACGAAGGGCGCGACGAAGACGGCGACGCGGATCGCCGACACACCGGACGTGTCGTCGACGACGGCCATCTGGGCCCCCACCCAGCTGTTGATGTAGTACGCCCCCGTGACGGCCACGCAGGCCCCCCAGCCCAGGGCGATCACCCACACCAGCAACCTCTGGGGTTTGTAGCGGTCGACGAGGATGAAGCAGACGAGCCAGAAGATCATGGTGGGCGCCGCTTTGGACGCGGACAGCCACAAGGCGTCCGAGTTCAGGCCCGGGATGACCGTGCCGTCGTCGGCGGTCCTCGATCTCATCACATCGGCCATCAGCGTCCACAAGGACGCACCCGCGAGAATGACGAACGCGCACGCAGTCCACGTCCATGTCGACACGCGCAGGCGGCCGTACCACGGCATGCCGGCCCTGGACGGGGCGACACCCGTACGCCGACGGAGGTACGCCTCCACTGCGTCGGATGTCATGTCTGCAACGGCCACAGTTCAAGGATAGCCGGTCGGGGCCCCATGCCTAGTCGGGGGCGAAACAACGAGATTCGATTGCTGGGGCGACAGGGGCGCCCCGTACAGGATTCGAACCTGTGACCTACAGATTAGAAGTCTGCAGCTCTATCCAGCTGAGCTAACGGGGCTGGGCGGACTCATTCTAACGCCAACACAGAAGTCGGCAAAATGAAAACATACTTGTTTCTACTCGTATCTCGTAGTGAAACGCGACCGTTCCTCACGGTGGACCCGTTAGAGTGGACCTGATCATGTCCGACCCGATGCCACAGTCCTTCTCTTGGCCGCGCTTCATCACTTCAGCGTACGGCCCCACGATCTTGTCCACCATCGGCTATGGCGCCGTCACTCCCCTGGTGGCCCTGTCGGCCCTGCACCTCGGCGCGTCCGTGGCCCTGTCAGCCCTCATCACCGGGTTGACGGGCGTGGGACAGATCGTCGGGGACTTGCCGGCGAGTTGGGTGGCCACACGGCTCGGCGAGAAGAGGGCCATCGCCGTGGCCTGCCTCTGGGACGCCTTGTGGCTGGGGATCGCCTTCCTCGCGACCTCGTTGCCCGTCCTGTCCGTCGCCGTGTTCGCCTTCGGACTGTCCGGGTCGGTGTTCGGACTGGCCCGCCAGAGCTACATCACCGAAGCCATGCCCCTGAAGTTTCGCGCCCGGGCGCTGTCGTCGCTCGGCGGCACGTTCCGCATCGGCGGCTTCATCGGCCCCCTGATCGGCGCGGCGATCATCGGGGTGTGGAACCTCAACGCCGCGTACGGCTTCGCCGCCATCATGAGCATCGGGGCGGCGTGTGTGACCATGCTCCTGCCCGACTTGCCCGACGAGGTTCAGACCCGTCGGGCGGCCGGCGGCGAGGGCCCGAAGCTGTTCACCGTCCTGCGCGCCCACATGCACACCTTCCTCACCTTGGGCGTGGGGGTCCTGGGCGTGGGGCTGGTCCGGGCCGTGCGCCAGACCGTCCTTCCACTGTGGTGCGAGTCGTTGGGCCTGGACCCCTCGCACACCTCCTTGATCTACGCCGTGTCGATGGGGATCGACATGAGCCTGTTCTTCTTCGGCGGGTTCGTCATGGACAGGTTCGGCCGGATGTGGGTGGCGATGCCGAGCATGCTCGTCCTCGGCGTGGGCCTGGCGACTCTGGCCCTCGCGCACTCCCCCGGGTGGGTGATCGTGGTCGCGTGCGTCCTGGGGCTGGGCAACGGCATCGGGTCGGGGATCGTCATGACCCTGGGATCGGACGCCTCGCCGCCTGTGGGACGGCCCCAGTTCCTCTCCGGCTGGCGCCTCTTCGGCGACACGGGCAATGCCGTGGGGCCCCTGCTCTTGTCAGCCGTGACAAGCCTGTTCACGCTCGGCGTGGCCACCGTCTGCCTGGGGGTCGTCGCCGTCGGCGTGGCCGGATGGCTGGGGTACTGGATCCGCCACTCGGCCGCCGGGACGACGCACATCCGCTCACAGGAGTCGTGAGCAGGGGGCATGACCCCCCTGTCGGCCCACCCGCGCGGGCGCTGTCGCGTCGGTGAGCAGTATCCGTCATCTCGTACTAGAGATGTCCCAGCCCCCGAATGCCGGGGAATGCCCGCTCAGTGGGCACTAGGATAGGCAGAATGGAGAACTTGGTGTGGATCGACTGTGAGATGACTGGCCTGAGCGTCGTCAACGATGCGCTGATCGAGGTGGCCGTCCTCGTCACGGACGCCGACCTCAACGTGCTGGGCGACGGCGTCGACGTGATCATCGCCCCGCCGGAGCAGGCGCTCGCCCAGATGGGCGATGTGGTCCACCAGATGCACTCCTCGTCGGGGCTCCTCGACGCTTTGGCGTCAGGCGTGACTCTCGCCGAAGCCGAGGAGCAGGTCCTCGCGTACGTTCGCCAGCACGTCACCGAGCCCGAGAAGGCGCCCCTGGCGGGCAACAGCATCGGCACCGACCGCGCGTTCCTGGCACGGGACATGCCGACGCTGGAGGGCTACCTTCACTACCGCAACATCGACGTGTCCAGCATCAAGGAGTTGGTGCGGCGGTGGTACCCCCGTACCTTCTTCTCGGCCCCTGAGAAACACGGACACCACCGAGCTCTGGGCGACATCCAGGACTCCATCAACGAGTTGCGCTTCTATCGTGAGACGGTCTTCGTCGACCAGCCGGGGCTGACCAGGGAGCAGGCCCGCCACATCGCCGGCCAGTACGACACCTTCACCCCGGCCTCGCCGTTCCACACGGCTCACACGCCCCACGCGGACTGAGCGGGGCCCCTCCCGCGCTTCGTGGACGTCCCTTAGTCCCGCTCACCGAGGATGAAGTCCACGGCTGCGCGCACATGGGCCTTCGTCGAGTCGATCAAGGGGACGGTCGCGTCCCCGTCCGACAAGATGAGCGGGAGCTCTGTGCATCCGAGGACGACCCCGTCCGCCCCGTCCCCGACCAACCTCTCGACGACGCCCAAGAGCTTCTCTTTGGAGGAGTCCAGGACGACGCCCTGGGTCAACTCGTCGAAGACGATCTGGTCGGTCAGGTCGGCGTCGTCCGCGCCAGCCCTCACCGGGTGGATGCCGCCGAGGGTGAGCCGGTCGGCGTAGAAGTCCTCGCGCATGGTCCACCCGGCGCCCATGATGCCCAGCGAGGTCACCCCCCGGTCGGTGGCGGCCCGGGCGACGGCGTCCGCGATGTGGATCAGGGGTATGTCGATGGCGTCTTGCACGGCGGGGGCCACCTTGTGCATCAGGTTGGTGCAGATGAGGACGGCGTGGGCGCCCGCGTCCTGGAGGATTCGGGCATGGTGGGCGAGCAGTCGTCCCGCCGCCGGCCAGTCCTCGACCACTTGCAGGTCTCGTACCTGCTGGAAATCCAGGGAGCTGAGAAGTATCGGGGCCGACGCGTGTCCACCGACGGCGTGGGCCACGGCGTCGTTGATCCCCAGGTAGTAGTCGACGGTGGAATGGTAGCTCATGCCCCCGATGAGCCCGACGGTGCGAAGTGTCATGGACACAAGTCTGCCGCGTTCTTCATCCATGAGGAATACCCGTCATTCTTGTGATTCCTATAAGCTGTGCTTATGGCACTAGATCCACGTCGAGTCCTCATCTTCCACGCCGTCGTCACCGCCGGATCGATCTCCGCCGGCGCCCGTGCCCTGGGATGGACGCAACCCGCCGTCACCCAACACATCGCAGCCCTCGAGAAGTCGGTGGGCATGCCCCTGATCCTGCGTCGGCCGACCGGGGTCGTCCCCACTCCCGCCGGGCACGCCCTCATGGCGCACGCCGAGGCTGTCGCCTCCCACTTGGACGCCGCGTGGCAGGAACTCGACGAACTGCGACACTGCCGTGCCGGGACCGTACGCCTGGCGGCCTTCCCCTCCGCCCTGGCAACGATCATCCCCCACGCGATGAAGATCCTGAACGACCAGGGCGGTGGAGGTCTCCACGTACGGCTCATCGAAGCCGAACCCGACGACGCCCTGGCGTCGCTCCGTGCGGACGAGGTCGACCTGGCAGTCACCTTCGGCTACTCGGACGTCGAGGGCGTCGACGACATCGACGAGGGGTTCGAGCGGGTGCCCCTGGGGGTCGACCCCGTACTTCTCGTCCTTCCTCCGACGCACCCCCTCGCCCATCAGGAGGACCTCCACCTGGGCGACCTCGCCGACCAGGAGTGGGTGGCCGGGTGCCCTCGGTGCCGGGAGCACCTTGTCGGGATGGCCCGTCGGGCCGGATTCGAGCCGCGAATCAGCCATGAGACCGACGACTATGTCGTGGTGCAGTCCATCGTCAGTCAAGGGCTGGCGGTGTCCGTCCTGCCGAAGATCGCGCTGTCCGCGTATCACAGCAGGTCCGTGGTCGTCCGAGACGCCCCCGAGTTGACCGGGCGACGCGTGGAGGCCGTGTACCGCCCCGGCGCCGGCCGCATCCCCAGCGTGGCCCTCGTGCTGAGCGCCCTGCGGGCCACACATATCGGTTGATGAAGGGGGGACTGGCGTGGGATGGGGCGGCGGGACGAAGGGGTCGCCTGACGACGCCGTCGTTCTGGCTGCATGACGCCGTCCGGGGTTGGGGCCGGGTACGCGGGGCCGGGTACGCGAGGCCGGGTACGCGAGGCCGGATACGCGAGGCCGGATACGCGAGGCCGGATACGCGAGGCCGGATACGCGAGGCCGGATACGCGAGGCCGGATACGCGAGGCCGGATACGCGGGGCTCGGTGCGGCCGAGGGGGCGCGAACTGTCTGTTTTCGGGGTTGAGTTGCACGGTTCGTGCCCCCTGGATTTCCGTGGGGGCACGAACCGTGCTTTTTCGGTCTGAAATGCACGGTTCGCGCCCCCGTGGATGATGGAGTAACGGTTCGTGCCCCCGGGGATGACTCACTACTCGGGGGAGGTTGGTGGTTTCTCCGATTGCGGCTCTGCACCGGGGGTACGTGTCGCCACTGCGAGAATCACGACCCGTACAGGCCCAAGACTCAGTCCCAGCCGACTCCGTGCCACCGCTCCCCCACACCTCTGACGACCTCACCAAGACCCACAATTTCCATGTGAGGGACATCATCCCGTACACTAGTCTCTCGGCGCCCGCGAGGCGCCATGGTGGCTGTAGCTCAGTTGGTAGAGCATCAGATTGTGGTTCTGAGGGTCGCCGGTTCAAGCCCGGTTAGCCACCCCAAGGAAGAACGAGGGCAGTGCATGGTACTGCCCTCGTTCTTTGTTTTCCTGTGGGGATCGTTCCGGGGTCTTCTATGCCCATGCAATCAATCTCATGAGTTTCACGTGGACTCGCCGCTCGACCGTCATAACATGAGCCAGGGTCTAGCCGAAAACACCCCAGCACCCATCGCTGGCTCAGTGGTACTCCGACGCGCATATGCGCTCGCCCCGTCCGACGTGTGCATGTCTGAAATGGTCAAGCGACATGTCTGAAATGGTCAAGTAGAATGATCTGAAATGGTCAAGTTGAATGATCTGCAGTGGTAAGGCGACCGCGTGGGTCACGCGCGCAGGATCCAGAATATGGATCGCCAGCCACTGCCATTCAAGAAACTAGGCAATGAATAACGTCTGCTACTACATCGCACTTTCCAGGCACTCGTCCCACCTTGCTCAAACAGTAGTTGATAGCCTATGGCATCGCCACGGCGGTGCGCCCGCCGGATGTCACGCACTTGAACTGGCTGGAGCAACAGATGCCAGACCGCGTGATTGACAAGGTGCTGATTAACACCGGGGCCTACGCCTACCGGCGCAAGGACGGAGTGGCGGTGGTGCCACTCGCCCTGCTGGGACACTGACGTCGTGCCGCACGAAGGGCAAAGAAGGACGCTCCGAGTGACGGACGGCGTGCCTTCAGGCTTTGCGGACGCTGAACGCGTAGTGGGGCATGCCGACACCCCGATAGTTCTTGACGAACCGTGATCGGATCGTCATGCCGACCCGGATGGCGACGTTCATCGACGCGATGTTCGTGTCGCGCACCTGGGCGAAGACCTCATCCATGCCGAGTGTGTCGAACGCATAGTCGCGGCAGGCGGCGGCAGCCTCGACGGCGTAACCGTGACGCCAATAGGCGCGTTTGATGTGATAGCCGATCTCGGGGCAACGCGTCCCGTCGATGTTTTGCCAGGTGATGCCGCACTGCCCGATCATCGCCCCACCGAGCGTGACTGCCCACAGGCCATATCCGTCGCGAGCGTAATTGGAGAGTTGACGGTCGAGCCAGGCTTGCACCTCGGCGTCGGTGAACGGTCCTTCGTAGGCCATCATGGCTTGCGGGTCTTGCAGCATGGATGCCAGGTCGGGCAGATCGTCAGCTGTCATCTCACGCAGCACGAGCCGGGTCGAGGTTGGTGGCATGTCTCCATTCTCCCATCGTGGGCCACCCGCGAATCACAGCGTGGATCCCAGACGGACTAACCTGTGCATCCAGACGGATTCGGCTCTGGCGGCCAGTAGGCTTGGGCAAAGCAGCAACCCCGGCGACTCGCGTCCGCCCCTCACCCGATCTCATCGCCAATGGCGCAGCCGACAATGTGATCGTTGACGATCCCGCAGGCTTGCATGGTGGCGTAGACGTTCACGGGGCCGACGAATCGGAAGCCTCGACTGCGCAGATGTTTCGCCAGCGCCGCTGATTCCGCAGTGTCAGCCGGGACGTCGGCGCCCACCTCAGGACGATGATGACTCGGCGGTCTGAATCTGTCGACTAACGCGACCAGAGTTTCGCCGTCCTCGTGCATCTGGCAGACGATGCGGGCGGCACCGATGCACGCGTTGATCTTCGCCCGGTTTCGGATGATCGCGGCGTTGGTCATCAGACGCGCCACGTCGTCTTCAGTGAACCTGGCGATGGCTTCGACGTCGAAATCAGCGAAGGCCTCGCGGAACGCCTGACGCTTATGGAGCACGGTGCGCCACGACAGGCCGACCTGGAACCCCTCCAGGCAGATGTGCTCGAACAGCGCCACCTCGCTGGTCGTGGGGCGTCCCCATTCAGTGTCGTGATAGCTGACGTACAGCGGATCGGCGGCCGCCTGTGCCCCGAAGCATGTGGCGACTGGCGCCAATGATATGTCTCGTTCATTCATGGTCACCATTCTGGCCAAAGCCACTGACAAAAAACGCGAATCCCCTTTTGTTGCGAAATTACAGTCACGGAAAGACGATGGACAGCGAGGACACGGCCACCGGTTCTCGCGTCCTACCGTGCACAATTCGACATCCCAATGACATCGTGTCACCACACGAGTGATAGTTTCATTACTATCATGATGATGGTTTGATAACGCCTAACTATCATGAGCGGCTGGGATTCAGGCGGACACCATGGCGCCGGGTCACCGCCGACTCCACCATCCATTAGCCCCGATGTTTCTCGTTTCCCCGTCGGAAGTTGCCGGTGGCTCTGGCCATCAAGAGTTGCGCCGCCGCGTCATCAGCCCCCGAGATCTGGGTCAAGTCCCCTCTGGTGGTGGACTTTCGTGTTTGGTCAACATGGCGGTTCGTCGAGGTTGGGCGGGGGCGGTGTCGGTGAGGCGTCTGGTGTGAGGAGTCCGTTGCGTTCGGCTGCGGC